>MTEY01007473.1_pt1 | contig 61358 bp, 59 predicted proteins | sample 1042721 | NCBI WGS metagenome assembly MTEY01 (sample SAMN06185809, study PRJNA358809) | soil metagenome | isolation source: soil biostimulated with seedmeal as carbon source | place: India | collected 2015-05-23 | reverse complement strand
ACGCAGATGGGCTTTATGAGCCGCACGAAAGACGGTTCCGTGGATAACGCCAACGCCCTGCGGTTTGAGGACAAGGCGGGTGCGGAGCAGGTGTGGATCCAGGCCGAGCGAAATATGGATACCAGCATCAAGAATGACGAAACGCACAGCGTCGGCGGCGAGCGTAGCCATTACGTAAAGAAAAACGAACTGCATCGCGTGGAAGCGAATCAGATCCAGGCGGTAAAAGGCGGAACCGAGATCCTGACCGGCAAAGGAAAGCTGGATGCGGCGGTGGAGCAGTATGTCCTTGCCTCCGGCACCAAACTGCGGCTGGTGTCTGGTGAAAGTGCGATTGAACTTAACGCTAACGGCAAAATTAGCCTGATCGGTAAAGAGTTTAACTTCTTCGTTGAAGGGGATGGTCATATCACCACGGGCGGTAAGCTGCATCTCAATACGTCAGGCGCTAAACCAGGCACAACGGCGCCGGGCGCGGGGCACAAAGGAGACATTGATGCGGCGGTTCAGGCGAAATTCACGACCAAGGGTGATTAAGGCTGGAGCAGTGCTTGTCGCGTTATTAGCGATGGGCATGCCAGAAGGACACGCAACGAAAAAAGATTTCTGGATGTTCATTGCAGAGATGAGTGCTTCACTTAGAACGCTATCCAACACCAGTGTCAGTCATCTGCCGTTGCAGTTTACGCTGATGAAAGATAATGAGTATATCAACTTCTATCATGCCGATGATGTCAGGCTGGCGGACGATATGCGCATTACCGGGATTGATTTACGGGTAAGCAAAGAGCGCGACGGCATGGCAACGTTACTGAGTTTTTCCCCGTCAGGTCAGTGCACCACACTCGTTGCCGTTAAAACGCATTATCCGGAGCTGGTGTTAACGGATTACCCCCGGGGCCGCTCCGGGAATGAAGTGACCAGCTATACCGCGCCAGAAGATATGAATGGACAAAAGGTTAGTTTCAGTTTCTCCGTAAATAAACCTGATTGTCTGGACTCGGTTGTCATTAGCGCAGGCAATGATTAACGTGAAAAATCACATTTTAACATTTCTCCGTTTTACCGCGATATTTTCCTCTCTGAACTGCTATGTGGTGTATGCACATGATATGCCGCCGGTTTTAGTAAACCAGGATTTTACTGTGCAGATGGAAGATGAGACTGTCACATTGGGCGAAAGATGGACAGATGACGTTGCGCGTAAAATTGAGGTGCCGATAGAAGGTTATTTTGTCGGTGAGGTTCCTTTTGACGGAACCCACTATAGATTCTACCAGCATCAAAAGGCGGGGTTTGACATTTATGTTTCCAATCTCTGGTGGGATAAGGTCGAACGCAATGTTGACGATTATATCGTATCGCAAATTACCCTTACCGCCGGGGAGGGCAAAACACCGCGCGGTATTCATGTAGGGTCAACAGCCAGGGAACTCAGTAATGCATATGGCAAGGGTCAGATGGAAAATGATGCCGGGGAACAATGGTGTTTTTATCAATTGGGTAACAAGCTTCTCTCGTTCGGGATTAAAGACAGCAAGATTGTGACAATAACAATGAATTACGATAATGGCGCCCACGAGTAATTTATGATCAGGAAAAATTTGGCATGCGCATTGTTCACCGTGCTATTACTGGGCTCAGTTGAAACTTCAGCCGCGCTTGAGCTATCGCAATACAATAGGCTCGATACCGTAGGCCACATCGTAAACGACAGCGAAGTGAATGAGATACTCAGGAAGACGCTGGGCCGCGATTACGAGACGTTTATTAGCAATTTTGATGTCTTTGGCGAACCCCATTCAACCTCAGGCGGAGGCCTGTTTGTTGAAGGCTGGCTTAACGATCTTTATCTGGAGAATGCGTCAGCTTTGGTCATCGAACCTGACGGCAAAATCTATACGGCCTGGGTCGTTCCTGAGTCAGACGTTATTCATTATCAGTCATCTGATCATAGTCAGGTGGTGAATGCTGATATTCAGCAATGGGCTGCCAGATTCAAAGCGATGCATTTTGCAACGAACAGCCAGGCAAAATTAACGTTTGACGGGGTGTGGGCAGGCACGTTCGGCACTGATTCGACGCTAACCCTGCGTTTAACGGAATCAGGCGACCGTATCTCCGGGTCATATTGCTATATCTCTCAGAGAGGAAACCGCATCGATTGTCCCGCAGAGGATGAACACAATCTAAGCGGTGCTATCACGGGCAATCGTGCGAACGTTAAGTTCGACTCTTCGTTTGGCGGTGTGGATGGACGAGCAGTTCTGGAAATTAACGGAAGCAAAATGGCGTGGCGTTTAGTCACGCCTCCTCAAAAAGGCCGTTATTATGCTCCGCTGCGTTATACGTTAAATAAAGCGGCTCCCGTTCATCACGTTGAAACCAGAAAGCTGGATACCGATAAGTTCACTCTTTCTCTGGTAAATAACTGCGGGCGTTTCGAGAGTGAGTGTGGCCAGATGTATTATCTTGGCGTTCGCAAAAGTGATAACAGTACGATCTCCTTAAAGGGGAAAACGCTTCAGGATCCCACAGGTAAAATAACCGGCTCAACCTATAAGAATGGGGACGTTACCTATACCGTGACCTATGCACCACTGAAACTGGTTGTCAGCAAAGGCAGCCATATTTTGGTTGAGCAGTCGGGCCACTGGCTTGAATAACGAAACAGCCGGTCAAAAGGCCAAATCAAACCGGTCACTTTATTTCTTTCAATATTAATCATTCCGAGTCCACCTATGAAATACACCCTCCAGGAAGGTTCGTTTTCCCTTTTTCCTGCTGCCTGGCAGGATAATACGATGAACATCATTCGCGATGACAAAAGCGGGCTGTCCGTGGTTGTCAGTCGCGGGGTGATCCCGGATGGCAGCGATCATGAGAAAGAGTTTCACCGCCAGTGGGAGCTGCTGCGCCCACAGATGGGTGAGATCGTCCAGAGTGAATTTCAGCGCGTAAAAGCCGGTCCTGACGGCAAAATCAACGGTCTGGAAGTTGAAACCTCGTTTGACCGTAACGGCCAGCGCTTGTGGCAAAAACAGCTGGCGGTGCAGACCCCGGGTAAACCGATCCTGATGATTTTTACCCTCTCGGCACTCAGAACATTCAATGAAGAAGACGAGGCGCGCTGGAGCGCGCTTAAGCAAAGTTTGACGCTTAACGACAACCGGAATGTGTAAGGCATGAGCGATAACAACGCGGCCCGCAAGGGTGACGAGATTATTCACTCCAGCATTTTCGCGGATATCACCAGCATTGTGGCGGAAGGTGCCGCCTATGCGGTGATCGGCGCGGCGGTAGGGCTGGCAGCAACTGCCGCCGCACCTCTGCTGGGGGCGGGGGCAGCCGCTGCGGGCGTGGCGGCGATTGGTTCCAGCTGCCTGTTAAGCGGGATCGTCGGTGGCGTACTGGCTAACCTGGCGGGTGTTACTGACGATATCAGTAATATCGCGGAGGGGCTGGGGGATGCGCTGTTCCCGCCGTCACCCGCAGGTAAAATCACCACCGGCTCCAGCAACGTGCTCACCAACAGCCTTCCCGCTGCACGCGCGGCCGGAACGCTGACCCCCGCAGATACGCCACCCCCGGAGCCACAGTCACCGGGTAGTTTTGCCGATTACGCGGGCATGCTGCTCTCTGCTGCCGGACAGTTCGGCAGCGAAATGTGGCAGCCGAGCGTGGCCTCCGCTGCGGCGGGTACATCGCCGCTGGAAGAGGATAAGGTCGCGTGTGAAAAACACTCCGGACCGCAGTATCTGGCGGAAGGCTCTAAAAGCGTCTTTATCAATGGACAACCGGCAGTACGTGCCAAAGATCGCACCACCTGCGAAGGGACCGTTTCCGACGACGTTTCCCCGAATGTGATCATCGGCGGCGAGACGCTGACGGTTCGCGATATCAAGAGCGGCAAAACGCCGGGGCTGGCACTGGGGATGATTGCGCTCTCCCTGCTGCGCGGCCGTCCGGGCAAGATTTTGAAGAACATGCCCTGCGCGCTGGCGGCCGCGGGTGGCGGGATGCTGGCCGATATGGCCGTCAATGCCGTATTTGGCTCCTCGCACCCGGTTCATGCCGCCACCGGCGTGAAGGTGCTGAATGACGATGATGAGCTCGATTTCTCGCTGCCAGGGCGTTTTCCGCTTCGCTGGCAGCGCAGCTATAACAGCCTGACCTCCCGCGAAGGGTTGTTTGGCCTGGGCTGGGCAACAACTTTTGACAGTTATCTGACGCTTGAAGAGAACAGTGCCACCTGGTTCGACGACACCGGGCGTGAGCTGAGCTTTGAACTGCCACCCGTCGACCGCGCGTTCTATAGCATCAGCGAGGGTATCATCATCCGTCGCAACGAGAGCGGTGATGTGGCGATTGCCGACGATGACGGCGCGGTGTGGCGCCTGTATAAACCGACACGCGTGAATCCATCCGTTCTGCGTCTGGCCTCCCTTAGCGACGAATACGGCAACGCACTGCTGACGGAGTGGGATGAGCACGGCAGGCTGGTCGGTCTGCACGATGAGCCGCGGGCAATAGACGTCACCCTGCGCTATGAGGACGAACGGTTCCCGCAGCGCGTAACCGCTGCCAGCCATTTTGACGGCAGCCGTAGCTGGCCGCTGATGCAATGGGGTTACGATGCGCGTGGCCAGCTGGCGAGCGCGACGGATGCCTCTGGCGTCGTCACCCGCGAATACCGCTATAACGACCATGGTCTGATGGTCTGGCATCGTCTGCCGGGCGGGCTGGAAAGTGAATACCGCTGGAAAAAATTAGACCACTGGCGCGTGGTTGAAAACCGCACCAGCACCGGGGATGGCTGTCGCTTCACCTACGATCTGGACGCCGGGTTGACCACCGTCGAACACTACGATGGTCAGAAACGTCAGCACTACTGGAACGCGCAACATCTGATCGTCCGCTACGTTGACGAGCGCGGCGAGAACTGGCGCTACGCGTGGGATGACAACGAGCTCCTCACGCAACGCATCGATCCGCTCGGGAACGCCGTCACCTTCGTTTACGACGAGATGGGCAACCGGGTGCAGGAGATCGACCCTGACGGCAATGCCCGCACCACGACCTGGCTTGAACACCGCGCGCTACCGACGGCCATCATTGAAGCCGACGGCAGCGCTACCCGGTTCTGGTACGACGAACATCACGGCCTGAAGCGCGTGGTGGACCCAATAGGGCAGACCACGCTGCTTCACCGGGACGAGTTTGGTCAGGTCGTTGAAGAGGTGGATGCCGCCGGAAACAGCCGCCATCAGGAGTACAACGAAGCGGGACAAGTGGTGCGTGCGACAGACTGCTCTGGCCGCACCACCCGCTATCACTATCATCCGCTGGGCTGGTTGATGATCGAGACGGGCGCCGACGGCGAAGAGACGCGTTATCGCTACGACGCTGCCGGGCGGCCGGTGCAGCTCGATCGCCCGGAAGGCTGGACAGAGTCGCTTACATGGAACAAACGTGGCCTGCCAGTGAAGCATGCTGGCGCTGACGGTAAAGAAAGCGAGTTCAGATACGATGAGGCCGGACGCTTAACCGCCACGCGTAATACGCAGGGTGAGGAAGTTCGTCGCCGCTGGGACAGCAGAGGGCGTCTGATTGCCCTTGAAAATGAAAACGGCGAAGCGTATCAGTTCCGCTGGGGGCCTGACTCGCACTTGCTGGAGGAGGTGGGGCTTGATGGTGTGGCCTCGCAGTATCGCTACGACGCCTGTGGGCGCACGATAGCGCGCACCTTTGCTGCCGGTCATCCGGAGGCCATCACCCACGCCTTTGCCTGGAGCGCGAGCGGGCAACTGGTCGCCCGCACTACGCCGGAAGGGCAGACCCGCTACCACTATACCCCGTCAGGGCTGCTGACCCGGATTGGGCTGCACCCGGCGCTTTCAGCCGACGCGTGGAGTACCGAGGCCGAGCAGGAGCTTTCCTTTGAGTATGACGCACTTGGTCGCGTGACCCGCGAAGCGGGCGAGCACGGTGAGCTGGCGTGGCAGTATGATGCCCTTGGCAACCGCACCTCCGTTACGCTGCCGGATGGCCGCGAACTCAAACAGTTCTACTACGGCAGCGGGCATCTGCTCAGCATTGCCCTTGATAAGCTGTCGGTATCCGACTTTACCCGCGACGAACTCCACCGGGAGACCAGCCGCACGCAGGGCCTGCTCACCACCCGCAGCGAATACGACCGTTTAGGTCGCCTTCATCGCCGGGATGTCTTCACCGGCAACGCACAGCGCCCGTCACCACGCCGCTGGACCCGCCGCTGGGATTATGACTACCGCAATAATCTGGTGCGGGAAGAACGGGACGATAACCCGTTCAGCTGGTACCGCTGGCAGTACGACAGCGCCGGGCGCCTGCTGGTTCAGGACGGCACGCTGCCCGGGCAGGAGCAGTGGCGCTGGGATGCGGCCGGTAACCCGCTCGACGGCTCTGCTGAGAAGGTCACGCACAACCGCCTGACGCAGCTGAATGGCATTCGCTGGCGTTATGACATCCACGGCCGCACCGTGGAGAAGGATAACGGCCAGACCCGCTGGCACTACCGGTACGACGGTGAACACCGCCTGACGGAAGTGATCAGCCAGCCGCGGGATCGCAACAGGCCACAGACGCAGGTCAGCTTCCGCTACGATCCGCTCGGGCGACGCATCAGCAAAACGCGCCAGCAGATGCTGGGCGGACAGCCAACCGGTAAGCCCGTCACCACCCGGTTTGTCTGGGAAGGGTTCCGCCTGCTGCAGGAGCTGCACGGAGATGTACCGCTGACCTATGTCTACAGCAATCAGGACAGCTATGATCCGCTGGCACGTATTGACGGCGTTGATGCTCCGGAGATTTTCTGGTTCCACTGCCAGCCGAACGGCACGCCGGAACGGATGACGGATATTGAAGGGCAGGTGCGCTGGGAAGGCGTTAACAGCGCCTGGGGCAAGCTGCTACGGGAAAGCGAGACGCAGCTATCAGGATATTCCCAGAACCTGCGGATGCAGGGGCAATACCTGGATCGTGAGACAGGGCTGCACTACAATCTGTTCCGGTATTACGACCCGGACTGCGGGCGGTTTACGCAGCAGGACCCGATAGGGTTGGCGGGAGGGATAAATCTTTACCAGTATGCACCGAATGCGCTGGGGTGGGTGGATCCATTTGGTTTAAGTAACTTAGCATTACCTGCTCCCACCTCCCTTGATCCATGGGGAAGCGATGCTATTTTACACTCTATGCCAGTTCCTAAAGGTGGAATTACTGTTGAAATGGCAATGTCTCCAGGCCAAACTCAACCTGGAGGATGGGCTACCGTTGATCACATCCCAGATGTCGACTATGTCAGAATGAAATTAGCTGTTATACCTGAGTTTAAATCAGATATATCTCATGTCCAAAGATTCCATATACCTGAGGGCGTGCAAATTCAGGTCGGCCCGGTTGGGCCGCAGACTTCTGGAGGAAAAATATATCCAGGAGGGGGATCTCAAATTCAAATCCTTAACTATTTGGATCGAGCTAAACTTGTGCCAGTCGGCCCACCCAGAAAAATCTCATCAAGAACATGTGGTAAATAATATGGATTCTATTTATAATTTTAAACTATTAACTAATCTTGACGGTTATGATGCTATAATGAACCCTAAAGGGTTGAGTGTTTATGAATTACTTCCTTATGGAGTTGAGTGGGAATGCAACGGTGTTGCTTATAGAATTAAAAATGAAAATAAAATAATCCCATTGCTTTTAAAGAGTAATGATAAAATTGCTCTAATAAAGTCGCCCTTTGATAAAAAAGAAAATCAGGCGTTAATCATAACTTCTTTTAATGAGGTGAATTGGAATGTGAGCGCGATGATAAGGGAAAAAAATAAAAACGCTATCTTTACAGATGTATATTATGTTTTTGATGAACTGTTCTTCTTTGTGAATATAAATAATTGCGACTATCGATTTTCATTTGACACTAAAAATGGTCGTGCCGGAGATTTGATTGTTTCATACTAGGGGTTATTAAAAAATAAAATAATCCCAAGATCAAGCAAGGCCTTATAATATTTACAGAAAGCAGGGTTGGTTAATATATTTACCAAGATTGGAGCTATTTTCTGGCCCTTTAGTTTTTTGGATGTGAGTGATGGCGTTTTTATTTTGTTGCAGCTAGTGATAATTCGCCTATTATATAATGCTCTTAGACAATCTGGGCATCGGATGGTGATTTTCATTGTGCCCATTATTAAATTAACACTTTCTTTTATTATGCAATGACAAAAATTTTAAACATACAAACAAATACTGCAGCATTAGTTATTTATGATTTGATATCATTAAAACATAGAATTAATGATGATGCAGATTGGTGGAGTCTTCCAGAAGATGAAGTTGAAGAAATAAATAAAGGGAATGTATTATTTCTCAATCTTGGAGATGATGGTGTCTATAAAATACTTATTAAGCATGATGTTGATGAATATACCGGGTCGCTATTTTTAAAAGCACCTTCTGGAAAGGTTTTCGTTGGGGCTGGAGAGGATGTCACGGGCGGAGATCTTGAGCCTGATGATTCAGATGTTATATCAGGTGAGTTTATAACTTTAGAACCTGGTAGTTACGAAGTTAAATATAAAAAGCAAGGTTCAGATGTTATAATTTCCTTTACAAAAGCAACGTTTACTGAAAACTCATTAGAAGAAGGAGTTTATCTCTGAGTTACATCCACGCCCTGGCGTGGATTTTTTCATTCAAAACAAATCAAACGTTAAACAAGAAGTTCATCACATCGCCATCATTAACGATGTAATCTTTACCTTCAGTACACATTCTGGCTGCCTCTTACGCTCCTTGCTGAATCTTACCCTCAATAAGCTGTCCTTATACCCGCGACTAACTCCACCGTGAAACAAGCAGCACGCAGGGGCTGCTTACCACACGAAGCAAATATGATATTGCAGGTTATGGTAGTGATTGGGGTGGGGAAGTATTGAAAGATGCGTTATCAATTCGGAAAGGGAATGGCTTATGAAAGTAAAATATAAAGAGGGTGACATCTTTGTCATTCCAATGAGTAATGGGAAGTATGCGCTTTGCCAGGTTGTTTTTGCTCCAAAGCAAAAGTTTAAGCAAGCAATAGGTTTCTGCATTTTATCAATACAGGATACGGAGGAGTTTGAAGAGAAAAGTTCACTAACATCTCTATCTTTTGAAAAATTTGGCATAGTGATGAAGGTTATTTTCACTGGCAACCAAAATATTAGCAAAGGCATTTGGAAAATTATTGGTCATACTAATCTCACAGAAGAAAAAAAACAATTAAAAATATTTAATTATGCTGGTGGTTTATATGATGGGGAGGAGGAAATCAGGCGTTTGTCTGTTGCTGAATATCCTAATTACACAACTATGGGGGTTTCAGGCTTTGAGCTTGTCGACAATGTTCTGATAAATATTTGATCATCAGGGGAAGGGAGTTTCCCCAGCTAGTTTTCATACAACAGCAACTCATTAACACCTTTAAAAATTCACAAGTTTTTATGATCGTCTGGCCAAATAGTGTTGCAACAATGCATGCTGGAGAAGAATAGCCACAAGTTTGTCGCCACAGATCTGGATATCAATACTCATACCTTCACCCCGAGCGGGAGATAACAGTCGGTCGTCTGCACTACGGTGGAATGGCTGACCAGCTACCACGACATCCCGTCAGGTCTGCACTACAACTTTTTCCGGTATTATGACCCGACAGCGGGCGGTTTACGCAGCAGGATCCGATAGGGCTGGCGGGCAGGGATAAATCTTTACCAGTATGCGCCGAATGCGCTAGGGTGGGTGGATCCGTGGGGGTTGAGCCGTAAATGTAAGGATCCATCTAAAGAAGCTACGAGATGGCAAGGTCAAGGTGATTACAAAGGTATAGATGTCTACAAAAACAGGAAACTGAAAAAAGGTACGATTCTGCATGCATTATATCCAAACGGTGATACTCCTCCATCATATGCAGTGACTTATCCAACCGTTAGGCAAAATAAAGGAAATGCTATAGGCTACCATGAAGCACTTCAGGTTAAAATAGATCCTCATCGTACCTTAAGAACGCAAGTAAGAGCTTATTATGTCAGCGAGGATATTGATGTCGCATATGGAAGAGCATTGGCTAATAACATTTATGGCCGAGGGGGAGGGATGTAGTTCTTTATCCCGGAGGAATTTAGAAATCTACTGATACCGGGGAAGGTTATATGCATATGATTGATTTTGAAATTAACATTGCAGATGGCAAAGTTAAGTTAGATAATAAAGATCTTTTGATACAAAGGGAGGATGAATTTATAGTTTCAGAACCATACAAATATCTTGAGTCAATAAACAAAGTGCAAAGACTAATTCCTTATCATTATACCGTTAATGCCGTTCTTTGGTTTAGTAAAGAATTTGAGCTTATAGTACGCCCATTATGCTTTAGTAACTTACCATTTATGATGCAATTAATTTATAAAGAAGGTGAATATTATAAATCAATAAATGATTGGAATAAAGTTTCTAACATTGATATGTTAAACAAAGAAGTAGATTTCCTATATCGCTGGGTATCGGAGGTATATGATCTTGGCAAACCAGATGAAAAAGAAAAACATAGTGTAACATGGCGTATGGAATGGGGTGATATAACTATTTGCTATGATATTAAATCCTTTAATTGCGGTGTGTATTTAACATGGAGTTAACAATCTAAAATATCCCTCTTGACTAGAAATATAGGTTGCGAAAAGTTTGCGAGTTCCTGATGAATAGATTAAATAATTTAGCATATGCACTTCAACAAATGATTTTAGAACTATCCGTAAATGGAAATAATGAATCTGCCGCATTTTTTCAAACTCACTATGATATGATAATAAAGCCAGGATATACAATTTCTATTGAAGTGCTTGAAAAACTATCAAATTGCATGTCAATGTCTCAATACGCTAACTTCTCCCTCAGGGAAACCCAACTATTAGGTAATATTGTAAATAATGCAATTGCAGTTAAAAGTAGAATGCACAATAATAGCTAAATTCTTTCATAAGAACCGACTTAATTTAAAAATGGAATCGGGCATGATTTTTCAGCCAATTAAAATATCTTTTCTTTATCTAGTGTATTAGTCTTTAATATTGGGAGAAAATTGGAGATGTCAATGTATGTGGATAATATTACTGGCGATTTTTTCTTTCACAAAAATCTGGCGCTTACACCCTTTATAACAAAAAAAGAAATAATGGAGAGTAATTGTTTAAATTGGGAGCCTTGGCCAGACAAGGGGGATAAAACTGTCTCTTATAGGACTATCTTTGACATAAAAGGAAACAAACAGGGTGATATCTATTTAATTGTTAATTTTGTTCAATGTAATGATATAAATGCTATTATTGGTAGTTGGAGTTTTGCTCCTGCAAAGTTAATCGATGGGGAGCAAAAGAAACCAGAGGGAAAGGTTACAAAAAGGCTAAGGGATTGGTTTAAAGAAAAAACTAATATCAACCTTCCGATTTATGGTTCATGGGGGCATATTGATGCGTCATATGACTATTGGAATTGTTCAGGCACTATTTTTTGCAATTATCGTTCCAGTTTCAGAGATGATAAATCCTGGAAGGCTTACTGTAAATGGAATAGCATTAAACTTTGATTTGGGGATGGGGGCCGTATTGGGGGGCGTTGAACTTAGTGGAGAAAAACTGTAGACAGATTATGAGCCCAAAAAGAACTAAATATTATTCTATCTGGTTTGTTGGTATATAACACCTTAAATAAATTCGCAAGTTTTTTGAACGTCTGGCCAAATAATATATGAATCATTTCAGTAACTGTGAAAAAAAGATTGGACGTGCAGATATTGCTAAAAATGAAGAGGAATTATCTATTATTCTTCCGGATGATTTCATTTCACATTATCTGCAATTTAATGGTGGCACTCCTGAGAAAAGTTGGTGGGCCGATGATGAAGATTTTGAACCAGTAGAGGTGGCTGGGTTTAAACCGTTTATTTATAATAGTCATACAAATGATGACCCAAGATCTTTAATTGATGGTTGCTATATCAGCATGTTGGATAGGCAAGTGATCCCTGAAAACCTTTTTCCCTTCGCAAATGATTGGGGAGGAAATTTCTTCTGTCTGGATTTAGATAATTACTCAATTGTATACTTTGCTACAGATTCTTTTGATGAGTATTTGACTATGCAAGAGAATCACATAAAACTTCAAAGATATCTGACAAACTCATTTTCCAACTTTGTTAATGGATTAGTAACAGAAGAAGATCTTTCTTAAGAAACCATTAAATGTAAGAAATCTATTCACTGCAATTTATAAGGGTAAATGTAAATTGAATAAGATGCCAGATAATTCGATTATTGTTATTGATGTGGCTGGGACTAGTATAAAAATACGTGTTTTGGGAAGTGGTTTAATTATGAAAATGCAGATGATAGGTTTTTCATTAAAAGATGAATTAATGGTTATACCTGTAATCGACGAACAGGATAAGCAAAGAATAATAAGACTGTTAGTTGACGAAGGTGCTCTTTTTTTATTTGGATATGGTTGGTATCCATCAGAATTAATAGAGTATTATCAAGAACAAAACATCAAATTTGGTAAATATAAAATTATATACTGGAGTGATAGAGATACATACCATATAGAGGAAAGATAACCCTCATAAAATAAATCCTGGAGAGCACTTATCAACCATTTTGATAATCTTCAAAGTACAGGATGAAAAAATACTTTTGTTTTACTGGCTCAAGGTTTTTTTACCTAAAATTCAATAAGTCAAAGGAAGTAAATGTTGTCTGTAGTTTCACAGTTCAACAACATGGCTTGTATGATTGGTTTTAGTCCTATGATATGGAGCATAACGTGTTGTCTTGATGAGAACCTGCGCACTGCGAATTCCGAGATTGTTCGGCGATAGACCTGGAACGCTACTTGAACCGTTTACTAAAGCATACCCTGAAAAAGACCAGGGTAATGTTCAACAGCTGCATGCTGAAAAAAGAGTTATTAATTACGACAAAATTGATATTTTCCCAGAGGAGCCATGATAAATTTGCAATCTTATAATGAAGTGTTGGGCTTTCTGGAGTTATTTTTTCAAAAATATATTCTTGATTATAATTGCCTCCTGGATATGCAATCTATTTTAGAGGGTTGTCGAAAAGAAAAAACGGTGGCTATTCGAGCTATAGACTCATGCTTTATGGTATATAGACGGAAGACTCAAGATTATAGAGTCCTTACTCATGAGGAACAGGAGATATGGCGGCAGTTGTTCAATGTATGGCAATAAACTTTTATAAGCAAAACTGGCAAGATTGTTATTTCAATTAATATCCTGTATTGTTTTACTAAGGTTATGCTATTACCATCGACATCAGGAGGTAATCTCTTTTTTTGTATGATAGTATAAATCCGGAGTAAAAGCGATGACAGAAAAAGAGTTACGAGAGAATCTTGTTTATTTAATGAAAAAATATGTTCGGGAAAGCCAGCAGGAAGCTTTTTATGAAGACATATCAATGCATGAAGTGCCAGTAAAAGGTATTTTAGCTGAATTTAATAAAGTTAAAACAAGAACTGTTGATGAAGTGGATGGAGATTTGACACGTGATATTTATTTTTATTTTTGCTGACTAACATTTAAATGGAAAATTACTTTACTTAGGTGGTTTGTGACATTTTTTTGGACGATGAACAGGTTGATGCCTCTGACAGGATAAATGACTCTTGACTCGTCCCAATCCTTATCTGTGAAAAATAGTAAAAAGATTAATTACAGCTTTTAATTTATATATCACGCATTACGCTTGATGTCTTTCTTTTAATTTTATTCACTAACTGTTCGCCGCTGATGATAATCTACTCTAAGGGGCGATTGAGAAAATAACCCATTACCGTCTGCTGCACGGATGCACGGGAACGTGCCGATGGTTTGAGTCTACAGCGACCAGGACAGCTACGATCCGCTGGCGCGTATTGACGGCGATGATGCATCGGCGATCTTCTGGTTCCATTGCCAGCCCAACGGCATGCCGGAGCGGATAGTGGATATCGAAGGGCAGGTGCGCTGGGAAGGGGGGAACAGTGCCTGGGGCAAGCTACTGCGCGAGAGCGAGACGCAGGGATCAAGATATTCCCAGAACATGCGGATGCAGGGGGAACTCCTGTATCGTGAGACAGGGTTGCACGACAATCAGTTTCGGTATTTTTTGACCTGGCCGATTACTCTGAGGTACAGAAATAAAGAGAGATGACAGCGCGGTTGCATGGATCGGATATAGACACTGCACTTTCAATAGACTCCTTCACAAGGTGATTCGTGGTGGTTTGATGCATGAAGGAACGTGAAATCTTTCTGAAAGGACTTTTAAGAGGCTACATTGAGGTGATGTTACCATGATAAATGATAATAAGCTTATTGATTATGCGCGAGAAAAAATACCGAATGAATATAGTTCTTCTTTAAATAAAAATAATAATCTTCAATGTGCATCATTTATAAACAATACTCAAGATGAGTTGCGAATAATGAAAGCGCATAAAAATAATACAAAACTTACAGGGTTGAAGGTAGAAGGTCTTGATGAATTAATTATTGCTCTTGAAAATTTTGATGAAGAAACTGTCTTAGTAATTAATATCCGAACTAAGTTATTTTCCTTTAAAATTTATTCAGATAAAAATAATGCTCTACTGGGTGTTGTAATCCTTAAGTTAAAAAAGAAAACCGACGAAGATATTCGATTTGGGCGAGATGTTCTTGGCATTACGACTCCTCTTCCTGACATAGAAAATGATTAGTCTTTATTGCTTAAACTGGTGTACAGACCAACCAGAATCTCCATGCGTAGCGTTCCGGTATGAATTTACGCCTTGCATACATGGCTCCTTTGGAAAATGGAAACACAGTTTTAGGCGCATACCAGAAATTGGATATGCTAAAATAAATCGGAATAAGAAATCAGAGAAGCCGGTCATGAATTACGATTCATATAATGAAGTACTAGATTACCTCAATGTTTTTTTCAACGAAAGAGTGAATTCATCAATTTATTTAGAAAAACTAATGACGTTGATTGAAGGATCTCGCTCTGAAAAAACGGTGATGATAAGAGCTATTTATGAAACATACATGCAGTATGTAAAACAAAATAGAGATGGCATAAAAGTTAGCGCAGGGGAAAAAGAAATGTGGATTGACTTATTGCACCATTGGCAATAAGACTTTATTGTTATGCGCATGTAATTGTAAATGTTATAACAAATGTAATTTGTACACGGAAAATACTCGTCATATGGTTGTTATCATGTTAAGTAGAATATATCATAAGATCTTGTTAGACAGTCAAAAGTAAAGCAGGGGAACATGATTGCATTAAATTTAAATCCGATTACCGGTGATCTGAAATTTGATGATCTGCCTTTGGGAATGGATACTGAAGAAGGCTTTTGTAAGAGTGGTTTATACCACGAATTAATCAAGCGAAAAGCTGTAAATAAAACCATGCCGAATCACTACCTTGTTGACTCAGTAGCGTTTTTCGACAAAGAATTTCAAGTTACTATACGTCCAGTGTGCTATGGATTTCCTTTTATGCTTCATCTTGTTGATAAAAATAGTCAATACTATAACGCATTAAATGACTGGAATGCGCGAACTAATATTCATATGCTTAATGACTCAGTGAAAAGCTTGTCTGATTGGCTGAAAGAATCATTAAACCTGGAAACGCCTGATACCACGGAAACAGACATGATGAGATGGCGCTTTGAATGGGGACGGGTTTCCGTCTCATATGAGATAAAATCATTTAATCATGGGGTATATATAGTTTGGAATATAACATAGTCACTTTCAGATAAGGTGGTTTAGATATGTTAGAAATGCATTTTGATGTTAATAGTGGCTTAGTGGCCATTGATAACCACCCCCTTGAATTAAAGAATTTAGAGACGTTTAAAAATTCGGAGTTTTACAAGTTATTCTCGCCATTTACGACAATAGGCCATTATTACTTCTCTATTGATAATATAGACTGGAAAGATCAAACTTTCATTTTGGAACTGAGGCCTTCAGTGTTTTCTTTTTCCCCTTCAATATTCCTTACAAGTAAGAATGGAAATTTTTATAAAACTTTAGGAGATTGGAATAAAAGAGCCAATTTGAGTAATTTATCTGAAGAAGAACAACGCTTGACAGCATGGATTGAGAGTGAAATAACCTCACATCCCAAACTTAAAATTATCACTCCCCCATATGGAATTCAATGGGATCATGAATGGGGAAGAATTATTGTACAGTCAAATGAAAAAAGCTTCGATTGTGGTATTTATATCGAATGGAATGTTTGATTAAATAATGTTAGTGATTAATAAATCGCCCCGTCTTCTTCTCACTTTACTTGTCTATTAATAAATTCAAAACTTTAAAAGAAATGAAAATAACTAATCGACTGAAGAAGAAAATATTAGTCCTGGATGGCATAGATAATGACTTTATAGATTATGGCACAGAAATAGCATGCCCTGAATGCGAGGGTGTAATAATCTATTCCATCGTGAACTCATATGAGTTCGACTTGCTTTCTGAAGAGGTAAAATACTTCCTGGTTAAGAAAATGAGAGGTGTGAAGTTCGTCAGTGATAATAATATATATATTTACGATGACAGCCAACTAAATGTTTCGCAAAACACATGTTCAAAGTGTTTAAAAGAGTTTTCTACTGTATTAACGTATAAAGAAGTGCAGCCAGCCCGATACCGGGTTTATCTTGTGGGGCTTTTTGAAGGTGATTTGAAACAGCTCAAACTTTAAAATTTGAGGTTTGCCAATGATTGAAAATCTCATTTGTAGTAAAGAGAATGACCTGCTTCAATGGGCATGTGGTGAAAGTAACATACTGGTTAATATGCCATTTTTAGACTATGCAATGGTCGACTCAACACGCCAGTTAGTCTTTGCGTTAAGCGAGCCAAAGCCATTATAAACCGTTTTGACCATCTTCAATGCTCAGGGCGACAAACTATTTTGGTCTGCACCTCCTGAAGGCGCGACTTTCTATTACTTAACATTCAACCTGTCAAAGGAAGTGGTCGTTGTCTGTAGCTATCCAGCAAAAAAAAACGGCTGGCATGATTGGTTTTACTCCTGGGATATGACGCGTAACGCGTTGTCTTGCTCAGGCCCTGCATATTAAGATCAAATGCGCCCAAAATGATAACAATAACCGGGTGGCAAAAGAGGGACTGCATAATCAATTCCAACAAGCGGCTTAAAACACAGCTGAGAGGCAAAGCATGAGCACAGTTTATATTGTCATTTTAACCTATATCAAACCACTCGAAGAGATTGATGCAGCGATACCAGCGCATGTTGAGTGGCTAAAAAAAGGGTATGCAGAGGGGATTTTCCTCGCATCCGGAAGACGGGTCCCGAGAAACGGTGGTGTCATTCTCGCTAAATGTGAGAGTCTTGCCTCACTTGAAGAGCGACTACGCGAGGATCCGTTTCAAAGGTTAAAGCTTGCGACTGCTGACATTATTCCTTTTGAACCCAGCATGAAAACAGAACGCTTAGCCAATGTGTTCTGACCCCGCAATAAAAAAATCCACGCCAAAGCGTGGATTTTTTTCATTCATACCGACTCAGACGTTAAACAGGAAGTTCATCACATCGCCATCTTTAACGATGTAGTCTTTCCCTTCAGCACGCATCTTGCCGGCTTCTTTCGCGCCTTGCTCACCCTTGTAGGTAATGAAGTCTTCGAACGCGATAGTCTGCGCACGGATAAAGCCTTTCTCGAAATCGGTGTGGATCTTGCCCGCAGCCTGTGGAGCCGTTGCGCCAACAGGGATAGTCCATGCACGCACTTCTTTCACGCCAGCGGTGAAGTAGGTCTGCAGGTTGAGCAGGGCATAACCTGCACGGATAACGCGGTTCAGACCCGGCTCTTCCAGACCCAGCTCGGCCATGAACTCGTCACGCTCTTCGTCATCCAGCTCAGCGATATCGGCTTCTACAGCGGCACAAACCGGAACAACGACAGAACCTTCTTTCTCGGCGATAGCACGCACCTGATCGAGGTACGGGTTATTTTCAAAACCGTCTTCGTTCACGTTGGCAATGTACATGGTTGGTTTCAGCGTCAGGAAGCTCAGGTAGCGGATAAGCTCTTTCTCGTCTTTGCTCAGGTCCAGTGAGCGCAGCATACCTGCGTTTTCCAGCTGTGCCAGACATTTTTCCAGCACCGCTAATTCGGCTTTGGCGTCTTTATCGCCACCTTTGGCTTTTTTGGAGATACGGTGGATCGCACGTTCGCAGGTATCCAGATCCGACAGCGCCAGCTCGGTGTTGATGACATCAATATCTTCCGCCGGGTTTACTTTGCCCGCTACGTGGATAATGTTGTCGTTCTCGAAGCAACGCACCACGTGACCGATCGCTTCGGTTTCACGGATGTTGGTCAGGAACTGGTTACCCAGACCTTCACCTTTGGATGCACCCTTCACCAGGCCCGCGATGTCCACGAACTCCATGGTGGTTGGCAGAATGCGCTGCGGCTTCACGATTTCCGCGAGCTGGTCCAGACGCGGGTCAGGCATTGGCACAACGCCAGTGTTAGGTTCGATGGTACAGAACGGGAAGTTCGCCGCTTCGATACCCGCTTTGGTAAGCGCGTTAAACAGGGTGGATTTGCCCACGTTTGGCAGACCGACGATACCGCATTTGAATCCCATTTCTAAATCACCTTAATATCTTGATAATCAATCCGTTAACGATAACCGACTGATGAAAAGTAAATAACTACGCCTATTATACACGTAACCCGCCTACCGCGCGGTAAAAATGCCGTATCGGGCAGATTATTGCGCTTTGAAAGCATGTAAGCGATTTGTCGCTTTGGTTAACCCATCTTTGAGCCAGATTTCAGTGCAGCGCGCCGCTTCGTCTACCGCCTCATCAATCAGTTTCTGCTCAGAAACCGGGGGCTTACCCAGCACAAAACCAACAACTTTGTTTTTATCGCCCGGATGGCCGATTCCCACGCGCAAACGGTGAAAATTCGGGTTATTACCCAGCTTGCTGATGATATCTTTCAGACCGTTGTGTCCGCCATGGCCGCCGCCCAGTTTAAACTTTGCCACGCCTGGCGGCAGGTCCAGCTCATCGTGAGCAACCAGAATCTCATCCGGATTGATGCGATAAAACGTCGCCATTGCCGCCACGGCCTTGCCGCTCAGATTCATAAAGGTGGTCGGCACCAGCAGGCGCACATCCGCACCGGCGAGATTGATACGTGAGGTATACCCGTAGAATTTTGGTTCTTCACGCAGGGGAGCACGTAACCGTTCGGCCAGCAGATCAACGTACCAGGCCCCGGCATTGTGGCGGGTTGCAGCGTACTCTGCGCCTGGGTTGGCGAGGCCGACAATCAGTTTAATCGTCACGATTCAATTCCTAATGGGTTCCAGATCTGGCGCGTAGTTTACTGTCTGGCGCGCCGCTTGACAAAATTCTGCGACCCTAACAGCGAAATACGAATAATTACTTATTTGAACAATTAGAATTTCAAGCTGTTCAATGCGTTATTTGTAAATTTTTGTTTGGGAGTAATCTGTAATTGTGATCATTCACGCAACTCATAAAAGTGGCGTTGTCTATACTTTACACACAAGGAATAGGGATTTATTCCCTACAACCCAAAGTTCCGGAGGTGACATATGAAACGCAAAAACGCTTCGTTACTCGGTAACGTGCTGATGGGGTTGGGGCTGTTTGTGATGGTAGCCGGTGTGGGTTATTCAATTTTAAACCAATTGCCGCAGCTTGATCTCCCACAATACTTCGCGCATGGCGCGGTATTAAGCATCTTCCTGGGGGCGGTTTTGTGGCTCGCCGGGGCGCGTGTGAGCGGTCATGAGGAAGTATGTGATAAGTACTGGTGGGTACGCCATTACGACAAACGCTGCCGCCGCGACCAGCATAAGCACAGCTAGTGCGCAGACAATAAAGAACACTGAAACGACTCCTGATGGAGTCGTTTTTTTTTGCCTCAGGGGTTGACCCTCACGTAACGTAAGGCACCAGAGTGGCGGCACTGGCAAAGAAAAAGGAGCAGTTATGTTGATTCAGGTGGGTGAACTGGCGAAACGGGCCGGGATCACCGTGCGCACATTGCATCACTATGAGCAAACAGGGTTATTGCTGCCTTCTGCCAGAAGTGCGGCAGGCTACCGGCTTTATAATCTGGCGGATGTACAGCGCTTGCATATGATTCAGGCACTGGCAAAAGCGGGGCTGGAGCTTGCTGAAATCAGGGATTTTCTGGAGCAGGAGTCGCTTTCGTTAACGGAACTCCTCGATGCGCAAATCACTCTGCTGGATAAACAGCTGCGCAGCATTAACACGCTGCGCGACAGGCTGGTGGACTTGCGCACCGGGCTTACCGGCGATGAAACGCCCGATCTGGAATCCTGGCTACAGACTCTGGAGTTAATGAATATGTACGATCGCTGGTTTAGCAAAGAAGAGTTACAGCAACTGCCGTTTGCGGTGCAGAAAGATGCGCTTGCGGCTGTCTGGTCAGGGCTGGTTACCGAGGCCAAAACGCTGCTGGAACAGCACATACCCGTTTCTGACCCGCGGGCGATGGAACTCGCGACGCGCTGGATGGAGCGCCTGGAGCAGGATACAGCCGGCAAGCCGGAGTTTCTCACCCGGCTGAACGAGATGCACAGCGTCGAGCCGCAAATGCGTGAGCAAACGGGCATCACCGCAGAGATGACCGACTACATTACGCGGGCGTTTGCCGAATCGAAGCTGGTCATCTGGGAGAAATATCTCTCTGCCGATGAGATGGCTTTTACCCGGAAACATTACTTTGACCGTATGATGGAGTGGCCGCCGCTGGTGGCGAAGCTGCACCAGGCGCAGCGGGAAAATCTCGACCCCGCCTCTGACGAGGCGCAAAAGCTGGCTGAAACCTGGCTGGCGTTGTTCCAGTCATACGCAGGAACAAACCCTGAGACGCAGCAAAAGTTTCGTGCTGCTATGCAGCAGGAGCCGCATCTGATGAAAGGGACGTGGATGACGCCTGCTGTGCTTGAATGGCTCCAGCAGGCGATAGGGATAATGATGCAGAGACGTTTCTCCGCATCAGATGAATCACAGATCCGCTAACGCGGCGTCGCGGTTGGGATAGAAGGCAAGGCGGCCAGGGATCGGCTGCACGCCAGCGCGCGCCATGGTGCGCAGCGGCTGAAATTCCAGATTACTCACCCGCAGCTCACAGCCTTCCGGCAGACGTTTTACAAAGCGCTGGAAGGCGTCCAGTCCACCGGCGTCCAGCACCGGTACGGCATCCCATTTCAGCACCACAATCCGTTTGCCCGCAATGCGGGATTCCAGATCGCTGAACAGGCCTTCCGCCGCAGCGAAGAACAGCGGACCGATCACCCGCAGCACCAGCACATCATCAGGCACCTCCACGTTTACCGGGGAAAGGCGCGTCATCTGCGCGATCCGGCGCATAAACAGCAGGGAGGCCAGCACGATGCCGACGCTGATGGCGATCACCATATCGAACAGCACGGTCAGCGACATACAGATCAGCATGACGATGATGTCGTCTTTCGGTGCGCGACGCAGCAGGTTCACCACCTTATGCGCTTCGCTCATGTTCCAGGCCACCATCAGCAGCAGGGCGGCCATGGCGGAGAGCGGCAGCCAGGAGAGCAGCGGCGCGAGGATCAGCAATGCGAGGATCACCAGCACGGAGTGGATAACCGCTGAAACCGGTGAGGTTGCGCCCGCGCGCACGTTGGCTGCAGAACGGGCGATAGCCGCGGTGGCCGTAATACCGCCAAAGAACGGGGCAATGAGGTTACCTAAGCCCTGGCCGACCAGCTCGCTGTTGGCTTTGTGCTTGGTACCGGTCATGCCATCGAGCACTACGGCGCAGAGCAGAGATTCAATCGCCCCCAACATCGCCATGGAAAAGGCGGCGGGCAGCAGTGCACGCAGCGAATCCCAGCTTAAGGTAAAGCTGGAGCCGGGCAACTCCCACGGCAGAACGAGCTGCGGTAACAGTTGCGGAATACCGCTGCCCTGAGAACCGTCCGCCAGAACATAGTGGAACTGCGAACCGATGGTGGCGACATGACCACCCAACATGTTGACGATGGCCATCACCGCACAGCCCAGCAGCAACGCGGGCAGGTGGCCAGGCAGACGAATGCCTAAGCGCGGCCAGACGATGAGCGTACCCAGCGTAACGATCCCGATGGCGGCATCGCCCAGGTTGGCCGTGGGCAGTGCCATAAACAGCGCTCCCACTTTCTGTAGATAGTGCTCAGGGACGTGAGGCATCTGCAGCCCCAGGAAATCCTTGATTTGCATCGTCCCGATGGTGATGCCGATCCCGGAGGTGAACCCCAGCGTGACGGAAAGGGGAATATATTCAATCAACCGGCCAAAGCGGGCCAGGCCAAAGAGAATCAAAAAGAGGCCAGACATGAGCGTGGCAACCAGCAGGCCTGCCAGACCAAACTGCTGTGATACCGGATAGAGGATCACCACAAAAGCAGCGGTTGGGCCGGACACGCTGAAACGCGAACCGCCCGTGAGGGCAATCACGATCCCGGCGACGGCCGAGGTATACAGGCCATACTGTGGAGCCACGCCGCTGCCAATCGCCAGCGCCATGGCCAGCGGAATGGCAATAATACCAACGGTGATCCCGGCAATCAGGTCACGGATAAAGCGTGACGAGGTGTATTTCTCTTTCCAGCATGCGTCGATGAGGGCGCGAAAGGGCAGAACATGTGAGGAAGTGATGTTTTTCACAATTATCTATCATCCGTATGCGCATCATCTGTCATATCAATGGCAGGTGAAGGAGGCATTAATCATACAAATAAAACCCAGAGACAAAAAAACCCGCCGCAGCGGGTTTTTCGGCCGTGTTCGATTAGTGTTCGAACATTGCAGAGATGGATTCTTCGTTGCTGATACGACGAATCGCTTCGGCCAGCATCCCGGACAGGGTCAGGGTACGCACGTTTGGCAGTGCCTTGATCTCGTCACTCAGTGGGATGGTATCGCATACCACAACTTCGTCAATGACGGAGTTACGGAGGTTGTTTACCGCGTTACCGGAGAAGATCGGGTGAGTCGCGTACGCGAACACGCGCTTGGCACCACGCTCTTTCAGCGCTTCAGCGGCTTTACACAGCGTACCGCCGGTATCGATCATGTCGTCAACCAGCACGCAGTCACGGCCAGCGACGTCACCGATGATGTGCATCACCTGAGAAACGTTAGCGCGCGGACGGCGTTTGTCGATGATTGCCATGTCGGTATCGTTCAGCAGCTTAGCGATAGCACGGGCACGTACCACGCCGCCGATGTCCGGAGACACCACAATCGGGTTGTCCAGGTTCAGCTGCAGCATATCTTCCAGCAGGATTGGGCTGCCGAATACGTTATCAACCGGGACGTCGAAGAAGCCCTGGATCTGCTCTGCGTGCAGGTCAACGGTCAGTACGCGGTCAACGCCAACGCTGGACAGGAAGTCCGCGACAACTTTAGCGGTGATTGGCACACGCGCGGAACGGACGCGACGGTCCTGGCGGGCATAGCCAAAGTAAGGGATTACAGCAGTGATACGGCCTGCAGAAGCGCGGCGCAGGGCATCGACCATAACAACCAATTCCATCAGGTTGTCGTTCGTTGGAGCACAGGTGGACTGGATGATGAAAATATCACCACCGCGTACATTTTCGTTAATTTGTACGCTGACTTCGCCGTCGCTAAAGCGACCTACAGCGGCGTCGCCGAGGGAAGTGTACAGGCGGTTGGCAATACGTTGTGCTAGTTCCGGGGTGGCGTTACCAGCAAAAAGCTTCATATCAGGCACGAGAAGAACCTCAGGCATGCGTCCAGTGGTGGATAGCACTCGCCGCAAACTGTGCGGGGCCAGGCGAAATGCTATCCAGGCGGTGTATTAAAGAGCGCGATGCAACGTCTGGAACAGGGTGACGTTGTCACCGAAACTCAGTCTGCGCCAGAATGGTCTGCTGTAGAGGGGAGATGTTCATCCCGCGGGCTACAAAACCATGCAGCCAAACCGGCGCTTGCTCAAGCACCTGACGAGCGGCGGATTCGGTGTCAAATTCAGCAAAGACACAGGCCCCTGTACCAGTCAGGCGCGACGGCGCGTATTCTAACAGCCAGGAAAGCGCCGCATCAACCTCGCGAAAACGTTTTCTTGCGATAACCTCGCAATCGTTGCTGAATTCACAATTTAATAACGTTTCTATTGACCGCACCGGGGTATTGCGTGGCAGGTCAGGATCCTTAAAGATAACCGGGGTCGGAATGCTGACGCCCGGATGGGCAACGAGATACCATTTTTCCGGCGGTTCAACCGGGGAGAGGATTTCACCCACCCCTTCAGCAAATGCAGCATGACCGCGTACAAACACCGGGACATCCGCCCCGAGCGTTAACCCTAATGCGGCCAGTTCATCCGTCGACAACCCGCAGCCCCAGAGATGATTCAGGGCGACCAGGACGGTCGCGGCATTGGATGAACCGCCACCCAGCCCACCGCCCATCGGCAGACGCTTCTCAACGCGAATATCCGCACCGCTCCCGGCGGGCAAGCGACTGGTGTCAGCCGCTGCGCTCATCAGCAGACGCGCGGCGCGCACGATCAGGTTATCCTCATGCTCCACGCCTTCCACCGGCGTCAACAGACAAATCTGCCCGTCCTGACGCAGCTCAATCGAGAGCGTGTCGCCATAATCGATAAACTGAAACAGCGTCTGCAGGGTGTGATACCCGTCAGCACGTTGGCCGGTGATGTACAAAAACAGGTTAAGTTTTGCCGGAGAGGGCCAGTGGGTCATCATTTAACGATCCAGTTGTCCATTTTCAGCTTGATGCGCTGGCTACCCTGTGTCAGCTCCATATTCGATGGCAGCGATGGTTTACTGTTGCTGTCATAGGCGCTGTACACCACTTTCCAGGTTTTACCGTTCTGCGTGTAGTTCACCTGGCTCAGACGATACTGATCGTCCAGGGTGTAGTCGGTGGCGTCACCCGGCAGGCCCAGGATCCACTGGCGCAGGCTGTTCAGCGGGATAGGCATTCCGGTCAGTTTGCCAATCATCTCTTCCGCGTCGGTGGCGGTGTAGTGCTGGCCTTTGTTATCCGTGATCTGCGCTTCACCCGGCTTAGCGTTGAGTTCCAGCTCGGTGCTGCCCAACGGGTTCAGCAGCAGCAGGCGGTAGTTATCCTGCCCCGTTTGTTGCCAGAAGAAGCGGGCATAAACCTTTTGTTCGTCAGAGAGATAAGCAAACGCGCCGCGGGTCTGGTACTGGCTTAAATTACGTACGTCCTGCTGGTGCTGACGCCACTGTGGTGAGTCAGGGCTTTTGCCCGGGCCTTTTGGTTGAGTGACGGAACATGCGGTCAGAACCAGTGCTGCCAGCGGCAGCAGGCGAATCAGTCGGGTCATAATGAGGACAAATCCTTGAGATACGTTGCAGTTATAACTGTTAATGCTAGCGTCGAAGGGTGTCACCGTCTACGTTCAAATTATCTCAAAGCGTTGAGTAACCTATTACTCCGAAAGGGGGCAGTCTCTTTTATTGATCTCGCGCATCCTGTATGATGCGTCTTGCTAACCTTATTAACGCTGGTACTACTCCCGCTCAACATGACCCTATTAGCACTCGGCATTAACCACAAAACCGCCCCGGTTTCGCTGCGAGAACGCGTCACGTTTTCGCCGGATACGCTCGACCTGGCGCTGGATAGTCTGCTTGCACAACCGATGGTGCAGGGCGGCGTGGTGCTCTCGACGTGCAACCGTACCGAGCTTTACTTAAGCGTGGAAGAGCAGGATAACCTGCATGAAGCGCTGATCCGCTGGTTATGCGACTACCACAATCTCAACGAAGACGAGCTGCGTAAGAGCCTGTACTGGCATCAGGATAACGATGCGGTGAGCCATCTTATGCGCGTGGCCAGCGGTCTGGATTCGCTGGTACTGGGCGAGCCGCAAATTCTCGGTCAGGTAAAAAAAGCGTTTGCCGATTCGCAAAAAGGGCATCTGAAAGCCAGCGAGCTGGAGCGTATGTTCCAGAAGTCTTTCTCCGTGGCGAAGCGTGTGCGAACCGAAACCGACATTGGTGCCAGTGCGGTTTCTGTTGCGTTCGCGGCCTGTACCCTTGCACGTCAAATCTTCGAATCCCTGTCGACTGTCACCGTGATGCTGGTCGGCGCGGGCGAAACCATTGAGCTTGTGGCGCGCCATCTGCGCGAGCATAAAGTGAAAAAGATGGTTATCGCCAACCGTACCCGCGAACGTGCGCAGGTACTGGCAGACGAAGTCGGGGCCGAGGTGATTGCGCTGAGCGAGATCGACGAACGCCTGAAAGAGGCGGACATCATCATTAGTTCGACGGCCAGCCCGCTGCCGATTATCGGTAAAGGGATGGTAGAGCGCGCGCTGAAATCCCGTCGTAATCAGCCAATGCTGCTGGTGGATATCGCCGTTCCGCGTGATGTCGAGCCGGAGGTTGGCAAACTGGCTAACGCCTATCTCTACAGCGTGGATGACCTGCAAAGCATCATTTCGCACAACCTTGCCCAGCGTAAAGCGGCAGCGGTGCAGGCGGAAACCATCGTCGAGCAGGAAACCAGTGAGTTTATGGCCTGGCTGCGCGCGCAAAGCGTCAGCGAGACCATCCGCGAATATCGCGGTCAGGCGGAGCAGGTGCGTGATGACCTGACTGCCAAAGCGTTAGCGGCTCTGGAGCAGGGCGGCGACGCGCACGCTATTATGCAGGATCTGGCCTGGAAACTGACCAATCGCCTGATCCATGCACCAACCAAATCACTTCAGCAGGCTGCCCGTGACGGGGACGATGAACGCCTGACTATTCTGCGCAACAGCCTCGGGCTGGAATAGCGCCCTATACCCATTTTCTATTACAAGGTGCACTTACGCCTATGAAGCCTTCTATCGTCGCTAAACTGGAAGCTCTGCACGAGCGCCATGAAGAAGTTCAGGCGCTGCTCGGCGATGCCGGGACCATTGCGGACCAGGAACGTTTTCGCGCACTGTCGCGTGAATATGCGCAGTTAAGTGATGTTTCAAAATGCTTTACCGACTGGCAACAGGTTCAGGAAGATATCGAAACCGCGCAGATGATGCTCGACGACCCTGAAATGCGTGAAATGGCGCAGGAAGAGCTGCAGGATGCCAAAGCGCGTTCAGAAGAGATGGAGCAGCAGCTTCAGGTTCTTCTGCTGCCGAAAGATCCGGACGATGAGCGTAACGCGTTTGTGGAAGTTCGCGCCGGTACCGGCGGTGACGAAGCGGCCCTGTTTGCCGGGGATCTGTTCCGCATGTACAGCCGCTACGCCGAATCGCGTCGCTGGCGCGTGGAGATCATGAGCGCCAACGAAGGCGAGCATGGCGGCTACAAAGAGGTTATCGCCAAGATCAGCGGCGACGGCGTGTACGGCCGTCTTAAGTTTGAATCCGGCGGTCACCGCGTGCAGCGCGTGCCGGCTACTGAATCCCAGGGTCGCATTCACACCTCAGCCTGTACGGTGGCGGTGATGCCGGAGCTGCCGGAAGCGGAACTGCCGGACATCAACCCGGCCGATCTGCGCATCGATACCTTCCGTTCCTCCGGGGCGGGCGGTCAGCACGTTAACACCACCGACTCCGCCATCCGTATTACCCACCTGCCAACCGGCATTGTGGTGGAGTGTCAGGACGAACGTTCTCAGCACAAAAACAAAGCCAAAGCGCTGTCCGTGCTGGGCGCGCGTATCCACGCGGCGGAAATGGCCAAACGCCAGCAGGCAGAAGCGTCAACCCGTCGTAACCTGCTGGGCAGCGGCGATCGCAGCGACCGTAACCGCACCTACAACTTCCCGCAGGGCCGCGTGACCGACCACCGCATCAACCTGACGTTATACCGTCTGGATGAGGTGATGGAAGGCAAGCTCGATATGCTGATTGAGCCTATCGTGCAGGAATACCAGGCCGACCAGCTGGCGGCGCTGTCCGAGCAGGAATAATGGATTTTCAGAGCTGGTTACGCCAGGCCACCGGCGCGCTCTCTGACAGTGAAAGCCCGAAGCGCGACGCCGAAATTTTGCTGGAATATGTGACGGGTAAAGCCCGCACGTATCTGCTGGCCTTCGGTGAAACCGAACTGACCGCAGGGCAGGAGGCGCAACTGGCCGCGCTGCTTGCCCGACGTCAAGCCGGCGAGCCGGTGGCGCATCTGGTCGGGGAGCGTGAATTCTGGTCATTACCGCTTTACGTCTCCGCGGCCACTCTGATCCCGCGTCCGGACACCGAATGTCTGGTCGAACAGGCGCTGGAACGGTTACCGGCGGAACCCTGCCAAATCCTCGATCTTGGTACCGGCACTGGCGCGATTGCGCTGGCGCTGGCCAGCGAACGTCCGGACTGTGACGTCACGGCCGTTGATGTGATGCCCGATGCCGTGGCGCTGGCAAAGCGTAACGTGGCACGTCTCGAACGTCATAACGTGACGGTGCTGCAGAGCAGCTGGTTTAGCGCGCTGGCAGGACGCTCCTTCGGGATGATTGTCAGTAATCCTCCTTATATCGACGAACACGACCCGCACCTGGCGCAGGGCGATGTTCGCTTTGAACCGTTGACGGCGCTGGTCGCTGGCAATGCTGGACTGGCCGATCTGGAACACATTGTGACAACGTCACGACAACACCTCCTGCCCGGCGGATGGCTGCTGGTGGAGCATGGCTGGACGCAAGGGGAAGCCGTGCGTGCGTTATTCACTGACGCGGGCTTCCACGCCGTCGAAACCTGTCGCGACTACGGCGGCAACGACCGTCTGACGCTGGGACAGTGGTCATGAATTCGGGCTATCTGCCATTTACGGATAAAGGCACATGGCTGACTGAGAGGCCGTTTGGCGTTATCATCTATATCGTTTTGGGTTTTATCGCGTCTGGACGTCGTTGTACGCGCAGTCGTTACTGGGGTAAGTCATGAGGTCCTTAGCCGATTTCGAATTTAATAAAGTGCCGCTCTGCGATGGGATGATCCTGATTTCGGAGATGATTCGCGACGATTTTACGTCGCAGTATGTCTACGATGAGCTGGAGAATCTGGTCAGCCTGGCGCGCGAAGAGATCAATCAGGCGCGTCCGCAGGACTGGCAACTGGAGAAGCTGCTGGAGCTTTTCTACGGCGAGTGGGGTTTCTGCGACACGCGTGGCGTGTATCGCCTGTCTGACGCATTATGGCTGGACCAGGTCTTAAAAAATCGTCAGGGCAGCGCCGTTGCGCTGGGCTCTATTTTGCTGTGGATCGCGCACCGTCTGGATATTCCACTGGTGCCGGTCATTTTCCCGACGCAGATGATCCTGCGTGCCGAGTGGCTGGACGGGGAGATGTGGTTAATCAATCCGTTTAACGGCGATACGCTGGATGAACATACGCTGGATGTCTGGCTGAAAGGTAATATCAGCCCGGTGGCCGAGCTCTTTAACGAAGATCTCGACGAGGCCGATAACGCCGAGGTTATTCGCAAGCTGCTGGATACGCTGAAATCTGCGCTGATGGAAGAGCGGCAGATGGAGCTGGCCTTGCGCGCCAGCGAAGTGCTGCTGCAGTTTAATCCGGAAGATCCGTACGAAATTCGCGACCGCGGGCTGATTTATGCCCAGCTCGACTGTGAGCATGTGGCGCTGAACGATTTAAGCTATTTCGTCGAGCAATGCCCGGAAGATCCGATCAGCGAAATGATCCGCGCGCAGATCAACGCGTTCTCGCACAAACAAATTACACTGCATTAATCTTAATTCCGATTCACACCTGAATAAGGCGATCCTATGAAACAAAAAGTGGTTAGCATTGGTGATATCAACGTGGCAAACGACCTGCCGTTCGTGCTGTTTGGCGGTATGAACGTGCTGGAATCCCGCGATCTCGCCATGCGTATCTGCGAGCACTACGTGACCGTGACCCAGAAGCTGGGCATCCCGTACGTGTTTAAGGCCTCTTTTGACAAAGCCAACCGCTCCTCTATTCACTCTTACCGTGGCCCGGGTCTGGAAGAGGGGATGAAAATTTTCCAGGAGCTGAAGCAGACCTTTGGCGTGAAAGTGATCACCGACGTTCACGAGGCGTCTCAGGCGCAGCCTGTGGCTGACGTGGTTGACGTTATTCAGCTGCCAGCGTTCCTGGCTCGTCAGACTGACCTGGTGGAAGCGATGGCGAAAACGGGTGCGGTCATCAACGTGAAGAAGCCGCAGTTCGTGAGCCCAGGCCAGATGGGGAACATCGTCGATAAGTTTATCGAAGGCGGCAACGACAAGGTTATCCTGTGCGACCGTGGTTCCAACTTCGGTTACGACAACCTGGTTGTCGATATGCTGGGCTTCACCGTGATGAAAAACGTCTCTAACCAGTCTCCGGTGATCTTCGACGTGACCCACTCTCTGCAGTGCCGCGACCCGTTTGGCGCCGCGTCTGGTGGCCGTCGTGCGCAGGTGACCGAACTGGCGCGCGCCGGTATGGCGACCGGCCTGGCGGGTCTGTTCATTGAAGCACACCCGGATCCGGCGAATGCGAAATGCGACGGTCCATCCGCGCTGCCGCTGGACAAACTGGAGCCGTTCCTGAAACAGATCAAAGCGATTGACGATCTGGTGAAGAGCTTCGACGAGCTGGATACCAGCAACTAATAAAAAACCCGCTTCGGCGGGTTTTTTGTTTCTCCCTCTCCCTTGAGGGAGAGGGTTGAGGTGAGGGCATCAGCCCGCACCAGATAAAACTACGCAAATATCGTCATCAGATACGCCACAAACAACGCCATATGCGCCGCGCCGTTGAGTACATTGGTGCGCCCGGTTGAGAACGAAATCTGACACAGCAGCAGTGATGCAACCATCACAATCATCTCCGGCGCGCCCAGCGCAAACTGCAGTTCGTTACCGGTCATAAAGGCAATCAGCGTCACCACCGGAACGGTAAGCGAAATGGTCGCCAGTACCGAGCCGAAGAACAGGTTCATGGCACGCTGTACCTGATTGTTCAGCACCGCTTTCAACGCGCCCAGCCCTTCAGGCGACAGGATCAGCAGCGCTACCAGGAAGCCGGTAAATGCCACTGGGGCATTCAGCTCGGTTAACAGCGTCTCCAGCGGATTGGCGTTCATCTTGGTGACGGCGATAACCGCAATCAGATGTACGATCAGCCAAACCGTGTGCCAGGCGCTGCTGTGGGCGGACGGTTTGCCGTGGTGCGGGTCATCGTCGTCGCTGTCATCTTCATGCTCGTACACAAACAGGCTTTGGTGCGTTTTGGTCTGAATCAACAGGAACACGCCGTACATGGCGGCGGAAATCAATGCGACCAGCAGCGCCTGACCGGTGGAGAAGTTCGCGCCCGGCAGTGCCATCGGGAAGACCAGCACAATAATCGCCAGCGGGAACAGGGCGATCAGATACTGTTTGATGCCAAACAGATTCATATACTGTGTGGCGAATTTACGGCCGCCCAGCAACAGTGAGAAGCCCACCAGACCGCCCGTCACAATCATAATGATGGAATAGAGCGTATCGCGCATCAGCGTGGGTGCGGCATCGCCGGTCGCCATGAGCGCGGAAATGAGGCTGACCTCAAGAATCACAACGGAAAGGCTGAGAATTAATGAGCCGTATGGCTCGCCCAGGCGGTGGGCTAAAACGTCTGCATGGCGAACCACACTAAAGGCGCTGGTTAAAATCCCCACCAGCGCAAGAATATTGATACCAACCACCACTGGCAGTGACTGACTGCTTCCCCAGAAGAGCAGCACAGCCAGTGCCAGAACCGGGAAAATGAGTGACGTCTCCTTGTGGCGGGTCTTTACCGCCTCGTGTGCTGCTGTCATGTGCTTCTCCATCAATGCAGGTGCTTGTAATTATAGATAGAATTTTGAGGTCATTACATTAACAGATCTCTGTTAAATACCCCTTATCTTTTACTTAATTTTACCCTAATCATGTTTTTATTCTCCTGATGCTCATAATGTCACGTTTGTAATAATTATATTTTAAATAACATGTAATTAACTTTTATCGCTATTCAGAATTTATCATTGACTGGCAGCCTGCGGCATCGTCGTCCACACTTATCTCTTTAAGCAAAAGAGAGGTTAGTGATGCCATATAAAACGAAACGCGAATTACCCGATAACGTGCAAAACGTACTGCCTGCACATGCGCAGGATATCTATAAAGAAGCGTTTAACAGCGCCTGGGATCAATACAAAGATAAAGACGATCGCCGGGATGATGCCAGCCGGGAAGAGACGGCGCATAAAGTGGCCTGGGCGGCAGTAAAACATGACTACGAGAAAGGAGACGATGATAAATGGCATAAAAAGAAATAGCCGTAAAAGAATAAGCTGCCTTCATTTTGACTTTTCAGGCGGTTGAACTTCCGTTGTATTGCAACTGGCCCGCGAATTGCTTATCGTTATTCAACTGCTGGCAAAATGACCAGTAGATAATGCCGGGAAGGTGAATTACAGATGTCGCAAGGAAGCATGCAGTGGCGGAGGTGTAAAGTGTTAACGCGTGATTTCTTAATGAAGGCAGATTGTAAGACGGCATTTGGTGCTATTGAGGAATCGCTTCTCTGGTCAGCTGAACAACGTGCGGCGTCGCTCGCTGCCACGCTTGCCTGCCGCCCGGATGATGGCCCGGTATGGATTTTTGGCTACGGTTCGCTGATGTGGAACCCGGCTCTGGAATTTGTCGAATCGGCGACAGGTACGCTCCCGGGGTGGCATCGCGCGTTTTGCCTGCGATTAACCGCCGGACGCGGAAGTGCCTGTCAGCCGGGACGTATGCTTGCACTGAAAGAGGGCGGACGCACCACGGGGGTGGCGTATCGCCTGCCGGATGCCACGCTCGAAGAGGAGCTGACGCTGCTCTGGAAGCGCGAGATGATCACCGGCTGCTATATGCCAAGCTGGTGCAAGCTGGAACTTGATGACGGACGCACCGTCAACGCGCTGGTGTTTATTATGGATCCGCGCCATCCGCTGTATGAAGCGGATACCCGTACGCAGGTGATCGCGCCGTTGATTGCGGCAGCCAGCGGACCGCTCGGCACAAATGCGCAGTATCTGTTTTCTCTCGATCAGGAACTGACGCGCCTCGGCATGCAGGACGAGTGTCTGAATGAGCTGGTGGCGAAGGTGAAAGCGCTGCTGGAAGGAAATCCGCTGAATAACCCGCTGCGTCCGGGTTTTGCCTGATAATACGCCCGGCTGCGAGAGTGCAGACCGGGCGTTTGTTTTTAAGCGGCCACGTAGCTGACAGAGTGTTCGAGTGACTGACTATGGCTGTCAATCAGAACATCCCAGGTGCCGGTATAAGGGACGGTAAGCCATGCTTTGTCGTCCTGCACGGTCAGGATATCCGCCTGCGATTGTTTTTGTGCTTTCGCACTCATCAGATGAATACGGCATTGCTCTGAGCAACGCACCACAACCGTATCCCCGCCAAACAGTTTCAAACTTGTTTTTACCAGTGCCATTTTTTACCCCGTAGTCTTAAACAACGCTCTCCCTGCTGCCATTTCCGAGCGTGATGTTGTTCACAATTCACTCATTGCATAACACCAAAGGGGGAGAGTCGGGATGCTGATTTTGATCAAAAAATGGCATAACGTTTAAACAAAAATGACAAAATCCCTGAAAGCATTCAGCTGGCGCACGTTTACACGGTGAAGGCGCGCCAGAATAAAATTAAATGCGGAAATGTCCGGCTGTTTCAGCAAGGTCGCCCGCCTGGCTCTGCAGGGCACTGGCGGCTGCGGCGGATTGCACCACCAGTTCGGCATTCTGCTGCACCATTCTGTCCAGGTGCGTGACAGCATGGTTAATCTCGTGGATGCCTTTCATCTGCTCGCTGGTGGCGATAGAGATTTCACGCATGATACCCGAGACGCTGCCGATGCTGGCGCGGATCTCATCCATGCTTTCCCCGGCCAGATGTACATAGCGGGAGCCGGTTGCCACGCTGTCGGTGGTGGAGTCGATAAGTGATTTGATCTCCTTCGCCGCCTGGGCGCTGCGGCTCGCCAGGTTACGCACTTCGCCTGCCACCACGGCAAATCCGCGGCCCTGCTCACCGGCGCGCGCCGCTTCCACCGAGGCGTTCAGCGCCAGGATATTGGTCTGGAAGGCGATGCCGTCAATCACGCTGGTGATATCGCCAATTTTTGCCGAAGCCACTTCAATGGACTGCATGGTGCTGATGGCCTGAGAGACGACCTCACCGCCGCGTGAGGCCGCAGCGGAGGCTTTACTCGCCTGTTCATTCGCTTCTGCCGCGGACTCATTTGACTGGGTCACCGACGCGGTGATCTCCTCTACGGCACTGGCGGTTTCACGCAGGCTGGAGGCCGCCTGCTCGGTACGCCCGGAGAGATCCTGGTTGCCAGCCGCAATCTCCTGAGCCGCATTTTTCACCGAGGCACTGGCATCGCGCAGCTGGACCATCACCACCGAGAGCTTATCGCTGAAGGCGTTAAACGCCTGGGCGATTTGCGCCACTTCATCGTTACCGCTGTCCGGCAGGCGCTGGGAGAGATCGTTGGTGCCGTTGGCAATGTTATGCATCGCGTCGCGGATATCGGATAACCGCTTGAGCAGGCGGGCAATCAGGATATGGACAATCGCACCGCTCAGCAGGGCGAGGATCACCAGCGATAACGCCGAGGCTTTCAGCAGAGAGCGCATGCCGGAGGTGGCGTCGTTATTGTCGAGCGCGACTACCAGCATCCAGTTTGTCCCCGGAACGGCAGTGGCGACGAAGGTTTTTTCGCCACCGTCAAATGCACCCTCAACCAGGTTACCGCTTTTCAGCGTCGCTAAATCGGTCCCGGTAATGATCTCAGCAAACGGTTTAAGCGTCAGGGCTGGATCGCTGGCGGCGATAACGCTGCCGTCGCTGTTCAGAAGCAAACCGCTGCTCGCCGGTGTCGGATGGATGCCGCGTACGTTAGCCACCACGCTATCCATAGCCACGTCACCTGCCACCACCGCTTGCAGGGTGCCGTTTTCTTTTACCGGCACCGCAAATGTCACTACCAGTTTCCCGGTCCCGGCGTCCACGTAAGGGGCGGTCACCACCGGACCGTCCTGACTGATCACCTGCTGATACCACGGGCGAATGGTCGGATCATAATCCGCAGGCACGCCCGCCGGGTCGGAGAATTTCGCCGTTTTGCTGGCATAGCCGACATAAACGTTGGTGAATCCACCCGCCTGGGCGAGTTGTTTAAAGACCGGAACCGGATCGTCACTCAGCGCCACGCTCTGAGCGGAGGCAATCACCGTCATTTTGCTTTTCACCCAGTCAGCAATCGCCATGTTATGACTGGCACTGGTGCTGGTCAGAATGTCACGCTGCGACTGCTGGTTATCCTGGCGCGTGACCTGGAAATTAATGACGGTATTGAGAACAAGGGCGACGACCAGGCAACCTGTCGTCACGGCAATGATGCGAGCACGAATCGATCTGAACATAAGTGAAATACCTGCTGTGTTGTTTCCATGCCTATCGGCAACCCAGCAGGTAAACTTGATGCTGAAACCGCGTCCATAAGAAAATAATATTTTTGCGGGTTAATTATTAAAAAGTTAATACTTTATCGGCGGTCAATGTCCATTCGGCCAGTTCGACAAGCGTGCCGATTTCCACGCCATCAATCAGCGGCAGCCCGGTGATACCACGCCCGTCGGTGCAGGTTTTGCACAGTTTTACCGGCACGTTTTGCGCCGTCAGGATCTCCAGCATCTGCTGAATGTTGTAGCCCTCCGCCGGTTTTTGGCCTTTCAGGCCAGCGGTGACCGCGTCAGACATCAAAAAGATCCGCAGCTCCAGTTCGCTCGCGTTATCGCGCAGCGCTATGGCCAGACGCAGGCTGTTAAAAAGGGATTCGCTGCCGTAGGCCGCCCCGTTGGCGACGATCACTATCTTCTGCATGTTGACTCCTGTTTATGTTAAGGCACGAATATTGCTTCATTCTCCCAGGTATGGTTATCCGGGAGAGTAAGCATGACATTAATGGCTGGCAATTCGTCGGGTGCCACCGAATGGCTCCAGCGCGCAAAGGCGTTGCGCCAGGAGCAGCTCAGCAAGCTGGCACAGCTGGGTGTACTGGTGAATGGCATTAGCCAGCTGGTGCATATGCTACAGTGCGAGCGCGGTGCCTCAAACGTCTGGCTCTGCTCACAGGGTAAGCTCTATGCCCCCGAATGCAAAGCCAGCCGGGCGCTGGTGGATGAAAACCTCGCCATCCTGCATGGCATTCTGGATAAACATTCCCCCATGCCGGGCAGCGCCGTGTGTGAGCGCATCGCCGCTGCGTTGCAGAGCCTGGAAACGCTGCCCGCCCTGCGTGAGGGGGTTAATCAACAAACCGTTACCGCCCCGCAGGCGATGGAGCATTACTGTCGCATGCTTCGCCATCTGCTCAGTATCGTGCCGCAGCTCAACGACAGCATTGACGATCCGCAACTTGCGGGACGTTTTGTCGCCCTGTATAGCCTGATGCAGGGCAAAGAGCTGGCGGGACAAGAGCGGGCACTGGGGGCTATAGGCTTCACGCAGGGCTTTTTTGATGATGTTACCCGTCAGAGGCTGGTTGACCGTATCGACGGCCAGCAGGCCTGTTTTGAGATCTTTTTAAGCCACAGCCCGGCGGATGTGCAGAATACGTTTTCACTCAATTGTCAGCCCGACCGTGAGACGGAGCAGCTCAGGCGCGTGGCCTGCACGCGCCAGCCCGCTGCGGATAATGGCGACACGGCGCTGAACTGGTTTGCCCTGCAAACGTCACGCCTTGAGCACCTGCGCACCCTGGAGGAGATGGTTATCGCCGACCTGATGCTGGCGGTTGATGAGCGTATCCATCATGACCATCAACATCCGGTAAGTGCCGATGAGAATGACGATCCGCTCGCGCTTTATCCGGACAAACCCCTGCTGCCGCTGGTTCGCCAGCAGGCTCGTGAAATAGAACAGCTCTCACGTCAGCTCGCGACGCTGCGCGATACGCTGGAAGAGCGCAAGACCATCGATAAAGCCAAAAGTGTACTGATGACCCACCACAATATGAGCGAAGAACAGGCGTGGACGGCGCTGCGCAAAATGGCGATGGACAAGAATCAGCGCATGGTGGATATCGCCCGTGCGCTGCTCACCGTGAAGCGGTTATGGCAGCTAACCCCTAAGGAGTAGCTGCACAATCAGTGGGCACGTTGTGCCTGATTGAGGTGCGTTTTTGCAGAGCCAGTGGGGCAAAAGCCACAAAAACAAGGCATTAAAACCTGGCATTACCTTTGCATTATTTCAGTAACCAATTTTGACGGTGCGCCAACGGCGGTGCATCAGTCTTCGGGATAAAGGCGTCCAGCGGTGCTTCGGTACTGTCGGGCGCTTTTTTTTGTCTTTTTTTCAGGAGTGGTCATGGCGGATTTGTCGAGACGGCGGTTTTTGCAGGCCAGCGTGCTGGCAAGCAGTGCAATGTTGTTACCGGGTGTCATGCAGGCCGCGTGGGCGGCAGGCTCGGATAAACCCGAGCAGGAGACGGTGCGCATCGGGTTTATCCCGCTGACCGACTGCGCTCCGGTGGTCATCGCGGCGCTGAAAGGGTTCGATAAAAAGCATGGCATTACCATCGTGCCCACCAAAGAGGCGAGCTGGGCGGCCGTACGCGACAAGTTAGTCGCGGGAGAGCTGGACGCGGCGCACATTCTTTACGGTCTGCTGTACGGACTGGAACTGGGGATCGCCGGTAAGCCACAGCAGATGGCGAACCTGATGACCCTTAACCAGAACGGCCAGGCGATTACGCTCTCCGCCGATCTGGCAGAGAAGGGCGTTCGCGATCTCGACGGTCTGCAGAAACTGATGCGTCAGCAGGCGCCGGGCACGTACACCTTCGCGCATACCTTCCCGACAGGCACGCACGCCATGTGGCTCTACTACTGGCTGGCCAGTGCGGGCATTAACCCGTTCGACGATGTCCGCACCGTGGTGGTACCGCCACCGCAGATGGTGATGAACATGCGCATTGGCAATATGGTCGGCTTTTGCGTTGGCGAGCCGTGGAATGCCCGGGCCATTAATGACCGTATTGGTTTTACCGCCGCTACGTCACAGTCCATTTGGGCTGACCACCCGGAAAAAATCCTCGGTACCCGTCGAGACTGGGTGGAGAAAAATCCGCACACCGCGCGGGCGCTGGTGAGCGCTGTACTGGAAGCCGCGCGCTGGATCGACGCGTCCCCGGAAAACAAACGTGAAACGGCGCAGATCCTCTCGCGTCGCGCATGGCTGAACACCAAAGAGCAATACCTCACCGGACGAATGCTGGGTGAGTACGACAACGGGGTGGGCACGCGCTGGCAGGACACGCATCCCATTCGGTTCTTCAATGACGGCGCCGTCAGCTACCCCTGGCTCTCTGACGGCATGTGGTTCTTAACCCAGTTCCGCCGCTGGGGCTTGCTTAAATCTGCGCCGGACTATGTCGACATTGCCCGGCGCATCAACCAGACGGCGGTCTGGCAGGATGCCGCCACCGCGGTGGGGGGCATTACCACACCGACGTCACCACTACGCAGTAGCACCCTGATGGACGGCACCGTCTGGAACGGCACCGATCCTGAAGGCTATGCCAACCGCTTCGCTATTCACCGTAAAGGGGCCTGATTATGCAGCATCTGCACAGCACGAAATCAAAACACGAGACGCCGGTGAGTGGCGAGGTGATTACCCTGCCACCGGTTCAGGTTCGCCGTCGTCCTCCGGCGATTGCCCGCCGGATTAACGACGTGCTCCAGCGCATTATTCCGGCGCTGCTGGGTCTGGGGCTGCTGGTGGTGCTCTGGCAACTGGCGGCAATCAACAGCAAAGGCTTTCCGACGCCTCTGAGCACGCTGGATTCTGCCATCACCCTGTTCGCCGATCCGTTTTATCGCGACGGGCCAAACGACATGGGGATCGGCTGGAACGTGCTCGCCTCCCTGCAGCGCGTGGCGGTGGGCTTTGGCCTGGCCGCGTTAGTCGGTATCCCGCTCGGTTTTCTGATTGGCCGCTTCACCTTTTTCTCTCGCATGTTCAGCCCGCTGATTGCGCTGCTGCGTCCGGTCAGCCCATTGGCCTGGCTGCCTATTGGTTTATTGCTGTTCCAGAAAGCAGAGCCCGCGTCGAGCTGGACCATTTTTATCTGCTCCATCTGGCCGATGGTGATCAACACCGCCGAGGGCGTGCGCCGCATTCCGCAGGATTACCTCAACGTGGCCCGCGTGCTGCAGCTTTCTGAGTGGACCATTCTGCGCCGGATCCTCTTCCCGGCCGTGCTGCCTGCGGTGTTGACCGGGGTGCGTCTCTCGATCGGCATCGCCTGGCTGGTGATTGTCGCCGCCGAAATGCTGACAGGCGGCTTAGGGATCGGCTTCTGGATCTGGAATGAGTGGAACAACCTCAACGTCGAAAACATTCTCATCGCCATCGTCATCATTGGCGTGGTCGGGTTACTGCTGGAGCAGGGGTTGATGCTGATCGCCCGTCGCTTCAGCTGGCAGGAAAAATAAGGAGCGAACATGAAACCGATCATTCAGGTCCAGGCCGTAAGCCAGCGTTTTTCTACCGCCAGCGGTGAATTTCTGGCGCTGCAGAACGTCTCGTTTGATATCCACGAAGGGGAAACCGTGAGCCTGATTGGCCACTCCGGTTGCGGCAAATCAACGCTGCTGAACCTAATCGCCGGGATCACGCTGCCGACGGAAGGGGGATTGATTTGCGACAACCGTGAAATTGCGGGTCCGGGACCGGAGCGTGCGGTGGTCTTTCAGAACCACTCCCTGCTGCCGTGGCTGACCTGTTTCAACAACGTTGCGCTGGCGGTCGATCAGGTGTTCCGTCACACCATGAGCAAGGCGGAGCGTCGGGAGTGGATTGAACACAACCTCGATCGCGTGCAGATGGGGCACGCCCTGCATAAACGCCCGGGGGAGATCTCAGGCGGCATGAAGCAGCGCGTGGGCATTGCCCGTGCGCTGGCGATGAAGCCGAAAGTGTTGCTGATGGATGAACCGTTTGGCGCGCTGGATGCGCTGACGCGCGCCCATCTTCAGGACTCGGTGATGCAAATTCAGCAGGCGCTCAACACCACCATTGTGCTCATCACCCACGACGTGGACGAAGCGGTGCTGCTCTCTGACCGCGTGCTGATGATGACCAACGGCCCGGCGGCGACTGTCGGCGAAATTCTGGAGGTTGACCTGCCGCGTCCGCGTAACCGGGTGCAACTGGCGGACGACAGCCGCTACCACCACATGCGCCAGCAGATCCTCCATTTCCTCTATGAAAAACAGCCCAAAGCGGCGTAGTGGGGGCACCACGATGCGACTGGTCATTATCGGCAATGGAATGGCAGCGACACGGCTGATTGCCTCGCTGACCGGGCGTGCGCCTGGCCGCTTCGCGATCACCGTGTTGGGTGAGGAGCCTGAGCATGCGTACAACCGCATCCAGCTTTCGCCGGTGCTGGGTGGGGAAAAACCTCCGGAACAGATCCGCCTGCAGGACGATGCCTGGTACCGCGAGCGCGGCGTCACGGTTCTCAGGGGGCAAAAGGTGCTCGCCGTGGACGTGGTGAAACGGGAAATCCGTACCGCGCAGACCACGCTGGCGTGGGATGAACTGGTCTTCGCCACCGGGTCGATACCGTTCGTGCCACCGATCCCCGGGTGCGATGCGCCACACGTCTTTACCTTCCGCCGCCTTGAGGATACGCGAGCCATTGCGCAGATCCCGGGGCCAGCGGTGGTGTTGGGTGGTGGCGTGCTGGGTGTTGAGACGGCAGCGGCGCTGGCACAGACTTGTGACAACGTCACGCTGGTGCATCGCGGACCGTGGTTGATGGAACAACAGCTGGATCGGCAGGCGGGGCTGTTGCTGGAGGCGGCGCTGGCGGAGCGCGGCGTGCGCTGCGAACTGTCGTCCGGGATCGCGGCAATCGCGCCAGATTCAGTAACGCTGCTCAACGGACGCCAGGTTAGCGCCGCGCGCGTGGTGCTGGCTACCGGCGTACAGCCCAACATCGCGCTGGCAAGCGCCAGCGGTATTCACTGCGCCCGCGGCATTGTGGTCAACCCGCAGATGCAGACCTCTGTTCCGGCTATCAGCGCCATCGGGGAGTGCTGCGAAATCGACGGTCAGACGTTTGGCCTGGTTGCCCCCTGTCTGGCACAGGCGGACATTCTCGCCGCCCGACTGGCAGGGGACGCCCCCGCGCCATTTGCCCTTACCGACGGTGGGATGCGCCTTAAGGTTACCGGCGTGGAGCTCTTCAGCGTCGGGCGCGTAACGGCGCAGCCGGAGGATACAGTCTGGGACGCGTGGGATCCGCTGACCCGTCACTACCGTCGCTTACTGATCCATCGCGGTGCGCTGGCTGGCGTACTTCTGATGGGCGATTGCCGCAGCGCGGCAACATTTACCGATTTACTGGCAACGGCTGCTCCCGCACACGTGGACTGGCTGTTCGATCGATTCTCTACGACGCAACCGCAGGTTGCAGGACAGAACGCTATGACAAAACCTACTCTGGTGGTGGTTGGGCACGGTATGGTCGGCCACCATTTTCTTGAAGACAGCGTAAACCGCAATCTGCATCAGCAATACCAGATTGTCGTCTTTGGCGAAGAGCGTTATGCCGCTTACGACCGCGTACATCTCTCAGAGTATTTTGGCGGCCGCAGCGCGGAGTCCCTCTCGCTGGTGGAGGGCGATTTCTTTGCCAGACACGGCATAGAGTTGCGTCTGTCGCAGCAGATCGTCGCCATCGATCGCGATGCGCACGTGGTGCGTACCGCCAGCGGTCACGAAACCCACTGGGACAAACTGGTGCTGGCGACCGGCTCGTATCCGTTTGTTCCGCCGGTGCCGGGTAACACGCTGCCGGGCTGCTTTGTCTACCGCACGCTGGACGATCTCGATAACATTGCCGCGCATGCGAAGGGATCCCGCCGCGGCGTGGTGATCGGTGGTGGGTTGCTCGGACTGGAAGCGGCCAACGCTCTGAAACAGCTGGGCCTGGAAACTCACGTGGTGGAATTCGCACCCAATCTGATGGCGGTACAGCTCGACAACGACGGCGCGGCAATGCTGCGTAAAAAAATTGAAGCGCTCGGCGTCGGGGTTCACACCAGCAAGGCCACCACCGAAATCGCGGCCACCGACGACGGTCTGGTCCTGCGCTTTGCCGACGGTGAACAGCTGGACACCGATATGGTGGTCTTCTCTGCCGGGATCCGCCCGCAGGATGCGCTGGCGCGCAGCAGCGGCCTGGCGATCGGCGAGCGCGGCGGGATCTGCATTGATACCGCCTGCCAGACCTCAGATAAGGACATCTTCGCCATCGGGGAATGTGCGCTGTGGGAAGGTAAAATCTTCGGTCTGGTGGCGCCGGGTTACCAGATGGCACGCGTGGCGGCGGCCACGCTGGCGGGTGAGGAGAAATCCTTCACCGGCGCGGATATGAGCACCAAACTTAAGCTGCTGGGCGTGGACGTGGCCTCGTTTGGGGATGCCCATGGCCGTACGCCGGGGGCATTGAGCTACCAGTGGACCCACGGCCCGCAGCAAATCTATAAAAAAATTGTCGTCAGCCATGACAACAAAAACCTGCTCGGCGGCGTGCTGGTGGGGGATGCCAGCGAATACGCCACGCTGGTGCAGATGATGCTTAACGGAATCAACCTGCCGAAAGAGCCTGAAACGCTCATCTTGCCAGCCTTCTCCGGTAGCGCGCCAAAAGCGCTGGGGGTGGCGGCGCTGCCGGAAAGCGCGCAGATCTGCTCCTGTCATAACGTCAGCAAAGGCGATATCTGCCAGGCAGTGAGCGCCGGTGCGACGGACATCGGCACCATCAAGCAGTGCACCAAAGCGGCGACCGGCTGCGGTGGGTGCAGTGCGCTGGTGAAACAGGTGATGGAGTTCCAGCTGGCTGAGCAGGGCGTGGAGGTGAAAAAAGATATCTGTGAGCACTTCCCGTACTCACGTCAGGAGATATATCACCTGGTGCGGGTCAACCATATTCGTACCTTCGACCAGCTGATTAGCCGCTACGGCCAGGGGCACGGCTGTGAGATCTGTAAACCGCTGGTGGGGTCAGTGCTGGCCTCCTGCTGGAACGAATACCTGCTGAAACCGGCGCATTTGCCGCTGCAGGACACCAACGACCGCTACTTTGCCAATATTCAGAAGGACGGCACGTACTCCATCGTGCCGCGCATGCCCGCCGGGGAAGTAACGGCCGACGGGCTGATTGCTATCGGGCAGATCGCAAAGCGCTACGGGCTGTACAGCAAGATCACCGGCGGGCAGCGTATTGACCTGTTTGGAGCCACGCTCGACCAGTTGCCGGAGATCTGGCAGGCGCTGGTGGAGGCCGGATTTGAAACCGGGCATGCGTACGGTAAATCCCTGCGTACCGTGAAATCCTGCGTCGGGTCAACCTGGTGCCGCTATGGCGTGCAGGACTCCACCGGCCTTGCGGTCAAACTGGAGCACCGTTACAAGGGGCTGCGCGCGCCGCACAAAATCAAAATGGCGGTGTCCGGCTGTACCCGCGAGTGTGCCGAGGCGCAAAGCAAAGATGTCGGCGTGATCGCCACGGACAAGGGCTGGAATCTCTATCTGTGCGGCAACGGCGGCATGAAGCCGCGACACGCGGATCTCTTCGCCAGCGATCTGGATGAAGAGACGCTGATCCGTACCGTCGACCGTTTTCTGATGTTCTACATTCGCACGGCGGATCGCCTGCAGCGGACCAGCACCTGGATGGACAACCTTGAAGGCGGTCTCGACTATCTGCGGGAGGTGATCCTCGATGACAGTCTCGGCATCGTGCAGGAGCTGGAGCAGGAGATGGCCCGTGTGGTGGAAACGTATCAGTGTGAATGGCAGACCACGCTTAACGATCCGAACCGTCTGGCGCTGTTCCGCACGGCGGTGAACGGTCAGGCGACGGAAGAGAGTAAACGCTGGCAGGAAATTTGCGGTCTGGATGAGATCCCGGAGCAGGCGGGGATCGGCGCCCGGCTGGGGCGTAAGCCGATCGCGCTGTTCCGCTTTGGCAAAGCGGTCTATGCCCTTGACGATCGGGAGCCGGGCAGCGATGCGAACGTGCTGTCACGCGGTATTCTTGGCGATGCGGCGGGTGAGCCGGTGGTTATCTCGCCGCTCTATAAACAGCGTATTCGCCTGCGCGACGGCTGCCAGGTGGATAACGGTGAGCCTGCGGTGCGCGCCTGGCCGGTGAAAATCGAAAACGGCAAGGTGTGGGTGGGGAACGACGCGTTGCTGGTCCGTGCGGAGGCATCATGAATGAAACCCGAACAACGTGCCCGTACTGCGGCGTCGGTTGCGGGGTAGTGGCCCGGGTTGAGGGCGACAAGGTCACAGTGCGCGGCGATGAACGCCATCCCGCCAGTTTTGGACGGCTGTGTGTCAAAGGCGCGGCGTTAGGTGAAACCACGGGCCTGCAGGGGCGGCTGTTGCACCCGGTGGTGGACGGGCTGGAGGTGGAGTGGTCGCAGGCGTTAAGCGCGGCCGGCGAGCGGTTACGGGCGATTATCGACACCTGGGGGCCGCAGGCGGTGGCGTTTTACGCCTCCGGCCAGCTACTCACCGAGGATTACTACGCTGCCAATAAGCTGATGAAAGGGTTTATCGGCGCGGCGAACATCGATACCAACTCGCGTCTCTGCATGTCGTCGGCAGTAGCAGGCTATAAGCGCGCATTTGGCGAAGATGTGGTGCCGTGCAGCTATGAGGACGTGGAGAACAGCGATCTGGTGGTGCTGGTGGGTTCAAACGCGGCATGGACGCATCCGGTGCTCTATCAGCGGCTGGTTCAGGCGCGGCAAAACAATCCGCAAATGAAAGTGGTGGTGATCGAACCGCGTAAAACCGCCACCTGTGATATCGCCGACCTGCATCTGGCGCTCGCGCCCGGCAGTGACGCCGGACTGTTTGTCGGTTTGCTCAACCTGATCCAGGGTACCGACGACTGGCCGATTGCCCGCGTGGCCGGGTTTTGTGGTCTTGATGCACAGGAGATTGCCACGTTTTATGACTGGTTCCTCACGGCGCCGCGTGCCATTACGCTCTACACCATGGGGATCAACCAGTCTTCCAGCGGCAGCGACAAGTGCAACGCCATCATTAACGTTCATCTTGCGAGCGGGAAATTTGCCCGTCAGGGCTGCGGGCCGTTTTCGCTGACCGGCCAGCCAAACGCGATGGGGGGACGGGAAGTGGGGGGACTCGCGAATCAGCTGGCGGCGCACATGAACTTCGAGCCGGACGATCTCTCGCGGGTGGCACGTTTCTGGGGAACCGAACGGCTGGCGCAAACGCCGGGCCTGATGGCCGTAGAGCTGTTTGACGCCATTGCCCGCGGTGATGTGAAGGCGGTATGGATCATGGGCACCAATCCGGCTGTCTCGCTGCCGGACAGTCACGCGGTATGCCAGGCGCTGGCGAACTGTCCGCTGGTCATTGTTTCTGAGGTGATGCAGGAGACTGACACCAGCCGCTACGCCCATATTCGTTTCCCGGCGCTGGGCTGGGGAGAGAAAAACGGCACGGTCACCAACTCCGAACGGCGGATCTCGCGCCAGCGCGCCTTTCTGGCTGCCCCGGGCCAGGCAAAACCGGACTGGTGGATAGTTGCGCAGGTGGCGAAACAGCTGGGCTATGGTGAGGCCTTTGCCTGGGAACATCCGCAGGAAATTTTTTGTGAACATGCGGCGCTGTCGGCGTTTGAGAATGACGGGGCACGGGCGTTTAATCTGCATGAGCTGGCCGGGCTTACCCGTGAGGCGTGGGATCAGCTTGAGCCTTACCAGTGGGCGGCGGGCGATTTTCCCCAGCGGAATATGGTGCCCGTTGACCCGCGTCCGCACGGCGCGGTGTCAGATGCGTTATATCCGTTGCTGCTGAATACCGGACGCATCCGCGATCAATGGCATACCATGACCCGTACGGGATATGTTCCCGGGCTGATGCAGCATATCTCTGAGCCCTGCGTTGAGATCTGCGCCGCAGATGCCGCGCGTTTCGCCCTTTGCGACGGGCAACTGGCGCGGATCAGCTCTCCGCGTGGAGTGATGGTGGCCAGAGTACATATCAACGAGGGACAAAGGGAGGGGGAAGTATTCGCGCCCATGCACTGGAATGCGCAGTTTGCCCGTCAGGGAAAGGTCAATACGCTGGTGGAAGGGCGCTGCGATCCGCGGTCCGGCCAGCCGGAAAGTAAACAGACCGCCGTCAGGATCATGCCATGGCAGCCTGAATGGCAGGGAGAGCTGTATGCCCGTGTGCTGCCGGAACTGCCGCCTTCGGTACACTGGTGGCGCAAAGCCTCACGCCTGACGGTGGCGGGTGATGAACCGTTGATGCCGTGGGTGAGGGAGTATGCCGAACAGCAGGGCTGGCAGCTGCAACTTGCCCGGACAAATACGCGCAGCAGCGTGCTGGCGTGGCATCACGGCGAACTGATGCTCGGCTTCTGGGAAGGGACTACGTTGCCAGCGCTGGCGCATGCGACTATTGAAGAGGCTTTTCGTCGGGCTCCTGAGACGCTTGCGGAGCGACATGCGCTCCTGAACGGCGCGAGTGCGGGGGAGAGTGTCGATCCGGGACGCATTATCTGCAGCTGTTACTGCGTCGGGGAAAATGCGATACGGGAGGCGATTGTCGGCGGGTGCGGCTCCGTCGCAGAGTTGGGGGCGAAACTACGGTGTGGCACCAACTGCGGCTCCTGCGTGCCGGAGCTGAAAGGGCTGTTTGGATAATGGTCTAAGAGTGTCGGGTAAGGCGACAATCATGTTCAGGATATTCCTGAAATTTGCGCTAAGACTGCATTTCACAGCTTATCGCGTTAACATTAAAAGCGTTGCCTCATAAACACAGGTTCTTATTTACGACGTTGATGGCTGTATCGTCCCGCATTCGCTTTCTGTTATTACTCCCCCTTCTTACGGCGGGTGCCGTTCACGGTGCCCCGAATTCCTTTATGCATCAGGCAGAAAACCCCTTTGATAACAACGGGGACAGTTTGCCCGATCTCGGCATGGCGACGCCAACAGACGAGGGGGAAAAGCACCTGGCCGAAATGGCAAAAGCCTTTGGCGAAGCCAGTATGACCGATAACGGCCTCACCACCGGTGAGCAGGCGCGTCAGTTCGCGTTTGGTCAGGTGCGTGACGCGGTGAGCGGCGAGGTGAATCAGCAGATTGAGTCCTGGCTCTCGCCCTGGGGCAACGCCAGCGTCAATTTACTGGTGGATGACGACGGGAACTTTAACGGCAGCAGCGGGAGCTGGTTCATCCCCTGGAATGATAACAACCGTTACCTGAGCTGGAGCCAGCTGGGGCTGACGCAGCAGAGTGACGGCCTGGTGAGTAATGCCGGCATCGGGCAGCGCTGGGTCGCCGGAAAATGGCTGCTCGGCTATAACACCTTTTACGACAACCTGCTGGATGAAAACCTGCAGCGTGCCGGGCTTGGCGCAGAAGCGTGGGGTGAGAATCTGCGTCTGTCGGCCAATTACTACCAGCCTTTTGCCAGCTGGCGCGACAGTTCCGACGTGCAGGAGCAGCGCATGGCGCGCGGCTATGACGTGACCGCGAAAGCCTGGCTTCCCTGGTTTCACCACTTCAACACCAGCGTTAGCTTCGAGCAATATTTTGGGGACAACGTCGACCTGTTCAACAGCGGAACCGGCTATCACAACCCGGTCGCGGTCAACCTGGGACTCAACTATACCCCGGTGCCACTGGTCACCCTGACCGCGGCGCATAAGCAAGGCGAGAGTGGGGTGAGTCAGAACAACCTTGGGCTTAAGCTCAACTATCGCTTTGGCGTGCCGCTTTCAAAGCAACTTTCCGCCAGCGAAGTCGCCGCCACCCGTTCTCTGCGCGGCAGTCGCTATGACTCGCCGGAGCGGGATAATCTGCCGGTGATGGAGTTCCGCCAGCGCAAAACGCTCTCTGTCTGGCTGGCGACCCCGCCGTGGGATCTGAAAGGGGGCGAGACCGTGATGCTCAAGCTTCAGGTGCGCAGCACGCACGGTATCCGCCAGATCCACTGGCAGGGCGATACCCAGGCACTGAGCCTGACCTCGCCGGCCAACAGTCACAGCAGCGAGGGCTGGAGCGTGATTATGCCGGCCTGGGATGACAGTGAAGGGGCGAAAAACCGCTGGCACCTGTCGGCGGTGGTTGAAGATGAAAAAGGGCAGCGCGTCTCATCCAATGAGATCACGCTGACGGTGGTGCAGCCGCTTGTCGCGTTGCCTGACGATGACCCGCGGTGGAAGTTGCTGCCGGATGAGTAATCCTCAGAAAATACGCTCCTGATGCACCCATACGGCGGCTTCAACGCGGGATTTTAACTTCATCTTCTTCAGCATATGTTTCACATGCACTTTGACCGTGCTTTCGGTGATATCCAGACGACGGGCGATCATTTTGTTCGGCAGACCTTGGGCAATCAGCTTCAGAATATCACGCTCGCGCGGGGTTAACTGGCTGACGTCGCGGTCGGAGGTGGCGCGGTTTGCCCGCAGGCTGGCGGCCAGCACCGGGGTTAACGCCTCGCTGAGTACCATCTCACCTGCGGCGGCCTGTTGCAGGGCCTTGAGCAGATCTTCCGGCTCCATGTCTTTCAGCAGGTAGCCGTCTGCGCCGCGTTTTAACGCCGTGACCACATCTTCTTCATGGTTTGATACGCTGAACACCACCACGCGTCCGGACAGCGATTTTTCGCGCAGCTTATCGAGCGTCTCCAGACCGTTCATGCCTGGCATGTTCAGATCGAGCAGGATCAAATCAGGATCAAGCGATTCGGCAAGCTCAATGCCCTGTTCACCGTTGCTGGCTTCACCAACGACGGTGATATCAGGTGCCATGCTGACCAGCTGTTTTACGCCAGTACGCAGCATCGGATGGTCGTCAATCAACAGGATGGATGCCGGTTCCTGATTAGTCATGGGTTTCTCCGTGGATAGTTGTGAGCGGTTTTTCGGGGATAAAGGTGACGACCACTTCTGTGCCACCTGTCTCTCGCCGGCGAACCTGGCAGTCACCGCGCAGGCTTTGGGCGCGGTCTCGCATGATAATTAAACCGTAATGGTTTGTCCGTTCGGCATTTTCCGGCACGCCGCAGCCGTTGTCATGAACCGTGAGCTTCACCTGATTATCGTGCTGGCTAACGGTAACCGTCACCGCCGTCGCGTCAGCGTGTTTCAGCACGTTGCTCAGCGCTTCGCGGGCGATCTGCAGTAAATGAATGGCCTGATGCGATGGCACAAAGCGGGGCGGTAACTGGTAATCGAGCTTCACCGGGAAGCCGAGTCTTGCGCTAAATTCGTGGCAGCTTGCTTCCAGCGCCGGGCGCAGACCCGGCTCGGTGAGCTGCAGGCGGAAGGTGGTCAACAGCTCGCGAAGCTGTACCCAGGAAGTATTCAGCTCGTTGCGGATCTGGCTCAGCAGCTGTTTGTTGCTTTCCGGCATTTCTGCGGCCTGCATTTGCAGACAGCTTACCTGCATTTTCATACAGGAGAGCGACTGGGCAATGGAGTCATGGAGTTCGCGGGCGATGGTGGCGCGCTCTTCCATCACGATCAGCTGCTGCTGCTTCTCCTGATGGCGGTCGAGGGCCAGCGTGGCCGTCAGCTGTTCAACCAGCGTATCCACCAGTTGCTGCTGGTCGTGGCTCAGATGACGCCCGGCGGGCAGGGTCGCCAGCAGAATACCGTACTGGGTATGACTGTCCGTCAGCCGCCATTTTAGCGTCGTGCCGCTGGTGGTCAGCGGCGGTAAACCGCGTGGGCACAGGTGACACCCTTTGTCATCGCAGGTGACGTCAGACTGACAGGTAAACTCCTGGTGATTTTCTTCATCTTCCATGTCGTACACCCGTAGCTCCAGGTCGTGCAACAGGGTGAGCTTTTGCAGACCATTCAGAACCGGCGAAAGACGTTCACACAGCGGCACCTGCATATGCAGACGGCGGTTAGCCTGCCAGAGGAAGGAGAGGATCTCGTTTTTCTGCTCAAGCCCGGCGGTCTTCTCCTGCACGCGTTTTTCCAGCACCGCGTAACTCTCGGAAAGCTCGGCCGACATGGTGTTCAGCGCCTGGCCCAGCATCGCCATTTCGTTACGTCCGCTGATGTGGGTACGCTGGGTAAAATCTCGTGCGGTCACCGCGCGGGCCATCGCCAGCAATTGCTTCCAGGGGTTCAGCAGCCGCGCGCGCAGCCAGACAATGGTGAAAATCAGCAGCAGGCCCATAAACAGCGCCATCGCCCGGTGGATCATGACCACCCGGTCGATACGTAATTCGGTGGTTTGATCGAAAGAGGAGACCAGGGTATCAATGCGTGAAACGAACCCGGCGACGTCACGGGCAACGGTATCAGGGGTTTTCGCCTGTTTTAAACCCGGCTCCAGCTGGGTATGCCAGTAGCCCTGAAGGGCTTTAAGCTGGGGTTCCTGACCGGCACGTATCGCAGCGCTTTCCAGTTCAGGACTGAACGCCGTATGCTCCATATCGTCGATCAGCTTCTGATCGTCCTGGGTTAATGGCACCGAGGCCAGCAGACGATAACTCTGCATGCGTAGGGAGCCTGCCTCGTTGATGGCATGCGCGTTACCCTGTACGCCCTGTACCAGCCAGCCGGAAATCGCCATGCCGGTCACACCGATGGCGGTGGACAGCAAAACGATCAGTGCCAACTGGTTAACGAGTGTCAGCGGAGATAAACATCTTTTTAACATAGAGTTGCCGGGCTCCTGACGTGGCCTGCTTGCAGGAATGGCGCTATTCTGGTGCATACCCTGGAGTATACCCATACCAATAAAGGATTACCTCTAAATTGCCAGAGGGGTAAGGCTCAGGGGGAGGGAATGACCGGGAGTCGTCAGTCCTGTGAAAAACCACGTCTTTTTTACCACATTGTCCTACTCACTAAGGATGATGGCTTTTTTTTCGCCGCAAATCCTCCCACTTTTCCTTTGATTTATATCAACTTACCGCCGCCCTAAAACCCTAATGTTTGCAGCATCATTCGAGAATCAGAGGTGTCTATGAGTCACACATCCGCTCCCGAAAGGGAAAATGGTGCCGTTATAACTGACTGGCGTCCGGAAGATCCGGCGTTCTGGCAGCAGCGCGGCCACCGTGTCGCAAGCCGAAATCTGTGGATTTCCGTTCCATGTTTATTGTTAGCGTTTTGCGTATGGATGTTATTCAGCGCAGTAGCGGTGAACCTGCCTAAGGTCGGTTTTACCTTTACCACCGATCAGCTGTTTATGCTGACCGCGCTGCCGTCGCTGTCGGGAGCCTTGCTGCGCGTGCCTTACGCGTTCATGGTGCCGGTTTTTGGCGGCCGTCGCTGGACGGCGTTCAGTACCGGTATCATGATCGTGCCTTGCGTGTGGCTCGGTTTTGCCGTGCAGGACACCTCTACGCCGTTTAGCGTGTTCGTGATCATCTCTCTGCTCTGTGGCTTTGCGGGCGCAAACTTCGCCTCCAGCATGGCAAACATCAGCTTCTTCTTCCCGAAAGCGAAGCAGGGTGGTGCGCTGGGGATCAACGGCGGCCTGGGTAACATGGGCGTCAGCGTAATGCAGCTGATTGCACCGCTGGCAATCTCCGTCTCTATCTTCGCGGCGTTTGGCGGCGGTGGTGTGACGCAGGCAGATGGCTCTTCCCTGTATCTGCAAAACGCGGCCTGGATCTGGGTACCGTTCCTGGTGATCTTTACCCTCGCGGCCTGGTTCTTTATGAATGACCTGTCTGCGTCGAAGGCATCCCTGAGCGAGCAGTTGCCGGTGCTGAAGCGCGGCCACCTGTGGGTGATGGCGCTGCTGTATCTGGCGACCTTCGGCTCGTTCATTGGTTTCTCCGCGGGCTTTGCCATGCTGTCGAAAACCCAGTTCCCGGAAGTACAGATCCTGCAGTTCGCCTTCTTTGGGCCGTTTATTGGTGCGCTGGCGCGTTCGCTGGGCGGTATGATCTCTGACCGTCTGGGCGGGACCCGCGTGACGCTGATTAACTTCGTTGTGATGGCGGTCTTCTGTGCGCTGCTGTTCCTGACGCTGCCAGCCGACGGCCAGGGGGGGAACTTCATCGCCTTCTTCGGCGTGTTTATGGTGCTGTTCCTGACGGCCGGGCTGGGCAGTGCCTCCACCTTCCAGATGATTTCCGTGATTTTCCGTAAGCTGACCATGGACCGCGTGAAAGCGCAGGGCGGTAGCGAAGAGCAGGCCATGCGTGAAGCGGCAACGGATACGGCGGCAGCGCTGGGCTTTATCTCCGCGATTGGCGCTATCGGTGGCTTCTTTATTCCAAAAGCGTTCGGGATCTCGCTGGACCTGACCGGCTCCCCGGCTGGCGCCATGAAAGTTTTCCTCGTGTTCTATATTGCCTGCGTCGCGATCACGTGGCTGGTATATGGCCGTAATTCCAATAAAAATAAGTAAGTTTGATTATCCGTTTACGCGACCTTCGGGTCGCGTTTTTTTTATTCTCTCAATAGTTACAACATACTCGTTGCTTTTAAACATTCCGCCTGCAGGTAACGCTGTGATCGCCATCGCTTTTCAGCCGGGCCTACCCCTTAATACCCGAGATGTTAAAAACAGGCGGGCTTATTGTACGATAAATAAAAAATACCTTTAAAAATCATCATGATATAAAAATAAAAATGCTACCGCTTTGGTGGTATTCGTTATAACACCTCACTTCATAGTCCCCCTCCGTCTTGATCGTTATCAATTCTCCCTCTCTTACAGGACGTTACTTTCGCTGCAAATCAGCAATGTCGATTTAGAGAGCCACAGGCTCCACACAGGAGATACCCGATGAGCAAATTTTTGGACCGGTTTCGCTACTTCAAACAGAAGGGTGAAACTTTTGCCGATGGGCACGGCCAGGTTCTGGATACCAACCGGGACTGGGAAGACGGTTACCGCCAGCGCTGGCAGCATGACAAAGTCGTCCGTTCGACCCACGGCGTGAACTGCACTGGCTCGTGTAGCTGGAAGATTTTCGTTAAAAACGGTCTGGTGACCTGGGAAATGCAGCAGACCGACTATCCGCGCACCCGCCCGGATATGCCGAACCATGAACCACGTGGCTGCCCGCGTGGTGCCAGCTACTCCTGGTATCTCTACAGTGCGAACCGTCTTAAATATCCTCTGATGCGCAAGCGCCTGATGAAAATGTGGCGTGAAGCGAAGGTGCAGCACAGCGATCCGGTAGAGGCGTGGGCATCCATCATCGAAGACGCCGACAAAGCGAAAAGCTTCAAGCAGGCGCGTGGCCGCGGTGGTTTTGTTCGCTCCTCCTGGAAAGAGGTGAATGAGCTGATTGCCGCCTCTAACGTCTATACCGTCAAAACTTACGGTCCTGATCGCGTGGCAGGCTTCTCGCCGATCCCGGCGATGTCGATGGTCTCTTACGCTTCCGGTGCGCGCTATCTTTCCCTGATTGGGGGAACCTGTCTGAGCTTCTACGACTGGTACTGCGACCTGCCGCCAGCGTCTCCACAGACCTGGGGTGAGCAGACCGACGTGCCGGAGTCTGCCGACTGGTATAACTCCAGCTACATTATCGCCTGGGGCTCAAACGTACCGCAGACCCGTACCCCGGACGCGCACTTCTTTACTGAAGTCCGTTACAAAGGCACCAAAACCGTTGCGGTGACCCCGGACTACGCCGAAATTGCCAAGCTGTGTGATCTGTGGCTGGCGCCTAAACAGGGTACTGACTCGGCGATGGCGCTGGCGATGGGCCACGTCATGCTGCGTGAATTCCACCTCGATAAACCAAGCCAGTACTTCACCGATTACGTGCGTCGTTATACCGACATGCCAATGCTGGTGATGCTGGAAGAGCGCGACGGTTACTATGCCGCGGGCCGTACGCTGCGTGCTGCCGATCTGGTGGACGCGCTGGGCCAGGAAAACAACCCTGAGTGGAAAACCGTCGCGTATAACAGCAACGGCGAACTGGTGGTGCCAAACGGTTCAATCGGCTTCCGCTGGGGTGAGAAGGGCAAATGGAACCTTGAACAACGTAACGGTACAACCGGCGAAGAGACCGAGCTGCGTCTGAGCATGCTGGGCAGCCAGGATGAGATCGCCGAAGTGGGCTTCCCGTACTTCGGCGGCGAAGGTTCTGAACATTTCAACAAGGTTGAGCTACAGAACGTCCTGATGCACAAACTGCCGGTGAAACGCCTGCAGCTGGCCGACGGCTCCAGCGCCCTGGTGACCACCGTGTATGACCTGACGCTGGCCAACTACGGTCTGGAGCGCGGTCTGAACGATGAAAACTGCGCGACCAACTATGACGATGTGAAGGCGTACACCCCAGCCTGGGCGGAGCAGATCACCGGCGTACCGCGTGCGCAGATCACCCGTATCGCCCGTGAATTCGCAGAAAACGCCGATAAGACTCATGGTCGCTCGATGATTATCGTCGGTGCCGGTCTGAACCACTGGTATCACCTCGATATGAACTATCGCGGCCTGATCAATATGCTGATCTTCTGCGGCTGTGTCGGTCAGAGCGGTGGCGGCTGGGCGCACTACGTGGGCCAGGAAAAACTGCGTCCGCAGACCGGCTGGCAGCCGCTGGCGTTTGCCCTTGACTGGCAGCGTCCGGCGCGTCATATGAACAGCACCTCTTACTTCTATAACCACTCCAGCCAGTGGCGCTACGAGACGGTTACCGCGCAGGAGCTGCTGTCGCCGATGGCGGATAAATCCCGCTACAGCGGCCACCTGATCGACTTCAACGTCCGCGCTGAACGCATGGGCTGGCTGCCGTCTGCACCTCAGCTGGGTACAAACCCGCTGCGCATTGCAGAAGAGGCGAAGAAAGCGGGGATGTCGCCGGTGGATTACACCGTTAAATCCCTGAAAGACGGTTCAATCCGTTTTGCGGCAGAGCAGCCGGAAAACGGTAAAAATCATCCGCGTAACCTGTTTATCTGGCGCTCCAACCTGCTGGGCTCGTCCGGTAAAGGCCACGAGTACATGCTGAAATACCTGCTCGGTACCGAAAACGGTATCCAGGGTAAAGATCTTGGCAAGCAGGGTGGCGAGAAGCCGGAAGAAGTAGAGTGGAAAGACAACGGCCTCGACGGCAAGCTGGATCTGGTGGTGACCCTCGACTTCCGTCTCTCCAGTACCTGCCTGTACTCCGATATCGTGCTGCCTACCGCCACCTGGTATGAAAAAGACGACATGAATACCTCGGATATGCATCCGTTTATTCATCCGCTGTCCGCGGCCGTTGACCCGGCGTGGGAATCAAAAAGCGACTGGGATATCTACAAGGACATCGCGAAGAAATTCTCTGAAGTCTGCGTAGGGCACCTGGGCAAAGAGACCGACGTGGTGACGCTGCCTATCCAGCACGACTCCGCCGCCGAACTGGCGCAGCCGCTGGATGTGAAGGACTGGAAAAAAGGCGAGTGCGACCTGATCCCGGGCGTAACGGCGCCGCACATTATTCCGGTGGAACGTGACTACCCGGCGACCTATGAGCGCTTTACCTCTGTCGGCCCGCTGATGGAAAAAATCGGTAACGGCGGGAAAGGGATTGCCTGGAACACCCAGAGCGAAATGGATCTGCTGCGCAAGCTCAATTACACCAAAGCGGACGGCCCGGCCAAAGGCCAGCCAATGCTGAACACGGCGATTGATGCGGCAGAGATGATCCTGACCCTGGCGCCGGAAACCAACGGCCAGGTTGCCGTGAAGGCCTGGAAAGCGCTGAGTGAATTCACCGGCCGCGACCACACGCATCTGGCGCTCAACAAAGAAGACGAAAAAATCCGCTTCCGCGATATTCAGGCGCAGCCGCGCAAAATTATCTCCAGCCCGACCTGGTCTGGCCTGGAAGATGAACATGTCTCTTATAACGCCGGGTATACCAACGTTCATGAGCTGATCCCATGGCGTACTCTGTCCGGTCGTCAGTCGCTGTATCAGGATCACCAGTGGATGCGTGACTTCGGTGAAAGCCTGTTGGTTTACCGTCCGCCAATCGACACCCGCTCCGTGAAAGCGGTAATGGGCGCGAAATCGAACGGTAACCCGGAGAAGGCGCTGAACTTCCTGACGCCACACCAGAAATGGGGTATCCACTCCACTTACAGCGACAACCTGCTGATGCTGACCCTGTCGCGCGGTGGCCCGATTGTCTGGATGAGTGAAGCGGATGCCAAAGATCTGGGTATTGAAGATAACGACTGGATCGAAGTGTTCAACAGCAACGGTGCCCTGACGGCGCGTGCGGTGGTGAGCCAGCGCGTACCGGCCGGGATGACCATGATGTACCACGCGCAGGAACGTATCGTGAACCTGCCGGGTTCAGAGATCACCGAGCAGCGCGGCGGTATTCACAACTCCGTGACCCGTATTACGCCGAAGCCGACGCACATGATCGGTGGCTATGCACAGCTGGCCTACGGCTTTAACTACTACGGCACGGTAGGGTCTAACCGCGATGAGTTCGTGGTGGTACGTAAGATGAAAAATATTAACTGGTTAGACGGCGAAGGTAATGACCAGGTACAGGAGAGCGTAAAATGAAAATTCGTTCACAAGTCGGCATGGTGCTGAATCTGGATAAATGCATCGGCTGTCATACCTGCTCAGTCACCTGTAAGAACGTCTGGACCAGCCGCGAAGGGATGGAATACGCCTGGTTCAACAACGTGGAAAGCAAGCCGGGTACCGGCTTCCCGACCGACTGGGAAAACCAGGAGAAGTGGAAGGGTGGCTGGATCCGTAAAATCAACGGTAAGCTGCAGCCGCGCATGGGTAACCGTGCGATGCTGCTGGGTAAAATCTTCGCCAACCCGCATCTGCCGGGTATCGAAGATTATTACGAGCCGTTTGACTACGACTACCAGAACCTGCATAACGCGCCGGAAAGTAAGCACCAGCCGATTGCCCGTCCTCGCTCGCTGATCACCGGTCAGCGCATGGACAAAATTACCAGCGGTCCAAACTGGGAAGAAATTCTGGGCGGCGAGTTCGAAAAACGCGCCAAAGACCAGAACTTCGAAAACATGCAGAAGGCGATGTATGGCCAGTTCGAAAACACCTTCATGATGTACCTGCCGCGCCTGTGCGAGCACTGCCTCAACCCGGCGTGCGTGGCGACCTGCCCGAGCGGTGCCATCTACAAACGTGAAGAGGATGGCATCGTCCTGATCGACCAGGACAAGTGCCGCGGCTGGCGTATGTGCATCACCGGCTGCCCGTACAAAAAAATCTATTTCAACTGGAAGAGCGGTAAGTCTGAGAAGTGCATCTTCTGCTACCCGCGTATCGAAGCCGGGATGCCGACCGTCTGCTCCGAGAGCTGCGTAGGCCGTATTCGTTACCTCGGCGTGCTGCTGTATGACGCGGACGCGATTGAAAATGCCGCGAGCACCGAGAACGAGAAAGATCTGTATCAGCGTCAGCTGGACGTATTCCTTGACCCGAACGATCCGAAAGTGATTGAACAGGCGCTGAAAGACGGTATTCCGCAAAGCGTCATCGATGCCGCGCAGCAGTCTCCGGTCTACAAAATGGCGATGGACTGGAAGCTGGCGTTGCCGCTGCACCCGGAATACCGCACGCTGCCGATGGTCTGGTACGTGCCGCCTCTGTCGCCAATTCAGTCAGCCGCGGATGCAGGCGAGCTGGGCAGCAACGGCATTCTGCCGGACGTGGAGAGCCTGCGAATCCCGGTACAGTACCTGGCAAACCTGCTGACCGCAGGCGATACCCAGCCGGTGCTGCTGGCGCTGAAACGTATGCTGGCGATGCGCCACTTCAAACGTGCGGAAACCGTGGACGGCGTGACCGACACCCGTGCGCTGGAAGAGGTCGGCCTGACCGAAGCGCAGGCGCAGGAGATGTACCGCTACCTGGCCATTGCCAACTACGAAGACCGTTTCGTGGTACCGAGCAGCCATCGTGAGCTGGCGCGTGAAGCCTTCCCGGAGAAAAACGGTTGTGGCTTTAGCTTTGGCGACGGTTGCCACGGGTCTGACAGCAAATTCAACCTGTTCAACAGCCGCCGCATCGATGCCATGGATGTGACCAGCAAAACGGAGCCGCACCCATGATTGAACTCGTGATTGTTTCGCGTCTGCTGGAGTACCCGGATGCTGCGCTGGCGCAGCATCAGCAGGAACTCTTTGATGCACTCGCGTCGTCTGAAAACCTCGACAAAGAAGATGCCCAGACACTGGGCGTTTTCCTCCGCGACCTGTTAGCGCGCGATCTTCTCGATGCGCAGGCGGATTACAGCCAGCTGTTTGATCGCGGTCGCGCAACCTCGCTGCTGCTGTTTGAACATGTACACGGTGAATCCCGCGATCGGGGGCAGGCAATGGTGGATCTGATGGCCCAGTACGAGCAGCACGGCCTGCAGCTTGACAGTCGCGAGCTGCCGGATCATCTGCCGCTGTACCTGGAGTATCTGGCGCAGTTGCCAAAAGAAGAGGCGCTGGGTGGTCTGCAGGACATCGCGCCGATTCTGGCGTTGCTCAGCGCCCGTCTTCAGCAGCGCGAGAGCCGCTATGCGGCGCTGTTCGGGGTGCTGGTGAAGCTGGCGAATGCCTCGGTCGACAGTGAAAAAGTGGCGGAGAAAATTGCGGACGAAGCCCGCGATGACACGCCACAGGCGCTGGATGCGGTCTGGGAAGAAGAGCAGGTGAAATTCTTTGCTGACCAGAGCTGCGGCGAATCTGAAATTTCGGCTCACCAGCGCCGTTTTGCCGGCGCGGTTGCCCCGCAATATTTGAATATCTCTAACGGAGGACGGCACTAATGCACTTCCTGAATATGTTCTTCTTTGACATTTACCCGTATATCGCGGGCACCGTGTTCCTGGTGGGAAGCTGGCTGCGTTATGACTATGGCCAGTACACCTGGCGTGCTGCCTCCAGCCAGATGCTGGATCGCAAAGGGATGCACGTTGCGTCTAACCTGTTCCACATCGGTATTCTGGGGATTTTTGCCGGTCACTTCCTGGGGATGCTGACGCCACACTGGATGTATGAAGCGTGGCTGCCCATCGAAGTGAAGCAGAAGATGGCGATGATCGCCGGTGGCGCTTGCGGCGTGATGACCCTGGTGGGTGGTCTGCTGCTGCTCAAACGCCGTCTGTTCAGCCCGCGCGTGCGGGCTACTACGACCACGGCGGATATCCTGATCCTCTCTCTGCTGATGGTTCAGTGCGCACTGGGTCTGCTGACCATTCCATTCTCGGCGCAGCATATGGACGGCAGCGAGATGATGAAGCTGGTGGGATGGGCGCAGTCCGTAGTGACCTTCCACGGTGGTGCATCTGAACATCTGGACGGGGTGGCGTTTATCTTCCGCCTGCACCTGGTGCTGGGTATGACCCTGTTTGTGCTGTTCCCGTTCTCTCGTCTGGTGCACATCTGGAGCGCGCCGGTGGAGTACCTGACGCGCAAATACCAGATTGTGCGTGCCCGTCGCTAATTTGTCGTTTTGACTCTAACCCCGCATTCGCGGGGTTTTTTTTCGCCCCAGCCCAGGTTATTGCCCGCCGCAGCAAACAGGATCAACGCGCCGCCCGCCAGTTGGGTAATATCCAGCGAATGCCCGAAGACCACATTATCGACAACGATCGCCACTACCGGATAGATAAAGGACAGTGAACCGGTAATGGGCGTCGGAAGTTTTTGGATGGCGCTATACAGCAGCTGATACATGATACCGGTATGGACAATGCCCAGCGTCAGTAAAATTGGCCACGGAAAATCAGCGGACAAGGCGGGCATATGGGCAAACGGCAGTAGCATTACCACGCCTGTTAGCACCTGAATAAAGGCTATATGCTGTGGCGCGATGGATTTCAGTTTGCGGGCAATAATCGCCGTCAACGCGTAGAAGAAGGCCGCACCCAGTGCCAGACCAATCCCCGCGAGCCAGGCTGAGCCATGCGTTCCGGAGAGTTCGCTGGAGAGTAAAATCACCACCCCACCGAAGGCGAGAAGCAGCCAGCCCCATTTGACCAGACTGACGCGTTCGCCTAAAAACATACCCATCATCACCAGCATAAAGGGCTGAGTGTTATAGACCACAGTGGAAAGGCCAATCGAAATACGTTCATAGGCCGCGAACAGCAGCAGCCAGTTCACCACTAATGCTACCCCACCCAGAATAGCCAACAGCAGAGAAGTGCGGGTGAGGGGACTAAAGGGCTTTTGGCTCATTCGAATGAAAATGAACAGTGTGATCGCGCCTATCAGACAGCGCCAGAAAACCACTTCTGACACTGGCAGTCCGGAGAGTAAAACAAACGCGCCAATCGAGCCGGAAATTAACATCGCCAGGCTCATTTGCCAGACGCCTTTATGTAAATCACGCATCATTCACCTCCTGGTTGATGACGCTATTGTCGAAAATCGCTGTCGGGTTTTACAGCGTTGAGATAAGGTTAAATACGCGAATGACTTTTTAAAATTAGGTGAAGACGATGGAATACCTTCTCGATGATATCGATCGGCAAATTTTGGCTTGTCTGGTCGACGATGCGCGTATGTCGCTCAAGGTACTCAGCGGCCGTATCGGTCTGACCTCGCCCAGCACGGCAGAACGCCTGAAAAGGCTGGAAGAGCGTGGTGTGATTCAGGGGTATGGTGCACGGGTGAATCTGGCGGCGTTAGGCTATACGCTGCAGGCACTGGTGCGGGTTCGCCCGTTGCCAGGATTGTTACATAAAGTGGATAAGTACATTCAGGCGATGCCGGAGTGCATAGAGAGCGACAAAGTGACTGGTGAAGACTGTTTTGTTATCCGGTTAGCGGTGCGGTCAATTGAGCAACTGGATGTGTTGCTGGATGGTCTGTCGGAGCATGCCCAGTGTAATACGTCGATCGTGAAGAGCTCGCCGGTGAAGCGACGCTTGCCGCCGATGTAGTCGTCTGTCGCCGGGTGGCGACTGCGCTTTACCCGGCCTACGAAAGTGTGCTCAGTTTGGTTTTGTTATGATTTTTTTGAATTGATGGTGGTGGGGGAAGGATTCGAACCTTCGAAGTCGATGACGGCAGATTTACAGTCTGCTCCCTTTGGCCGCTCGGGAACCCCACCACGG
>MTEY01004160.1_pt1 | contig 64593 bp, 58 predicted proteins | sample 1042721 | NCBI WGS metagenome assembly MTEY01 (sample SAMN06185809, study PRJNA358809) | soil metagenome | isolation source: soil biostimulated with seedmeal as carbon source | place: India | collected 2015-05-23 | reverse complement strand
CAGGGCGGCGGCGATTGAGCCGCCCTGGCACGTTCACGGGTCATGTTGTTACAGAGTAGCAAGGAACATAAAGTGAACGGAATGACTTCCACAGCCGTATGTTCCCCCTCACCCCAGCCCTCTCCCTCAAGGGAGAGGGAGTCCTCCGTGCAGGCATTATTTTGTGGGGAACCCTCAACCCTTAGAGAGAGGGCCGGGGCGAGGGGCACCCACAAGAACTATTCACTACAAAAATCCACACCCGCCACATAAAACCACAAATCCGACCACACCAGCCGATTTGCACCCGCACGGTGCTAGCGTTATGGTTACCCACTTTCAAAACAAGCTCGACAGATCACCTGCTATGACGTTTTCACTTTTCGGCGACAAATTTACCCGCCATTCAGGCATTACCCGCCTGATGGAGGACCTCAACGACGGGCTGCGCACACCGGGCGCCATCATGCTCGGCGGCGGAAACCCGGCTCAAATCCCGGAGATGAATACCTATTTCCAGACGCTGCTCGCTCAGATGCTGGAAAACGGCAAAGCAACCGATGCGCTTTGCAATTACGACGGCCCACAGGGTAAAACCGAACTGCTGAAACTCCTCGCCGATATGCTGCGTGAAGAGCTGGGTTGGGATATCGAACCGCAGAATATTGCACTAACAAACGGCAGCCAGAGCGCGTTTTTCTACTTGTTTAACCTGTTCGCAGGACGTCGCGCCGACGGCACCACCAAAAAAGTGCTGTTCCCGCTGGCCCCGGAGTATATCGGCTACGCCGATTCGGGTCTGGAAGAGGATCTGTTCGTCTCCGCGCGCCCGAATATTGAGCTGCTGCCGGAAGGCCAGTTCAAATACCACGTCGATTTTGAACATCTGCACATTGGTGAAGAGACGGGCATGATCTGCGTATCACGTCCCACCAACCCAACGGGCAACGTCATCACCGACGATGAGCTGATGAAGCTGGATGCGCTGGCAAATCAGCATGGCATCCCGCTGGTGATCGATAACGCCTATGGCGTGCCGTTCCCGGGTATTATCTTTAGCGAAGCACGTCCGCTGTGGAACCCGAACATCGTCCTGTGTATGAGCCTTTCCAAGCTCGGCCTGCCGGGCAGCCGCTGCGGGATCATCGTCGCCAATGAAAAAATCATCACCGCCATTACCAACATGAACGGCATTATCAGCCTTTCTCCTGGCGGTATTGGCCCGGCGATGATGTGCGAAATGATTAAACGCAACGATCTGCTGCGCCTGTCTAATGACGTGATTAAGCCGTTCTACTATCAGCGCGTTCAGGAGACGATTGCCATTCTTCGCCGCTATTTACCGGAAGAACGCTGCCTGATCCACAAACCTGAAGGGGCGATTTTCCTGTGGTTGTGGTTTAAAGATCTGCCGATCACCACCGAGCTGCTTTACCAGCGACTGAAGAAGCGAGGCGTATTGATGGTGCCGGGTGATTACTTCTTCCCGGGGCTGGACAAGCCGTGGCCGCATACGCATCAATGTATGCGCATGAACTACGTGCCCGATCCGGAAAAAATCGAAGCCGGGGTAAAAATTCTCGCCGAAGAGATTGAGTTCGCCTGGCGCGAAGACGCCCAGTAAGAACCTACGCCAGATGACGCAACCGTTCGGTGCGTAATCTGGCGGGATCGACACAGCTCAGCGCGTGGGTCGGACAGGCTTCCACACAGGCCGGTCCCTCCGCGCGATGCGCGCATAAATCGCATTTCAGCGCCTGAAGCGTATTTCCTGCCCACTGCACCTGCATCGCCCCAAACGGGCACGCCACCATACAGCGTTTACACCCAATACAGCGCGCCTGTTCAACCTGCCAGGCCCCCTCGCCACGGCGAATCGCCTGCGTCGGACAGACATTCGCGCAAGGGGCATCTTCACACTGATGGCAACCCACCGCCGTGGTGAAAGCGTCCCCTTTGATTACCCGAATGCGGGGCGTAAAGGCGTCTGCTGAGATGGCGTCCTGATGCGACACGACACACGCCACTTCGCAGGTGCGACAGCCGATGCATTTTGCCGAATCCGCCATGATGAACCGGTTCATCTGTTATCCCTCGCGCACGGTAAAACCCAGCTCTCTGGAGATCGCGTCCGCCGTTTCACGCAGCGGTGTGAGCAGATTTTTTTCGCCAATCTGCTTCATGCGGGAGGTCGACAGCGAAATTGAGATCGCATACGGCACGCGGCCATGAATATCAAACACCGGCACCGCAATACAGGAGACCCCCAGTTCGTTCTCTTCTTTGTCCATCGCCATGCTGTGCTCACGGATTTCCGCCAGCTCGTCATACATCGCGCTCAGTTCGGTGATGGTGTTGCGGGTCAGCGGCTGAATCTGATCCTGGTGGCTTTCCCAGTAGCTCGCCACATAATCCTGGTGACCGAATGCCATGTAGATCTTACCCATTGCCGAGCAGTAAAGCGGCATATGCTGGCCGATATAGGCGCGCGTGCGCAGCATACCGGTGGTCGGCTCAAGCTTGTAAATCAGGATCGCGTGATCGTCTTCGCGGCTGGAGAAGTTCACCGTCTCGCCAGTGGCGATATTCAGCGACTCAAGATGCGGAGCAGCCACGTGGATGATGTTCAGCGACGACAGCGCCTTTTGCCCGACGGCGATAAATTTGGTGGTCAGGCGATAGCTGCCCGCCGCCGGTGCCGGGGTGACGTACCCGCACGACTGCAATCCCTGCAGTAACCGGTGCACGGTGCTTTTATTCAGCCCGGCCAGTTCCGATAAATGGGCCAGAGGACAGCCGTTCGGATAGTTACTGAGGATCTCAATCAGCATCAGACCGCGAAACAAGCTCTGGCTACCAGCTGGCCTCTCTTTTTCTTGCGTCATGTCGCTCTCTTTCATGCTCATCCCATGGCTCCTTTTTATCGCGCCCTGATGGTAGCGCAAAGTGTGGTTCAGTTCACGATCTCAACAGAAAAAACACAACCAGTTGATTTTAATTGATTTTGAAAAACATGAATGTCGTTGATCTGGCAAAATTTGATCGCTATATTTGAAATTAGATTTCGCATAGTGAAATTTAGCGATAAAAAAGCACTCGCACTTGCCCCTACGAAGAACAGGAGAACAGGGATGAAAGTGACATTCGAAGAGTTGAAAGCAGCGTTCAATCGGGTTCTGCTCGATCGCGGTGTAAAAGCAGACACGGCGGATGCCTGCGCGGAGATGTTTGCCCGCACCACGGAATCCGGCGTCTATTCCCACGGTGTGAACCGCTTCCCGCGTTTTATTCAGCAACTGGACGCGGGCGACATCCTTCCTGATGCCCAGCCAAAACGGGTGACCACATTAGGGGCCATCGAACAGTGGGATGCCCAACGCGCCATCGGTAACCTGACGGCGAAAAAAATGATGGATCGCGCCACCGAACTGGCCTCCGATCACGGTATCGGTCTGGTTGCGCTGCGTAACGCTAACCACTGGATGCGCGGGGGCAGCTACGGCTGGCAAGCCGCAGAGAAGGGCTACATCGGGATCTGCTGGACCAACTCTATTGCGGTGATGCCCGCGTGGGGCTCAAAAGAATGTTGCATCGGCACCAACCCGCTGATCGTGGCGATCCCCTCCTCCCCAATCACCATGGTCGATATGTCGATGTCGATGTTCTCCTACGGCATGCTGGAAGTGAACCGACTGGCCGGACGCACGTTACCGGTCGACGGAGGATTCGACGACGAGGGTAATCTGACCAAAGAGCCTGGCGTGATTGAGAAAAACCGCCGCATTCTGCCGATGGGCTATTGGAAAGGTTCCGGCTTATCGATTGTGCTCGACATGATCGCCACCCTGCTCTCTAACGGCGCCTCCGTGGCGGAAGTCACCCAGGACAACAGTGACGAGTATGGCGTGTCGCAGATTTTTATCGCCATCGAGGTCGACCGCCTGATCGACGGCCCAACCCGCGATGCCAAACTGCAGCGCATCATGGACTTCATCACCACCGCCGAGCGGTCTGACGAAAACGTCGCTGTCCGTCTGCCGGGGCATGAATTTACACGACTGCTTGAAGAGAACCGCCGCAACGGCATCACCATTGACGACAGCGTATGGGCGAAAATCCAGGCGCTGTAAGGAGTGGGCCATGATATTCGGACATATTTCGCAGCCCAATCCGTGCCGCCTGCCGCAGGCGATTGAAAAAGCCCTCGATTTTCTGCGCACCACGGATTTCACCGCCCTGGAGCCGGGCGTGGTGGAGATTGACGGACGGAACCTCTTTGCCCAGGTCATCGACCTGACCACCAAAGAGCAGCATGAGAATCGCCCCGAAGTTCATCGCCGCTATCTCGATATTCAATTTCTGGCGTGGGGTGAAGAAAAAATCGGTATTGCTATCGATACCGGAAATAACAACATCAGCGAATCATTACTGGAACAACGGGATATTATTTTTTATCACAACAGTGAAAATGAATCGTTTATTGAAATGGTACCTGGCAGTTATGCCATATTTTTCCCGCAGGATGTACACCGTCCTGCCTGTATTAAAAACAAGGAAGCTGCAATTCGTAAAATTGTGGTGAAAGTGGCAATCAGCGAATTAGATTAATTTTCTGATAAATACAGGAACGCGAAATGACCAACACCGGGTTTATTATTGGTGCGTACCCCTGCGCACCCTCGTTTCACCAGAAAGGGGAACAAGAAGAACAGGCCTTCTGGCGGGAGCTTTCCGACACACCTCACATCCGTGGGCTGGAACAACCGTGCCTGGAAAACCTGCATCCGTTTGGTGATGAATGGCTGTTCCGCCATACGCCTGGAGACTGGCAAATCGTCGTTACGGCCGTGATGGAAACCATGCGTCGCCGTGGTACCAACGGCGCATTTGGGCTGGCGTCTGCTGACGAAGAACAGCGTAAAGCGTGTGTGGAATATTACCGCCATCTGCAGCAAAAGATTGCTGCGGTTAACGCCCGTTTTCCGGGAAAGGTGATCGCTCTGGAAATGCAGGCGGCACCGCAGGCGGGCAAAGGTTCTGTCGAACAAGCCACGGAGGCATTCGCGCGCTCCATCCGCGACATCACGCGCTGGGAGTGGGACTGCGATCTGGTGCTTGAACACTGCGATGCCATGACCGGTCCCGCACCGCGTAAGGGATTTTTACCCTTAGAGCAGGTGCTGGAGGTGATAAAAGAGACGGATATCAGCGTCTGTATCAACTGGGCGCGCTCAGCCATTGAAGGGCGCAACACCACGCTTCCGCTTGAGCACGTTCAGACCGCCCTTCAGGCCGGAAAACTGGCCGCGCTGATGTTCTCCGGCACCACCACTCGCGGAGCGTACGGTGAATGGCAGGATCTGCACGCGCCGTTTTCATCGTACTGTACCGACAGTTTGATGACCACTGAACATGCAAAAGCACTCTTTACTGCGGCGAGCGCCGCAACATTGAAATTTTCCGGTATTAAATTACTGGAAATAAATGCTAATGCTGATATCAGCCATCGCATCGCTATTTTGCGCGACGGCATTGGCCAAATGAAAAAAGCAACGCAATAACAATAAAAAAATCTTATTCCGGTTACCTACACTGAGATATTAAATATGAATACGTCTACTCAAGCTCTACATGCGGACATTCCGCGCCAGCGCTGGCTAAGAATTATTCCCCCGATTCTTATCGCCTGCATTATTTCTTATATGGACCGTGTGAATATTGCTTTTGCCATGCCCGGCGGTATGGATGAAGAGTTAGGTATTTCTGCCACCATGGCAGGCCTGGCGGGTGGGATCTTCTTTATTGGCTATCTGTTTTTGCAGGTGCCTGGCGGCAAGATTGCCGTTCATGGTAGCGGGAAGAAATTTATCGGCTGGTCGCTGGTCGCCTGGGCGGTGATTTCGGTCCTGACCGGACTCGTCACCAGCCAGTATCAACTGTTGGTGCTGCGTTTCTTACTCGGGGTAGCGGAAGGCGGGATGCTGCCGGTTGTGCTGACGATGATCAGTAACTGGTTCCCTGACGCCGAACGCGGTCGCGCCAATGCGATTGTGATTATGTTCGTCCCCATTGCCGGGATCATCACCGCCCCCCTGTCGGGCTGGATTATTACCGCACTCGACTGGCGCTGGCTGTTCATCATTGAAGGGCTGATGTCCATCGTTGTACTGGTGCTGTGGGCCTTCACGGTGTACGACCGCCCGCAGGAAGCACGCTGGATTTCTGAAACGGAAAAAAACTATCTGGTCAAAACCCTGGCCGCAGAACAGCAGGCCATTGCCGGTAAAGCGGTGAAAAACGCCTCGCTAAGCGCGGTGCTGTCCGACAAAACCATGTGGCAGCTGATTGCCCTGAACTTCTTCTACCAGACCGGCATTTACGGTTACACCCTCTGGCTACCCACCATTCTCAAAGAACTCACGCACACCAGCATCGGCCAGGTAGGCGTGCTCGCGATCCTGCCTTATATCGGGGCCATTGCGGGTATGTTCCTCTTCTCTTCGCTCTCTGACCGTACCGGTAAGCGCAAGCTGTTTGTCTCCCTGCCGCTGATTGGTTTTGCGCTCTGCATGTTCCTCTCCGTGGCGCTTAAAGAGCATACCTGGCTGGCCTACGCCGCGCTGGTGGGGTGTGGGTTCTTCCTGCAGTCGGCGGCGGGCGTGTTCTGGACCATTCCGGCACGCCTGTTCAGCGCGGAGATGGCAGGCGGTGCGCGGGGTGTAATTAACGCCCTGGGTAACCTCGGCGGGTTCTGTGGCCCTTATGCGGTCGGCGTGCTGATCACCTTGTACAGCAAAGATGCGGGGGTTTACTGCCTGGCGGTGTCGCTGGCGCTGGCCTCGCTGCTGGCCCTGCTGCTACCGGCGAAGTGCGATGCCGGTGCGGAGCCTAATCCTACGGTGAACCCGCATAAGCGTGCGGCCTGATGCCCTCACCCCAGCCCTCTCCCACGGGGAGAGGGAGAAAGACGAGAGAGTCAAAGATGAGTGAAAAAGAACCCTTCTGGCTGGGTATCGATTGTGGCGGTACTTATCTGAAAGCCGGTTTATACACCCGCGAGGGCAAAGAGGTCTGTATTGAACGCCGCACGGTTGCCACGCTCAGCCCGCGAGCAGGCTATGCGGAGCGGGACATGAACCAGCTGTGGCAGCAGTGTCACACCACCGTCGCTCTTCTGCTCAACAACGCCCGGGTTAGCGGCGAGCAGATCAAAGGCGTGGGCATTTCAGCGCAAGGCAAAGGGCTGTTTCTTCTCGATAAACAGGATCGTCCCCTGGGCAATGCAATGCTCTCCTCAGACCGTCGGGCACTGGACATCGTGCAGCGCTGGCAGCAGGACGGTATTCCCGAAAAGCTCTATCCGCACACGCGACAGACGCTCTGGACCGGGCATCCGGCCTCTCTTCTGCGCTGGGTCAAAGAGAATGAGCCACAGCGCTATCAGCAGATTGGCTGCGTGATGATGGCGCACGACTACCTGCGCTGGTGCCTCACCGGCGTAAAAGGCTGCGAAGAGAGCAATATCTCTGAATCCAATCTCTACAACATGAACACCGGCCAGTACGATCCGCAGCTCACGTGCTGGCTCGGTATCAGTGAAATCGACAACGCTCTGCCACCTGTTGTCGGTTCAGCAGAAATCTGCGGGGAAATCACCGCTCAGGCTGCCGCACTTACCGGTCTCGCGGCGGGAACCCCCGTCGTTGGTGGGCTGTTTGATGTGGTTTCCACCGCGATCTGTGCCGGACTGCACGACGAACATACGCTGAACGCCGTGATGGGCACCTGGGCCGTCACCAGCGGGATTGCCAATGCGCTTCGGGACAACGAACCGTATCCCTATGTCTATGGGCGTTACGTCCACCCGCAGCAGTACATTGTCCACGAAGCCAGCCCCACCTCTTCCGGCAACCTTGAGTGGTTAACCGCCCAGTGGGGCGAGATCTCTTTTTGCGAGATCAACCACGCCGTGGCCAGCCTGCCGAAAGCCGAAAGCGATCTGTTCTTCCTGCCGTTTCTCTATGGCAGCAACGCCGGGCTGGAGATGACGAGCGGCTTCTACGGCATACAGGCGCTGCATACTCGCGCGCATCTTTTGCAGGCAGTTTACGAAGGCGTGGTGTTCAGCCATATGACCCATCTCAGCCGCATGCTCGAACGCTTTACCGACGTACAGGCACTGCGCGTCACCGGCGGCCCGACCCACTCTGACGTATGGATGCAGATGCTGGCGGATGTAAGCGGTCTGGCGATTGCGCTGCCGCAGGTGGAAGAGACTGGCTGTTCCGGCGCGGCGCTGGCCGCCCTGGTTGGTACCGGCGTTTATCCCGATTTTTACGCAGCGCAGCGCGCGCTCAGACACGACATTCGGGTCATTGAACCCGACATGCACGCCCATGCGGCCTATCAGCGCAAGTATCAGCGCTATCAGTTACTGATTTCAGCACTACAGGGTTATCACGCCCGTGTTAAGGAGCACGACCTATGAGCCGACCATTACTGCAGCTGGCGCTCGACCACACCTCACTTCAGGCTGCCCAGGGCGATGTCGCCAGGCTTTCCGATCACGTCGATATTATCGAAGCGGGTACCATTTTATGTCTGACCGAAGGGCTTAACGCCGTGCGTGCACTACGCGAGCAGTGTCCGGCAAAAACCCTCGTGGCAGACTGGAAGGTGGCCGACGCCGGAGAAACGCTGGCAGAACAGGCGTTTGGCGCAGGCGCGAACTGGATGACCATCATCTGCGCCGCGCCGCTGGCCACGGTTGAAAAAGGCCACGCGGTGGCGCTGCGCTGCGGTGGGGAAATTCAGATGGAGCTGTTTGGCAACTGGACGCTGGACGATGCCCGCGCCTGGCACCGCATCGGCGTGAAGCAGGCCATCTACCACCGGGGACGCGACGCACAGGCCAGCGGTCAGCAGTGGGGTGAGGCCGATCTCGCCCGAATGAAAGCGCTCTCCGACATCGGTTTGCAGCTGTCCGTCACCGGCGGCATCACCCCGGCTGACCTGCCGCTGTTTAAGCAGATCAACGTCAAAGCCTTTATCGCCGGTCGCGCGCTGGCAGGCGCGGCCAATCCACCGCAGGTGGCAGAGGCCTTCCATTCGCAAATCCGCGACATCTGGGGAGCGTAATCATGCGTCAGCATCCGTTAGGTATTTACGAAAAAGCGCTGCCGAAATCCCTCACCTGGCCGGAGCGCCTGGTGCTGGCAAAAAGCTGTGGCTTTGATTTTGTTGAAATGTCGGTAGATGAAACGGACGAACGCCTGTCACGCCTGGCGTGGAGCACCACGCAGCGTGCATCGCTGGTGGAAGCGATGCTGGAAACCGGTGTGTCGATCCCCTCCATGTGCCTGTCTGCCCACCGCCGCTACCCGTTTGGCAGTCGGGATGAAACCGTCCGCACCCGCGCCCGGGAGATCATGTCCAGCGCCATTAAACTGGCGCGTGATTTGGGTATTCGCACCATCCAGCTGGCCGGGTATGACGTGTATTACGAAGAGCATGATGAAGGCACCCGGCAACGCTTCGCCGAAGGGCTGGCATGGGCAGTCGAGCAGGCCGCCGCCGCGCAGGTGATGGTGGCCGTTGAGATCATGGACACCGCGTTTATGAACTCCATCAGCAAATGGAAAAAGTGGGACGAGATGCTGGCCTCGCCGTGGTTTAGCGTTTACCCGGATGTCGGCAACCTCAGCGCGTGGGGTAACGATGTGGCCGCCGAACTGACGCTGGGCATTGACCGCATCGCGGCAATTCACCTGAAAGATACCCAGCCCGTCACGGCACAAAGCCCAGGACAGTTCCGCGACGTGCCCTTTGGCGAGGGCTGCGTCGATTTCGTTGGCGTGTTTAACACGCTCAATAAGCTGAACTACCGCGGCGCGTTTCTGATTGAAATGTGGACCGAAAAAGCAAAAGAGCCGGTACTGGAGATTATCCAGGCGCGCCGCTGGATTGAAGCCCGTATGCAGGAAGGAGGCATGACATGTTAGAACAACTCAAAGCCGAGGTGCTGGCAGCCAACCTGGCACTGCCCGCCCACCAGCTGGTGACCTTCACCTGGGGTAACGTCAGCGCGGTGGATCGCGACAGCGGTCTGATGGTGATCAAACCGTCCGGCGTGGAGTATGACGTGATGACGGCGAAGGATATGGTGGTGGTGAATATTGCCACCGGTGAGGTGGTCGAGGGCAGCATGAAACCGTCGTCAGACACGCCTACCCATCTTGCGCTGTACCGTCGCTACCCGGAGATGGGCGGCATCGTCCATACCCATTCCCGCCATGCCACCATCTGGTCTCAGGCAGGTCAGGATCTGCCTGCATGGGGCACGACGCACGCGGACTACTTCTACGGCACGATCCCCTGCACGCGGCTGATGACCACGGCGGAGATCGCAGGAGACTATGAGTATCAGACCGGTGAAGTGATCATCAAAACCTTTGAAGAGCGCGACATCAGCCCCATGCAGATCCCGGCAGTGCTGGTGCACTCCCACGGACCGTTCGCCTGGGGTAAAGATGCCGCCGATGCGGTACACAACGCCGTGGTGCTGGAAGAGTGCGCGTACATGGGCCTGTTTTCGCGCCAGCTTGCGCCGCAGCTTCCGGTTATGCAGCAGGAACTGCTCGACAAACATTATCTGCGCAAGCACGGTGCGCATGCCTATTACGGGCAGTGATCAACCGGAATTAATGTGTTCCTTACAGTACCGCCGTTTCCAGACGGCGGGCGTTAACCCGGTATGCTTCGAAAATATCTGCCGGAAATACCCCACGTCGTTAAAACCGCAGCGGGCGGCCACTTCCGTTAATGACGCTGAGTCATTCAGCAGCATTTTTTCTGCCGCCCTGACGCGCTGGCGATGAATCGCCTCCGTCAGGGTTAAATGAAATGTCCGACGAAACACGCGCCCGAGGTAATCGGCATTACAGTGCAGCGATTTTGCCAGCAGCGAGGTGGAGAGCGGTAAATGAAACCGCGTGCGAATAAGCTGTTTTGCCTTCCAGGCCAGTGCTGCACCGGCCTCATCGGCGCGGTCTTCATACCCCGCTGAGAGAGCTATCTGCTGCAAAATCAGCAGTAAGAGCATTTCCAGCGCCATGCTGCGCTGTAATTTTTCCTGCTCACTGAGGAACTGGCGAAAAAGCGCAATCACCGACGGGACATCCCTTACACAGCAATGCTGCTCAATGGCCAGCGGAGAGGCCTCCGGCAAAGCGGAAGACTCAGGCTTCACCTCAAAATGCAGCCAGTAAAATCGCAGATCGGCCGGGAAATCTTCTGTACCCACGTGCCGCCGCTTCGGCCAGAGCAATAAACTCTCCCCCGCCTTCACCTCAAAAAGACGGTTCTCCTCCCGGATCGTTAATGTCCCTTTTTCGACAAAAATAATCTCCCACGACGTTAATTTACGCGCCGGGTGGCGACCCACGCCCCGCGAAATAAACAACCCGCCATTTTGCACCTTAATCGGAAGCGCTATGGATAATTCGAGCATGGATATTCACCATTCCGCTTTTATTGCCGTATTTAATTGACTTATCCATTGATTATTAACAATTAACGTTATAGCTGCCCGATCAAACTCACACTTTCTTCATCAGGTCGGAATCGTCCTCTTTTTATACTTTTCCCTTCCCTTGTTGCCCTTTGCGTTCGGTGCAGAATGAATGAGGTACCTTGCACAAATACGATAAAAATCGATTACCGAGGAGTTATCTCATGACTTCCACACCGATTACCGAGTCTGACGTTGCACAACGGGTGAGAGAAGATCGTTTGTCCGTTCGCGAAAAAATTGGCTACGGCCTGGGCGACGCGGGCGGCACGGTCATTACCTGCCTGATCATGAATTTCCTGACCTTTTTCTATACCGATATTTTTGGCCTGACCCCGGCGCTTGTCGGCACGCTGTTTATTGCCCTGCGCGTATTTGACGCGATTTCTGACCCTGTCATGGGCGTGATTGCCGACCGCACCCAAAGCCGATGGGGGCGCTTTCGTCCCTGGCAGCTGTGGGTGGCATTCCCTGTTGGCATCATCGGCGTGCTGACCTTCACCGTACCTGAAGCCAGCATGGGCGTGAAGATTGCGTGGGCATTCGGCACTTACCTGCTGCTGTCCGTCGGCTATACCGCTATCAACGTGCCCTACTGTGCGCTGATCAACACCATGACTACCCGCCACAGCGAGGTCATTTCCTGCCAGTCATGGCGCTTTGTGCTGTGCGGCGTTGCGGGATTTTTGGTCTCCGTCGGCCTGCCGTGGCTGGTGGCAGCGCTGGGGCAAGGCAACGCCGCCCGGGGTTATCAGCTGGGCGTTGGCGTTCTGTGTACACTCGCCGTGGTGATGTTTCTCTGCTGCTTCTTCTGGGTCCGTGAACGCGTCCCACTGGCGCTGATGGGTAAATTCACCCTGCGCGAACACCTGGCTGGGCTGCGTAAAAACGACCAGTTACTGCTGATGCTGGTGATGTCATTTTTGCTGATCAACGTCTTCAATATCCGTGGCGGCGGATACATGTACTTCATCACCTATGTGCTGCAGGGCAGCACCGCCTACACCTCGCTGTTTTTTACCATGGTGACCTTCGCAGCGATCCTTGGGGCGGTGATCGTCAGCCCCCTCTCTCGCCGTATTGATACGGTCAAACTCTACTACTACACCAACCTGGTGCTCGCCGCGATCGCGGCTGGCATGTGGTTCCTGCCCGGCGGCCCGGCGCATCAGACGCTCTGGCTGATCGTAATTCTGAGTAACGGCGTCATCCTGGGCTTTACCCTGCCGCTGCACTTCTCGCTGATGGCTTTTGCCGACGACTACGGCGAGTGGAAGACCGGCGTGCGATCGTCGGGCATGAACTTCGCCTTCAACCTGTTTTTCATCAAGCTGGCGTGGGCCTCCAGCGCCGGGATCATCAGCCTGGTGTTTATCGCCGTCGCCTATCAGCCGGGAGCGGGTAACCAGACGCCCGCCTCGCTGCAGGGCATTACCGCCATGGAGACGCTGCTCCCTGCCCTTTTCCACCTGCTGCTGGCGGTCTCAATCCGCTGGTGCAGACTCAACAATCCGATGATGTCGCGCATTGCCACCGATTTGCGCCAGCGTCATGTACCGTCCTGAGGAGACCGTGATGTCCATAATGGAAGCCAACCTGCATAACCTGAAAATCACCGACCCGTTTCTTGGCCAGTATCAGCGGCTGGTGCGTGATGTGGTCATCCCCTATCAGTGGGATGCGCTCAACGATCGCGTGGCGGAAGCCGAACCCAGTCATGCCATCACCAACTTCCGCATTGCGGCAGGTCTTGAAGAAGGTGAGTTCTATGGCATGGTCTTTCAGGACAGTGACGTGGCGAAATGGCTGGAAGCCGTGGCGTGGTCGCTGTGTCAGAAACCAGATGCTGAACTGGAAAAAACCGCCGATGAGGTGATTGAACTGATCGCCGCGGCGCAGTGTGAAGATGGTTATCTCAATACCTACTTCACCGTCAAAGCGCCTGACGAACGCTGGACCAATCTGGCCGAGTGCCACGAGCTTTACTGCGCCGGGCATATGATCGAAGCTGGCGTGGCGTATTTTCAGGGCACCGGAAAACGCCGACTGCTGGAGGTGGTGTGTAAACTGGCAGATCATATCGACAGCGTTTTTGGCCCCCGGGAGGGTCAGCTTCACGGCTATCCGGGCCACCCGGAAATCGAGCTGGCCCTGATGCGGCTGTACGACGTTACTCAGGAGCCACGCTACCTGAACCTGGTGAAATACTTCATCGAGGCGCGCGGTACGCAGCCTCACTTCTATGATATCGAATACGAGAAGCGCGGCAGAACATCGTACTGGCACACCTACGGCCCGGCATGGATGGTCAAGGACAAAGCTTACAGCCAGGCGCATCAACCGCTTGCTGAACAACAAACGGCGATTGGCCATGCGGTGCGTTTTGTCTACCTGATGGCGGGTATGGCACACCTGGCCCGTCTGAGCAAAGACGACGCAAAACGTCAGGACTGCTTACGCCTGTGGAACAACATGGCGCAGCGCCAGCTGTACATTACCGGCGGGATTGGTTCGCAAAGTAGCGGTGAAGCCTTCAGCAGCGATTACGATCTGCCTAACGATACGGTGTATGCCGAAAGCTGCGCCTCGATTGGCCTGATGATGTTTGCCCGCCGGATGCTGGAGATGGAAGCGGATAGCCGCTACGCCGATGTGATGGAGCGCGCTCTGTACAACACGGTGCTGGGCGGCATGGCGCTGGACGGTAAACATTTCTTCTATGTCAACCCGCTGGAAGTACATCCCAGGACGCTGGCCTTTAACCACATCTACGACCATGTCAAACCGGTTCGTCAGCGCTGGTTCGGCTGTGCCTGTTGCCCGCCGAATATCGCCCGCGTGCTGACGTCGCTGGGGCATTACATTTACACCGTTCGCCCGGATGCGCTTTTCATTAATCTCTACGTAGGGAATGAGGTCACCATCCCGGTGGGCGATGAGACGCTCAAGCTGCGGATCAGCGGTAATTATCCGTGGCAGGAAGAGGTCAACATTGAGATCGCCTCGCCCGTACCGGTAACGCACACCCTGGCCCTGCGACTGCCGGACTGGTGCGCAAATCCTCACGTGTCGCTGAACGGAGAAGGCATGACGGGTGAGGTATCACGGGGTTATCTTCACCTCACCCGTCGCTGGCAGGAGGGCGATACGCTCACGCTAACCTTACCGATGCCGGTCCGCCGCGTGTACGGTCATCCACAGGTTCGACAGCAGGCCGGAAAGGTCGCGCTGCAGCGCGGTCCGCTGGTCTACTGCCTGGAAGAAGCCGATAATGGCGCCAACCTGCATAATCTAGCCCTGCCTGCCGACAGTGAATTCCGGGTTTTCGAGGGTAAAGGAATTTTCGCTCATAAGATGCTGATTCAGGCGGAAGGTGTCACGCATGACGCCGCAGAAGCGGGATCGGAGGCGTTATGGCAGTACGACCGTCCTGCGGTGCAACGTCAACCCAAAACGTTGACCTTTATTCCGTGGTTTAGCTGGGCTAACCGGGGAGAAGGGGAAATGCGCATTTGGGTGGATGAAGACTGAGTATCTGTGCGGCCTGATGCCCTCACCCCAACCCTCTCCCACGGGAGAGGGATCGTTAAGGCAGCACGCGACGCGCTGCCTCAGCCAGAAAAGCGCTTCGGTTACTAAACTGCGGATGTTCACTCACAAAAGAATCAATTTTCACCAGCAATCGACGAGGCAGGGTGATATTGATACGTTCGGCCTTACCGTCGAATTGCTTCATATTGATATCAACAAGCAACCATTGTCCGCCGATAAAATCACCCGGTGTGGCTTCAAGATGTGCTTCAACATTGCCAGGGAGAGGTAACTCTTCATCCATTTCAAGTAGCGCTTCGAAGTGAGCTGTCAGTGCATCACGTGCATCCTGAAAAGCATCATCCAGAGAATTGCCGGCAAAAAAACAACCGGGAACGTCAGGAAAAAAACCGCTGGCGCTACCGTCGGGATCAGAATGAATGTAAGCCGGATAAAACATAACTACTCCTGATATCAGTGTTTGATTCCCGCCTGCCGCCAGATTTGCGCGAGGGTGCCGGGTTTTATGTCCTTTTTGGGATGTGGAACGGTTACCAACCCCGCATGTACTGGGTGGCGAAACTGATGATGGCTTCCTTTCGTTCTTACACATTTCCAGCCATGCCTGACCAGAACAGTAATGACATCCGCACTTTTCACATTCCAATCCTTCCATGATTATACACATCATACACACCATCGCTACTGGTGCAGATGACAATAGACGAAAGGAAATGCAAACGCAGCCGGGTTTTGTTTGAACAGGAAGAAGCAACGCAAAAAGAAAGGCGGAACAGGTAAATTGCTGATCAACATGCAGGCGCTATCACAACGCCGGGTAAGGCGAAGCCGCCACCCGGCTTTACAGCATCAGAAGCGCCAGCTCAGCCCGGTCATCAGCGCAAAGCTGTCGTCGCGGTCGATCATCGGGCTGTTCTTCACATCGTCAGGCAATACGGTATAAACCGCACTGGCGTTAAGGAACAGGTTCTGGGTTAACTGATATTTTGCCGCCAGACCCACGTAGGGCGTCCAGCTGTCTCCGGCGGTGTATTCATTGAGACCTGAACGGCGAGACTCGCTGCCGGAAACCCCGTAGTAGTAGTCGTTATAGCTCTCGTCACTGTAGAAAATGCCCACAGATGGCGTCAGCGTGAGGCGTTCCATCCGGATGGGGCGGAAGTACGAAATCTCACCGACTACGCCACCACTTTCATCCATCGCATCGCCAGAGACGGCCACTTTCAGCGAACCCCAGTTTTCATGGCGGTAATAGGCGCCCCCCAGGAAAGCGGACGCTTTACGCTCATCCAGGTGTTTCATCTGAGGGTCGTCGTTATCGTCGGGATCAAAATGCAGCGGCATCCACGACGCGGTCAGGCTAAATTCATTTTTTTCGTCTTTCCACAGGATCCACCCTCCCGTGGTCTGGCGGACATAGAATCGGTCACCTTCATAGCTAATTAACGGAACCGCGGTGGTATTTTCATTATACCCTTTATAAGGTGACTCATTAAATACAGCCCCCGCGCCAAGTGAAAAGTCACCGGCCATTGCGGATGAGGTCGCAAATAACGTGGCAGCGATGAGTAAATTGTTTTTAATAGTCATTCCATGTAATCCATTTAAACGCCAAACAAGCGAGGCGAATAATAATGGTTACAAATTTGCCTGTGCAACGCCGCTGTTTATATAATATTATATATAAAATCATATAGATGGGTGCGCATGATGAATAAATTACAACTAAAACCCCGTGAATTAAAAATAATTTCCGTCATCGCCGCCACCCACAGCATTGGCGACGCCGCCGCCCTGCTGGGCATGGCACAGGCCAACGTCAGTAAATATCTCTCTGATTTTGAAACGCGAGTCGGCCTGAAGGTCTTTGAGCGCACCACCCGACAGCTGGCACTGACGCAGTTTGGTGAGGCCTTACTTCCCTATGTGAACGCCACGCTGGATAAAAATAGTCAGCTTATTAATTTTATTGCCGATTATAAGCATGAAAAACGCGGGAAAGTGACGATTTACGCCCCGACAGGTATCGTGACCTATCTCTCCCGTCATGTGATCCACCAGATAAAAGATATCGGTGATATTCGTATCTCACTCAAAACATACAATCTGGATCGCAATGAATTTTCTGAGGGTGTGACCTTTCCGGATGACTGCGATATTTTAATTACCTATGCTCAGCCGAAAGACGAAAGTCTGGTCGCGAGTGTTTTAACCCAATATTCCGTTACCGCCTTCGCGACCGAAGAGTATTTAAATCAGTACCCATTAAACGGTCCGGAAGATTTAATAAACCATTCTTGTATTTTAATCGACTCCATGCTGGTGGATGATGCTAACATCTGGCGTTTTCGCGTTCATGGCAGTGATGATGTACAGGATTACCGGGTTACCGGGAATTATATTTGCGACAATACGCAGACCGCTCTGGAGCTGGCGAGAAATAATCTCGGTATCGTCTTTGCCCCAAAAGAGAGCCTGAAAAAAGAGTTAAAAAACGGTTCACTTGTTCCCTGCTTCCCGCATCAGGAAGAGTGGTGGCTTGATCTCACGGCCATTTTCCGCAAGCGTGAATACCAGCCATGGCGCGTGCAATACGTTCTGGATGGCGTCCTGAATAATCTTCGCCAGCAAATAGCTCAGGCCGCCAACGGACGGCCTGAACTGGATGATTAGAACAGCCCCAGCGGTTTATCGGAGTAGCTGACCAGCAGGCATTTCGTCTGCTGATAATGCTCCAGCATCATCTTGTGCGTTTCACGCCCGATGCCTGACTGCTTATAACCCCCAAAGGCCGCATGCGCCGGGTAGGCGTGATAGCAGTTGGTCCATACGCGACCGGCCTGAATCCCCCGCCCCATTTTATACGCCAGATTGCCGTTGCGGCTCCAGACGCCAGCTCCCAGGCCATACGGCGTATCGTTGGCAATCTCCAGCGCCTCCTCCATCGTTTTAAAGGTCGTCACGGCCAGCACCGGTCCGAAAATTTCCTCCTGGAAAACGCGCATGTTGTTCTTGCCAGACAGAATGGTCGGCTCAAGGTAATACCCTTCCTGCAGATCGCCGCCGAGCACTTTACGACGTCCACCGGTCAGGACATCCGCCCCTTCTTTTTTGCCGATATCAATGTAATTGAGGATAGTCTCCAGTTGTCCATGTGACACCTGTGCGCCCATCTGCGTCACGTTATCAAGCGGGTTACCGCTGCGGATCGACTCCACACGGCGAATGGCCCGTTCCATAAAGCGCTCATAGATCGACTCCTGTACCAGCGCACGGCTTGGGCAGGTACAGACTTCGCCCTGGTTAAAGGCAAACAGCGCAAACCCTTCCAGCGCTTTATCGAAGAACGCGTCCTCTTCCTCCATCACGTCCGCAAAGAAGATATTCGGGGATTTACCGCCGAGCTCCAGCGTCACCGGAATGATGTTCTGGGTGGCGTACTGCATGATCTGCTGGCCCACTTCCGTCGAGCCGGTAAACGCCACTTTGGCGATGCGTTTTGAGGTAGCCAGATATTCCCCAATCTCACCCCCGGCCCCGTTGACCACGTTAATCACGCCTGGTGGCAGCAGGTCACCGATAATGTCCATCAACAGCAGTACCGACAGCGGCGTCAAGCGGGCCGGTTTCAGCACAATGCAGTTCCCGGCCGCCAGCGCGGGCGCCATTTTCCAGCTCGCCATCAGCAGCGGGAAGTTCCACGGGATAATCTGCCCCACCACGCCCAGCGGCTCGTGGAAGTGATACGCCACGGTGTCGCTATCAACTTCACTGATCCCCCCCTCCTGAGCACGAATACAGGAGGCAAAATAGCGGAAGTGGTCAATTGCCAGCGGCACATCCGCCGCCATTGTTTCACGGATCGGCTTGCCGTTATCCCAGGTTTCTGCCGTCGCCAGCAGCTCAAGATTTTGCTCCATCCGGTCGGCAATTTTGAACAGGATCGCCGCCCTGTCCTGCACGGAAGTCTGTCCCCATTTATCTTTGGCTTTATGCGCCGCATCCAGCGCCAGATCGATATCGCGCCTGCCTGAGCTGGCTATCTCGCACAGCGGCTGGCCGGTGACGGGGGTCAGGTTGGAATAGTATTCGCCGTCGACGGGTGCCACCCAGTCGCCGCCAATAAAGTTGTCATAACGGGGTTTCAGCTTGAGAGGAAAACCGTACTCGCCTGGCTGAATGCGTGAAGAGGGAGGATTGTTTGTCATGACCGTCTCCTTGCTGTTGGTGTACATCAAGGGTAGTCCCGGCTGGTGATTTTATCGCCAGCCGGTAACGGTGTTTACGACAGGGGTCACGCTGTTTCTGGAAAGAGTAACGAATCCCGTAATAAATGGTCGTTACCGCGACGGCGGGTAAAACCGATGCGGTTGAAATATTCCAGGATCTGAATGGCCAGCTTACGTCCGACGTTCAGACGATCGCGGAAATCAGCCGCACAGGTCGAGCCTCGCGCCTGATCCAGTTCGCGGATCAAACTGGCAAACGCGACAATCCGATCGTTACGGTAATAACGATCTTTCACGATCGCAACGATGAGCCCTTGCTGTGCGGCATGGCGCAATACCTGGCGCATCACCTGCTCGTCGGTATTCGTTTCCCGGGCGAGATCGCGAACCCACCACGGCTCATCGCCAAACAGAGGGGCCGCTTTTTGCCAGATTGCCTCTTGCTCTGCGGTGAACCCGGCTTTGTGATCCGGCAGATGCAGCCAGCCGTGGTGGCTTTTGATCACGCCGCTTTCACGCATGTTTTCTATCAGCAACAGCACCAGCGCATCGTCTTCCATGGGCAGCGCCATGCGACGCAGGCGCTCGCGCCCTGGGCCAGGTTCATCCTGATGCTGTTCATGGTAGGTGGCGAGCGTGTTTAACACCTTACGCTGCCAGCACGCCGCAACCGGCGCGTTCAGCAGGTTATTACCGGCCTGGATAAATCCCGGCTGCTGGGTCAGCGGGAGCAAGCCTTCGTTGCTGAGCTGACGTGCCCAGGCGAAGTCGGTCAGGCTCACCGCACCGCGTTCAAGATGCACCTCCAGCGCTGCCTTGTCATTGCTGGCCTGCGCCAGTGCCGACAGCCACTGCAAATACTCCGGTTTACGCTTCCCGCGACGCGGCGGGTTGAGCGTCACCACCCGCGCCCCGGCCAGCGTTTCCCGCGCCGAGATATCACGCAGCACCAGACGGTCATTATCTGCCAGCCAGAGTGGCGTATCGAAAACAAGTTCAGCGAGATCGTTTTCCAGCAGCGACACGCGCCCGGTGATATGGCTGGCCGCATGGTGGATATGCAGCGGCTGCCACTGGCTGAGCGGGATATGCGTCTGCAGGGAGACAATCACCCGCTCAGACGGTTCTGGCGGCGCCTCAGACAGCAGCCAGTCGCCGCGGTTTAGCTGCGCTTTCTCCGCATCGCCGGCAATATTGAGGGCGATACGCTGCCCGGCATGGGCATGATCAACGGGCTGGTTTTGTGCATGCAACCCGCGCACCCGCATCGGTTTGTTAATACCCGTCAGCCATACGGTATCGCCCACCTTCACTTCCCCACTCAGGGCGGTACCGGTCACCACCAGACCCGCCCCTTTCACGGTAAACGCCCTGTCGATGGCCAGACGAAAGCGGTGATCGCTGGCATGTTCCCGCGACGAAAGCTGCTGCAAATGGTGGCGAAGTGCGTCGATCCCGCGCCCTTCTGTGGCGACCGTTTCAAACAGCGCAGCATCGGTAAAGCCATATTCGCGCAACGTGGCCTGCACCGCCTCGCGCACCTCGTGAATACGCGTCGCGTCCACACGATCGGCTTTGGTCAGCGCCACGGTCAACTGTGGGTTGCCCGTCAACTGCAGGATCGCCAGGTGTTCACGCGTTTGCGCCATAACGCCGTCATCACAGGCCACCACCAGCAGGGCATGGTCAATACCACCAACCCCCGCCAGCATGTTGGAAAGAAACTTTTCGTGGCCGGGGACGTCAATAAAGCCCAGCACGCGGCCATCGGGCTGTGGCCAGTAGGCATAACCCAGATCGATGGTCATACCGCGCTTTTTCTCTTCCGGCAGGCGATCGGCATTCACGCCCGTGATGGCCTGCAACAAGGTGGTTTTTCCGTGGTCAACATGACCGGCGGTGGCAATAATCATTTCAACAACATCTCCAGAAATCGCTCTTCATCTTCAAGACAGCGTAGATCCAGCCACATTCGGCCATCGTAAATCCGCCCGATAACCGGCGTAGGCAGGGCACGCCAGCGCGCAGAGAGCGCGTCAAGCCTGCTGCCGCGGCCATCGCGCGGGGTGAAGGTCAGGGCCGCGCTGGGCAGCCGATCCACCGGTAACGAGCCGCTGCCAATTTGCGACTGGCAGGACTCAATGCGCACGTCGAAATCGGCGTAATGCGACGCGACATTGGGCAACAGCAACTCGGCCTGTGCGCGAATCGAGGCGGCATCACGCGTTAACAGACGCAGCGTTGGCAGGCGTTCCGCCAGTTTCTCCGGGTGGAGATAGAGTCGCAGCGTCGCGTCCAGCGCGGCAAGCGTCATTTTATCGGCGCGCAGGGCGCGCTTGAGCGGATGCTGCTGCAGCTTCGCAATCAGCTCACGCTTACCGACAATGATCCCGGCCTGCGGCCCGCCCAGCAGTTTATCGCCAGAGAAACTGACCAGGCTAACGCCCGCCGCAATCATCTCCTGCACCATCGGCTCTTTTGGCAGACCATACTGGCTTAGATCCACCAGCGAGCCGCTGCCGAGATCGGCAATCACCGGCACATTCAGCTCGCGGCCAATCGCCGCCAGCTCAGCCTCTTCAACGGTTTTGGTGAACCCTTCAATATGATAATTACTGGTGTGGACCTTCATCAGCAGGGCGGTGTTTTCATTAACCGCCGCACGGTAATCTTTCGCATGGGTCCGGTTAGTGGTACCCACTTCCTGCAGGGTACAGCCCGCCTGGCGCATCACGTCCGGGATGCGAAACGCGCCGCCAATCTCCACCAGTTCGCCGCGCGAGACAACCACCTCTTTGCCGCAGGCGGTCGCCGCCAGCATCAACAGGACCGCCGCCGCGTTGTTATTCACAATGCAGGCATCTTCAGCACCGGTGAGCTGACAAAGCAGATCCGCAAGGGCCCGATCACGATGCCCGCGTCCTGCACCGCCGAGATCGTACTCCAGCGTGACAGACGAACGCATGGCCTGCGTAACGGCGTCTACCGCCTCTTCTGCCTGCTGCGCACGCCCGAGATTGGTATGCAGGACGGTCCCCGTCAGGTTAATCACCGGGCGCAACGCGCTTTGCCCTTTCTCAACCAGCCTCTGTTCCAGCGCCTGCTCCCACGCCACGCACCAGGCGGGCAAGGCATTTTCTGCCTGAATATGGCGCCGGGCCTCGTCCTGAAGCAGACGTAACATCTCAACCGTTGCGGTATGGCCGAACCGCTCGACAGCGGAATGAATAAGGGGTTCTCGAAGAAGTCGGTCGGTAGCAGGGATCTGGCTGTACAGGGAATGATGAGTAGTCATGAAAGCGCCTGGCGAGTAAATATCATCCCCCCTCCCGACGGGAGAGGGAGTTAACATGTGGAGGGATTGTACCGCCTCCTGACGCGAAGTGTTATAACCCGCGTCAAGCCTTTGGCGGTTCGGTACGGGCGAAGCTCTCGCGCTGGAAGAGCGTTTCGGCGAGCTTCACCAGCAGTGGACGGTCGACGCACCAGCCCGGAGAGACGCGACGAAAGTTGAGATAACCAATGGCGCAGGCGATAGCGATCGTCGCCAGATTCAGGCTATCCGTTGCAATTTTGCCCTCCTGGATGAGCTGCTCGCACCGGTCCAGGCTTCGGCTGATTTTCTCACGCTGGCGCAGCAGCTCCGTTTCCGACTGCTGAGCAACGGGCCTTGCCTGCTCGCGCACGGAAGTTAACGCCGCATCCATGATGCCATCGGCCAGCGCTTCAATTTGCTTCACTGCCAGGGCCGCCTTCGGATCTGCCGGTAACATGGCTGGCGCAACGCCGAGCAGCTCGATGTACTCCGCAATAATCGGGGAATCAAACCAGTATTCGCCCTCGTCCGTTACCAGTGCCGGAACTTTCCCCAGCGGGTTGTACTGCGCAACGCCGTTTTCGGCGTTGTACGGCTGTTCATTAACGAATTCAAATTCAATCCCTTTCTCCAGCAGGAGAATCGAGATTTTTCGCACGAAGGGACTGGTGTAGCTGCCGATGAGTTTCATTGCCTGATCCTTGATGCCAGAAAAAGTCAGTATGGATCAAGCGCTGAAAAAAGGGCAGGTATGCATGTCGCATTCCTGCCCGGCGAGGATTAATGATCGAGATAGAGGTAGTGCATCCAGCTGGTCATGCGCAGCAGGACTTTACGCATCACCGAGACGTGCGCAAAATGGTCGGAATAGACCGCCACCTGCGCGTAAATACCGTCCGGCAACGCATCCACCTCGGCGTTCGGCTCCAGTTCTATCAGCGCCTGCACGCCATCCGTTCCCGGTGTCACCGTTAACGATTGCAGCGCCCCCTGCGCCTGATACGAGCCCCCTGGCACCACCGGCAGAATGCTGGTGAGCTTGCCAGAGAAGACCTGCCCCGGCAGAGCGTTAAACACCACTTCCGCTTCATCGCCCGGCTTCAGACGCAGCAGCGAGTTCTGACGGAACTGGGCCACAATCTGGCGTTTCTGTTCAGGAATAAAGACCATAACCGGGCGCAGCGGCAGCGCGGCGGCATACGTTCCCGGGCGAATAAGCACCTGGGTGATGTAGCCATTGCTCGGCGCACGCACCACGGTCTGATCCAGGTTGTATTTGGCTTCGGCCAGCTGGGCGCGTAAAGAGGCTATCTGCGACTGTTCGCCGTTCACCATGCTGTCCAGCTGGCTTTTGATCTGCGTCTGTTCCGCCACAGAGCCTTTTACCAGCGCATCCTGTGCCAGATAGTTCTGCCGCGCGTTGTCGATATCGCTTTCAGAGAACGGGTTTACCTTCGCCTGGCTGCCTTTCAGGTAGCGCTGGTAATCTTTATACAGACGGTCCCGCTCCGCGGAGACCCGCGTGGTGTTGGCTACCGCTTCCGACAGCTGTGCTTTGAGTACGTCAATATTGTGCGTCGCGGTCACCAGGTCGGCCTGCAGTCTGTCGACACGAGCCTGATAGCGACCTGGATCAAGTTTAAATAACACTTCGCCTTTTTTAATGAGCTGGTTATTTTTATCGGTGACTTCACTGACCACCCCGGTCACCTGCGGCGTAATCGGAATAGAAATAACCGCCTTTTGCGCCGTAAACGTATACGGGTGGTTATAGTTCATTAATAAAATGAGACCCGCCACGATAAATACCCCGCCTAATGTGGCGGTGGCGAGCGTCCACTGGTTAACCGGAATACGGAATATTTTAAAAATCGCCCAGGCAAACGCCACGTAGGTCAAAATAATCAACAGATCCATAATTAGCGCTCCAGCGTTTTCGTATCAGCAGTGGGCTGTACCGCTGCCAGCTTTTGTTCTAATTCGGCCACGCGTTTGGCCAGCGCATCCATACCTGGCACCTCATCAGGTTTGGTGATGTGGTTTTGCATGCCCCAACCGCGATCTTCCCGGTACAGCGTGGCCCAGATCCACAGGAACGGCCAGATGGCATGGAGCGTAAACAGGCTAATCCAGCCCGCCGTGTGAATCGCATCGGCATGGGGATGATTACGCTTTTTGGCCATATTATAGGGGATGTCATGAATGGCGATGATTCCGTAAAAAAGAACCAGAAATACAAAAATCAATACGCCCAGCGCGAAATAGTTGAGAAACATATTCTCCTCACTTAAACAACGTCAACTCATTAAATTAATAAAACAGTACGCAACCTAATTAATTTATTTTTAAACATAAAAGGTATGCGGGTAATTTCAGAGCCGGGGAGTATCGTTTTTTATAATATCTCCATGCAAGTTTATAAACGTGTCAAAATATATCCTGAATAATAATATACTTAACCTTACATTATGAGCGTAATCCAGGTTTTAACTTTTCGCCATACCACATCTTAAAAGTGGTTTTTTAGCTTTATGTGTGTGTCGTAATCATCCTGGCGTTGAATCACAGAGCAGAATTTGTCAGCGATCACATCCGGAGAAATCTGCATAAAAATTTTTTGTGAATTCAGTCACAACTCAGAAACAAACTCGCGACAGACAAATGTGATTAACATCACAAAAACAGAGGTGTTTTGCCGATTTTCTCCCCATTGTGTTTTTTTTAGACTGTGGTTTTGTGATTCAGATCACCTCATTCCCCGTCACACCCCCTGCGTTTACGTGATTGCGATCACACAATTTTTCGCTGTCTGGACAGTTGAACGATTCAGTGCCAGATTTCACAGCATCAGAACAGGGCCCGGCTACCTCTGCCGCCTCATTAACAATAAACCTCGGGCCGCAAGCCTAAGCGTAAACAGAAGAAGGGGTGTTTTATGTCATCCGATTTCAAGATCAAAGTTCAAAGCTTTGGTCGTTTCCTCAGCAATATGGTGATGCCAAATATCGGCGCGTTTATCGCGTGGGGTATCATCACTGCATTATTCATTCCGACAGGGTGGTTGCCTAACGAAACGCTGGCGAAACTTGTTGGCCCCATGATTACGTATCTGCTGCCGCTGCTCATCGGTTATACCGGTGGTCGTCTGGTGGGCGGTGACCGTGGTGGCGTAGTGGGTGCCATCACCACCATGGGCGTTATCGTCGGTGCGGATATGCCGATGTTCCTCGGTGCGATGATTGCCGGTCCTCTGGGTGGCTGGGCGATTAAGAAATTCGACGTCTGGGTTGATGGCAAAATCAAATCCGGCTTCGAAATGCTGGTGAACAACTTCTCTGCGGGCATCATCGGGATGATCCTCGCGATTCTGGCGTTCCTCGGCATTGGCCCGGCGGTTGAAGTCCTGTCCAAAATTCTGGCGGCGGGCGTTAACTTTATGGTGGCGCACGACATGCTGCCGCTGGCGTCTATCTTTGTTGAACCGGCGAAAATCCTGTTCCTGAACAACGCCATCAACCACGGTATCTTCTCACCGCTGGGTATTCAGCAGTCTCATGATCTCGGCAAGTCCATCTTCTTCCTGATTGAAGCGAACCCGGGTCCGGGTATGGGCGTTCTGCTGGCGTACATGTTCTTTGGTCGCGGCAGCGCGAAGCAGTCTGCTGGCGGTGCGGCTATCATTCACTTCCTGGGCGGTATTCACGAAATTTACTTCCCGTACGTGCTGATGAACCCACGTCTGATCCTGGCCGTTATCCTCGGCGGTATGACCGGTGTGTTCACCCTGAGTGTGCTGGGTGGTGGTCTGGTTTCTCCGGCGTCTCCGGGTTCTATCCTGGCGGTACTGGCAATGACGCCAAAAGGTGCCTATTTTGCTAACATCGCGGCTATCTGTGCGGCAATGGCGGTCTCCTTCGTGGTCGCTTCTATCCTGCTGAAAACCAGCAAAGTGAAAGAAGATGACGATATCGAAGCGGCAACCCGTCGTATGCACGACATGAAAGCCGAGTCCAAAGGCACAACGCCGCTGTCAGCGGGTGATGTTTCTAACGACCTGAGCCATGTGCGTAAAATCATCGTTGCCTGTGATGCCGGTATGGGTTCCAGCGCAATGGGTGCCGGCGTGCTGCGTAAGAAAGTGCAGGATGCGGGCCTGACCAACATCTCGGTGACCAACAGCGCCATTAACAGTCTGCCACCGGATGTTGACCTGGTGATTACGCACCGCGATCTGACTGAACGCGCCATGCGCCAGGTACCGCAGGCACAGCATATTTCGCTGACCAACTTCCTCGACAGCGGCCTGTACACCAGCCTGACCGAACGTCTGGTGGCCGCACAGCGTCACGAAGACAACGAAGTGAAAGTGCGCTCCAGCCTGCAGGACAGCTTCGACGAGAGCAACGCCCACCTGTTTAAACTGGGTGCGGAGAATATCTTCCTCGGCCGTACCGCAACGACCAAAGAAGAGGCCATTCGCTTTGCCGGTGAGCAACTGGTAAAAGGCGGCTACGTTCAGCCTGAATATGTCGACGCGATGCTGGAACGCGAAAAACTGACGCCAACCTACCTGGGCGAATCCATCGCGGTGCCGCACGGTACGGTGGAAGCGAAAGACCGCGTGCTTAAAACCGGCGTGGTGTTCTGCCAGTATCCTGATGGCGTGCGCTTCGGTGAAGAAGAAGACGACATTGCCCGTCTGGTGATTGGTATCGCCGCTCGCAATAACGAGCACATTCAGGTGATAACCAGCCTGACCAATGCGCTGGACGATGAGTCCGTCATTGAGCGTCTGGCCAATACCACCAGCGTGGAAGAAGTGCTCGCGCTATTGAACAAATAACTGTACTCCTCCCTCTCCCTCCGGGGAGAGGGCTAGGGTGAGGGGTAAACGTTCCTCACCCCAGCCCTCTCGGGTAAAAACATTGATAAAGGTTAACACTATGAAAGCATTACATTTTGGCGCAGGTAATATCGGTCGTGGCTTTATCGGCAAACTGCTGGCAGACGCGGGCATTACGCTGACATTCGCCGATGTGAATCAGGTCGTTCTGGATGCCCTGAATGCCCGTCATAGCTACCAGGTACACGTGGTGGGAGAAAACGAGCAGGTTGAAACGGTCTCTGGCGTCAACGCGGTAAGCAGCATTGGTGACGATGTTATCGACCTCATCGCCAGCGTTGATCTGGTGACCACCGCGGTGGGCCCCGTGGTACTTGAGCGCATCGCGCCTGCGGTCGCAAAAGGCCTGGCAAAACGTAAAGCGCAGGGCATTGATACCCCGCTGAACATCATCGCCTGTGAGAACATGGTGCGTGGCACCACGCAGTTGAAAGGCCACGTTCTGGCCGCCGTTGCGGACGAAGACAAAGCCTGGGTGGAAGCGCACGTTGGCTTCGTGGATTCTGCCGTTGACCGTATCGTTCCGCCGTCAGAATCTGCGACTAACGACCCGCTGGAAGTGACGGTGGAAACCTTCAGCGAGTGGATCGTGGACAAAACCCAGTTTAAAGGCGCGCTGCCGACCATTCCAGGCATGGAATTAACTGATAACCTGATGGCATTTGTGGAACGTAAACTCTTCACGCTGAACACGGGTCATGCTATAACCGCGTACCTCGGAAAATTGGCCGGTCATCAGACTATTCGTGATGCGATCCTCGACGAGAAGATCCGCGCGGTGGTAAAAGGGGCAATGGAAGAGAGCGGCGCGGTGCTGATCAAACGCTACGGTTTTGATGCTGATAAACACGCAGCATACATCCAGAAAATCCTCGGTCGTTTTGAAAACCCGTATCTGAAAGATGACGTTGAGCGCGTGGGCCGCCAGCCATTGCGTAAACTGAGCGCGGGCGATCGCCTGATTAAGCCGCTGCTGGGCACGCTGGAATACGGCCTGCCGCACGCCAACCTGGTGAAAGGGATTGCCGCCGCGATGCACTACCGCAGCGAGCAGGATCCACAGGCGCAGGAGCTGGCTCAGTTGATTGATGACCAAGGCGCGCAGGCTGCGCTGGCGCAGATTTCCGGTCTGGACGCCAACAGCGATGTGGTTGTGGAGGCGGTTAACGCATATAACGCAACCAAATGATGCACAGTGAGGCGCAGGTAATCCTGCGCCCTGATTACAGATTGTCAGATATGCAGGCAATAATGGAACAAACCCAGGCCTTTGAAAATCGTGTGCTTGAGCGTCTGAATGCTGGCAAAACCGTACGAAGTTTCCTGATTACCGCCGTCGAGTTGTTAACCGAGGCGGTGAATATCCTGGTACTTCAGGTGTTTCGCAAAGACGACTACGCGGTAAAATATGCTGTAGAACCGTTACTGGACGGCGACGGACCGCTGGGCGATTTATCCGTGCGTCTGAAGCTGATATATGGTCTTGGCGTGCTGAACCGGCAAGAATATGAAGATGCGGAGCTGTTGATGGCGCTGCGCGAAGAGCTCAATCATGACGGCAATGAGTACACCTTTACCGATGACGAGATCCTCGGCCCCTTCGGCGAGCTGCATTGCGTTACCGCGCTCCCCCCTGCCCCCCATTTTGATAACAGCGACCCGGAACTGTACGCCATGCAAAAGCTGCGTTATCAACAGGTTGTCCGTTCCACGATGGTTCTTTCCCTGACTGAGCTGATTTCCCGAATCAGCTTAAAAAAAGCGTTTCAGAAGTAAGCCTGCTCACATTGGTGTATCCTTCCCTCTAAATTCCCCGTTTTCAGAGTTATTTGTCATGAAAGAAGTCGAAAAGAACGAAATTAAACGCCTGAGCGACCGCCTGGATCTGATCCGCCATCAGATGGCCGGTCTCTCGCTGGTAGACTCCGCCGAGAAGTACGCCGAGCTTGAAAAAGAGACCGCGAAGCTGGAAGCGGAGATCGAGCGTCTGCGTGAAGTAAAAGGCCAGAAGCTGAGCAAAGAAGCGCAGAAGCTAATGAATATGCCGCACCGTCGCGCCATCACCAAAAAAGAGCAGGCCGACATGGGCAAGCTGAAGAAAAGCGTCCGGGGTCTGGTGGTGGTCCACCCGATGACCGAGCTTGGCCGCGAGATGGGTCTGAAAGAGATGACGGGGTTTTGTAAGACGGCGTTCTGATCATTCCCCTCTCTGTGGGTGAGGGCATCAGGCCCCACCCTGCTCTTAATTGGCCCAACCAATCCACCCTTTCTTTCTTCCCTGGTTCACAAATCCATTATTTCCGCTCACAAAAACATTGCCAGTCCATAACATCTGGTTAACCATTTGTTGTCATTACCCCTACAACACAATATTGGCAGGACCACTTTTACACAGACTGTGACGCAGAGATGAGCGGAGACTCACCCGCAGCATAGGCTGTCTGGTCCCCAGGAGACCTGCATGAGCCTCTGGCAACAAAACTACGACCCGGTCGGAAATATCTGGCTGTCTAGCCTGATCGCATCGCTGCCGATCCTGTTCTTCTTCTTTGCGCTGATTAAGCTCAAGCTGAAGGGCTACCTTGCCGCGACGTACACCGTCGCCATCGCGCTGCTGGTGGCGCTGTTCTTCTACAAAATGCCGATCGATCGCGCGCTGGCCTCCGTTGTCTACGGTTTCTTCTATGGCCTGTGGCCGATTGCGTGGATCATCATCGCCGCAGTCTTTGTCTATAAAATCTCAGTCAAAACCGGGCAGTTCGACATCATTCGCTCGTCGATTCTCTCCATCACGCCGGACCAGCGCCTGCAGATGCTGATTGTTGGCTTCTCCTTCGGGGCGTTTCTGGAAGGAGCGGCAGGGTTTGGCGCACCGGTGGCAATCACCGCCGCGCTGCTGGTGGGGCTGGGCTTTAACCCGCTCTATGCCGCCGGTCTTTGCCTGATCGTCAACACCGCGCCGGTGGCGTTTGGGGCGATGGGTATTCCGATTCTGGTCGCAGGCCAGGTGACCGGCCTGGACAGCTTCGAGATTGGTCAGATGGTTGGCCGCCAGCTACCGTTCCTGACCATTATCGTGCTGTTCTGGATCATGGCGATTATGGACGGCTGGCGCGGCGTGAAGGAGACCTGGCCTGCGGTGATGGTGGCGGGCGGTTCGTTCGCTATCGCCCAGTATCTCAGCTCCAACTTCCTTGGCCCGGAGCTGCCGGACATCATCTCTTCGCTGGTGTCGCTGGTCTGTCTGACGCTGTTCCTGAAACGCTGGCAGCCGGTACGTATTTTCCGCTTCGCCGATATGGGTGCATCGCATGTGGATCAGACGCTCGCCCGCACCGGCTACACCGCCGGGCAGATCGTTCGCGCCTGGTCACCGTTCCTGTTCCTGACCGCCACCGTAACGCTCTGGAGCATCCCGCCGTTTAAGGCCCTGTTCGCCCCGGGCGGCGCGCTGTACGACATGGTGATTAACATCTCCGTGCCGTTCCTCGACAAGATGGTCGCCCGTATGCCGCCGGTGGTGCACGCTGCCACGCCGTACGCCGCGGTGTATAAATTCGACTGGTTCTCCGCCACCGGCACGGCCATCCTGTTTGCCGCACTCCTCTCTGTGGTGTGGCTGCGCATGAAGCCTGCGGCCGCGGTACAGACCTTTGCGGCGACCATTAAAGAATTGATGCTGCCGATCTACTCCATCGGCATGGTGCTGGCGTTCGCGTTTATCTCGAACTACTCCGGCCTGTCATCAACGCTGGCACTCGCGCTGGCCCATACCGGCCACGCCTTCACCTTCTTCTCGCCGTTCCTCGGCTGGCTGGGGGTGTTCCTGACCGGTTCAGATACCTCGTCTAACGCCCTGTTCGCCGCCCTGCAGGCAACGGCGGCTCAGCAGATTGGCGTCTCTGACGTGCTGCTGGTGGCCGCGAACACCACTGGCGGCGTGACCGGGAAGATGATCTCTCCTCAGTCCATCGCCATTGCCTGTGCGGCAGTAGGGCTGGTGGGTAAAGAGTCCGATCTGTTCCGTTTTACCGTGAAACACAGCCTGATATTCACCTGCATGGTCGGGGTGATCACCACCCTGCAGGCCTATGTCTTAACCTGGATGATCCCATGATAGTTATGCCCAGACGCCTGTCCGACGAGATTGCCTCTCGCGTGCGGGCGCTGATTGAAGAACAACAGCTTGAAGCGGGTATGAAATTGCCCGCCGAACGTCAACTCGCCGCCCAGCTTGGCGTGTCGCGCAATTCCCTGCGTGAGGCGCTGGCGACGCTGGTCAGCGAAGGGGTACTGGTAAGCCGTCGCGGCGGCGGCACCTTTGTGCGCTGGCAACATGACGACTGGTCCGAGCAAAACATCGTCCAGCCGCTCAAAACCCTGATGGAGAATGACCCGGACTACAGCTTCGACATCCTCGAAGCTCGTCACGCCATCGAAACCAGTACCGCCTGGCATGCGGCCATGCGGGCAACCGATGCCGACAAAGAGAAGCTCAAAGCCTGCTTTGAGGCCACGCAAAGCAGCGACCCGGATATCGCTTCGCAGGCGGATGTCCGCTTTCACCTGGCGATTGCCGAGGCGTCGCACAACGTGGTGCTGCTCCAGACCATGCGCGGTTTTTTCGACCTGCTGCAATCCTCCGTGAAGCAGAGCCGCCAGCGCATGTATCTGGTCCCACCGGTCTTTGCCCAACTGACCGAACAGCACGAGGCGGTGCTGAACGCCATTCTGGCCGGTGATGCCGAGGCCGCACGCAAGGCGATGATGGCGCATCTGGGCTTCGTCCACACCACCATTAAACGATTTGATGAAGATCAGGCCCGACAGGCGCGTATTACCCGTCTGCCTGGCGACAGTGATATATCCAGGGAGAACAAAGCATGATTATTTCAGCAGCCAGTGACTACCGCGCCGCGGCGCAGCGTATTTTGCCGCCGTTCCTGTTCCACTATATCGACGGCGGGGCCTATGCCGAATATACCCTGCGCCGTAACGTGGAAGATCTGTCGGAGGTGGCTCTGCGTCAGCGCGTGCTGAAGAATATGTCGGATCTGAGCCTTGAGACGAAACTGTTTAACGAAACGCTCGCCATGCCGGTAGCGCTCGCCCCGGTCGGGCTGTGTGGTATGTACGCCCGTCGCGGTGAAGTGCAGGCCGCTGCCGCGGCGGATGCCAAAGGCATTCCGTTTACCCTTTCCACCGTCTCGGTCTGCCCGATTGAAGAGGTCGCCCCGACCCTCAAGCGCCCGATGTGGTTCCAGCTGTACGTCCTGCGCGATCGCGGCTTTATGCGTAATGCGCTGGAGCGCGCCAAAGCGGCGGGCTGTTCCACACTGGTCTTTACCGTTGATATGCCCACCCCCGGCGCGCGCTACCGTGATGCCCACTCCGGCATGAGCGGCCCGAACGCTGCCCTGCGTCGTTACTGGCAGGCGGTAACACATCCGCAGTGGGCGTGGGATGTGGGCCTGAATGGCCGTCCACACGATCTGGGTAACATCTCGGCTTATCTCGGTAAACCTACAGGGCTGGAAGATTATATCGGCTGGCTGGCGAACAATTTCGATCCGTCCATTTCCTGGAAAGACCTGGAGTGGATCCGCGAATTCTGGGACGGTCCAATGGTGATCAAAGGGATCCTCGACCCGGACGACGCCCGCGACGCGGTGCGTTTTGGCGCAGACGGGATAGTGGTCTCGAACCACGGCGGACGTCAGCTCGATGGCGTCCTCTCATCCGCACGCGCCCTTCCGGCGATTGCCGATGCGGTTAAAGGCGACATCGCTATCCTCGCCGACAGCGGTATTCGTAACGGGCTGGATGTGGTGCGTATGATTGCGCTCGGCGCCGACAGCGTACTGCTGGGACGCGCTTATCTTTACGCACTGGCCACCAGCGGCCAGGCAGGGGTAGCAAACCTGCTCAACCTGATTGAGAAAGAGATGAAGGTTGCTATGACTCTCACCGGGGCGAAAACAATCGGCGAGATCAGCAAGGATTCTCTGGTGCAGGAGCTGAGCAAGATCCCTGCGGCACTGGCACCGCTTACCCACGGAGACGCGGCCTGATCCCCTCCGCTTAACCTACCTTACTCACGCGTCCGATCTCCTCCATCGGGCGCGTTTTTGTGTCGCAAATAACATCCAGATAACATATTAGATAAGAATATTTGACATCCCCTGCCACACGCAATTGTATAGACAAGCAAAGACAAGAACACAAAAACAACATCACATCAGAGAGGAGCGTATGGCCTATTCAGGTAAGGTGGATATTCAGCAGGTGATCGACGACAGTTCCTTTTCATGGTTTCACTGGCTACTCATTGTGCTGGGCTTTCTGGTGCTGGCGATCGATGGGTTCGATACGGCGGCAATGGGCTACATCGCCCCGACGCTGTCGGCAGAATGGGGGATCCACAAACAGGATCTGGGGCCGGTACTGAGTGCCGCGCTGCTGGGACTGTCGCTGGGTGCGCTGATCGCCGGCCCGGTATCGGACCGGATGGGCCGCAAGCGCGTGCTGGTCTTTTCGTGTTTATTCTTTGGTCTTGCAAGCCTGGGCGCCGCCTGGGCACACACCCTGAACACCCTGACACTGTGGCGATTTCTCACGGGCCTGGGATTGGGTGCAGCAATGCCTAACGCCATCACGCTGATCTCGGAGTTTGCCCCTAAGCGCTGTCGCGCCATGGCAATTAATACCATGTACTGCGGTTTTCCTCTGGGCGCGGCGGGCGGCGGGGCAATATCCTCCTGGCTGATTCCTCATCACGGCTGGCGAAGCGTACTGCTGACCGGCGCAATTGCCCCGCTGATCCTGATGCTGTTGCTGGCGCTGCTTTTGCCGGAGTCGGTGAAGTTTCTGGTACAGCGTGGAAGAGACGTGATGCAGGTCCGCCGTATCGCCAGCCGCTTCGCCCGCGGCACGCTGGATGGCGTGACCGGCTTTTTCCTGGCGGAGGAGCGGGTCGCGTCTAAGAAAGGGAGCGTGGCACAGCTGTTTTCTATACCCTGGCTGCCCGGCACCCTGATGTTGTGGGTGACCTACTTTATGGGGCTAGTGATTTATTACGTCCTGCTGAGCTGGATGCCGACGCTGATGCTGGGGATGGGTTATCCGCTGGCGGAATCTGCCTGGCTCACCTCGCTGTTCACCTTCGGCGGTACCGCAGGCATTCTTCTCGCCGGGTGGATGATGGACCGCTGGGAGGCGCACAGGGTGGTGGCAGGCGGGTTTGTCCTGACGATGGGGCTCATCCTGTTGCTCGGCATGGAGCATAATCACATCGCCCTGTTTGGCGGGCTGATCTTCCTGATGGGGATCGCGATGAACGGCGCGCAATCGGGCATGCAAACCCTGGCTGCCACCTTTTACCCTACCGAGTGCCGTGCGACGGGTATCGCGTGGATGCAGGGAATTGGCCGTTTTGGTGGCGTGGCGGGTACCATGACCAGCGCGCAGCTTCTCTCCATGCAGTGGCAGGCAGACAGTATATTGATGATCCTCAGCCTGCCCGCGCTGGTGGCTGCGGGAGCCACTGTCTATAAAATGCTGCGCTGCCGCCCACAGGAACCCGGCGTCGCGTAGTGCCCGTCATTTCTGCTATGCTGCCCCCGCAATTAAGGGGGCAGCATGCTTAACATCGTTTTATTCGAACCAGAAATTCCGCCTAATACCGGCAACATTATCCGCCTGTGTGCCAACACCGGGTTTCGCCTGCATATTATCGAGCCGATGGGTTTTACGTGGGATGACAAACGCCTGCGCCGCGCGGGGCTGGATTATCACGAATTTACCGCGGTGGTTCGCCATCATGATTACGCCGCGTTTCTGGAAAGCGAAAAGCCAGAGCGCATGTTTGCCCTGACGACCAAAGGCACGCCCGCGCACAGCGCCGTGAGCTATCAGGCCGGTGACTATCTGATGTTTGGCCCGGAAACCCGTGGCCTGCCGGCCACGATTCTGGACGCCCTGCCCGCTGAGCAGAAAATCCGTATTCCGATGATGCCGGACAGCCGCAGCATGAACCTGTCGAACGCGGTGTCCGTGGTGGTGTATGAAGCCTGGCGCCAGCTGGGGTATCCGGGCGCCATTCTCAGAAGTTAAATGCCGTCACCATACTCAAACGTATGGTGAATGCCGTTGAAGTGCTGATCCATATCCATGGACGGTTTATCACTGTCTGGCTTACCGACGATGCGCGCCGGTACGCCAGCGGCGGTGGTGTGCGGCGGCACGGGCTGCAGCACCACAGAGCCCGCGCCGATTTTCGCGCCGCGGCCCACTTCGATATTGCCGAGGATTTTGGCACCCGCGCCAATCATCACCCCTTCACGAATTTTCGGATGGCGATCGCCGCTGGTTTTGCCGGTACCGCCCAGCGTAACGGATTGCAGGATCGATACGTCATCCTCAATCACCGCCGTTTCCCCGACGACAATGCCGGTGGCGTGATCGAGCATGATCCCGCGACCAATCTTAGCCGCCGGGTGGATATCCACCTGGAAGGTCACGGAGACCTGGTTTTGCAGGAAGATAGCCAGCGCGCGGCGGCCCTCTTTCCATAACCAGTGACCGATGCGGTACGCCTGTAAGGCGTGAAAGCCTTTAAGATACAGCAGCGGCGTGGAATATTTATCGACGGCCGGATCACGCGTGCGCACGGCCTGAATATCACAGGCGGCAGAGGCGATCATTTCCGGGTCTGCGGCGTAAGCCTCTTCCACCACTTCACGAATGGCGATGGCGGGCATGATTGAAGACGCCAGCTTGTTGGCTAGCATATAGCTCAGGGCACTACCGAGGTTTTCGTGCTTGAGTAACGTTGCATGGTAGAAACTGGCCAGCATCGGCTCACAGTCGGCCAACGCCCGGGCTTCGGCTTTAATATTATTCCAGACGATATCCAGTTCTTCACACGGCATTGCTTACTCCAGACGATAGTATAATGACCAGCCAGTTCTGCGCTGGCTGGGTCATTCAGGTGACAATGGTTCCGACTAGTTACTGCTGCGCTCGTCCTTGCGCGCACGACCTAATAAGGTCAATGCTGCCTCGCGCGCATTTTTTCCGCAATACAATACCTGATAAATTTCCTCGGTTATTGGCATTTCGACACCAAAACGGTGCGCCAATTCGCGGACTTCTTTGGTATTGCGGTAGCCTTCAACCACCTGACCAATCTTCTCCTGCGCCCCTTTTACATCCATGCCCTGACCGAGCATCATGCCAAAGCGGCGGTTACGGGACTGATTGTCGGTACAGGTCAGCACCAGATCGCCTAAACCCGCCATCCCCATAAAGGTGGCCGGATCGGCACCCAGCGCTTCGCCCAGGCGGGACATCTCAGTTAACCCACGGGTGATCAGCGCAGTACGTGCATTGGCGCCAAAGCCGATGCCATCGGACATCCCTGCGCCTATTGCGATCACGTTCTTCACCGCGCCGCCCAGCTGCACGCCGATAAAATCGGGGTTGCTGTAGACGCGGAAACTCTTGCCGCAGTGCAGCAGTTGTTGAAGATCGTCGGAGAAGGTCTGATCGGTCGATGCCAGCGAAATCGCCGTTGGCAGGCCTGCGGCCAGCTCTTTGGCAAAGGTCGGGCCCGAAATCACCGCCAGCGGGATATCATCACCCAGTGCTTCGCGGGCAACATCCTGCAGAAGACGACCGGTTTCGGCTTCCAGCCCTTTCGTCGCCCACACAATGCGTGCATCCGGGCGCATCAGCGGCTTGATCTGCTGTAGCACGTCGCCAAACACATGGCTCGGCACCACAATCAGAATATTGCGGCTGGCCGCCAGCGCGGTCGCAAGGTCGCTTTCCAGGTGCAGGGAGTCAGGGAACGGAACGTCAGGAAGGAACGCCACGTTGCAGCGGTCGTGCTGCAGCGTTGCGATATGTTTTGGGTCGTGGCCCCACAGGACCACCTCGTGACCATTTCTTGCCAGCGTGATGGCAAGAGCGGTGCCGTAAGAGCCGGCACCGATCACAGTCATTGACGCATTAACAGTGCTCATCAGGCATCCTGATGTTGTTCAGCACCTTCGCCAGCCTGCTGCTGCAGATAGTTCATGAACAGCGCATCAAAGTTAACTGGCGCAAGGTTCAGTTGCGGGAATGTACCGCGAGAAACCAGGCTGGTGATGCATTCACGCGCATACGGGAACAGAATGTTCGGGCAGTATGCACCCAGGCAATGCGCCATCTGGTTGCCTTCAATACCGCCGATGGAGAAGATACCGCCCTGCTGTACTTCACACAGGAATGCAGTTTCTTCGCCCAGAGAGGCGGTTACGGTCACACGCAGTACGACTTCATACACGTCATCAGCCAGCTGGGTTGATGCGGTATCCAGATCAAGTTTAACCTCTGGCTGCCAATCTTTCTGGAAAACGTGTGGCGCATTTGGCGCTTCGAAAGAGACATCCTTGGTGTAGATACGCTGGATCTGGAAAGTCATTTCGGTGTTGTTTTGTTCTGACATGGAAAAACCCTTTTTAATTGTCCTAAAGTCTCTTAGCTCAGCAGGGGATCGAGTCCACCACGGGCGTCGAGCGCATACAAGTCATCACAGCCGCCAATGTGCTGCGCATCAATAAAAATCTGCGGAACCGTCGTGCGACCACTACGTTGAATCATCTCTTCGCGTTTAATCGCGTCACCATCGATCGGCAGTTCCTGGAACGTTACGCCTTTGCTGTTCAGCAGCGCTTTCGCACGGTGACAGAACGGGCAGGTCGCTTTGGTGTAGATCTCGATATTGGCCATCACTGAACTCCTTATTTACCGCGCACCAAAGGAAGGTTTTCTCCGCTCCAGCCGGAAATGCCTTCTTTCAGCACAGATACGTTTTCGAAGCCTGCTTTATGCAGCAGGCTGGCAGATTCCTGCGCCTGCATGCCGGTACCGTCAACAACGATAATCGGCTGGGCTTTATGCTTCTCAAGCTCGCCCACGTTGTTCGCTTTGATTTCAGCTGGCAGCAGGTTAATAGCGCCTGCAATGTGCCCTTTGCGGAAATCGTCACGCTGACGCAGATCGACCACGACGGCATCTTCTTTGTTAATCAGACGCGTCGCTTCACCACGGGTGATAACCTTAATCTTAGACGTCAGGCCCTTAAATGTGGTGAACAGCACAGCGGCCAGCAGGCCAATCCACGCGATGCTCAGAACCGGATGGCGGCTAACGAATTGCATAATTTCTTGCATGGAGGGTAACTACTCCCGACTTAGTGATTAAAAAAACCAGGACAGGAGTATACCTGTGCGTTGTGGCAAATACAGCCAGCGACCCTAAGCTAATCCATTTTCTGCGGCATGCCACCTAAAAAAATGCCTCAAAATGGTCGGAGAAGCATCTTGCCCCTGCCCTTTCTTTGATCTTCTGCGGCTATTTGATCGATTCAGCTGTAGTAAAATTACGCAAATTTTGACTCTTGAGCATGAGGTTGTCGCAATGTCGGTTTCTAAAAAACCTATGGTACTGGTGATTCTGGATGGCTATGGCTACCGTGAAGACCAACAGGATAACGCCATTTTCAACGCTAAAACCCCGGTTATGGATGCGCTGTGGGCGAAACGTCCCCACACCCTGATTGATGCATCCGGCCTGGAAGTGGGTCTGCCGGACCGTCAGATGGGTAACTCTGAAGTGGGTCACGTCAACCTGGGCGCCGGGCGTATCGTCTATCAGGATCTGACGCGTCTGGATGTTGAAATCAAAGAACGTACCTTCTTCGCCAACCCTGTGCTGTGTGGTGCGGTGGATAAAGCCGTTGCCGCAGGCAAAGCCGTTCATATCATGGGTCTGCTCTCTGCCGGCGGCGTTCATAGCCATGAAGATCACATTATGGCGATGGTTGAACTGGCCGCTGAGCGCGGTGCGGAAAAAATCTACCTGCACGCGTTCCTGGACGGCCGCGATACGCCACCGCGCAGCGCTAAAGGTTCGCTCAAAGCCTTCGAAGAAAAATTTGCCGCCTTGGGCAAAGGGCGCGTGGCGTCTATCATTGGTCGCTACTACGCCATGGATCGTGATAATCGCTGGGATCGGGTGGAACAGGCCTATGATCTGATGACGCTGGCTAAAGGTGAGTTCCAGTTCGCGACTGCCGTTGAAGGCCTTGAAGCCGCGTATGCACGCGATGAAAACGACGAATTCGTGAAAGCGACCGTTATTCGCGCAGAAGGCCAGGCTGATGCCGCCATGGAAGATGGCGACGCGCTGATCTTCATGAACTTCCGTGCTGACCGTGCGCGTGAAATCACCCGTGCATTCGTCAACAGCGATTTCGACGGTTTTACCCGTAAGAAAGCGGTGAATATCAACTTCATCCAGCTGACCGAGTACGCCGCTGACATCAACGCCCCATGCGCTTACCCACCTGCTTCACTGGCCAATACCTTCGGTGAGTGGATGGCGAAAAACGATAAGACGCAGTTGCGTATCTCCGAAACCGAGAAATATGCCCACGTCACCTTCTTCTTCAACGGCGGTGTTGAAGAGCCGTTCAAAGGCGAAGATCGCATTCTGATTAATTCACCGAAGGTCGCTACCTATGACCTGCAGCCAGAGATGAGCTCTGCGGAGCTGACCGAAAAACTGGTTGCGGCAATCGTTAGCGGCAAATACGACACCATCATCTGTAACTACCCGAACGGTGACATGGTGGGTCATACCGGGGTGATGGAAGCGGCGATTAAAGCGGTTGAAGCGCTGGACCACTGCGTTGAGCAGGTTGCCAAAGCCGTTGAATCCGTTGGCGGCCAACTGTTGATTACCGCTGACCACGGTAACGCAGAACAGATGCGCGACCCGGCAACAGGCCAGGCGCATACGGCCCACACCAACCTGCCGGTTCCGCTGATTTATGTAGGTGATAAAGCACTGAAAGCAGTGGAAGGCGGCAAGCTTTCTGACATCGCGCCAACCATGTTGTCGCTGATGGGTATGCCGATCCCTGAAGAGATGACTGGTAAGCCGCTGTTCATCGTGGAATAATCGCTCCCCATGAGGGGAAAGGCGATTTTTTCAATCACATGGGTCGTGAAGCCGCTTAGGTTATCAGTCAGACCTCTGTTTTACGCCAGCGCACTCAGCGCTGGCGTATTGCTGTGCGCCGCATCCGCCCACGCGGATGATCGCGACCAGCTGAAATCCATTCAGGCTGATATCGCCGCCAAAGAGCGTGCGGTACGTCAGCAACAACAGCAACGCGCGTCGCTGCTTGCTCAGCTTAAGCAGCAGGAAGAAGCGATCTCCGCCGCCGCACGCAAGCTCCGCGAAACACAAAACACCCTTTCCCAGTTGAATAAACAGATCGACGAGATGAACGCGTCGATTGCCAAACTGGAACGTCAACGCGATGCTCAGGAACGTAATCTTGCGGCACAGCTTGATGCCGCATTCCGCCAGGGTGAACACACCGGCCTTCAGCTGATCCTCAGCGGTGAAGAGAGCCAGCGCGGGCAGCGCCTGCAGGCTTACTTTGGCTATCTGAACCAGGCGCGTCAGGAGACTATCGCGCAGCTGAAACAGACGCGCGAAGAGGTCACCACGCAAAAAGCCGAACTGGAAGAGAAGCAGAGCCAGCAGCAGACGCTGCTCTACGAACAGCAGGCCCAGCAAGCGAAGCTCGAACAGGCCCGCAACGAGCGTAAGAAAACCCTTTCCGGCCTCGAGTCCTCCATTCAGGCGGGTCAGAGCCAGCTGAGCGAAATGCGCGCCAACGAATCGAAGCTGCGTAACAGCATCGCCCGTGCGGAAGCGGCAGCAAAAGCGCGCGCCGAAAAAGAGGCGCGCGAGGCGCAGGCCGTGCGCGATAAGCAGCAGGAAGCCTCCCGTAAAGGCACGACCTATAAACCAAGCGAAAGCGAACGCTCGCTGATGTCACGAACCGGTGGCCTGGGCTCCCCTCGTGGTCAGGCTTACTGGCCCGTTCGCGGTTCAATTCTGCATCGTTATGGCGAACAGCTGCAGGGTGAACTACGTTGGAAAGGGATAGTTATCGGTGCGTCTGAAGGTAGCGAAGTGAAAGCCATCGCCGATGGCCGCGTGATCCTGGCCGACTGGCTGCAGGGTTACGGGCTTGTGGTGGTGGTTGAGCACGGTAAAGGCGACATGAGCCTCTACGGCTACAACCAGAGCGCACTGGTCAGCGTTGGCACTCAGGTGCGCGCGGGTCAACCCATCGCCCTTGTGGGCAGTAGTGGCGGTCAGGGCCGCCCGTCACTCTATTTCGAAATTCGTCGCCAGGGTCAGGCGGTCAATCCACAGCCGTGGTTGGGAAGATAAGTTTTGCTTCAATTTCGTCGAATTGTTCTCTCCGTCGCCAGCGCACTGGCGCTGGCTGCACCGGTATACGCCGGTAAACTCGCCATTGTGATTGATGACTTCGGTTATCGTCCTCACTACGAAAATCAGGTGCTGGCGATGCCGGCGGCCATTTCTGTCGCCGTCCTCCCCAATGCGCCACACGCACGTGAGATGGCGACCAAGGCCCATAACAGCGGCCATCAGGTTTTGATCCATCTGCCGATGGCCCCCATCAGCAAACAACCGCTGGAAAAAGATACCCTGCGCCCGGAGATGAGCAGCGATGAGATCGATCGCATCATCCGCGACGCATACAACAAAGTGCCGTATGCCGTGGGGTTAAACAACCATATGGGTAGCGCGATGACATCCAGCCTGTACGGGATGCTCAAAGTGATGCAGGCGCTGGAGCGTTACAACCTCTATTTCCTCGACAGCATGACCATCGGCAACAGTCAGGCGATGCGTGCCGCGCAGGGAACAGGTGTGAAGGTGATCAAGCGCAAGGTGTTCCTTGACGATACGCAGAACGAAGCAGACATTCGCATGCAGTTTAATCGCGCCGTACAGCTGGCCCGCCGCAATGGCTCGGCGATTGCCATTGGCCACCCTCACCCGTCTACCGTTCGCGTCCTGCAGCAAATGCTGCCAACCTTGCCTTCGGATATCACGCTGGTGCGTCCGAGCGATCTTCTGAACGAACCACAGGTTGATACGTCGACGCCAAATCAGGGGAAACCCGCGTCGTCTGAACCGCGAAGTCCGTTCCGCGGTGTGAAACGATGTGTACCGAAACATCCCCCTGAACCGGTTTATGCGACCCGGTTCTTCTCTGTGATTGGTGAAAGCGTGAGCCAGAGTACGCTGGTGCAATATTTTCAACATCAGTGGCAGGGCTGGGGTAAAAAAGCCTGATCGGCTAACGCTTATTCTGTAATATGAGAGTCCGTTTGCTCTTTTGTAACGGGCTCTTTTCTTTCCTGATATTGATACCAGGCTTTGAAATACTTCAAAAAACTGTACGCAGTGGCATACAACCCTGTTGCTACACCCACTCTGCCCTGACGCCAGGCACCACTAAACAGATACCATTTGAAAAAGGCGCCGATGGCACTGATAACACCTCGGCCAATAGAGGGGCGTATCGTCTGGTATTGCACCAGTCGGGTTGTATAACCATTTAATTTGTTAAAAAGTTCATGCAGTGTATGAAACGTATCATGTCTGACGTAACCGGGAATACGTTCAGAATGGAGAAAACCTTCGACCTGATCGTCTACGGGTCTGTTATTAAAACGTGCCTGCTTCCGGTTAAAAAGCCGTACCGGGTAATCAGGAGAAGAGACCGGATATATCGTTCGGACTTTTTCGCCCAAAACAAACCAGTGACGGCATATTCTCCACGCCATCCCCGGTTCGGGTTCGCCATCCGTTTTTAATTTTAAAATAGTATTCACCGTGTCTGGATCGAGAATTTCATCACTATCGATGCACAGGACCCAGTCGTTGCTCGCTAATGACACGGCGTAGTTCATCTGCTCACCATGCCAGCCATATTTTTTGAATACGGGCGATAACCCATAACTCTGACAAATATATACTGTATTATCCGTACTTCCGGAATCCACAATGATGACTTCATCCGCTATTATTAAAAGAGGCGGTATAACGTCGTGCAACAATCTCTCGGAGTTAAATGTTAATAAGCAGACCGTTATTTTAAACATTTCTCACTCTCTCAATAACAGCATACGTTGTTTCGTTAATACTATCTAAATGAGAAGAGGCGATTAAAGTCTTAAATCACACTTTTAAAATAATATGTTTGATAATTTATCTTATAGAAAAAATTCTAAAATAGAAAAATCTATTTTATTTCAACAGATTCTTTATAATGCGGTTAGATGAAGAGTAGCACACGGATGCAGTCATGCCGCAAAAACGTAAAATTCTCCTCCTGGACACGGGTAAAGAGTGGGGTGGAGGTACCAACAGTATGCTTGAGCTCCTGAAGCGAATTGATCGCGACAAATTCGACATTACCTGTTGTTTTTACAAAGATTATAGTCGTGCTGGAGGTCAAACCATAGGCCAGGTGCTAAACAGCATTGGGATCCCGCTGATCGTCATTCCTCAACATAAGCAACCGGCATGGGCAAAATTGTTGAAAGAAGCAGGACGTGGTCTGCTGTTTTTCTCGCGCAATGCCCGCAAAGCGTTTACGCGGCACGTCGATACCCTGTGGCGTATCAGGCCCAATGTCAGCAAAATCGAAACGCTTTTCTCGCATGGTGGTTTCGATACGCTCTATATGAATAACCAACCTGGCTCGAACGAGGAAGGTTATCTCGTGGCGGCAAAACTGCAGGTGCGGTTAATTCAGCACTGCCGTATTGAACCCGTTCTGACCCCACCGCTGGTGAAACTGGTCAACGCCCATGCCACAAAAATCATCGCGGTCTCGCAGGGTGTTGAGCAGGTATTGCTGCAGCATGGTATCCGGCCCGAACTTTGTACGACCGTTAACAATGCCATCGACATCCACCAGCCTTTACCGGATCGCGTCGCGATGCGACACCGCCTGGGTATCGATAACGATACCTTTGTGTTTGGCAGTATTGGCTCATTGATCCCACGTAAAGCTAACCACCATACGCTTGAAGCGCTGGCGAAGTTCAGTCAGAAGCACCCTGAAGCTAAGTGGAAAATGGTGCTGGTTGGTGAAGGTGCCGAGCGCAATGCATTATCCGTACAGGCCAATAAGCTGGGTATTGCAGACAATGTGATCTTCACTGGTTTTCAGAATACCCCTTTCGATTACCTCGCCACGTTTGACGCGTTTATTCTCGCCTCAAAAAGTGAAGGACTTCCTCGCGTAGTGCTGGAAGCGATGCTGCTTACTATTCCCGTTATTGGATCTCAGGTGACCGGCACCGCTGAGCTCATTGATCATGAGTCGACCGGGTTGCTGTTCCCCTGGAGTGATGTTTCACAGCTGGCACAGCATTTGGACAATATCTGGACGGATGCAGATCTGCGAGCTCGACTTGCCGCGGCTGCATACCAAAACGTCTGTCATACCTATGCCATTGAAAAATATGTCAGCGGTGTCGAAGCCGTGCTTGGCGCGCAATAATCAAACGAGATAAATATGTTTAAATTTCTTAACGCTCGCTATCGTCATATCACCGGGCGGCACAATATTCCTTACAAGGCCCTCCCTGTCACGAAAGAGCATATAGCGGTAGATTCCATCGTGATCCCGTGCACCGGAGCGGATTTTGTTGAAGAGGCTTTACTCTCTGCCACTTTTGCAGAACGTTACGCCACCGATGTCAGTGAAATCGTCATTGTCAGCGATCAACCGGAATCTGCTTTCGGTCAGCTCCCGCCAAAAACCCGCGTAGTGACGCTCTCGCTTCCGATTCGTGAAGAAGATTATCGCTATAAGCAAATCTATCTCAGCCGTCTGGTGAAGCTGAACGCGCCGTTACAGGCGCGTGGCGAAGGCATTCTGATGATTGATTCTGACTTAAACCTGCTGAAGATGCCTGAGATTAAGATGGAAGATATGCACATCTACTCAAGCTTCCGTCAGGGTAAAATGATTGCCAAACTGGACGGTGCGCCAGTGCAAAAGGTCCCCGCATATTATAAAGAGACGGTGCGACCCTATTTGGTTGACCACGTCAACGGTGCCTTCCTGGCCGCGACCAAAAAAACATGGCGACGAATTTGTCCGCTGTGGCTGACGCTCTTCCAGGATACCTGGGAGCTGATGGATGACACGCAGCCGCCTACCGATCAGCTGCCGCTCGCTGCGTTGCTGGACATGTTAGATATAAAAACCGTTAACCTGGGTGACTGGATGAACTGGCCGGTATCCAAGAAAATCGGCGGACAGGAAGCCGTTGTGCCGAAAGAAGTGATTGGCGCGCACGGTGGTTTCCCTCTTTCCGAATGGCAGAAGTATCTTGCTTCAGCAGATAGCAAGCTGCTGTTCAAAGGGCAGGACTACACCCGAAAAGTGCGGTACCTTACGGATGAAGAGAAAAAGAACCAGTAACTAAAGGGGCCACAGGCCCCTTTTTATTGCTTTGCGTTCCGGTTATTGACAGAGGATACAACCAATATCATTCATTTAACGCGTCCGGATTAATGTAAATTGCTCCAGTAATAGGTCTTGCCTGTAGTATCCAGTACTGAGACATTCTTATCATAACCGGCAAGCCAGGATTGTACAGACTGGACAGGTTGACCCTGGCGATGGATCCCCAACCACAGTTCAGCAAGCGTGTTCACATCATCAGCAGACCAGACAGTATTGTAGTCACCGGTGTATTGCTTATCTTGATCAACCTGTTGCCCATACCAGATAAACACAGGGATATGCAGAGCCTCTCGGGGCGGATGCACATTACCATGAGAGTAAACGACAGCGCGCTGCGGATCACGAATCAAACCATGATCGGAAAAATACATGACCGAAGAACGCGAATTTTCCAGCATGCTAAACATCTTGCCCATCAATGTGTCTGTATACCGCACAGAGTTGTCATAACAGTCATCAGCCTCATTATCACCCTGTAACACCGCCTGGTTTGCCGGAAAGCGCGTACAGGAAGGTTCATGACTGCCATAGAGATGCAAGACGATCATTTTTTTGCCTGGGGCTTTTAATGCATTCAGCAGCAAAGGCAGCAGATCTTCATCGTAACCGCCTTCGAGCCATTCATGCTGTTTCGTATTCATGGCAATTCCGGTGATGACGTTGTTATGCGCCCCACCTTTACCCTGATGACTAAACCAATAAGTGTCATAGCCCGCTTTATTGGCAATATTTATAACATTATCACCATAATTTTTCGGATCGCGAATATTCACTTTATCAGCGGTCATGGCCAACGGTACGGCCATAATCGTGACCGGTGCTGGCGCTACAGCGTTACGGAACAGTAAAAGTTGCGATTTCTGTTTTTCCAGCTCTGGCGTTGTATCTCTTTGATAACCATAGATCCCCATATTCGCCGCTCGCTCAGACTCACCGATGACCAGCACATAGTTCTCAATACCGGTATCCGAAAGCGTGAGACTGTAATCGGGAATATTGTTACCGATATTGGCAATGACTGCGTTATCTTCCATAGCCTGCATAAATACTTTTGCCGTACTGACTGGCGTCGCCTGAACCACGCGCTGCGCCAGACTTTCGACGCTACTTTTCCGTAGCTGATGCTGTAAAGCCTGACCATAGAAAGCCAACAACGTTATACCAAGCACAATGGCAGGCCAGCGACGAAAACGTGGTGCAACAGGCCATGCGCCCATATTTGCGGTGTAAATAAAAAAAGCAGAGAGTGTGATAAAAATAATACATTCGCGCCAGTACAGGCTGAGCATTGAACTTGCTTCATTCGGTGTGGCGTGGATTATGCTCATTGCAAACCCATAACTGAATGCGGAATCGAAATTTCTCCATGCGTATAGCTGGAGAGAAATATCTGCCGCAACTGGAATGAGAAGTACAATCGCCAGCACATTGCGGATTAATTTATTGTCTATGCACTTCAGCATCAACAACATCAACAGGAAAACAAATGTTCTGTTAATGACTAAATTATACCGGGTGTGTAAAATATTTATAGTAATAAATATTAAAAGAGAAATGACCAGATTTAAAAAAGAAGTAAACCGTGAAGTTGTATCAACTAACTTCAGCGAAAGATGTGTAGACATAATATTTTGACGAGCCTGACAGTGTCTTCCTGACGTAATTATTCTTAATAAAAGCGCGGAGAAGAAAGAGTGGTAATTAATTGAAAAGTAACAAGAAAAATCCGAAAAGTCAAACTACCAAAAATAGCACTGGCACCCGTTGATACGGGTGCCAGCTGGTGGGTTTAATCCCAGCTCAGAATAACTTTCCCGGATTGACCAGAACGCATCGCATCAAAGCCTTTCTGGAAATCATCAATCGAGAAACGATGTGTAATAATCGGGGACAAATCCAGACCAGACTGAATTAATGCCGCCATCTTATACCAGGTTTCGAACATTTCACGGCCATAGATGCCTTTAATGAACAGCCCCTTGAAGATCACTTTATTCCAGTCGATAGACATATCTGACGGCGGAATACCCAGCATCGCGATACGACCGCCGTGGTTCATGGTGTCAAGCATGGTACGGAACGCCGGTGGCGCACCGGACATCTCCAGACCAACATCGAAGCCTTCAGTCATGCCCAGCTCTTCCATCACGTCGGTCAGGCTCTCCTTAGAGACGTCCACCGCGCGGGTAACGCCCATTTTACGTGCCAGCGACAGACGGTATTCGTTCACGTCGGTGATCACGACGTTACGCGCACCCACGTGCTTCGCCACCGCAGCGGCCATAATCCCGATAGGGCCCGCGCCGGAGACCAGCACATCTTCGCCAACCAGGTCGAAAGAGAGCGCTGTGTGTACCGCGTTGCCGAATGGATCAAAGATGGAGGCCAGATCGTCAGAGATATTGTCCGGGATTTTGAACGCGTTGAAAGCCGGGATCACCAGATATTCCGCGAAGCAGCCCGGACGATTCACACCTACGCCAATGGTATTACGGCACAGGTGCGTACGCCCACCGCGGCAGTTACGGCAGTGACCGCAGGTAATATGACCTTCACCCGAGACGCGGTCGCCAATTTTGAAACCTTTGACTTCCTGACCGATGCCCACCACTTCGCCGACATATTCATGGCCGACAACCATGGGTACCGGAATGGTTTTTTGCGACCACTGGTCCCAGTTGTAGATATGAACGTCAGTGCCGCAAATAGCGGTTTTACGAATTTTGATCAGCAGATCGTTATGACCGACTTCCGGCTCCGGCACGTCGGTCATCCAAATCCCTTCTTCCGCTTTCAGTTTGGATAACGCTTTCATCACACGTCCTCAGGCAATTACGCCCAGCTGTTTGCCGATGCGGGTAAAGGCTTCCACCGCACGTTCAATTTGTTCAGGCGAATGCGCCGCAGACATCTGGGTGCGGATACGCGCCTGGCCTTTTGGTACGACCGGGAAGAAGAACCCGGTCACGTAAATGCCTTCTTTCTGCAGCTCACGGGCAAAGTTCTGCGCCACGACAGCATCACCCAGCATCACCGGGATAATCGCGTGATCGGCACCGGCCAGGGTAAACCCTGCCGCGCTCATTTTCTCGCGGAACAGACGCGCGTTGGACCACAGGCGGTCGCGCAGCTCAGCGCCGGACTCCACCATCTCCAGCACTTTGATGGAAGCGGCAACAATCGCCGGTGCGAGGGAGTTGGAGAACAGGTACGGGCGGGATCGCTGGCGCAGCCACTCCACCACCTCTTTACGCGCAGCGGTATAGCCACCGGACGCACCGCCCAGTGCTTTGCCCAGCGTACCGGTGATGATATCCACGCGGCCCATCACGTCGCAGTATTCATGTGAGCCACGACCGTTTTCACCCACAAAACCGACCGCGTGCGAGTCATCGACCATCACCAGCGCATCGTATTTATCCGCCAGGTCACACACGCCCTTCAGGTTGGCGATCACGCCGTCCATAGAGAACACGCCGTCGGTGGCGATGAGCACATGGCGAGCCCCCGCTTCACGCGCCTCTTTCAGGCGTGCTTCCAGCTCAACCATGTCATTGTTGGCATAGCGGAAGCGCTTCGCTTTACACAGGCGCACACCATCAATGATGGAAGCATGGTTCAGGGCATCGGAGATAATGGCATCTTCTGCGCCCAGCAGCGTCTCAAACAGACCGCCGTTGGCGTCGAAGCAGGAGGAGTACAGAATCGCGTCTTCCATCCCTAAGAAGTTCGCCAGCTTTTTCTCAAGCTGCTTGTGGCTGTCCTGCGTACCGCAGATAAAACGTACGGAGGCCATACCAAAACCGTGGGTGTCCATACCGCTTTTCGCCGCAGCAATCAGCTCAGGGTGATTCGCAAGACCTAAGTAGTTGTTCGCGCAAAAGTTGATCACATGGCTGCCATCGGCAACGGTGATGTCCGCCTGCTGAGCAGACGTGATAATACGCTCTTCTTTAAACAACCCTTCCGCACGCGCGGTCTCAAGGTCGCTGTTTAACTGTTTGTAAAAATCACCACGCATTGCAATTCTCCAGACTCGGCAAATTTCGGCACATATTACCCAAACCTATAGTTCATGACGAGATGACACATTATCTCTTCTCGTTTTTGCAGCATAAATCACGTGTACCCTTGCGCTATGTCGGTGAATGGCTGAAGGGCAGCCATACTAATGATATGATAGAACCATTAGCGTCCGGGATTGTCCCCGGACTCCACACTTCAAAGGTTACAGTTATGATCATCGTTACCGGCGGCGCGGGCTTTATCGGCAGCAATATTGTTAAGGCTCTCAATGACAAAGGCATCACCGACATCCTGGTGGTTGACAACCTGAAAGACGGCACCAAGTTCGTCAACCTGGTGGATCTGAACATCGCGGACTACATGGATAAAGAAGACTTCCTTATCCAGATTATGGCAGGTGAAGAGTTCGGCGAGATCGAAGCCATCTTCCACGAAGGGGCATGCTCTTCCACCACCGAGTGGGACGGCAAGTACATGATGGACAACAACTATCAGTACTCTAAAGAGCTGCTTCACTACTGTCTGGAGCGTGAAATTCCGTTCCTGTATGCCTCTTCGGCGGCCACCTACGGCGGACGTACCTCTGATTTCATTGAATCCCGCGAATATGAGCAGCCGTTGAACGTTTACGGTTACTCCAAGTTCCTTTTCGACGAGTATGTGCGTCAGGTGTTGCCAGAAGCGAACTCCCAGATTGTCGGCTTCCGTTACTTTAACGTCTACGGACCGCGCGAAGGCCACAAAGGCAGCATGGCGAGCGTGGCGTTCCACCTGAACACCCAGTTGAATAACGGCGAAAGTCCAAAACTGTTCGAAGGCAGCGACGGCTTTAAGCGTGACTTCGTCTACGTAGGCGACGTTGCCGCCGTGAACCTGTGGTTCTGGGAAAATGGGGTATCCGGTATTTTCAACCTTGGTACTGGCCGCGCGGAATCCTTCCAGGCCGTGGCTGACGCAACCCTGGCGTATCACAAGAAAGGCAGCATTGAGTACATTCCTTTCCCGGACAAGCTGAAAGGCCGCTACCAGGCATTCACCCAGGCCGATCTGACTAACCTGCGCGCAGCGGGTTATGACAAGCCGTTCAAGACCGTTGCCGAAGGCGTAACGGAATATATGGCCTGGCTGAACCGCGACGCGTAAGTATGAGAATTCTGGTGATCGGCCCGTCATGGGTGGGCGACATGATGATGTCGCAAAGTCTCTATCGCACGCTCAAGGCGCGTTATCCCCAGGCGATAATCGACGTGATGGCACCCGCATGGTGCCGTCCGTTGTTGTCGCGTATGCCCGAAGTGAATGAGGCCATCCCGATGCCGCTCGGCCACGGGGCACTGGAAATTGGCGAACGTCGTAAACTCGGCCACAGTCTGCGCGAGAAGCGTTATGACCGCGCTTACGTGTTACCCAACTCGTTTAAATCCGCGCTTGTGCCCTTCTTCGCCGGCGTACCACACCGTACCGGCTGGCGCGGTGAGATGCGCTACGGTCTGCTGAATGACGCACGCGTGCTGGATAAAGAGGCCTGGCCATTAATGGTGGAGCGCTACGTGGCGCTGGCCTACGACAAGGGCGTGATGCGCAGTGCAAAAGACCTGCCGCAGCCGCTGCTATGGCCGCAACTGCAGGTCAGCGAGGGTGAAAAATCCCAGACCTGTAACGCGTTTGGTCTTTCCTCTGAACGTCCGATGATTGGCTTTTGCCCGGGTGCCGAATTCGGCCCGGCAAAACGCTGGCCGCACTATCACTACGCAGAGCTGGCAAAGCAGTTGATTGACGAAGGTTATCAGATCGTTCTGTTCGGCTCGGCCAAAGACCACGAGGCGGGGAACGAAATTCTTGCAGCCCTCAGCACAGAACAGCAGGCCTGGTGCCGCAACCTGGCCGGGGAAACCCAGCTTGAGCAGGCGGTTATCCTGCTTGCTGCCTGCAAAGCCGTAGTCACCAACGACTCCGGGCTGATGCACGTCGCCGCCGCGCTCAACCGCCCGCTGGTTGCGTTGTACGGTCCAAGTAGCCCGGACTTCACGCCACCGCTCTCAAATAAGGCGCGCGTTATTCGTCTGATCACGGGTTACCATAAGGTGCGTAAAGGCGATGCCGCGGAAGGTTATCACCAGAGCCTGATCGACATCACGCCGCAGCGCGTTCTCGAAGAACTCAACGAACTGCTGCTGAGCGAAGAAGGATAACGAATGCGGGTACTGATCGTTAAAACCTCTTCGATGGGTGATGTGCTGCATACGCTTCCGTCGCTGACGGACGCCATGCGGGCCATTCCAGGCATTCGTTTTGACTGGGTGGTGGAAGAGGGTTTCGCGCAGATCCCTACCTGGCACGAAGCGGTCGACCGCGTGATCCCGGTGGCCATCCGCCGCTGGCGTAAAGCGTGGTTTTCCACACCGATTAAAGCCGAGCGCAAAGCCTTTCGCGATGCGCTGCAGGCGCAGCGTTACGATGCGATCATCGATGCGCAGGGGCTGGTCAAAAGCGCCGCGCTAGTCACGCGCCTGGCACACGGCGTTAAGCACGGCATGGACTGGCAAACCGCCCGCGAACCGCTGGCCAGCCTGTTCTATAATCGTCGACACCATATTGCAAAACAGCAGCACGCGGTGGAACGCACCCGCGAGCTGTTCGCAAAAAGCCTCGGTTATGCAAAGCCGGAAACCCAGGGTGATTACGCAATTTCGCAGCATTTTCTGCGCGATGCAGATACATCTGCACAGCCCTGGCTGGTCTTCCTGCATGCCACAACGCGTGATGATAAGCACTGGCCGGAAACGCACTGGCGAAGGCTCATTGAACTAATGCAACCTTGCGGCATCCATATTAAACTGCCGTGGGGCGCTGAACATGAGCGGCAGCGTGCAGAACGCCTGGCCGCTGGTTTTTCGCACGTAGAGGTTTTACCTAAACTCACGCTGGCGCAAGTGGCTGCTGAGCTGGCCGGAGCTAAAGCCGTTGTTTCCGTTGATACGGGTTTAAGTCATCTAACCGCGGCGCTGGATCGTCCAAACATCACGATTTTTGGTCCGACCGATCCTGGTTTGATTGGGGGTTACGGTAAAAACCAGCATCAAATGGTCAGCCCGACTCAGCAAACGAAGGACATTAGCGCAGATGCTATTTTTTCATTTTTACAGGGCAGCCACTGGCTTTCCGACAGGGATATCTAACGCATGAGTTACGTATTTCTGCTGATTTTACTCCTTCCGGTAAAGCTTATCCGGAAGCTGTTTCGCAAAGACACAGGTAAGAACCTGGTCATTCAGACAGCCAAAATCGGTGATTTTGTTAATGCTACGCCTCTTCTGGCATACCTGCAAAAAAGCGATGTGCTCATCAGTCGCAGCGTGGGTGCGCTGGCTAAGCATGACGAAACGATCGAAGAGATTTTTTTTATCGAGCAGCATAAGCGTAGCCTGTGGCGTAAGCTTAGCTTTGCCTGCCGAATCATGAACCGCTACGACAATGTCTATCTTCTGCAACCCAACAGCGTAAATCTCTTTTTTGCCGCCGTCTGTAATGCCAAAAACAAACAATTTTTAAGCATTTACACCCGCAGATGGTATCACGGGATTTTCTATCTCACCGCCGACGGTACCGTTGAGCACGGCAAAAAAACGCTATCAGTGACCAATTACCTGAAGCTGGCCGACCGTTCGTTGACGTGGCAGGACTCTCCCAAGCACGCCACAAAGCCGCTGTTCAAACCAGCGACCTATCCGGCAATTCTCGACAAACCTGATGTGATCCGCATCGGCATCAGCATTGCCGCAGGTAATAAAGCCAAAACGGTGCCGCCGGTCATCTGGAAGCGAATTATTGACCGTCTCGCCGACCTGCCCTGCGAGTTTTATGTGTTTGGCGCCCCTGATGAACAGTCGTGGCTGGACGATATCACCCGCGCTTACGGTGACATTCCCAATTTAGTGAATCTCATCGGCAAAATCTCTCTTGAAGAGCTTCCGTGGGCAATTTCGAAAATGGATTGTTATATCGCGTCTGATTCCGGCAATGTCTATATCGCTGATGCAGTCAGTGTACCAGTGGTATTGCTGTTTGGCCCCTGCTGCCACTATGAACAACGTCCACTTGGAAATGTGATGCTGATTGGTAATGATGAGAACATATGCTCTTATGTCTTTGAAACACGTTATTATTTCTCACAGGATCGGGAAGAACTCTTCGCTGTAACAGACGAATCACTTCACAAACTTAAACATTTCATTTGCGCGTTACCAAAAGCCACCGCAACCACATATATCTTTGATGCCCAGGGAAACTAATTTTTTATGGCTTTTCTAAGCATCATAATTGCCGCGCATAACGCCGAAGATACGCTTCACGCAACATTAGAAAGCCTGGACAGTGCCATTGCTGGTGCGAGTGGTGATGTTGAGGTCATTATCTTTAATGATAGTTCTGATGATTCCACACAGGAAATTATTGAGAAGTGGTTGCCAACATTTCCAAATGCGCACTCCCGTTACGTTGAGTTCCGTAACATAGGTCTTGTTCGAAACAGCGCATTCTCGCTGGCGTCAGGGGACTACATTACGATGCTCGACAGTGATGACCGATTGAAACCGGGTAGCATCAGGGACGCCGTAGCGTTCCTCAAAACAGAGCGTCCTGATATGCTGCTGACGCGTCTGCTGGAAATTCGCGATATCAAAAAAATCACCGCCGACTGGCAAGGATTCTCTCCTGTTGCGTTGTCGCAACAGGAGGCTATAAAACGTTTCCTGCAGCATAAAGATTTTCAGGCACATCTCATCGGTCAATTCATTCATCGTAAGCTGTACGAAAGTAACCCGATCCCTTCGATTGTATGTTATGAGGATTTCGCGGTATTCCCTGGCATGCTGATGCAGTCGAATAAAATAGTCTATCAGCGTCACGGGCACTATTATTACATCAAGCGTAGCGGCAGTTTGTCGAGCAATCTCGACGCCAGTAAAATCAAGACGCTTGTTGAATGCACATTGCAGATGGAAAAAACGTTTCCTCTATCATTTCAACATCTCGTTAATTGTCATTGGTTTGATATTTACAGTAATCACCGGCAACATCTGACCGACCAGCATTCCCAGCTTGTTAAACAACGGGTAAAAGCACTTTATTCTCTCTCATTTTTCTTATCCAGCGATGTTCGCTTCAGCTATAAAAAAAGGGTTATTGAGGCATTATGGAAAAAATAAAACTGCGACTCTATCAAGTGACGCTAATTTTGAGCCTTATTTCGTTGTCCTCGACATTACTTATTGCTGGCAACAGCGTTAATGATAATGCCCGCGATGCGGGCATTATTTTTTCTTGTATTGATAAAATTCCGCCAACGTCATCCCTACCGTCTTGTCGGATAACCAGCTAAAGAGCACTTCCAGATCCTGATACAACCCTTCAATTGCCGCCTCATCTTTAAACGTAGGACTTCCACCCGGCATAAATTCCGAGGAATGCAGCATAAACTCCACGTAGTCATGTCCCTGAGACAGGCATTGCTGTGCGACCTGAATCATCTGCGACGCATTACCACCGGACGGTCTCAACCAGTTTACGGACGGTGAACGATATTTACCGCGCAGGCGATCGTAGCCCTGTTTGACGGTGTTCAACCAGGCCGGATGCTTATACTGGATGCTCATCGGCACTTCGAGTAAGGGGCTATTGCCCGCTCGTGAGATATCGTCTGTATCAATAAAGTAGGCATGGTCTGGAAAGTGCTGATAATTGGTTCCGCCATTCCCCTGCGGGGCGCCTTTCGCGTTGCGCCAGTTCACGCGCGGTGTAACAGAGCAATCAACCTGGTAGCCCAGTTCAATCAGCAGTCTGGCGTAACGGCTATCAAATGCCCAGCGCCCGGCGCGATGGCTTAACATTTTGGTCTGGAAGGTCTCTTCCAGCAGACGGGTCATGAACAACACTTTCTCGCGCATCACCTCATCTGAAAATTCAATCAAATACGGCTGCCAGCGCCAGTCATCTCCCGTGAGATCGTATTCAGGAGGGCTATTCCAGGCATGAAGGTGCATCCCGACTTCACCCTGACCGCGGGCAATCACGTCTCTGGCGAACTCAATGAAAACGGGCTCAATGGCCATCTCATAATTTGTCAGCCATACGGGTTTAAAACCGAAACGCTCACAAAGCGTCTGGAACCGCGCCAGATAGCGCGCATTCTCCGTTTTAATGACGCGGTGATTTTGCCAGAGATTATCGCCTTCAGTATCAATCGTGATGATAAACGCTGGTTTTTTCATAATGAGTCCGCAAGACAGGAAAGTTAGCGCTATGTTACGCACTCTCCGAAGCATGAGTAAACCCTTCCAGGGAATTTCCTGAGATTATGGAGAAAGAGTGCAAGTCGCTATCAGGTCTATTAGAATTGCCAACAGTACAACGCCAATAAGATGATGATGAATAACTTACCTGACACGCCTGATTTGCGCATTTTACTTATCAAACTCCGCCATCATGGCGACATGTTGCTGACCACTCCCGTCATTGATTCGTTACGTCAAAAATGGCCGCAGGCACAGATTGATGTGCTGTTGTATGAAGAAACCCGCGATATGCTCGCCGCACACCCGGCGATCGGTACCGTTTACGGAATCGACCGTAAATGGAAGCAGCTGGGCACGCTGAAACATCTGCAAAAAGAGTGGCAGTTGCTCTGTTCGTTAAGGAAACAACATTATCACCTGGTGATTAATCTTGCCGATCAGTGGCGCAGCGCTATCGTTACCCGCTTCACCGGCGCACCGGTACGAATCGGGTTCGCTTTTAATAAACGCAACAATGCATTCTGGCGGTTTTGCCATAGCGATTTGGTCTCTGTGGCCGGGCACAACGCGCTGCATACTGTCGAACAGAACCTCTCTATTTTGTCGCCATTACCGGTCACCGCTCAACCTGCCGTGACCATGGCCTACCGTGCTGAAGACTGGCACGCGGCTCACCAAAAGCTGATGCAAAACGGTGTGGGAGACAACTACATCGTGATTCAGCCTACGTCGCGCTGGTTCTTTAAATGCTGGGACGAAGGCAAAATGGCGCAAACCATCACAGCGCTGCGGCAGGATGGTCACACTGTCGTACTCACCGCCGGGCCGGATAAAAAAGAGCTGGCGATGATCGATCGCATTCTCGCCGCCTCGCCAGCGACGGGAGTCGTCTCGCTGGCAGGGCAGCTCACGTTGCGTCAACTGGCTTCGCTTATCGATCATGCGTCTCTGTTCATTGGTGTTGACTCCGTTCCGATGCATATGGCCGCTGCGCTTCAGACCCCCTGTGTGGCATTGTTTGGCCCATCAAAACTCACCTTCTGGTCACCCTGGCAGGTTAATGGGGAAGTCATCTGGGCAGGTGATTACGGCCCACTGCCCGATCCAGACGCCATTGATACCAAAACAAAAGAACGCTATCTCGACGCCATTCCCGTTGATGCTGTCGTCTCCGCCGCAAGGAGATATCTGTCATGAAACACCATCGCCTGGCGATTGTTCGCCAAAAGTATCGCCCGGATGGCGGGGCAGAACGCTTCGTGTCTCGCGCCCTTACCGCGCTGAGCAACCAAAATCTCGAGCTCAACGTCATCACGCGCGAGTGGCAGGGTGAGAAACAGGACGACTGGCATATTCATATTTGCGATCCGCGTAAATGGGGCCGCATCAGCCGCGAACGCGGGTTTGCGCATGCCGCACGCGCCCTCTGGCAGCAGCAACAATTTGATATTGTGCAAAGCCACGAGCGTATACCGGGCTGCGACATTTATCGTGCCGGCGATGGCGTACACCACCGCTGGCTGTTGCAGCGCGCGCGCATTCTGCCCGCCTGGCGCGCGCAAATGCTTATGCATGACCGCTATCATCGTTACGTAATGAATGCCGAACGTGAAATGTACCAGGCACCGGAGTTGAAAGCGGTTATCTGTAATGCGGAGATGATCAAACGCGAAATCGTTGAAGACTTTGATATTGACGCAAAAAAAATACATGTGATTTATAATTCAATCGATTCCACCCGCTTCGTTCCGGCAGAAGAGGCACAGCGTATTGCACTGCGTCAGCAGTTTGGCTTACCAACCGATGCCGTCATATTCTGCTTCGTAGGGTCAGGATTTGAACGAAAAGGATTGGCCAGCGCTATACGTGCCGTCGCAGGAACCGCGGCGTGGCTGATTGTGGTTGGGCAGGATAAAGCAGAACGTCGCTATCGCGACCTCGCCCGTTCATTGGGCTGCGAGGGGCAGATCCGCTTTCTGGGGATGCAAAAAGAGACGTTACCATTTTATCAGCTATCTGATGGTTTACTGCTACCAACGCTGTATGATCCCTTTCCTAACGTCATTCTTGAAGCGATGGCCTGCGGTTTGCCTGTCATTACTTCAGAGAGTTGCGGTGGGGCAGAATTTATTCAGCAAGGCCAGAACGGATTTTACTGTGACGCACTTGATATCAGCACATTGAAGGAGGCGGTTGCGGCCACTCCTTCGCTGGAAAAAAATAACAATATGGGACGGGCGGCACGTGAACGAGTAAAAGACGCCACCCCCGAGAAACTGTCAAGTCAGCTTATTTCGCTTTATCAAAAATTACTGGATTAAAAATGCGCATCCTAATGATTATTGATGGTTTACCCGGTGGAGGAGCTGAAAAAACGGTTCTTACACTCTCCAGCGGATTAACAGAGATGGGACACCAGGTCTCCCTGTTCTCACTGCGGAAAGTGTGCGACTACGCCATTCCGGAAGGCATCGATTATCAGGTTGTTCAGGATACCTGCAAAAAACCGTGGCGGAAGCTGACAGAGATCCCACGCCGCGCCAGACTGCTGGATCAGGCTATCGAGCGGGCAGAACGCAGCGGTAAATTTGATGTGGTGTTCTCCCATCTGCACAAAACTGACCGCATCGTGGCGCACTGCCGTGCGCTGGAACGCGATAAAGTCTGGTTCTGCGTGCATGGCATGTTCTCGTTCTCCTACCTTCGTCATCGCCGCGGGCTTTCACGCTGGTTTAAACACACTAAAATTCGCCATACCTACGAAAACCGCAACGTGGTGGCTGTCTCAGGCGCGGTGTTGAAAGATCTTTCCCAGACGCTGGCCCTGAATCTCCGGCGCACGGCGGTAATCCATAATCCTTTTGATATTCCTGAAATCCAGCGTCTGGCGGACGCCCCCTTTGAGATGCAGGGAAAGGATTACATTATTCATGTTGGACGCTTCCATGAACACAAACGTCATGACCGCCTGTTACGGGCGTTCGCGCTGAGCCAGCTCGACACCACGCTGGTCATGATGGGCAATGGCTCTGAGGCTAAAATTCAAAAACTTAAGCAGCTTGCCCGCGAGTTAGGTATCGAAGACAAAACGGTTTTCCGCCCGTTTGAATCCAATCCTTATCCCTGGATAAAAGGGGCACGCCTTTTAGTGTTAAGTTCTGACTGCGAAGGTTTTGGTAATGTGCTGGTTGAGTCCATTATCTGCCAGACGCCACCTGTCAGTACAAATTGTCCCGGTGGCCCTGCCGAAATTCTTACGGGAGCCTTATCCCGCGGTCTGGCAGAGTTGAATGACGAGTCACTGGCAAAAACGCTGGCGGATATTTACAGCTCTCCACCGGTCGTTGATCGCGCAACTATTGCTTCGTTCGGTATCAATGCCATTTGCCAGCAATACATTGCTTTGGTCGACAATCAAAAATAATCAGGTTTCTTATGCAAAATTCAGCGCCATTATTAAGCGTGGTGGTAGCCGTTTATAACGGTGAAGCTTTCCTGGATCAGTTCTTTACCTGCCTTGTGAATCAACGCATCGACAGTATGGAAGTCATCATCGTCAATGACGGCTCCACTGATCGTTCGATGCAGATCGTTGAAAACTGGCGCGAAAAACTGCCGCAGATGCAGGTGATTGAACAGCAAAACCAGGGTGTATCCATCGCGCGTAATACCGGTCTGGTCGTCGCGACGGGCCAATATCTCTCGTTTCCTGATATTGATGATGTCTTCAAACCCGGCATGTATCAGCACCTGCTTGATATGGCGGTCACGCAACGTCTTGATGTCGCTACCTGTAACGGCAACTACGTCTGGGAAAATAATAAGAAGCCTTCACGCCCTATTTTCCCTGAAGACAAACTGGCATCAACGGGCGTCATGTCCGGCCCTGCATGGCTCAAAATGGCGCTCGACTCCCGTAAGTTCCTGCACGTGACCTGGCTGAACATCTATCGTCATGACTTTATTCGCGAGCACGGTTTTCACTTTGAACCGGGGCTGCGCCATCAGGATATTCCGTGGACCACCGAAGTGCTGCTGGCGGCGGAGCGGGTGCAGTACACCAGTGAACGTTACTACGACTATTATATTCATTCGGCGTCCGTTTCACATATGCCGGACAATGATGACACGCTCATTCGTTCGGCGCGTCACTACATGAAAATCCTGCAGATGCTCGATGCCATCAACCAGCGCTACCCTGATAAAGTGAAAGGGATCCCTGCATGCCACTGGCAAATTGCCAAAGAAGGGCTGGGAATTATTCATACTTTCGACAATATGAAAGATGAACAGAAAAAAGCATTTATTATCAAAGAGTTTTTCGAGAAAGGGATCTGGAAACTCATCTGGAAAAGTGCAAAAAGTCCACGACTGCGCTGGCGACTGGGCCGTCGTTACTTCCGTTTGAAGCGCTATCTGGCATAAGAGATAGCTTTACCTGGCCCAAATGCTTAGAATTTGCCCGCCGAAACTAAAAAGACGGATAATCGCTTGGAATTGTTGTATACCGCCCTGCTCTACATCATTCAACCACTGGTGTGGCTGAGACTGCTGCTTCGTAGCCGTAAAGCGCCTGCGTATCGAAAACGCTGGGCTGAACGCTATGGCTTCTGCCGCAATAAAGTTGCCCCGGACGGTATTTTGCTGCATTCCGTTTCTGTTGGCGAAACGCTGGCAGCGATCCCGCTGGTTCGCGCCCTGCGTCACCGCTACCCGTCACTGCCGATCACCGTTACCACCATGACGCCGACCGGCTCTGAGCGCGTGATGTCCGCCTTCGGTAAAGATGTCCATCATGTCTATCTGCCTTACGATCTCCCCTGCGCCATGAACCGTTTCCTGGAAACCGTTCGCCCTAAACTGGTGATCGTGATGGAAACCGAGCTGTGGCCGAATATGATTTCCGCCCTGCATGCCCGTAAAATCCCCCTGGTGATCGCTAACGCTCGCCTGTCAGAGCGTTCGGCAAAAGGCTACGGCAAGCTGGGGAAATTTATGCGCCGCCTGCTGAGCAAGATCACACTGATTGCTGCGCAAAACGAAGAAGACGCAGCGCGTTTTATTGCGCTGGGTCTGAAACGCAACCAGCTGGCGGTGACCGGCAGCCTGAAATTCGATATCTCTGTCACGCCTGAACTCGCCGCCCGTGCCATAACGCTGCGTCGCCAGTGGGCACCGCGTCGCCAGGTCTGGATTGCGACCAGCACCCATGAGGGTGAAGAAACGATCATCCTGCAGGCACACCGTAAGCTGCTTGAGAAATTCCCCGATTTACTGCTGATTCTGGTGCCTCGCCATCCTGAGCGTTTTAAAGACGCCCGCGAAATGGTGCAAAAAGGTGGCTTCAGCTTCACCCTGCGCAGCAGCGGTGAGATCCCCTCCAGCAGCACCCAGGTGGTCATTGGCGATACCATGGGCGAACTGATGCTGCTGTATGGCATCGCTGACCTGGCCTTTGTTGGCGGCAGCCTGGTGGAGCGTGGCGGTCATAACCCGCTGGAGCCAGCGGCCCATGCCATTCCCGTGCTGATGGGCCCACATACCTTTAACTTCAAAGATATCTGTGCAAAATTGCAGCAAGCCGAAGGGTTAATTACCGTGACCGATGCGGATTCGGTGGTCAAAGAGGTCTCGACCCTGCTGACAGACGAAGATTACCGCCTGTGGTACGGTCGTCATGCCGTCGAAGTACTGCATCAGAACCAGGGTGCCCTCACCCGTCTGCTGCAGCTTCTGCAACCTTATCTGCCGCAACGGAGCCACTAATGTCAACGCGCCTGTCGGTCGTTCTGATCGCCAAAAACGCCGCCGACCTGCTTCCGGATTGCCTGGCGTCCGTTGCCTGGGCTGACGAAATTGTCCTGCTCGACTCCGGCAGTGAAGACAACACGGTGGAGGTTGCCCGCGCAGCAGGAGCAAACGTCTATACGCACACCGACTGGCAAGGTTATGGCATCCAGCGCCAGCGCGCGCAGGGTTATGCCACCGGTGATTACGTACTGATGCTCGACACTGACGAGCGCATCACGCCGGAACTGCGTCAGGCCATTCAGGCGGTGCTCGCCGCACCAACGCCGGGCACGGTCTACAGCATTGCGCGTCGCAACTACTTCCTCGGCCGTTTTATGCGTCACAGCGGCTGGTATCCTGACCGGGTGACGCGTCTCTACGAGCGCGAGCGGTATCAGTACAACGATAATCTGGTCCATGAGTCCCTGGCCTGCGACAACGCGGCAGTCGTTCCCCTGACGGGCGATCTTTTGCACCTGACCTGTCGGGATTTCGCCAGCTTCCAGCGAAAACAGCTCAACTACGCCACCGCATGGGCGCAGGAGCGCCATCAGCGTGGCAAGAAAGCCACGCTGACCGGTATCTTCACCCACACGCTGGGGGCATTTCTGAAAACGCTGCTGCTGCGTGGCGGCGTGCTGGACGGTAAACAGGGCTGGTTACTGGCCGTGGTAAATGCCCAGTATACTTTCAACAAATACACCGAGCTGTGGGCGCTCAGCCGCGGCTACTCAGAGAAAACGTGAGCCATGAGCACAAAAGCGATTTATCCGGGTACCTTTGATCCGATCACCAATGGTCATCTTGATATCATCACCCGTGCGGCGTGCATGTTCGACAAGGTGATTCTGGCAATTGCTGCCAGCCCAAGCAAAAAACCGATGTTTGACCTGAACGAGCGCGTCGCGCTTGCCACCGCGGCCATTGCGCACCTGCCGAACGTGGAGGTGGTGGGCTTCAGCGATCTGATGGCCAACTTTGCCCGCGCTCAGCAGGCGACGATTCTGATCCGTGGCTTACGCACGGTGGCAGACTTCGAGTATGAGATGCAGCTGGCGCACATGAACCGTCATTTGATGCCGGAGCTGGAAAGCGTATTTCTGATGCCATCCAAGGAGTGGTCGTTTATCTCTTCCACGCTGGTGAAAGAGGTGGCACGTCATCACGGGGACGTTACCCATTTCCTGCCGGTTAACGTCCACCAGGCGTTGATGGACAAGCTAAAGTAGCGCTATTTCTGGCACTGACGGCAATAGAATGTGGCGCGCTGGGCATGCTTTGTTGCGATGATCGGCGTTCCACACACCCTGCACGGCTCGCCTTTGCGGCCATACACCTGCAGCTCCTGAGCAAAATAACCCGGTTTACCGTCGCTTTGCAGGAAGTCCTTCAGCGTCGTTCCCCCCTGTTCAATTGAGCGAAGCAGTACCGCTTTAATCACCCGCACCAGCAGCTCACACTCCTGCGCCGACAGCGAAGAGGCCAGCCGATCGGGATGGATCCCGGCTGCAAACAGCGATTCGCTGGCATAGATATTCCCCACGCCGACCACCAGCTTGTTATCCATCAGCCAGGGTTTAATCGGGGTTTTCTTTTTCGCACACTTCGCTTTCAGGTATTCCGCGTTAAACGCTTCTGAAAGCGGCTCAGGCCCCAGATGTGCCAGTACGCTATGTCCTTCCAGTTCTTTGGCCCACAACCATGCGCCAAAGCGGCGGGGATCGGTATAACGCAGTACTTTGCCGTTACTCATCACCAGATCGACGTGGTCGTGCTTTTCCGCAGGCAGCTCTTCAGTGAGGATCCGCAGGCTGCCGGACATGCCAAGATGAATGATAATCCAGCCATCGGGCAGCTCCAGCAGCAGATACTTCGCGCGGCGCTGGACGCTGAGGATCGGTTTATCGCTTAACGCATGGATCTCATCAGAAACCGGCCAACGGAGGCGGCCGTTACGCACGGTAGCATGAAGAATGGTCGCGCCGACCAGATGCGGCTCAATACCGCGGCGGCTGGTCTCCACCTCAGGTAATTCAGGCATGATTCCTCCGTAGTAAGATGCAGAATGCAAAAAACCCCGCAGTTGCGGGGTTTTTCAATACAAGGAGACTAAAATTATTTGATTTTAGCTTCTTTGTACAGTACGTGCTGGCGTACAACTGGATCGAATTTTTTCAGTTCCAGTTTTTCCGGCTTAGTACGTTTGTTCTTCGTGGTGGTGTAGAAGTGACCTGTACCAGCAGAAGAAACCAGCTTGATTTTCTCGCGAATACCTTTAGCCATGATTTATTTCCTCTTTAAGTACTTAGTACTTTTCGCCACGGGCACGCAGTTCGGACAGAACTGTATCGATGCCTTTCTTATCAATTACACGCATACCTTTAGCAGATACGCGCAGGGTGACAAAACGCTTCTCGCTCTCAACCCAGAAACGGTGAGAGTGCAGGTTCGGCAGGAAACGGCGTTTAGTCGCGTTCAGTGCGTGGGAACGGTTGTTACC
>MTEY01005171.1_pt1 | contig 66586 bp, 63 predicted proteins | sample 1042721 | NCBI WGS metagenome assembly MTEY01 (sample SAMN06185809, study PRJNA358809) | soil metagenome | isolation source: soil biostimulated with seedmeal as carbon source | place: India | collected 2015-05-23 | reverse complement strand
CATCCGGCTCCCCCCTCGATTATTCGTTTGTTCGCTCGTAGGGTGCGCCGTGCGCACCACTATTCCCGGTGCGCACGGCGCACCCTACGCATGCCCCGCAAGGCGGCACAGCTCGGCGAGTCGCTGCTCGGCCTGCTGCACGATGGATTCGATGAGTTCGGCGCAGCCCGGCAGGCTGTCGATGGCGGCGGCGACCTGTCCGGCGGGCAGCACGCCCTCGGCCGGAAGGCCGTCGACCATGGCCTTCTGGATCACCATGGGCGCGTTGGCGGCCATCAGTGTCTGGGCAGCGGTCAGGCCATCTGCGCCGCCGAGCTTCAGGGCGCTGCCGAGCAACTGGCCGATGCTGGCGCCACTGTGGCGGCGGTAGGCCAGCGCACTGCGCAGGGCCAGCAGTAGGCGCTTGAGGCCGCCGGAGCGCTCCAGGCTGTCGAGCAATTCGTTGCGGATCATCCGTTGCGGCATGCCGTCGATGGCGCGGCTGACGATGATGGCGGCCGGATCGCGCACCTTCAGGTAGCGCTCCAGGGTGGCCTGCGGCACCGGGCTGTCGGCGCTCATCAGGAAGCGCGTGCCCATGGCGATGCCGTCGGCGCCGAGGGCCAGGGCGGACACCAGGCCGCGCCCGTCCTTGAAGCCGCCAGCGGCGACCACCGGCACATCGACGGCATCCACGACCTGGCCGAGCAGGATCGAGGTGGGTACTGAGCCGGTGTGGCCACCGCCCTCCCCGCCCTGCACGGTCACGGCGTCGGCGCCCATTTCCACGGCCTTCACCGCGTGCTTCAGGGCACCCACGGTGGGTATGCAGACCACGCCGGCATCCTTCAGCCGGGCGACCATCGCCTTGCCCGGCGAGCGGCTGTAACTCACCGCACGCACGCCGTGCTTGAGCACCAGCTCGACGATCTCGCCGGCGTTGGCCTGATACATGTGGAAGTTGACGCCAAACGGCTGGTCGGTCAGCCGCTTGGTCTCGAGGATGGCGGCTTCCATATGTTGCGGTTCGATAGTGGCACCGGCGAGGAAGCCGAAGCCGCCGGCATTGCCGGTGGCGGCTACCAGTCTCGGGTCGGCCACCCAGCCCATGGCGGTCTGAATGATCGGGTAGCGGCAACCCAGCAGTCGGGTCAGGCGGGTATCGAGGGAGATCGCCATCACGCCTCCGACGGGTTGCGCTGGGACTGCGCCATGCCACGGGCGTCGTAGCCACCCAGCTTGTCGCCGCTGACCAGTTCGTTGTGCACATGGGCGAAGTGATGCAGGCCGAACACCATGTCCATGGTGGCGCGCTTGCCCATCAGGTCCTCGGCGTTGTTCACCGCCTGCTTGGTCAGTTGCAGGCCCAGGCGCGGCATCTGCGCAATGCGCCGGGCCACGTCCAGGGTCACGTCTTCCAGCACGTCGCGCGGCACCACCTTGTTGACCATGCCCATCTGGTACGCACGCTCGGCGCCCATGCGTTCACCGAGGAAGAGGAATTCCTTGGCGATGCGCGGATTCAGTTCGTGCACATGGGCGAAGTACTCGACGCCCGGAATGCCCATGCGCACCACCGGATCGGCGAAGTAGGCGTCTTCCGAGGCGATGATCAGGTCGCAGACCCAGGCCAGCATCAGGCCGCCGGCGATGCAGGCGCCCTGGACCATGGCGATGGTCGGCTTGGGCATGTCGCGCCAGCGCCGGCACATGCCGAGGTAGACCTCCTGCTCGCGGGCGTAGAGGAACTCGCCGCCCGGCTTGTTCACGTGGTCGTACCAGAGGCTGGTGCGCTCAAAGCTCTGGTTCACGTCGCGACCCGGCGTGCCGATGTCGTGACCGGCGGAGAAGTGCTTGCCGGAACCGCGCAGGATGATGACCTTGACCGCGTCGTCATCGCAGGCGCGGCGGAAGGCAGCATCCAAGGCGTAGGTCATGCGCGAGTTCTGCGCGTTGTGGTACTCGGGGCGGTGCATGGTGACCAGGGCCAGCGGGCCCTGCACCTCGTACTGCACCACCTCTGCTTCTGCGGCCTGTTCGTGGCTCATGTGTGCGGCTCCGCCTCAGTGGGTCATGGCCTGGGCGCGCACGCCCGGCGGATTGTCCTTGAGCTGGCTGGCGCGCAGGTTGTGCGGGTCCAGTTGCTGGATGAGGATCAGTTGTTCGAGGGTCGGTGCGGCGGTGGTGGGGATCGCGTCCGGCACATGCAGCGGGAAGCTGGTGGCGGCCTGCACGTCTTCCACGCTGACGCCGGGGTGCAGGGAACGGATGCGCATCTGCCGACCGGGACCCTGGAAATCGAGTACGCAGAGGTCGGTGACGATCAGGCGCAGGTCGATCTCGTCGAGCGACCAGCCGCGGGCGAGGCGCTCGGGGTTGTAGCCCACCGAGGCCACCACATCCACTTCGCCATCGACGAACACGCGCTTGTTGTGGCTGGGCACCATGAACGAGTTGGCGTGGCTGATGGAGTTGCCGGGGAAGCCACGTACGCCCAGCATCTGCGACTTGGGTTTGGCATGTTCGCCGATGCAGGAGATGTTGGCCTGGCCGAAGCGGTCGATCTGCACCGGGCCTACCAGGGCATGGCGCTTGCCGCTCCAGACGTTGTCGAAGATGCGCGAGAAGCCCATCCAGCTGTCGAACTTCGGCTGGTAGCCGCCGCGCGGGCCGATCGGTACCGGCTCGGCGACCATGAAGGCTTCGGAGTCGGTCATCATCAGTTCGGCGTTGGAATTGAGCATCGCCAGCGACGCGGCCAGGCGCTGGAGCACGCCGATACCGGTGGCGAGCACCTCACCGTCACCGGCGAACGCTTCGGAGGCGGCGCAGATCATCAGTTCAGCGAGGCTGTAGGGTTGTTTGGTGGCAGTCATCTCAGCGTCCTCAGAAAACCGGGAGCGGCAGTTGGCGGATGGCATCCAGGCCACCTACACGCGCGAGGTACTCCGCTTCCCCGCAGTTCACGTAGCGCTCCATGTAGGCCTGCCAGCCATCCGGCTCGGTGGCCGAGGCGTTGTAGGCCTTGAAGTGAGCGGTATCGAAGCCGTAGAGCGGCGCGCAGGACGACGGATGCGCGCCCCCCGGCAGATGCACCACGGCACTGGTGCGGTTGCGTTCCCAGAACACCTGGCGGGCGCGACTCGGGTCCTCATGGAACCAGGCGCTGTCGACCAGTTCGTCGCAGCTCACGAAGGCCTTCTGGGCGGCGCGCACGAAAAGGTCGTCCATGTAGTGGTCCGGGCCGGCGATCTGGCAGACGCCACGGGCGTCGGCGCGGTCGACATGGACCAGTGCCGCATCGAGTTTCAGCGCCGGCATGGCGACCCAGTCGCGGCTGTCGTCATAGGGCGAGCTGACCAGTTTCAGCTCCGGGTTGATGCTCAGTACATCGGTGCCCAGGCCCACGGCGGTAGGAATGAAGGGCACGCCCATGGCGGCGGCCTTGAGGCCGAGCAGCAGCATGCCTTCGTCGATCTCCATGACCTGCACCGCGCCGTCCTGGCGGGCCTTGCGGAAGTAGGGCTCGAGCGGGATGAAGTCCAGCGACACGAAGGCGTAGACCAACTTCTTCACCTTGCCGGCCGCGCAGAGCATGCCGACGTCGGCGCCGCCATAGGCGACCACGGTGAGGTCCTTGAGGTCGGAGCGCAGGATCTCGCGCACCAGGGCCATGGGCTTGCGCCTGGGGCCCCAGCCGCCGATGCCGATAGTCATGCCGTCGCTCAGCTGGCCGACGACGTCGGCAGCAGTCATGCGTTTATCCATGGGGGCGGCTCCTTATTGACGGCCGACGCTGAAGTCATGGCCCCAGTGGCTGACCACGGTGCTCTCGAAGGGGGTGTGGCGTTCCCAGTCCATGACCTTGCCGCCGCAGCCGTACTCCAGGTCGAAGCCGCCGGGGGTCTGCATGTAGAAGGAGGTCATGTCGTCGTTGGTGTGGCGACCGAGGGTGGCGGACAGCTTCACGCCGCTGGCGTGCATGCGGTCCAGGGCGCGGCCCACGTCGTCCAGCTCGCCTACTTCCACCATGAGGTGCACGCAGCCCGAAGGGATCGGGCACTCGAACAGCGCCAAGGAGTGATGGCGGCCGTTGTTGCAGTGGAGGAAGTGGATGCGTTTTTCCGGTTCGGCCGGATCAGGGGTGAAGCGCACTTTCATCAGGTCGGAGAGACCGAAGCCCATCACGCGCTCGTAGAAGTCCAGGCAGCGGTCAAAGGAAGGTGCCGGCAGCACGGCATGGCCCATTCCGAGATCACTGGTAATGAAACCGCTGACACCGGCCGGCGAAATGAAGGGGGCGAAGTTCTGCAGCGGACCCCAGAACAGTTCGTGGCGGTTGCCATCCGGGTCGGCGAAGCGCGCCAGTTCCTGCACCTTGCGGCCGGCGGCGTCGGCTGCGCTGGCGCGCTGAACTTCGACGTCGGCCTGCTGCAGTTCGACGATGGCCTGCTCGAAGGCGGCCTTGCCGGCGACTTCCCAACCGCAGGCGCCATAGCCGTCGTGGTCGGCGCGTTCCACCAGGATGCGATAGGGGCGTTCGTCCATCTTCAGGTAGAGCCGCTCGTCCGCAACGGCATCCACCATCATGCCGAGCACCCCGGTGGCGTAATCGCCCCAGCGCTTCAGGTCTGTCGAGGCTACGGTGACGTAACCCAGGCCACGGATATCCATGCGGTTCTCCTCATTGTCGTTATCGCCGCGCACTCGGGGCACGGGGCACTATGGGGAGGGATTAAATCGGTGGCCCGGGGAGCGGGCATCGTCCGTTGGGACTAGCGCGAAAGGCGCGTGGGACGGGGCTTCGGCCATGTCTGCGTTAGCTGTTGCCACAGATCGGCCATCGGTTCAGGGGCCTTGTAGGAGCCAGCTTGCTAGCGAAACGGCGCCATTCGCTGGCACGCCAGCTTGTATGGCGTAGGGTAGGCCCCTGCAACACTTAATGCGGACACAGCTAATGAATTCGCGAAAGCAGACAGCCTTGGAATCCAGCGGAAAAATCTGGTGGAAATTTCCCACTGCAGAATGAGACACCGGCGCAGTAATTTAGCCAGCGGATCATTTTCGAGAGATGGCAATGGACTCAATCACCCAGGCGGTGCTCGGCGCCACTATCCAGGGAGCGCTGCTCGGCCGCTGGCAAGGGCGCAAGGCGCTTCTCTATGGCGCCATGCTCGGCACCTTGCCGGACCTCGACGTGGTGATCCGCTATACCGATGCGGTGGCGGCGATGACCTACCACCGCGGCTTCAGTCATTCGATCTTCGTGCTCTCGGCACTGGCGGCCCTGCTGACCTTGCTGGTACGACGATGGCGCCCCAATCCCGGGTATTCCGCCCAGCGTCTGTTCCTCGCCCTCTGGCTGGTTCTGGTCACCCATCCGCTGCTGGACGCCTTCACCAGCTACGGCACCCAGCTGTTCTGGCCGATGCAGACGCCGCCCATCGCCTGGTCGAGCATCTTCATCATCGACCCGCTCTACACCCTGCCCTTGATCGCGGCCGTGATTGGCGGCGTGCTGTTCGGCTTGCACGGACGCAAGCCGCGCCTGCCGGTTGCGGCGCTGGCCCTGTCGAGCCTCTACCTGCTCTCCAGCCTTGGCGGCAAGTTCATGGCCGAGCAGCGGGTGTACGAAGTACTTGAGCGGGACGGCATCCGTGCGCAAACCATCTTCAGCGCGCCGACGCCCTTCAATACGCTGCTCTGGCGCGTGACCGTGCTGGAGGGCGAGGACTATCACGAAGCGCTGGTCAGTTGGTTCGACGACGCGCCCCCCAGGCTTGAGCGCATACCGCGTGGCACCGACCTCGCCCGGCGCCTGCGGGACTCCCCGCAGCACGTGCGCCTGGCCTGGTTTACCCACGGCATCCTGCGCTACGACCAGATCGACCAGATGCTGGTGGTCACCGACCTGCGCCTGGGCATGACCGGCTTCCACCCCTTCCGCTTTATCCTCGCGGAGCAGCGCGACGGTCGTTGGCAACCGGTGGCGGAGGCACGCCGCTGGCCGACCAGCCGGGGCGACCTGGAGCGTCTGAAGCTGCTCTGGCAGCGGATCTGGCATGAGGATCAGGTGATCCCCCTATCCAGCTGGGCGGGCTTGCTGCAGCGCTAGGGGATCCATTGAGTCGACGCACTTCTGGATGCCGTGGCCAGCGCGATGCAGTGGTCGACCCGTAGGTTGCGGCTGAGCGAAGCGAAGCCCAACGATTAGCGGTACGACAGGCCAAGCAAGGGCCTGAAACCCAGCCTGTCGGGTTTCGTTCCTCTACCCAACCCACAAAGCAGAACCCCGGCGCATGGCCGGGGTTCTTCTTTGCGACAGCGGATTATAAACCCGCCTCGTAGCCAGCGACCTTGGCGGTCTCGGCTTTGCCGCTCCGCTTCAGGCGGTAGCAACCCCACATCACCAGCAGCCACACCGGGATGGCGTACACCGACACCTGGATGCCCGGAATCATCAGCATGATGCCGAGGATGAACAGCACGAAGGCCAGGCACAGGTAGTTGCTCATGGGGAACCAGAGGGAACGGAAGCCGGTGCGGACGCCGTCCTTGTCCATGCGCTGGCGGAACTTCAGGTGCGAGTAGCTGATCATCGCCCAGTTGATCACCAGGGCCGCCACCACCAGGGACATCAGCAGCTCCAGGGCGTTGTGCGGGATGACGTAGTTGACCACCACGGCAAGGAAGGTCACGGCGGCGGATACCACCAACGCACGCACCGGTACGCCGCGCTTGTCCACCTTGGCCAGGGAACGCGGGGCATCGCCCTGTTCGGCCAGGCCCAGCAGCATGCGGCCGTTGCAGTAGGTGCCGCTGTTGTAGACCGACAGCGCCGCGGTGAGCACCACGAAGTTCAGCAGGTGAGCCGCAGTGTCGCTGCCGATGAGGGCGAAGATCTTCACGAAGGGGCTGCCGCTGTAGGCATCGCCGGCGCTGTTGATGGACGCCAGCAGCGCGTCCCAGGGGCTCAGCGAGAGCAGCACCACCAGGGCGCCGACATAGAAGATCAGGATGCGGTAGATGACCTGGTTGATGGCCTTCGGGATCACTTGCTTGGGCTTGTCGGCCTCGGCTGCGGTGAAGCCGAGCATTTCCAGGCCACCAAAGGAGAACATGATGAAGGCCATGGCCATCACCAGCCCGCTCACGCCGTTGGGGAAGAAGCCGCCATGGGCCCAGAGGTTGCTCACGGCCGCCTGCTCGCCGCCACTACCGCTGAACAGCATCCAGCAACCCAGGACGATCATCCCGACGATGGCGACCACCTTGATCATGGCGAACCAGAATTCGGCTTCGCCGAACAGCTTCACGTTGGCCAGGTTGATGGCGTTGACCACCAGGAAGAACACCGCAGCGGTGGCCCACGTGGGCACCTCCGGCCACCAGTAGTGGATGTATTTGCCGACTGCGGTGAGCTCGCTCATGCCCACCAGGATGTAGAGCACCCAGCAGTTCCAGCCGGACAGGAAGCCGGCGAAACCACCCCAGTACTTGTGGGCGAAGTGACTGAAGGAGCCGGCGACCGGCTCTTCGACGATCATCTCGCCGAGTTGGCGCATGATCAGGAAAGCGATGAATCCGCAGATGGCGTAGCCAAGGATCATCGAAGGACCGGCGGACTTGAGCACGCCGGCGGAACCGAGGAAAAGACCGGTGCCGATGGCGCCGCCGAGGGCGATCAACTGGATGTGGCGATTCTTCAGGCCGCGTTTCAGCTCGCCTGAGTGTTGCATATCACTCATTGCGTCACCTTTTGTTGTTGTCGTGACGGGATTTCACCCGCTGGGCTTGTGGTCCGGCGGAGGTTTGCAAGGCGGGTAAACCTTATTGCGCGTCTGGCTGTACCTCCGGAGCAGCATTCCTGAATGCTTCGAGGGCGTCGCAGCGCGCGGCGATATCGAGGATGCGCGGATAGGCCGACAGGTCACAGTCGAAGCGTCGGGCGTTGTAGACCTGGGGTACCAGGCAGGCTTCCAGGTAACCCGGCCGGCTGCCCAGGGAGAGTTTGCCGCCGAAGTCTTCCAGGCCCTTTTCCACCGCCGCGAGACCGAGGGCGATCCAGTGGCGGTACCAGGCGTCCTTAGCCTCATCAGCCACGCCCAGTTCGGCCTTGAGGTACTGCAGCACGCGCAGGTTGTTCAGCGGATGCACGTCGCAGGCAATATGCATGGCGAGGGAGCGCACCAGCGCGCGTTGGGCCGGATCGGCCGGCAGCAGCGCGGGTACGGGGAAGACTTCGTCGAGATATTCGAGGATGGCGAGGGATTGCGCGATGCGGATTTCGCCGCTCGCGTTGCCCGCATCCACCAGCAATGGCAGCAGACCCTGGGGGTTGAGCTCGCGATAGGCCGATTGGTGCTGCTGGCCACCATCCTTGACGAGGTGGACGGCTTCCTGGCGATAGGCCAGGCCCTTGAGGTTGAGGGCGATACGCACACGGTACGCAGCGCTGGAGCGCCAGTAGCCGTAGAGGGTAAGTTCGGTATTCATGGCGTCGGGCCGTTTTTTGTTTGCGCCATCTCACTCTGGCAGCGCCTGGCGAACAAGGCGTCAGATTGCGATTGGTACGGCGCCGAACGGTCGTTCCGGAAAGTTTTTCTTACACCCTCGCGGCGCCGCCGATTCCGCCTGGCAGGCGCGCCAGCGGCGTAACGATTTCTTGACGGGGCGTTCATCCAGGCTTCCAGCAGGGAAGCCCTCAAGCCGACCAGCGGCATTAGGCAAGGCGCTCCAGCCTGTGCCATACGACAGCGATGTGCCACCCGCTGGTCGAGGAACAGGAGGGCGCCCATCTGATGGCCGGTGGCGCTCGCCAGCGCCTCCCGCGTCGAACGCCATGCGCCTTCATCGTGCGCATGCAATTGCGCGCACTGTTCCGCAAGACTGAAACGGAACGCCAGGCCGAAGTGATCACCCTGCTCACTCGCCTGCAAGGGCTTTGAATGATGCAGTCGCGCCTTTCCGAAAGCGCGATTTCATCTATCTGGATGATTGCAGGCAGATAGCCATCAACTAAGGTTCAACTCGGAGTGAATACCTGCCTTCATCCCGCGTGCCGGGTCTAGGAATCCACGATTGGCCAGAGGAGGCGGCAAGTGGAAGAAATCAGTGATCCGGAAGAACTGAGCAAAGGCATAAAGGAACAACGGCAACTCCACGATGAACTGCAACAGATCAAGGCCGAACGTGAGCAATTGCGATTCGAGAAACCGGCGCCTGTCCGCGAAGAAGCGCCGCCACCGAGCAATATCCTGCCGTTCCCCTGCCGCCAGTTGCCCAGCCCTGGCATGCGCTGTGGCAACGCCTTGCTGCAGGACTATCTCTATGGCGTGGAATCCGACGCCTTGCATGCTTTGCCCGAAGAGCGCACCCGCCAGCTGTTCGACTTCGCCACCAGTGCCCCGGCGGCGCGCGCCCTGCGTTGCCGGCGGCGCATGCTGGCCCGCGCGCTGGATGAAACCTGCCAGCGCGCCGGCAAGGCCGCACGCATCCTGTGCATTTCCGGCGGTCATTTCCGCGAGGCGGAATTGGCCCGCGAACTGCGTCATGGGCGCTTCGGCGAAATGCTGGTGTTTGACGACGACGCAGCACGCCTGCAAACCGTGCGCAACAGCTACGGCGCGCTTGGCGTACTCACGCGCCATGGCAGCCTGAACCAGTTGCTGGCAGGCGAATGCGGATTCAACGGCTATGACCTGGTGTACTCCGCCGGCATCACGGAGGTGCTGGACGACCGCCGCAGCGAACGACTTGTCCACAGGCTGTTCCAGGCGGTTCGACCGGGTGGGCGTTTGTTGCTGGCCAACTTCCGTCCCGGGGTCAACGGCATCGGCTTCCTCGAAGGCCTGCTGGACTGGCGCCCGCATTATCGCCACGACGTGCAGATGCTCAGCCTGCTGGACGGGGTCGACTACAAGCAGATCGCCTCGGCACGGGTGTTCCACGATATCGGCCAGCGCGTGGTGTTCCTGGAAGCGGTGAAGTACGGCTGAGCAACACGCCTCTTGTGGGGGCGAATTCATTCGGGCGGCGCATGATCTCGTGTGGAAGCGAGTTTGTATGTAGGAGCCAGCTTGCTGGCGAATGGCGGGGGGCGGGGTTCGCGAGCAAGCTCGCTCCTACAGGGAGCGTTTCCGGGGCTTGTCCCGTCCGCCGTCATCCCTGCTGAAGAAGCGGTGAAGTACGGCTGAGCAGCACCTTCCTCTTGTAGGGGCGAATTCATTCGCCAAGGGTGGCGCAGCCGCCCCACCACCTCGCGCATGATCTCTGCACCTGGCACATGGCCTAACTTGTAGGAGCGAGCTTGCTCGCGAAGAGCCCGGGACAAGATCTTTTCGCGAGCAAGCTCGCTCCTACAGGGAACGTGCGTTTCCGGGGTTTGTCCCGTCCACCGTCAGCCCTGCTGAAGATGCCCGTAGAGCTTGGCGTAGAGGCCGCCTTCGGCGATGAGCTGCTGATGGTCGCCGTCCTCGGCGATGTGGCCGCCGTCGAACACCAATACCCGATCCGCCTGCTTAACCGCCGAAAGGCGGTGGGCGATGATCAGGGTGGTGCGACCGTTGAGGAAGGTGCCGAGCGCCTGGTGCAGGGCATACTCGGTCGCAGCGTCCAGGGCCGAGGTGGCTTCGTCGAGGATCACCACTTTCGGCTGGGCGAGCACCATCCGGGCGATGGCCAGGCGCTGTCGCTGGCCGCCGGAAAGGCGCACGCCGGATCGTCCCACCACGCTGTCCAGCCCCATGGGCAGGTTGCGGATGGTTTCGGCCAGTTGGGCGATTTCCAGAGCCCGCCAGCAGGCCTCGTCGCTGCGCTCGCGGCCCATGGTCAGGTTGGCACGCACGCTGTCGTTGAACAGCGCCGGGTGCTGCAGGACCACCGCCACGTTGTCACGCACTTCGGCCAGGCCGATCTCGTCAAGCCGGCTGCCGCCGAAGCGGATCTGCCCGGCCTGCGGCTGGTAGAGCCCGAGCAGCAATTGCACCAGGGTGCTCTTGCCACCACCGCTGGCCCCCACGATGGCGACCTTCTCGCCGGGGGCGATGGACAGGTTGAGGCCATCCAGCACCGGCTCCTCGCCATAGGCGAAGCGCAGTCCCTTCACTTCGATCCCCACGGTCTCGCGGCCGCGGAACGGATCGACGCTCGGCGTGTACTGGGGTTCGTCGGCACGGGCCAGCAGTTCGTTGATGCGGGTAAGTGCGGCACCGGCTGCATAGTAGGAGTACTGCAGGCCGAGCAACTGCTCCACCGGACCGATCATGAACCAGAGGTAGCTGAACACCGCCAGCATCTGGCCGATGGACAGGTCGGAAAAGAGCACCGTGAGCATGGCCGCGGCGCGGAAGAAATCGATGCCGAACTGGAATAGCAAGCCGCTGGTGCGCCCCGCCGCATCGCTCTTCCATTGGGAAGCCACGGCATAGTCGCGGACTTCCTGGGCACGCTGGCCAAGTCGGCCGAAGAAGAAGCCCTGGCGGTTGCTGGTACGGACTTCCTGGATGGCTTCGAGGGTTTCGGTCAGCGCCTGGGTGAAGCGCGAGGTGCTGTCGTTTTCCAGCTTCTTCAGGTGTTTGACGCGCTTGCCGAGTTGCACCGTGGCGTAGATCACCAGCGGATTGAACAGCAGGATCAGCAGCGCCAGTTGCCAGTGCATCCAGACCAGGATGGCCGCAGTGCCGGTCAGGGTCAGCACGGCCACGAGGAAGCGGCTGAGCGTCTCGCCGACGAACTTGTCCAGGGTGTCCAGGTCGGTCACCAGGTGGGCGGTGACGGTGCCGCCGCCCAGGCTCTCGTATTCACCGAGGGAAATGCGCTTCAGGCGCTCGATCAGACGGGTACGGATGCGGTAGACGATGTCCTTGGCCAGCCGCGCGAACAGGCGCGCCTGCAAGACGTTGAACACCAGCGCCATGCCTCGCAGCAGCAGGGTCACGACCAGCATGAGGCCGATGTAGCCGACGGCGTTTTCCCAGGGCTGCGGCAGGAAGTGGTCCATGAAGCGCAGCGCGGCGTCGCCCCGCTGCAATAGCACTTCGTCCACCAGCAGGGGCAGCAGCAAGGGAATGGGAACGCTGCAGAGGGTGGCCAGCACGGCGACCAGGTTGGCGAGCCAGAGCGCCTTCTTGTGGCGCAGGGCCAGACGACGGACTTCCGCCCAACTCAGCCGATCAGGCATGGGCACCCCTTGCGAGCCAGCGGCCCAACAGGGGCGACAGTTGTTCGAGGGGCTGGTAGCCGTTGGTCAGCAACGCAAGCTGCCCGTCACGCTCGGCCAGCAAGGTGGGAAAACCGGCGATGCCGAGGTCCTGCACCCAGGTGAAATCGGCGGCCGTCGCCTCATGGCTGGCGGCGGCGTCGTAGGCAGCGGCGAACTCGATGCGCGGAATGCCGATCTGCTCGGCCAGCTCCACCAGGACGGCGGCCTGGGTCACATCGCGACCTTCTGCATAGAAGGCGTGCTGGATCTTTTTCACCAGTGGCCAGGCCAGTTCGGGTGCCAGCGAACGAGCGACCACCAGGGCGCGGCAGGCTGGCTCGGTGTCGTAGACGAAGCCCTCGGGCAGCGCGCCTTCGAAGAGGAACGGTTGTCCGGTGGCCTGTTCGACCGCCTGCCAGTGCTCGAGGATGTAGCGCTTGGTATGCGCATCCAGCGCAGCGCCCTGGCCGGTGCGCAGGCCGCCCGCCACCAGATGCAGCTGAACGCCGGCTGCCGCAGCCTGCTCGGCGAGCGCCGTGACCACCGGGGCAAAGCCCCAGCACCAGGAACACATCGGATCCATCACATAGAGCAGGCGGGCGTTGGGCACGCTCAATCCTCCAGGGTTTGGCGAGGGTCTCGGCCGATCGGGTGAGGCAGGTTGCGGGCCTTGGCCAGTTCGATCTGCTTCTGCCGCTCGATGGCGCTCGCGCGGGTCTTCTCGCTCAGGCTGTCCCAGCAGTGCGGGCAGCTGATGCCGGGCGCGTAGTGCTCCGACTGGCGATCTTCCACGGAAATCGGGTTACGGCAGGCGTGGCACTGGTCGAAATCCCCTTCCGAGAGATCGTGGCGCACAGTCACGCGGTTGTCGAAGACGAAGCAGTCGCCGCGCCAGAGAGTGTCTTCCTGGGGCACTTCCTCGAGGTACTTGAGGATGCCGCCCTTGAGGTGGAAGACCTCTTCGAAGCCCTGGCCGAGCATGTAGCTGGACGCCTTTTCGCAACGGATTCCGCCGGTGCAGAACATCGCGACCTTCTTGTGCACCGCCGGGTCGAAATTGGCCTTGATGTAATCGGGAAACTCGCGGAACGACTTGGTCTCGGGGTCGATGGCGCCCTCGAAGGTGCCAATGGCCACCTCATAGTCGTTGCGGGTATCGATCAGCAGCACTTCGGGATCGCTGATCAGGGCGTTCCAGTCCTTGGGGTCGACGTAGGTGCCGACGCTCTGATTGGGGTCGACGCCGGGCACGCCCAGGGTGACGATTTCCTTCTTCAGCTTGACCTTGGTGCGATAGAAAGGTTGCTCATCGCAGTAGGACTCCTTGTGGTCCAGGTCCACGAGACGCGGATCGACCTTGAGCCAGGCGATCAGCGCGTCGATGGCTTCACGCGTGCCGGACACGGTGCCATTGATCCCTTCTTCAGCCAGCAACAGGGTGCCCCTGACGCCATTGTCGAGCATGGTCTTGAGCAGGGGTTCACGCAGCGCGACGTAGTCCTTCAGGGTGACGAACTTGTACAGCGCCGCAACAACGATCTGGGTCATGCGGTACTTCCTCCAGTGGTCGCCCGCGTAAAGGGCGGACCGGGTGATAGAAACGACTGCGCCGGCTAGGCCGGCGCGGTGCGAAGTCTATCAAAAGCCGCGGGCCGGCCGCTGCGTGAAATGGTCCCAGGCGCCGAATGGAAAGTTGGAGCCACCGGCAAGGCCAAGGATCAGATGCAACGGGCCATTGGCAACTCAGACAGTTTTATTCAGTGATCGTGCTTGCTGCCGCCACGGCAGGTCGGCGAATCCGGCGCTGCACCCTGCGCTGCCCACTCCTCGGGGGTGTAGGTGTGCAGGGCCAGGGCATGGAACTGCCCCATCAGCTCGCCGAGGCTGGCGTAGACCTTCTGGTGGCGCTTGACGGCATTCAACCCGGCGAACACCGGGCTGACGATCACCGCCTTGTAGTGGGTTTCCTGGCCGCGGCTGTGCATGTGGCTCTCGTCCAGCACGTCGAGGTGCTGGGGTTCGAGGCTCTGCAAGGCGGTCAGGATGCGGTCACGCATGGACATCGATCGACTCCGCTTACTGCTTCTTCTTGTCCTGGGGCGCCAGTTCGGTGGTCATGTCACTGAGCAACTTGTTGACCTCGGGTACGGCGGCTTCCAGGCGGCTCTGGGTGAGCTGGGCGGATTGCTGGGTCAGGGCCGGCATCTTTTCCAGGACCTTCTTGCCCAGCGGGGATTCATAGAAGGTGATCAGCTCTTTCAGTTCGCTCTCGCTGAAATTGCTGGTGTAGATCTTCACCAGTTCAGGTTTCAGCTTGTCCCAGCCGACAGCCTTGTCCAGGGCGGCGTTGGCCTTGGCCTGGTAGCTCTCCAGGGTGGCCTTCTTGCTGGCCGGCGCCTGGGTCTGCTGGAAACGCTGTTCGAACATCTGCTGCACCTGGGCGTAGACCGGAACGGTCAGCTTGTCGGCACGGGCGAGCTTGAGGAAGCGCTCGGCATCGGCGGCATGGCTGGCGGCATCGGCCAGGACCTGGCCACTGGCGCAAGCCAGCAGGACGGCGGTGCAGAGAATGCGAAGCTTGGTCATTGGGTATCCTTGTCTGGGCAAGTATGACGGGGGACTGCCCCGAGGCTGGTCATTCTGCGCTCAAGCGGAGATCGCGCTCAAGCGACGGTTTTTTTCGACAACCCCGTGGCGAAAATGTGCAATGCCGCACTCCACGAAGACGTTGTCAAAATGCCATCACTTGCTCATGCTTCCGCCCACTGGGCATGCTTTGGCGACAAGGAAATCTGCCGTACCTGTCGACGGAATTTCCGATGAGGTGCAATCAGTTTCCAAAAGCGCCGTATGAAAAGTCGTCAAGCGCAGACTGACTTCATACGGAGACTGAAGTGCCCAGGCTTCGCACACACATGGACGTGCCCGATGAATAGCCATTTATCCACCCTGCCGCCGGGGATTCCCGCGCTCTGCGATGCCCGCGGCAAACTCGAGCCCACCGCCGTCGGCTGGTCCAGTCGACCGCGCCTGAATTGCGCGATCCCCGGCAACTTCGGTCGTCGCAAGCGCTGGAACCACTGGTGCATCACGACCCCGCGCTGGATGCTCTCACTGACCCTCGCAGACCTCGACCTGCTGGGCTTCGGCGCCGCCTACTTCCTCGATCTCGACACCGGCAAGGCCGTGGCCCATAGCCAGTTGCGCCCATTCGCGCTTGGCTGCCAACTGCCGGACACGCCGTTGGAAAGTCATGGTTTCGACCACCCGCTCCTGCAGATACGCATCGACGAACACCCCGGCCGCCTGAGTTTGCGGGTGGAAGCGCCGGACCTCGGCGGCCATCCCTTGCACGTCGCCCTGGATGTGCTGCGTCCGGCCCACCTGGATTCGGTGAACCTGGTCGCCCCCCTGCCCGGCCGCTGCTTCCATGCCAGCAGCCGCCAACTCGGCCTGCCCGCCAGCGGCAGCGTCCAGCTGGGGCAACGCCACTATCACTGCACCACCGGCCAGAGCTTTGCCGCGCTCGACTTCGGTCGTGGTGTCTGGCCGTTCCACAGCCACTGGACCCGCGCCGCCTTCGCCGCTCCGGGCGGCATCGCCGGGAATTTCGGCGCGGGCTGGACCGACTCCAGCGGCCTGACCGAGAACGCCCTGTGGTTCGGCGGCAGCCTGTCCAAACTCGACCGCCCGGTGCAGATAGAACAGGCGCCGAACAATCCCCTCGCACCCTGGCGCCTGTCCACCGCCTGTCGCCGGGTGGAGCTGACCTTCACGCCACTCCAGCTGCACCAGGCCCGTCCGCGCCTGGGGCCGTTCTATGCCGACACGCGCCAGTGGTTCGGTCGATTCGACGGCGTGCTGCGCAGCCCGGATGGCGAATGCGTGCCGGTGACCAACGCCCTCGGCTGGCTGGGGGCCACTCACGCGCGCTGGTAATTGCCCGAACGGTTGAACCGAGTGCGGGAGAGAGAGCCTAAACTGCGGAATCAATACCCGGAGCCAACCCAAATGAGCCGCACAGAAACCGACAGCCTGGGGCCAGTCGAAGTCGCCGACGACGCCTATTGGGGCGCCCAGACCCAGCGCTCGCTGGAGAACTTCGCCATTGGCGGCGAACGCATGCCCCTGGCATTGGTGCACGCCCTGGCCCTGATCAAGAAGGCCGCCGCCCGCGTCAATGGGCGCGACGGCGACCTGCCGCCGGATGTCGCGAGGCTGATCGAACAGGCTGCCGACGAGGTGCTGTCCGGCAAGCATGACGAGCAGTTCCCGCTGGTGGTCTGGCAGACCGGCAGCGGCACCCAGAGCAACATGAACGTCAATGAGGTGATCGCCGGCCGCGCCAACGAACTGGCCACCGGACAACGCGGCGGCAAGAGCCCGGTCCACCCCAACGACCATGTGAATTTCGCCCAGAGCTCCAACGACTGCTTCCCCACCGCGATGCATATCGCCATCGCCAAGGCGGTACAGCAGGAATTGCTGCCAGCCATCGCCGAACTGTCCGGGGGCCTGGCGGAGCAGTCCGCCCGTCACGCCCATCTGGTGAAGACCGGCCGCACGCACATGATGGACGCCACGCCCATCACCTTCGGCCAGGAACTCTCGGCCTTCGTCGCCCAACTCGATTACGCCGACAAGGCCATCCGCGCCGCCTTGCCCGCCGTCCTGGAATTGGCCCAGGGCGGTACGGCCGTTGGCACCGGCCTCAATGCCCCCCACGGCTTTGCGGATTCCATGGCGGCCGAACTGGCGGCGCTGTCGGGGCTGCATTTCGTGTCGGCACCGAACAAGTTCGCCGCCCTCGCCGGCCATGAGCCGCTGGTGAACCTCTCCGGCGCCCTCAAGACCCTCGCCGTGGCCCTGATGAAAATCGCCAACGACCTGCGCCTGCTGGGCTCCGGCCCGCGGGGCGGCCTGGCCGAAGTGCGCCTGCCAGCGAACGAGCCGGGCAGTTCGATCATGCCGGGCAAGGTCAACCCGACCCAGTGCGAGGCGCTGTCGATGCTGGCCTGCCAGGTGATGGGCAATGACGCCACCGTCGGATTCGCCGCCAGTCAGGGGCACCTGCAACTGAACGTTTTCAAGCCGGTGATCGTGCACAACCTGCTGCAGTCGATCCGGCTGCTTGGCGATGGTTGCCGCAACTTCCAGCAGCACTGTGTGGCGGGCATGGAGCCGGATTCAGCGCGCATGGCCGAACACCTGGAACGCGGGCTGATGCTGGTCACCGCCCTCAACCCGCACATCGGCTACGACAAGGCCGCGCAGATCGCCAAGAAGGCCTACGCAGAAGGCACCACCCTGCGCGCAGCGGCCCTCACACTGGGCTACCTGACCGAGGAGGAGTTCGACGCCTGGGTGCGACCGGAAAGCATGCTGGAGGCCGGTCAACATGGTTGAGACGGTCAAGCACGGCGCCACGCCACTGGAAGGCGATGGCAAGCGCATCCTGATGATTCTCGGCACCCCGAAGGGCGGCAGCCTGTGCCATGCCTTGAGCGAAGCCTACGCCCAGGGGGCGCGCAGCGAAGGCCACGTGGTGCGCCTGCTGAAGCTCGGCGAGATGCAGTTCGACCCGGTGCTGCGCGAGGGCTATGACCAGAGCCAGAACCTGGAGCCGGACCTGCTCGAGGCGCAGCGGCAGATCCACTGGGCCGAGCACCTGGTGTTCGTCTATCCGGTCTGGTGGGGCGGCCTTCCGGCGCTTCTCAAGGGCTTCTTCGACCGCGTCTTCCTGCCCGGCTTCGCCTTCCGCTATCGCGGCCAGCAATCACAGGCCTGGGACAAGTTGCTGACCGGGCGCACGGCCGACCTGCTGGTGACCCTGGATACGCCGCCCTGGTACTTCCGCTGGATCTACGGTGCGCCCGCGCACCGGCAGATGGTGCGCACGATTCTCGGCTTCTGCGGCATCAAGACGCGCCGCCTGACCGAGTTCTCCCCGGTACGCCCCTCCTCCGAGGAACAACGCCAGACCTGGCTGCGCAAGGCGGAAACGCTCGGAACCCGCTGCTAAGCCGTCAGAGCGCAGCGAAGCCCAACAGCGGAGCCCAGACAGGCGTTGGGCTTCGCGTAGCTCAGCCACAACCTACGGGGAGCGGAGTCGCTCGGCACCCGCTGCCAGGTTCGTTTTGTAGGAGCGAATTCATTCGCGAAAGGATTGGCACCGAACCCGCCCGAAACCACCCTCTCCCCCGCCCCCTCTCCCGCACGCGGGAGAGGGGTGACGCTCGGCTCACCTTTGGTGCTCGCACAAACCTGTGGGGGCGATTTCAATCGCCAAGCAGGGCGCAGCCCTGCCCGCCTTTGTGAGCGAATTCATTCCCACCCGCGCCTATTCACCACCCACCAATACATTCGCCTCACGCCGCGCGCGCCAGCTGCGCACCAGCGAGGGGGCCAATGCGGTGAGGGCCGAGCCGAGTACCACGAACACCGCACCGGCATAGGCGATCAGGTTGATCTCTTCCGGTTGCACATGGTTCGGCCAGAATGCCGCGCACGCGGCGACGCTGGCGAAGGTCACCAGCGGGGTGATGGCCAGGGTGGCGCTGACCCGTGAGGCTTCCCAGTGGGCCAGGGCCTCGGCGAAGGCGCCATAGGCAATCAGGGTGTTCAGGCAGCAGGCCAGCAACAGCCAGCCCTGCAGCGGGCTGAGGTTGAGCAGTTCCAGAGGGTGCGCCCAGGGGGTCAGCAAGGCGGCGCAACCGAGGTAGATCACCATCATCACTTGCGCCGAACTCCAGTGGGTCAGCAACTGCTTTTGTGCCAGGCCATAGAAGGTCCAGACGAAGGCGGACAGCAGGATCACCAGTACGCCCAGGGTGTACTCGCTCATGGAGGTCAGCAGTTCCTCCAGTCGCTGGTTGAAGAACAGGCCGAAGCCCAGCACCGTCACCACCAGGCCGAATGCCTGGCCCAGGCTGAAGCTCTCCTTGAAGACGAAGAGACTGCTCAGCAGGAACAGGATCGGCGCCACCTGGATCACCAGTTGCGTGGTACCCGGGCTGAGCATGCGCAGGCCGATCAGGTAGAGCACGTAGTTGCCGGTCAGTCCGCCCACCGCCAGCACCACCAGCCAGCGCCCACGCGCGCCCAGGGGACGGATTGCCGGCAGCCGGCGGTTGGCGCCCAGGTAGAGGAACAGCAGCGAGCCCGCGACGATCAGGCGGTACCAGGTGACGGTCACCGGGTCCATGGTCTGCAGGACTTCCTTCAGCCAGATGGGCAGGACGCCCCAGAGCACGGCCGTAACCAAGGCAAGGAACAGGCCGTAGACCCAACGGCCGGAGGTGATATGCATGGGGACCTCAGGAGGAGCGCGCCCGCCTGGCGGCGAGGCGAAAAGGGAGAGGCCATTCTAGGAGCGTCCGCTATCAGGGCACAGGAACAGTTTCCGCTCTGTCGACGGCACAACTGTACCTGTCGCTGCGGGATCATCGCCGATAGCCGCCCGTCGAGCCCAAGGGCACGCTGGTCAGCGCTGGTTAGACTGAAATAGCCAATGCAAGACGGAGGTGGTCCGATGTTCGGTCGACGTGCGTGCGACGTGGCCTCGAATACCCATTACCGGAGTGAGCGGGTCAGCGCCGTGAACGGTCAGTACTTTTTTTCCACCCGCGAAGGGACGCTGGAGGGCCCCTTCTTCACGCGTGTGGATGCAGAGCGGGAGATCGCCCTGTACATTCGCCGCATCCAGCAATACAACGCGCTTCTCGCGTTAGGGCGCCGATGAGTGCCCCGCAATGAAAGAACCCGCGCCAGGCGCGGGTTTTTCTTTTCTGGGAGCCAGGTTTCTGTAGGGGCGAATTCATTCGCCAACCGGACCGCAGGTTCGGCCTGCAAGGCTTCATGGGGCGGCTGCGCTGCCCTTGTCGATTGAAATCGACCCTACTAGCGATACGCCTCGAACAGCCCGGTCGCGCCCATCCCGCCGCCGACGCACATGGTGACGATGCCGAAGCGCTTGTCGCGGCGTTGCAATTCGCGCACCAGATGGCCGACCTGGCGCGAGCCGGTCATGCCGAAGGGGTGGCCGATGGAGATGGAGCCGCCGTTGACGTTGTACTTCTCGTTGTCGATGCCCAGGCGATCACGGGCATAGAGGCACTGGGAAGCGAAGGCTTCGTTCAGTTCCCAGAGGTCGATGTCGTCGATGGACAGGCCCTTGGCATTGAGCAGTTTCGGCACCGAGAACACCGGGCCGATGCCCATTTCGTCAGGCTCGCAACCGGCCACGGTGAAGCCACGGAAGAACGCCTTGGGCTTGAGGCCCAGCTCCAGCGCCTTGTCCAGGCTCATCAGCAGGGTCATGGAGGCGCCGTCGGACAGCTGTGAGGAGTTGCCGGCGGTCACCGATCCGTCCTCGGCGAATACCGGCTTCAGGGAAGCCAGGCCTTCCAGGGTTGTGTCGGCGCGGTTGCAGTCGTCGCGGTCCACCACGCCATCCAGGATGTTCTTCTGGCCGGTGGCCTTGTCTTCGACGAAGTACTTCACGCTCATCGGCACGATTTCGTCGTTGAACAGCCCCTCGGCCTGGGCCCGCGCGGTGCGCTGCTGGCTCTGCAGGGCATAGAGGTCCTGGGCTTCGCGGCTGACGTTGTAGCGGCGCGCGACGATCTCGGCGGTCTGGCCCATGGGGTAGTAGATGCCGGGGTGTTCGAGCTTCAGGCGCGGGTTGACGAAGTTGTCCTGGTTGATGCTCTTCAGGGTCAGGGTGATGGACTCGACGCCGCCGGCCACCATCACGTCGCTGCACCCGGAGGCGATCTGGTTGGCGGCGATGGCGATGGCCTGCAGGCCCGAGGAGCAATAGCGGTTGAGGGTCATGCCGGCGACGCCGACACCCAACCCTGAAAGCACGGCGACGTTACGGCCAATATTGTGGCCCTGGGCGCCTTCGTTGGAACCGGCGCCGACCACGCAATCGTCGACCAGCGCCGGGTCGATATCGTTGCGCGCCAGCAGCGCATTCACGCAATGGGCGGCCATGTCGTCCGGCCGGGTCATGTTGAACTTGCCGCGGAAGGACTTGGCCAGGCCAGTCCGCACGCTGTCGACGATCACCACTTCACGCATGACGCACCTCGTTCCAGTTGGGAGGGATAGTGGGGCGAGCATAGTTGCGGCCCATATTCAGGCACCACGATCATTCACCCCGCGTATGCGCGCCCATCCTTTGCTCAACCCTTCCTGAAGGCGGCCTCCAGGGCATCGTTGATGGTGCGCAGAACCTTTACCCGCGCATAGCGCTTGTCATTGGCTTCCACCAGGGTCCAGGGCGCGATCTCGGTACTGGTGCGGTCGACCATGTCATCCACGGCATCGACGTAATGGTCCCATTTGTCCCGATTGCGCCAGTCCTCCTCGGTGATCTTGTAGCGCTTGAAGGACACCTCCTCGCGCTCCTTGAAACGCTGAATCTGGGTGTCCCTGTCGATGGAAAGCCAGAATTTGACCAGCACGATGCCGTAGTTGTGCAGTTGCTCCTCGAAATCGTTGATCTCGCCGTAGGCACGCAGCCAGTCCGCCTGGGCGCAGAAGCCTTCGACCCGTTCCACCAGCACGCGGCCGTACCAGGAGCGGTCGAAAATGGTGAACTGGCCGCGACCGGGAACATGCCGCCAGAAACGCCAGAGGTAGGGCTGGGCACGTTCTTCTTCGGTGGGCGCGGCGATCGGCACCGTGCGGTACTGCCGTGGGTCGAGCGCACCGGTGACGCGGCGGATGGCACCGCCCTTGCCCGCCGCATCGTTGCCCTCGAACACCGCCATCAGCGCATGACCGCGCATGCGCTTGTCACGCATCAGGCCATTCAGGCGGGCCTGCTCGATGGCCAATTGTTCCTTGTAGGCGTCCTTTTCCAGCTTGAGCTGGAGATCAAGGCTATCCAGCAGGCTGCGCCGGTCCAGGCTCGACATGAGCGGCGCCGCGCGGGTGTGCGGCTTGCGGCCGGAGTCCTGTTCGAGTGCCGCCTGCAGCCCTTCGAGAATGATGCGGCCGACGCTGAGGCTGCGGTAGTACTCGTCGGAACCTTCGATCACGTACCACGGCGCGTAGTCGCGGCTGGTACGGCGTAATACGCGCTCACCGAAGCGCACGAAGCGGTCGTAGACCTGGCTCTGTTTCCAGTCCAGCGGATTGAGCTGCCAACTGCGCTGGGGGTCCTTCTCGAGGGCCTTGAGGCGCCCCTTGAGCTGCTTCTTGGAAAGATGGAACCAGAACTTCAGGACCAGCGCCCCCTCGTCGCAGAGCATGCGTTCGAAGCCTTCCGCATCATTGATGGCCTGGTCCAGGCGGGCATCCTTGATATCACCCTCGACCCTCGCCTGGAGCATCTGGCTGTACCAGTTGCCGAAGAAGATGCCGGTGCGTCCCTTGGGCGGGAGCTTGCGCCAGAAGCGCCATTGCGGCGGCCGCGCGAGCTCTTCGTCGGTAGGACGCATGAAACTCTCGACGTTGATCAGGCGCGGGTCCATCCATTCGTTGAGCAGCTTGACCGTCTCGCCCTTGCCGGCGCCTTCGATGCCATTGATCAGGATAAGCACCGGGAAACGCGCCTTTTCCTTCAGCTCGAACTGCGCCTCCAGCAGGGCTTCGCGCAGTTCCAGCACGGCCTTCTCGTAGGTTTCCTTGTCGATGGAATGGCCGATCTCGGCGGATTCAAACATGCAGACCTCCTTGGCGTGATGGAGAAAAGGTAGCGGACAGACTCATGTAGGAGCGAGCTCTGCTCGCGAAAATCTCGATGAGCCGATTCGCGAGCAAGCTCGCTCCTACCCTTGTATCGATCCACTTCGCTGTTTCGGATCAAACCGAAGCAGCCTTCCGATCAGCTACTATTCGCGCTTCGCAGTCTCGGAAACCTCCATGTCCGACTTCCACCACGCCCAACTCGACTGGGACGAACAGGGCCGACCGCTGTCGCGGGAATTCGACGATGTCTACTTCTCCCCGACATCGGGCTTCGACGAAACCCACCATGTGTTCATCAATGGCAACGACCTGACCCGGCGCTTCGGCGCATTGCCGGCCGGCGGGCGTTTCTGCATTGGCGAAACCGGTTTCGGTACCGGACTGAACTTCCTCTGCGCCTGGCAGTTGTTCCGGCAGCAGGCCCCGGCCGACGCCCGGCTGCATTTCGTCAGCGTGGAAAAATTCCCCCTCTCCCGCGAAGACATCCAGCGCGCCCTGGCCCTCTGGCCGCAACTGGCGCCGCTTGCCGCCGAACTCCTGGACCAGTACGTCGCCGTCCATCCCGGCTTCCAGCGTTTCAGCCTGGCCAACGGCCGGGTGGTGCTGACCCTGCTGGTGGGGGATGCCATGGACTGCCTGCCGGAGCTGGATGCCCGCATCGATGCCTGGTTCCTCGATGGGTTCGCCCCGGCGAAGAACCCGGAAATGTGGAGCCCCACCCTCTTCGCCCAACTGGCGCGCCTGTCCGCCCCCGGCACCACGCTCGCGACCTTCACCACCGCCGGCTTCGTGCGGCGCGCATTGAAGGAAGCGGGATTCGCCATCAAGCGCACGCCGGGCTTCGGCAAGAAATGGGAAATGAGCCAGGGCCGCTTCGAGGGACAGGCCTTCCTCGATGCCGGCAAACCCTGGTTCGCTCGTCCAGGCTTCGTGCCACAGAGCCGTGAAGCTGTGGTGATTGGCGCGGGCCTCGCCGGCTGCGCCAGTGCCGCCAGCCTGGCAGCCCGTGGTTGGCAGGTGACGCTACTGGAGCGTCATGACGCCCCCGCGCGCGAGGCTTCGGGAAACCCCCAAGGGGTCCTCTATCTCAAGCTTTCTGCCCATGGCACGCCCCTTTCCCGGCTGATCCTCAGCGGCTTCGGACATACCCGCCGGCTGCTCCAGCGACTGGAGCAAGGCCGCGACTGGCAGGCCTGCGGCGTGCTGCAGTTGGCATTCGACGAAAAGGAAGCACAGCGCCAGGCCAAACTGATCGAGGCCTTCCCCGCCGACCTGTTGCACAGCCTCGACCGCAGCGAGGCCGAAGCCCTGTCCGGCGTTGCGCTGCCCGCTGGCGGCCTGTTCTATCCCGATGCCGGCTGGGTCCATCCGCCGGCCCTGTGCCAACTGCTGGCCGGGCACCCGAACATCCAGCTGGTCAACCACGCCGAAGCGCTGGAGCTGCGCCAGGAAGCGGGTCGCTGGCACGCCCGCGCAGGCGACGTCACCCTGGCCTCAGCGCCGGTTGTGGTGCTGGCCGGTGCCGCCGAGGTGCTGCGTTTTCGACAGGCCGCCGGGCTCGCCCTCAAGCGCATCCGTGGGCAGATCAGCCGCCTCCCGGCCACCGCCGAGAGCGCAGGCCTGGGCACAGTGCTCTGTGCCGAGGGCTACGTGGCGCCGCCACGCGATGGCGAACACACCCTGGGCGCCAGCTTCGACTTCCACAGCACGGACGTCACGCCGACCGCTGCGGAACATGCGGGCAACCTGGAGTTGCTGGAAGAAATTTCCCCCGACCTCGGCCGCCGCCTGCGCGTCGCTGATTTGGAACCTGCGCGCCTCGAAGGCCGCGCCGCGTTCCGCTGTACCACGCCCGACTACCTGCCCATCGTGGGTCCATTGGCCGATGCCGAAGCTTTCGCCGAGACGTACGCGGTGCTGGCCAAGGACGCGCGCCAGGTACCGGATGTGGCAGCGCCGTGGCTCGACGGCCTCTATGTGAACAGCGCCCACGGCTCGCGCGGACTGATCACTGCCCCGCTATCGGGTGAACTGCTGGCCGCCTGGCTGGACGGCGAACCGTTGCCGGTGCCCCGCGCCGTGGCCGAAGCCTGCCATCCCAACCGCTTTGCCCTGCGCCGCCTGATTCGCGGCAGGAGCGCCTGAGCATGGATGTGCTGCTGCTAGAAGCCCTGGCCATTGGCGGCGTGCTCGGTCTGTTGCTGGGCCTGACCGGTGCCGGCGGATCGCTGGTGGCCCTGCCCCTGCTTCTCAGTCTGCACCTGCCGCTGCGCGATGCCATCGGCGTTAGCCTGGGCGCCGTTGCCCTGTCCGCCGCCATCGGCGCCATTCCCCGCGCTCGCCAGGGGATGGTGGCCTGGCGTCCGGTGCTGTTGCTGGCCATCAGCGGGCTGCCCGGTAATGCCGTCGGCCAGTGGTTGGGCCGCTTCATTCCGGAAACGGTGCTGATCCTCGGTTTCTGCCTGCTGGTGCTCTGGTCGGCATGGCGCATGTGGCGCGGTGCCGCCCTGCCGAAGAGCACTGCCGGCCCGTTGCGCAGCGCGCCGCTGGTGATGATCGGTGCCGGCGTCGGCCTGCTGTCGGGGGTGATGGGCGTCGGTGGGGGATTCCTCGTCGTACCGGCGCTGCTCTGGTACACACCGTTGTCGATGCTGGCTGCCACGGCCACCTCGATGGCAGTGATTGCCCTGGTTTCCGGCGGCGGTTTCCTGCTCTATCTCGCCGGTGCCCAGCCACCCATGGCCCTGCTCGGCGGTCTGGCGGCCGGCGGTGCCGTCGGCGTGCTCTGGGGTAACCAGCTGGCCACGCGTCTACGCGGCGCGACGCTGCAACGGCTGTTCGCCCTGATGCTGGTGGGTGTGAGCCTGTCCCTGGCGGCACAGAAACTCTTCTCCTGAGAACCACGCCATGACCGGCGGGTGTTTCGCTTGCGGCCATGGACGGGCTCCTATGCCGCCGCTTCATAACCAATCGGTATAAAACTCACAGAAGTGCACAGGGGTCGGACCCTTAGTGCCTGCTGCAAAAGATGGGCACGAACTCCCCAACGGCAACACCGGTAAGGACTTATGTGCGGCATTTCTGGAGAACTTCGTTTCGACAAGCAACCGGCCGACCTGGCCGCCCTCGACAGGATCACCCACCACCTCGCACCCCGCGGCCCAGACGCCTGGGGCCTGCACAGCCAGGGACCGATCGCCCTGGGCCATCGACGCCTGAAGATCATGGACCTCGCCGAGGCCTCCGGGCAGCCCATGCTGGACCCCGAACTGGGTCTGGCCATGGTGTTCAACGGCGCCATCTACAACTACCCCGAATTGCGCAAGGAACTGTTGGCCCTCGGTTACCGATTCCATTCCGACGGTGACACCGAGGTGCTGCTCAAGGCCTGGCACGCCTGGGGCAAGGACATGCTGCCGCGGCTCAACGGCATGTTCGCGCTGGCCATCTGGGAACGGGACCGGCAGCGCCTGTTCCTCGCCCGCGACCGACTTGGCATCAAACCGCTCTACCTCTCGCGCACGGATCAACGCCTACGCTTCGCCTCCAGCCTGCCGGCCTTGCTCCAGGGCGGTGACCTGGACACCGGGCTGGACCCGCAAGCGCTGAACTTCTACCTCAACTTCCACGCCGTGGTGCCCGCACCCCGCACCCTGGTCAAGGGTGTGGAGAAACTGCCACCGGCCAGCTGGATGCAGATAGATGCGGACGGCAATTTCAGCCAGGGCATCTGGTGGCAACTGGAATACGGCGCCCGCGAGGACGAACAGGGCCTTGGCATGGACGACTGGCGCGACCGCCTGCTGGCCGGCCTGCGCGATGCCGTGTCGATCCGCCAACGCGCTGCCCGGGAGGTGGGCGTGCTGCTTTCCGGCGGGGTGGATTCCAGCCTGCTGGTAGGTTTGCTGGCCGAGACCGGCGTGGAGCAACTGGCGACCTTCTCCATCGGTTTCCAGGATGCCGGCGGCGAGCGCGGCGACGAATTCGAGTACTCCGACCTGATCGCCCGCCACTACGGCACTCGCCACCAGCAACTGCGGATCGACGAGCGGGAGGTACTCGAACAGCTTCCGGCGGCCTTCACGGCCATGAGCGAGCCCATGGTCAGCCACGACTGCATCGCCTTTTATCTGCTCTCCCGCGAAGTGTCTAAGCACTGCAAGGTGGTGCAAAGCGGCCAGGGAGCGGACGAACTGTTCGGCGGTTACCACTGGTATCCGCCCCTGGCCGATACCCGTGACCCGTTCAACAGCTACCGCGCAGCCTTCTTCGATCGCGCCCACACCGAATACCAGGCCACGGTGCAATCGGCCTGGCTCACCGAGGACCTCGCCGGCGAGTTCGTGCGCCAGCACTTCGAGCAGCCCGGTGCGCTCGACTCCGTGGACAAGGCGTTGCGCCTGGACAGCACGGTGATGCTGGTGGACGACCCGGTGAAGCGGGTGGACAACATGACCATGGCCTGGGGGCTGGAAGCGCGGGTGCCCTTCCTCGACTACCGGGTGGCGGAACTCTCGGCGCGCATCCCCTCCCGCTTCAAGCTCGGCGATGGCGGCAAGGCGGTGCTCAAGGCCGCTGCGCGCAAGGTCATCCCCCACGAAGTGATCGACCGACCCAAAGGCTACTTCCCGGTGCCGGGCCTCAAGCACCTGGAAGGCCGTACCCGCGACTGGATACGTGAACTGCTGCTGGACCCGAGCCAGGACCGCGGCCTGTTCCAGCCAGCGATGCTCGAGCGGCTGCTTGCCAGCCCCACGGAAGACATCACCCCGCTGCGAGGTTCGAAGTTGTGGCAGATGGCCGCTCTCAATCTCTGGCTCAACCAACAGGGACTCTGAACCCATGAAAGCCCATACCCTGCACAGCCAGCGCCTCCTGCGTGGCCAGGCGCCCTCCTACCAGCGCCTCCAGGCCCAGCTTGCCGAGGTCCACCAGGAGCCCCACGAGGAACCGCAGATACTCCACTGCGGCTGGGGCCGCCTGCTGCTCGGCCATACCTTCCCCGATCCCTCGAGCCTGGCCCGCGAGTTGCTGGCCGAGCAGCCCGGCGAGCGCGACATCGCCCTCTACGTCGCTGCGCCCCAGCAAGTGCTGGCCCAGGCACCCCAGCAGCTGTTCCTCGACCCGTCCGACACCCTGCGCCTCTGGTTCCCCGACTATCGCCCAGCGCGCCGGGGATTCCGGGGATTCCGAATCCGCCGCGCGCAGAGCGAAGCTGATTGGCAGGCGGTCAACCAACTCTACCGCTGCCGCGGCATGCTGCCGGTGGACCAGGACGCCATCACCCCACGCCACCTCGGCGGCCCGGTCTACTGGCTGGCCGAGGACGAACGCGATAACCAGGTGATCGGCGCCGTGATGGGTCTGAATCACCGCAAGGCCTTCCACGATCCGGAAGGCGGCTCCAGCCTCTGGTGCCTGGCGGTGGACCCCCAATGCAGCCGCCCCGGCGTCGGCGAGGCCCTGGTGCGCCATCTGGTGGAACATTTCATGAGCCGCGAGCTCAACTACCTCGACCTGTCGGTGCTGCACGACAACCGTCAGGCCAAGGCGCTCTACGCCAAGCTCGGTTTCCGCGAGCTGGCCACCTTCGCCGTGAAGCGCAAGAACAGCATCAACCAGACCCTGTTCATCGGTCCCGGCCCGGAAGAAAAGCTCAATCCTTACGCGCGCATCATCGTCGACGAAGCCCTGCGCCGCGGCATCGAAGTGCAGGTGGATGATGCCGAGGGCGGGCTGTTCACCCTCAGTCACGGTGGCCGGCGCATCCGTTGCCGTGAATCCCTCAGCGACCTCACCAGCGCCGTGAGCATGACCCTCTGCCAGGACAAGCAGCTCACCCACCGCGCGCTGGCACGCGTGGGGATCAGGCAGCCGTTCCAGTGCCTGGCCAGCAGCGACGAAGCGAATGCCGCCTTCCTGGCCGAACACGGCAGCATTGTCGTCAAGCCGGTGAACGGTGAGCAGGGCCACGGCGTGGCGGTCGACCTGCGAACCCTGGACGAAGTGAAGACCGCCATCGCCACCGCCGAACACTTCGACAGCCGTGTACTGCTGGAAAGCTGCCACGAAGGCTCCGACCTGCGCGTGGTGGTGATCAACTACGAAATCGTGGCCGCCGCCATCCGCCGCCCCGCCGAGGTCATGGGCGATGGCCAGCAAACGCTGCGCGTGCTGATCGAGCACCAGAGCCGCAGACGCCAGGCCGCCACTCAGGGCGAAAGCCGTATTCCGATGGACGCCGAAACCGAGCGTACCCTGCGGGCGGCGGGCTACACCTATGACGATGTCCTGCCCGCTGGCACCCGCCTGGTCGTGCGCCGCACCGCCAACCTGCACACTGGCGGCACCCTGGAGGACGTTACTGCGACCCTGCATCCGGCCCTTGCCGAAGCGTCGATCCTTGCCGCACGCACGCTGGAAATGCCGATGGTCGGCCTGGACCTGCTGGTGTCGTCCGCCGAACAGCCGGACTACGTGCTGATCGAAGCCAATGAGCGGGCCGGCCTGGCCAACCATCAGCCGCAGCCGGTGGCAGAGCGATTCATCGACCTGCTGTTCCCGCTGACGCGAGCGCCCTGACCATTCCGGCTGTTGGGCTGAAGCGCCCCCTACTGGGTGCCCTGTAGGGTGGGCTTCAGCCCACCAAGTCCCAAGGAGATGTCATGAGCAAGAGACTCCCCGAACCCGATCTCGCCTACCTGCAACAGGTACTGCTGGAAATGCTCGCCATTCCCAGCCCCACAGGATTCACCGACACCATCGTGCGCTATGTGGCCGAGCGACTCGACGAAATCGGCATTCCCTATGAACTGACCCGGCGCGGCACCATCCGCGCCACGCTCAAGGGACGCCAGAACAGCCCGGACCGCGCCGTGTCGGCGCACCTCGACACCATTGGCGCCATCGTCCGCGAGATCAAGGACAACGGCCGGCTGGCCCTGGCCCCCGTCGGCTGCTGGTCCAGCCGCTTCGCCGAAGGCAGCCGCGTGAGCCTGTTCTGCGACAGCCGCGTGTTGCGCGGCAGCGTCTTGCCCTTGCTGGCGTCGGGCCATGCGTTCAACACCCAGGTGGACAGCCTGCCCATCAGTTGGGACCACATCGAACTGCGCCTGGATGCCTACAGCGCTACCCGGGCCGACTGCGAAAGCCTCGGTGTTTCAATCGGCGATTTCGTCGCCTTCGACCCCTTGCCGGAATTCACCGAGAGCGGCCATATCAGTGCCCGCCACCTGGACGACAAGGCCGGCGTCGCCGCCCTGCTCACCGCCCTCAAGGGCATCGCCGAAGCACGGCTGGTGCCCCCCATCGACTGTCATCCGCTGTTCACCATCACCGAGGAGATCGGTTCCGGGTCCGCCGCCGCGCTGCCCTGGGACGTCAGCGAGTTCGTCGGTATCGACATCGCGCCGGTCGCCCCCGGCCAGCATTCCAGCGAGCATGCGGTCAGCGTGGCCCTGCAGGATTCCGGTGGCCCCTATGATTTCCACCTTTCCCGGCACCTGTTGAAGCTCGGCGACGAGCATTCCATCCCGCTGCGCCGCGACCTGTTCCGCTATTACCACAGCGACGCGCAATCGGCGGTTACCGCTGGACACGACATCCGTACCGCCCTGCTGGCCTTCGGTTGCGACGCGACTCACGGCTACGAGCGCACCCATATCGACAGTCTGGAGGCCCTGACCCGACTGCTCGGCGCCTACCTGATGAGCCCGCCGGTGTTCGCCAGCGACGCAGTGACCAGCCAGCAATCCCTCGAACCCTTCAGCCACCAACTGGAGCACGACGCGCAGATGGAGAGCGAGACGCGCGTCCCGACCGTCGAAAGTCTTGTGGGAAAGGGTGACGCCGGCCCTTGAAGGGCGACCCCGCCAGGAGCAAAGTGCCACCTATGCTCATTACGAAGGCTGCGTGGATGCGATGAGGCCATGTCGAACATCGGTTTCTGCCTGGTTTCCCCGCCCCTCGGCTACCTTTCGTAGAGAGACAAAGGACGAATAACAACGCGGGTGGTCACCCATGCTTCACCTCTCAGGCTGTGTGAAAACTGTCGCACTCGGTCTGGCCTTGCTCCTGTTCCTGGTCTGCCGGTCCGCCTCCGCACTGGAGGCCGTGCCCCTCGATCAGGATCAGCTGCGCCTTTCCCTCGGCCACTGGGTCGGCTACCTCGAAGACCCCAAGGGCGAACTCGACCTGGAACAGGTCCGCAAACTGCCCGACCCAGCCTTCCAGCCGGTGCGTAGCGAGCAGGCCAACCTCGGCAAGAATGGGTCGGTCTGGTGGTTCAAGGTGCACCTGGACAATCGCAGGCCCCATACGCTGGACGGCTACCTGGAAGCCAACTACCCGTTGCTGGACAACCTCCGCCTCTACTACATCACGCCCGACGGCGAGGTGCGGGCGCAGGAGTCCGGCGATCATTTCGCCTTCTCCCAGCGTCCGGTGCAGGTGCGCAACTTCTGGTTCCCGCTGCACGTCGAACCCGGACAGAGCACGCTGATCCTGCGGGTGGAAAGCACCAGCACCATTTTCGTACCGCTGGTATTCAGCACCTTCGATGCCAGCGCCGCGGCCCAGGAGAACCTCATGGGGTTCAACGGGGCCTTCTATGGCGTGCTCTTCGCCATGTTCTTCTACAACCTGTTCCTCTACCTGTCGCTGCGGGAACCGGCCTACCTCTGGTATCTGGCCTACAATCTCAACGTCGGCCTGCTCGCCGCCTGCTTCGACGGCATGCTGTTCAAACTGCTGCCCGACCACGTCGCGCTGCAATCGGTGGCGATCTACATCTTCATGTACCTGCATTGCCTGACAGCGCTGCAGTTCAGCCGTCGCTTCCTCCACACCGGCCTGCATTTCCCGCGCCTGGACAAGGTGCTGCGCGGGTTGATGATCGCCACCCTGGTGGCGCTGCTGAGCGCGCCGCTGATCGGCCTGCAGAACTGGAACATCCTCGCCAGCCTCACCGTCTCGGGCATCTCCGCCTTCCTCCTGCTCACCGGCCTGTATGTCTGGCGCAAGGGCCTGCGCTACGGCTCCTACTACACCCTGGCCTGGGGTGTGCTGCTGTTCGCCTTCATCCAGATCACCACCGGCTCCCTCGGCGTCGAAGTGCTCGGACTGTTCGGCGCCACAGTGGTGAAGATAGGCGTCACCATCGAGCTGATCACCCTGTCCATCGGTCTCGCCGACCGCATCAACACGCTCAAGGAGGAAGGCTTCCGCTCACGCCAGGCCGCCGAGCAGGCGGACTTCGAGAACCAGGCCAAGAGTCGCTTCCTGGCCACCATGAGCCATGAAATCCGCACCCCCCTCAATGGCGTGCTGGGCATGCTGCAACTGCTCAAGGAAACCCCGCTGGAGCGCAGCCAGCGTTTCTATGTCGACACCATTTCCAGCTCAGGCACCGCGCTGATGGCGGTGATCAACGACATCCTCGACTTCGCCCGTATCGAATCCGGCAAGTTGGAGCTGGAGCACATCGAGTTCGACCTGGAAGACCTGGTTTCGGAAACGCTCGGGCTGTTCACCGCCCAGGCCATGGACAAGCGCCTGGGCTTGCACCTGAGCATGGACGCCGGGGTGCCACGGCGCGTCCTCGGCGACCCGACACGTCTCAAGCAGGTATTGATGAACCTGCTGGGCAACGCCCTCAAATTCACCGCCGAGGGCCATGTCGCCCTCCACCTTTCCCTGCGCCGAAAAGCCGATGGTCATTCGCGCCTGGTGTTCATCGTCAACGACAGCGGCATCGGCATCAGCCCCGAAGCCCTGACCCAATTGTTCGTTTCCTTTGCCCAGGGCGATTCCAGCACGACCCGTCGTTTTGGCGGCAGCGGCCTGGGGCTGGCCATCAGCAAGGAGCTGGTGGAAATGATGGGGGGCCACATCGAAGTCCAGAGCACGCTCCACGTGGGCACCCGCTTCAGTTTCGACATTCCGTTGCAGCCCGGCGAGTTCAGGACCGATGAGCTGAACCAGCTGCTCGATGGCCGTACCGCCCTGATCGCCTGCCAGGACGCTCTCGGCCTGGATGCCCTGGGGCGCCTGCTCGGGCGCTGGGGCATGCGCTGCGAACGTTGCCAGGACCCGGAAAGGCTGCTCCAGCATCTGGAGGACTTCGCCGTCCCTCCCCTGCTCGTATTGCAAGCGCCCTGGCCCGGCGACCCGGAGCGCTGGATGGATCGGCTGCGTCCCCATCTGGAGCAGGGCCAGCGCGTCATGCTGATCTGCCCACCGGAGTACTGCCAGAACCTGCCCATGGGCACCGGTCTGCGGCTGCGAACGGTGGCCCAACCGCTGACCCTCGCGCAGTTGCGCGACACCTTGCAGGAGTTGTACCGCGAGCGGCGCCTGGAAGAGCGTACCCAGCAGCAGGACGAGCGTCGCCGGGTGAGTGCAACGCCCTGCATCCTGGTGGCCGAAGACAATCCGGTGAACCAGATGGTGGTGCAGGGTTTCCTCAAGAAGCGCGGTTATCTGGTGCGCACCGTCGCCAACGGCGTGGCGGCGGTGGATGAGTACCAGCGCGACCCGGAAGGTATCCAGTTGATCCTGATGGACTGCGAAATGCCGGAAATGGACGGTTTCGAGGCCACCCGGCAGATCCGCAAGCTGGAACGCGCCCGCAACTGGCTGCCGGTGCCCATCGTCGCCCTGACCGCGCATATCCTGGAGGAACATCGCCAGGCCGGTGCCGATGCCGGTATGGACGACTTTCTCGGCAAACCCCTGGACAGCGCGCTGCTGTTCGCCACCCTCGAACGTTTCATCCAGCGCCAGAGCGTGGATGGATGACGGCGGCCGGTGGCGGCGTTAGCATTCCGCCCCCGCCGGAGATACCCCGATGCTCATCCCCTTTGACCTGCTCGAAGCCGACACCCTGACCCGCCTGATCGAGGACTTCGTCACCCGCGAAGGCACCGATAATGGCGACGACACCCCGCTGGAAACCCGCGTCGAGCGCGTGCGCAAGGCACTGAAGAAAGGCGAGGCGGTCATCGTCTACGATCCCGACAGCCAGCTGTGCCAGCTGATGCTCAAGCTGGACGTGCCCAAGGAGTGGCTGGAGGAGTAGTGCGTAATGCTGTGGTGGGCTGAAGCCCACCCTGTAGGGGCGAATTCATTCGCCAAGGGCAGCGCGCAGCTGCCCCCTGAATGCTCACAACTTCGCCGCCTGCACGGCCGCGCCCAACGGCAAGCTGCGCACCACCTGGCCCATCCGCGTCACTTCCACCTTCAACTTGCCCTCGCCCAGCAGGTAATCCACCAGGCGCTGCGGGAATGGCCAGTAGTTCAGCTCTGCCGTCAGGGTGACGGGCGCCACGGCATCCGCCGGCACCACGAAGGAGAATTCGCGGACGTCGTAGCCCTTGGGCAGGATGCGGTTGTCCGAGAGGATCTGGGTGGCGTTCCAGACCTCGATGTCCAGTTCCTTGCCATCCTTGTCACCCAGGTGAACCTTGAAGTTGCGCGTGTCGGGTTCGGTGGCGCCGTCGCGAATCGCACCCAGCCGGTAGAACTCGTTTCCGGCTGCATCCACGGCACGGAAGTCGATCCAGACTTCGCGGCCCTCGGGGAACCCGGTGGGCAGCTTGTGCCCTGCCCCGACATTGGCGACCTTCACCCGCACGGAAACCGCCTGCCCCGGCACCAGTTGTTCGGGGACCGACTCGAAACTGATCTCCGCAGCCTTGCCCAGGTATTCGCGGGCGCGCTGCGCCGCCTCTTTCTGGCCCAGGTACTCCAGCACCGCCGCGTTGGCGCCGGTGAACCAGTGGGAGGCGACGTCCGTGCGCTCCGGCCCCATGATCGCCGCCTTGCCGGCGAAGCGCGGCATATGGCAGTCCTGGCAGGTCTGGCCATTGAAGCTGTAGGGACTTTCGAGCCATTCGTCATAGGTCCGCTCGACGGCCACCGTGCTGAACGGATGGGTGACGTTGTGGCAGGTCGCGCAGAAGTCGGAACGGGTGTGCAGGTCGGAGTAAACGGTGTCGTGATAGGGCGACGTGGCGTCGCTGCGCGGGCCGAACTTGGTCGGTTTGCCGTTGGCCCGCGGGCTGAGGACGTAGGCGCCATTGTCCAAACCGGTGCGGGCGCTGATGTTGTGGCAGGTCTCGCAGTCCACGCCAGGCATGGGGTTGTGCTCGGCGGTGAACTCCACGGATGCGCGATTGACTGTCGAGTTTATCTGTCCGGTGGTGAGGCCGATGGGGGTATGGCAGCCCGTGCAGAAGTTATCCACACGCCCGTCGGTGGCCTCGCTGGCGTGTCGCAGCAGCGCCCGGTAGATGGGTTCCTCCCACGCGTGGGACATCATCGAGGTACGCCACTGCCGATAGATCTCGTCATGGCACCCGCCGCAGACCTGCGCGTCATCGAAGTCACCCGCGTTGAGCACGGCATTGTTCGGCGTGTTGGCCCTGTGTGGAAAGAACGGCATCCCCTGCTTGTCTTCCAGCAACCGGGAACGCGCCGGCTCCAGCCACTTGTCATTGGGCGGGGGCGTTTCCGCAACAGAGACGAAGGTGGCCAACAATGCGAGCGTGACGCAGGCCACCCGGTGAAGCGGCGGAGTTCCACGCCGCGCATGGGGCGCTGACGCGAACGACTTCTTTGCCGGATCGTCCATTGCGCTGCCTCCCTGCATCTGCCCATCAAAAGAGCGCGCGAAACCAGCAGAATCACGGCAAAAGCCGTCTCTTTCAGCAAGATTCTGCCGGACTCCAACCTGTCCCCGCATTCGGGGAGTAAGTCAGTAGTAGTTGGAGCGCAGGACAGCGTCAAAGGACTGGCATCAGCCAAAATCCCCCATACAAACGATTCATCTGATTGATTTATATGAGGCGGCCTGCATCCGCAGATGATGCAAGAGGCGATGAAGTGGCGATTATTCAGTACCAGCGACAGGTCGGTCAGTCCCGAACGGCGGGCACAAAAAAGGCCGCCAGAAGGCGACCTCAAAAACAAAGCAGAGCACCAATAGCTCTGAGGTCAGAGTGTAGAAGCTCTGCTACGAAAAGATGACAGAACCCAGAAAAACGACGGGCATTTCGTCGGCAAAACCACCGCCCCCTGGTGAAACCGCTCTAGTTCGCGGCCTAGCTGTGCAGGTTCTCGATGCAGGTGGGTGCTGCCAGTCTTTCCTCGCCCATCAGGCACTTTCGATAAGAAATTTCGCACAGAGCATGGGCCTTGAGCGCCTACACAGCCCATCGCTAAAGTCCCCGGCCATCGCGGTTGGAACCGCGACCGGGAGTCGCAACCCGAACTTCACGCAGGCCACGTCCCACCTCACGCGCAAGCGCCAATGGTGGGCCGTGCAGGGAAGGCCTAGGCCTTGCCGGGTTTTCCTCGCGTAACCGGTTTGCGACCCCTGCACGGCCCGCCGCCCTTGAATGAGTCGTGACAACAAGGTCGGCACCTCTATCACGCGAGGACGCAAGGATATGCACACCCCCCAGGCTATACAGACAGAGACCCGCCCGGCTGCCCATCTCCCTCCCCGAAGACTGCCAATCACCGGCTTTGCACCGCTCCTGCCCCAATCCCAGCCCTACGAAGACGTCCTGTTCATCAACGAACGGGCGCCCTCCAGCCACCTGTTCGAAGCCGCCAACCAACGTATGAGCGCCTTGGGCGACCTGCTGCGCATCCTCGAATCCGGCAGCCGCACCAGCGCCCTGCCCCAGGAAACGGCACGGCTGGCCTCAGCCCTCGGGCTGCTCCTGGCAGATGCCCAGGCCCTCCACGAAGCTGCCTTCCAGCGCGCGAGGGAAGAACAGCGCCGGCCGGACGATTCGTCTGCCTGATCCCTCCGAACAGGACACCTCGAAAAGGTCGGCCCACTTCAACAAAGCGTCGAACCGCATCAAAAATCATCGCGCGCCCTTCCCTAGACTTGGCCTGCTCGCACTCCCAACCGGGGCGACGCGGGCAGGACCACCAACAACAAGAAGGAAGGTGTACATGAGCGTTTACCGAAATGGATTGGCGTTGGCGTTTTCCGGGGTGCTGGCCATTGGGGCGGCGCACGCCTCCGGGCCCATTCAGGTCCAGAACAGCTTCGACTCCATGGGGCCGGCGATGCAGAGCTGGGTCGATGGCAAGGGCAAGACGCTCCACTACCTGGATGAAGGCCCGCGCGATGGCGTGCCCGTGGTGCTGGTCGGCGGTAACGGCACCAGTGGACGGGTGCTTGCCCTCACTGACTTCCTGCGCAGCATGCGCGAGCAATTGGACCTGCGCTTCATCACGCTGGAACGCAATGGTTTTGGCCAGACCGAGTTCGACCCCGCAGGCACTTACCAGTCATACGCCGATGAGGTAGCCGCCCTCCTCGACCACCTGAACGTGGGGCGTTTCTCCCTGGTGGCGATCTCCGGCGGCGGCCCCTACGTCGCGCAGATCGCCTCCAGCCTGGCGTCTCGCGTGCGCTCGGTGCATATGGCCGCCGCCTTCTCGCAGACCGAAGGCGTGATGGCGACTCCCGCCCGCTGCGCCTTGAGCGATCAGCAGGTCGCCGAAGCCTATCTCGCCGGGCACTACGACGTGCCCTCGGTCTGGTGGGACCTGGGACCGAACACCGCGGTTAACCGCATCCATGGTTTCCTCGACGAAGCGGCTGATGAAGGTGCGCGCTTCTACTACGCCAAAGGCTCGAAGGGCTTCGACATGGCGCCCCTGACCCATGAACTGCGACTGTACTGCGACCAGCCGGTGGCCGACCTTTCCGCGGTCTACGCGCCGGTGTTCCTCTACTATGGACTCGCCGACGCCACGGTGACGCCGGCACACGCGGAATTCTGGAAAAGCCGCTTCCCCAATGTAGCCGCCGAACGCCTTTATCCCGGAGAAGGCCACGATGTGCAGTACCGGCACTGGGGCCAGATCCTCACTGACCTGGCCTATCAGGGGCGACGCCTGCTGGTCTGCAGCAAGGGCCGTTCCCAGTTGGTGGATTCCGAACAGGCGCCGCGCCTGTTGCAGCGCGGCGCCAGCCTGGACATCTGCGCCTGGCAACAACCGACCGGATCGAGCCAGCAGCCCTGACCGCTATCCTGGCTAAAGCCAGTACTCCCAGACGCGCCCGATACGTTCGCTGACGCGGGCGCGGATGGGACGACGCTTCCAGGAATCCAGGGTCAGCTCCTGCGACCCTTTCACGTCTTCCAGGAAGGCCTTGCGCATCCGCTCGCCGAAATCGGCCCCGAGCACCACCACGTTGACTTCCTGGTTGTGCAGGAAGCTGCGCCAGTCCAGGTTGGTGGAGCCCACTGTCGACCAGACACCATCGATCACACCCGCCTTCACATGCAGCAGGGCGTCCTTGCGCTCGTAGAGGCGTATGCCTGACTCCAGCAGCTCCTTGTAGTAGGCCCGTCCGGCATGGAACACCAGCCAGGAATCAGTACTGCTGGGCACCACCAGGCGCACGTCGACGCCTCGGTTCACCGCGGCCTTGAGGGCGTCGAGCAGCTGTGGGTCCGGCACGAAGTAGGCGCTGGTAAGCCAGATCTCGCTCTGCGCGCTGTGCAGGGCGGAGATGAGGGTGGCGTAGATCTGGCTGTAGGGTTCATCCGGCGAACTGCCGATGGCCCGCACGACTTCCTTGCCTGACGGCTGGATAGGCGGGAAGTAGTGCCTGGGAACCAGGGTGCCCCCTTTCTGCGCGTCCCAGGTAGCAATGAAGAGCTTCTGCAGGTCGGCGACCACCGGACCTTCGATGCGCAGGTCGGTGTCGCGCCAGGGGAGGTCACCGCTGGCTGGCGGTTCAGTGCCGGAACCGAAGGAGCCGCCGGAGTACACACCGCTGATGTTGATGCCCCCGAGGATGGCGATGCGCCCATCGACAATGAGCAACTTGCGGTGGTCCCGCTGATTCAGCTCCCAGCCTGCCTTGGCGGTCATGGGATTGACCGGGTTGAACTCCACCAGGCGAACGCCAGCCTGGCGAAACTGGTCGAAGAACTGCGGCGAAGTGCCCAGGCTGCCCACACTGTCGTAAATCAGGTTGACCTGCACACCACTGCGCTGCTTGGCGATCAGCTTGTCGGCGAAGCGTTGTCCCACCTCATCGCCTTCGAGAATGTAGGTCTCCATGTTGATGTGGTCGCGAGCGCCTTCTATGGCCTCGAACATGGATGCATAGGTGTCCGGCCCATCCTGCAACAGCTCCACCTTGTTGCCGGCGGTCAGGGGGCTGCCCACCAGGGTCTCTTCGATCGCCAGGTGCAGATCGAAGATATTGGTCTCCATTCCCGAAGCCTTGAGGCGTTCGAGAACAGCCTTGCTGCGGGCTTCCGAAAGCGGGCCATGGGCACCGTCGACCTGCACTTGCGTCTCTGGCGAGTGGACCATGTCGGGATTGATACGGGGCAGTGATGTGCATGCCAGGAGAAGCGATGAAAGCACCACCAGGACACACGCCACTGTCCCTGATGACGGCAATTTCATTCAGCATCCTCCACCTGAATGACGGTCGCGACTGGACGACATCGAAATGACTGTTTTCCAGCCAATCCTGAGCGATTCGACAGTGTCGGGTAGGAAAAGGTTGGCAAAATCTGCGCTGCGGGAGTCAGGCATTCCTCCGCGCGGGGAGCTGTGCGCAAATACTGGCACGCGACTGCACATCCCGCGAATCGCGGCCCGGCCGTATCAGCTCTGCGAAAAGCGCGGCCCCAGCAGGATGATGGTTGCGCCCATGACGCAGAGCGCGGCCCCCAGCCAATCGCTTGCCAGCGGCCGGGTGCGTTCGACAACGCCGAGCCAGAGCAGCGAGGCGACGATGTAGATGCCGCCGTAGGCCGCATAGGCACGGCCTGCGTAGGCGGCTTCCACACGGGTCAGGAGCAGGGCGAAGAGAGTCAGGCTGAGCAGGCCGGGCACGACCCACCAGGCACTCTTGCCCATCCGCAGCCAGAGCCAGAACGCATAGCAGCCACCGATTTCGAAGAGCGCGGCGAGGAAGAACCAGAGGTAATTGAGCATCGATGTTTCCCTGCGAGGTGGGCCGATCCCGTGTCAGCCGTGCACGCCGCCTTCACGCTCCCAGGCACAACGCACACGCAGGTTGTCTTCCTGGGGGCTGTGGAGGCCCTGTTCGCTTTCCCAGCGAAAGGTGTGGATGCCGTTGAGCTCGGTTTCCAGATGGACCACCGCACTGCTCCAGTAGAGCTGCTTGAGTAGCCCTTCGAACGCCTTCACCCAGAGGCTCCACTCGTATTCAACCGCCGGGTAGCTGGCGCCGAAATGGATCACCTGGGTGCGGAAGAGACCTTCGCCGGGGTGCTCGCAGCAAGAGAACATTTCGCGGCCGAGGAATGGCCAGGCCTCCCCGCTGGGCAGGTTATCGAGGACTCGACGGTTGGTCTCGCGGCGCAGGCGGTGTTCCTGATCGTCGAGCGACGGCCAGTCGCGGATGCAACCATAGACGATGGATTCGGACTCCACGCGGGCACTCCAGTAAAACAGTGGCAGCCTTCTAACACAGGACTGCCACCGGAGAAAGGAATTGCGTCGAAGTCTTCAGACGGGCCTACGACCGAGCAGCGAGGCCAGTGCGCACATCACCAGGGCAAGGCCGGCGATGACCATGAAAGGTTCCTGGTAACTCCCCGCCAGATCGCGGCCGAAACCAACCAGGACCGGCGCAAAACAGGCCATCCCGTAGCCGGCGAACAGCATCATCGCCGTCCAGCGACTCACCGCCAGCGGCGTATGCGCTTCATAGAGCGGCAGCACCAGCGACAATGCGAAGGAGCCGCTGAGTCCCAGCCCCAGGAAGCCCGCCCAGACTTCTGGCAACAGTGTCGGCTGGAAGCAGATCATGCCCAGGCAGACCGTGCTGACCAGGCCACAGACCAGCAGCAGCTGGTAGCGGTTGTCGAAGCGCTGGGCCAGCCAGGGCAGCACGAAAGCGCTGGGCAACCCCACCAGCATGAACAGGCTGAACAGGCTGTTGCTGCGCAGCAGGCTGAGGCCGGCCTCGTGGTAGCGCGCTACCAGCCAGGTGGTCAGGGCATAGAACAGGCCGGCCTGGAGGGCGAAGAAAGCGGTGATCAGCCAGGCTCGCGGTTCGCCCCAGGGCAGCCCACCCTGCCCCGCTTCGCTGGCGGTCTCGGCGCGGTTCGGCACCCTCAGCCAGAGCAACAGTGCACCGAGTGCTGGCACGGCCCAGAAGGCCAGCCCGAGATGCCACTGGTCCCCCAGCAATTGGGTAACCGGCGGCGTCAAAACCGCGCCAGCAGCGCCGCCAATCGTCATGCTCAGGGAGTACCAGGCAACCACGCGGCCCACCTGGTCATGGAAATGGCGCTTGATGAAACCGGACAGCAACGGGCCGGCTACAGCGATACCGGCGCCCATCACCACAGCACTGCCGATCAGCACGCTGCTGGCATGGCTGCCCAGGCGCGCGAGCAAGGCGATGCCGATCAGGCCAAGGCAAACGGTGATCACCCGCTCCAGGCCGTAACGCACCGCCAGCCGTGGCGCCAGGGGCGCGAGCAAGCCCATGCAGAGCACCGGCAGGGCAGTGGTCAGGCTGATCAGACTGCGACTGAGCGCCAGCTCTTCGGCAATGCGTTCGATCAAGGGGGCAAGGGAGGTGATACCGGGCCGCAGGTTGATAGCGGCCAGTACCAGCGCCAGCATCAGCAGCGCGCGGGAAAGGGGTTTCACCATGGAACCATCCGGGTTGGCGGGCAGGCGGGGGAGCAACCCTACTCCCCCGATACGCCGCCGGGCAACCCCGAACACGTCGAAAGCTGACCGATTGGACAGCCAATACCAAACAATCAGCCATGACCTAGCGAGCTAGAGAAGAACAAGGCGGGAAACGTAGCGAAGCGGAGTAACTGCCGAAGGCTGGCCCGCAGGGCGAGCGCAGCGCGTCATGGCTGAGGGTGCGGAGTTTACGTGCTGTAAATGAGCAAACCCGAAGCCATTCTCAACGCAGTTATTCCGACGCGCAGCAGGTCATATCAGGCGTTGTGATGCTTGGCGCGCATCTTGGCCGCCATGCTGGCCATCTCGTCATAGAGCGCCTGCGGGTTCTTCTGCTTCACTGCCCAGGCCATGCGCCCCTGCTCGTGAGGCAGGATCATGAAGGTGCCGGCGTTGACCTCCTGGAAGATGTAGTCGGCGATGTCGGCGGCGCTGATCGGCGAACTTTCCAGCAGCTTGCCCACCTGCTGCTTCATGGCCGGGGTCGGGCCGCGGAAGGAGTCCAGCAGGTTGGTCTGGAAGAACGACGGGCAGACCACGTGCACGCCGACGCCCTCTTCCTTCAACTCGATCAGCAGGCTCTCGGACAGGGCCACCACGCCCGCCTTGGCGACGTTGTAGTTGCTCATGGCCGGGCCCTGCATCAGCGCCGCCATGGAAGCGACGTTGACGATTCGCCCCTTGCTCTTCTGCAACTGCGGCAGGAAGGCCTTGCAACCCTTGACCACGCCCATCAGGTTGATCGCGATCTGCCAGTCCCAGTCTTCCAGGGACAGCTCCTCGAAGAAGCCGCCCGAGGCGACGCCCGCGTTGTTGACGATGATGTCGACGCCGCCCAGCTTCTCTTCGCAAGCTTGGGCGAAGGCAGTGAGCTGGCTGTAGTCGCGGACGTCGCAGCGCTGGGTGAAGCCATCGCCACCCGCTTCGCGGACCAGCTTGAGGGTTTCGGCCAGGCCGCTTTCGTTGACGTCGGACAGGGCCAGCTTCCAGCCCTCGCGCGCCCAGCGCAGGGCGATTTCGCGACCGAGTCCGGAACCGGCGCCAGTGATCATGATGCGGTTGTGCATGGTGAGGTGCCTTTCTGCTTGTGCGGTAGATGAGTCGCAGTGTAGCGAAGCCCATAGTCCCGCCAGCTATGAATCACGGCGCTGAATGATGGGGGCAAACGCCGCTAGTGGCGCCGCTTCAGCCTCATCGCCAGCAGCCCGTAGGGCACCAGGTTGAGCAACAGCACGAAGGCGCCGATCCAGAGCTGGATCGCCGGTGTCAGTCCGGCCGGATAGATCATCGGCACCAGGTAATGCTCCATGAATCCCCCGCTGTAACCCTGATCTCCCGCCGCCAGGCGCAGACGGTTCTCCAGCGGCGTGAGGGGACAGATCAGGTGAAGGAACTCCACAGTGGCGCCCCAGGCCACCGCCGGCAGGTGCAACAGTGCCAGGCGCGGCCATCTCAGCACCAGGAGCCCGCCCAGCACCACGAAAAGAATGAAGGCCAGGTGCAGCAGCAGTACGGCATCAGCGGCGATCCGGTAGCTCATGACGAGTCATCCACAGGGTCGTTTTCCTTGAACCATCACGAATGGTGGTCAGTCGGTTATTACAGGCACGTCAATCTGCCATCAACGACGCGACGTGCGCTTGGCAATCCCAGAGACCGAGGACCATTGCCCATGATCACCCTTGTCCTGCTCGTCATCCTTGTCCTGCTGCTGATTGGCGGCCTGCCAGTCTTCCCCCACTCCCGCAACTGGGGCTATGGCCCATCCGGCATGGTCGGTGTCCTGCTGGTCATCGTGGTCGTGCTGATGCTGCTAGGAATGATCTAGCGGCCATTCTGCGCCTGCCGAAACGTGTAGGAGCGAGCTTGCTCGCGAAGGGTCCGAGCACGATCTTTCGCGAGCACGCTCGCTCCTACATTCATAAGTCCTGAGTCCAAATGAAGAGGGGCAGCCCGAAGGCTGCCCCTTTGTCTTGCGTACCTGGCGGAGATCAGTGGGCGACTGCACCACTGGCGCCCAGGCCGGTCTGGGAACGTACGAACTGCGGGTAGAAGCGCGCGCGTTCTTCGTCTGCGGCAGCGGATTTGTCGGTGATGGAGAAGAACCAGATACCGACGAAGGCCACGAGGATCGAGAACAGCGCCGGGTACTCGTACGGGTAGACCGGAGTGGCATGACCGAGGATCTGTACCCAGATGGTCGGGCCGAGGATCATCAGCGCAACGGCGGTGACCAGGCCCAACCAGCCGCCGATCATGGCGCCACGGGTGGTCAGCTTCTTCCAGTACATGGAGAGGATCAGCACCGGGAAGTTGCAGCTGGCGGCAATCGAGAAGGCCAGGCCCACCATGAAGGCGATGTTCTGCTTCTCGAACAGGATGCCGAGGCCGATGGCCACGAAGCCCAGGACCACGGTGGTGATCTTCGATACGCGCAGCTCGTCCTTCTCGCTCGCCTTGCCCTTCTTGAACACGGACGCGTAGAGGTCGTGGGACACGGCCGAAGCACCGGCCAGGGTCAGGCCGGCAACCACCGCCAGGATGGTGGCGAAGGCCACGGCGGAGATGAAGCCCAGGAACAGGCTGCCACCCACGGCGTTGGCCAGGTGCACGGCCGCCATGTTGTTGCCGCCCAGCAGCGCGCCGGTGGCGTCCTTGAAGGCCGGGTTGGTGCTGACCAGCAGGATGGCGCCGAAGCCGATGATGAAGGTCAGGATGTAGAAGTAACCGATGAAGCCAGTGGCATAGAACACCGATTTACGGGCTTCCTTGGCATCGCTGACGGTGAAGAAGCGCATCAGGATGTGCGGCAGGCCAGCGGTGCCGAACATCAGCGCCAGGCCCAGGGAGATCGCGGAGATCGGGTCCTTCACCAGGCCGCCGGGGCTCATGATGGCCTCGCCTTTCGGGTGAACCTTTATCGCTTCGCTGAACAGGGTCGCGATGTCGAAGTTGACGTGCTTGAGCACCATGATCGCCATGAACGATGCGCCGGAGAGCAGCAGCACCGCCTTGATGATCTGTACCCAGGTGGTCGCCAGCATGCCGCCGAACAGCACGTAGAGCACCATCAGGATACCAACCAGGACCACGGCCACGTGGTAGTTGAGGCCGAACAGCAGTTCGATCAGCTTGCCGGCACCCACCATCTGGGCGATCAGGTAGAAGGCCACCACCACCAGGGAACCGCTGGCGGACAGGGTGCGGATTTCCTTCTGCTTAAGACGATAGGACGCTACGTCGGCGAAGGTGTACTTGCCGAGGTTGCGCAGCCGTTCAGCGATCAGGAAGAGAATGACCGGCCAGCCCACCAGGAAACCGATGGAATAGATCAGGCCGTCATACCCGGAGGTGAACACCAGGGCGGAAATACCCAGGAAGGACGCCGCGGACATGTAGTCACCGGCAATCGCCAGGCCGTTCTGGAAGCCGGTGATGCTGCCGCCGGCGGTGTAGAAGTCCGCAGCCGACTTGCTGCGTTTGGACGCCCAGTAGGTGATGTACAGCGTGGCGCCGACGAAAGCGACGAACATGACGATGGCCGAGGTGTTCAGCGGTTGGCGCTGGACATCGCCCTCGATGGCGCCGGCGGCCCAGAGGGCAGGCGCCACGACCATCAGGCCGAGCACGGCAAGGATGCGCGCAATCATTACTGGACCTCCTTGAGGATTTCCACGTTGAGACGGTCGAACTCGCCGTTGGCACGACGGACGTAGATGCCGGTCAGCACGAAGGCGGACAGGATCAGACCGACACCGAGCGGGATACCCCAGGTGACAGGAGAATCAGGGTTGATGCGGGTGCCGAGCACTTGTGGCTCGAAAGCGATCAGGAGAATGAAGGCCAGGTAAAGGCCGAGCATGATTGCGGAAAGAATCCAGGCGAAGCGCTCTCGCTTGGAAACCAGTTCCTGAAAACGCGGATTCTCTTGAATCCGCTTGTAGGTGCTGTCGTTCATTATTGTTGTCCTCCACAGCGCGGGTTGCTGGTGAAGCCAACAATAGAACGGCGGTACAAGCGCAACAGACGACCTTAGTCTTACTCGGGCCGATTCTCGACCAAGGTCGTATTCCGTCCATAAAACGAAACTATCAGCGCCATGCTGGATGAACATTTCCCTGTATCAAGCGATGGGCCTAGCCTGAGCACACCGAATAATCATTCTCATTACCGAGGTGCGCCATGCTCAAGACCGTGACCTTCACCCTCATGCACTTCTGCATCGCCTTCAGCGTGGCCTACGCCCTGACCGGCAGCGTGACGGTTGGCGGACTGGTGGCGGCGGTAGAGCCGCTGTGCAACTCGGTCGGCTTTTACTTCCACGAGAAAATCTGGAATCGCTTCGAAAAAGGCGACTCTTCGCCCCAAGCGATACCGAAGCATGCCTGGCTGCACCACCACGCCTGACGGGGCGCAGCGCCGAAATGCGCTGTCAGGAATTTCGCCTTCCAGGCCGTAGGACCGCGGGGGGCTAATCCGCTAAGATGCGCGGCTTTGCCCCCAACGCAAGCACCCTTAGCCATGAGTCAGAACGACCGCTTCCCTGCACTCCCCTACCTGCTTTCCTTCGTGATCGCCTCGCTCGCCCTTGCCGGCCTCTGGTATGGGCTCGGCAAGCCGGTGATCCTGCCGGACGCCGCCACGCCCAGCCATAAGCTGCAGTGCGCGTCGTACAGCCCGTTCGACAAGGACCAATCGCCGTTCGACCAGCCTTTCGTGCTGCGCCCCGAGCGCATGGACGCCGATCTGGCCCTGCTGGCGACCCGCTTCCACTGCGTGCGCACCTATTCCATGACCGGTCTGGAAGCCATCCCGGAACTCGCCCGCAAGCACGGCCTCAAGCTGATGCTGGGTGCCTGGGTCAACGGCAACCCTGTGGACACCCAGAAAGAAATCGACGCCCTGGTCAAGGCGGCCAATGCCAACCCCGATGTTGTTCAATCGGTGATCGTGGGCAACGAGACCCTGTTGCGCAAGGAAGTCACCGGCGCCCAACTCGCCAAGCTGATCGAGCAGGTCAAGGCTCAGGTGAAGCAGCCGGTGACCTACGCGGACGTGTGGGAATTCTGGCTGCGCCATCCGGAAGTCGCGCCGGCGGTGGATTTCCTCACCATCCATCTGTTGCCCTACTGGGAAGACGATCCTGCCGGCATCGACCAGGCCCTGCGTCATGTAGCCGAAATCCGCCAGGTGTTCGGCAACAAGTTCGCTCCCAAGGACATCTTCATCGGCGAAACCGGCTGGCCCAGCGAAGGCCGCCAACGGGAAACCGCCGTACCGAGCCGGGTCAACGAAGCCCGGTTCATCCGTGGTTTCGTCGCCATGGCCGAGCAGAACGGCTGGGGCTACAACCTGATCGAAGCCTTCGATCAGCCCTGGAAGCGCGCCAGCGAAGGTGCCGTGGGCGGCTATTGGGGACTCTTCGATGCCGACCGCCAGGAAAAAGGCGTACTCGCCGGCCCGGTCACCAACCTGCCCTACTGGCCCCTTTGGCTGGGCGTTTCCGGCCTGATTTTCCTTGCGACCCTGCTGCTTGCCGGCCGTCCCGCTTCCACGCGCGCAGCCCTGGTGCTGCCGCTGCTGGCGGCAACTGGCGCGGCGTGCATCGGTCTGTGGGGCGAAATGGCACGGGTTACCAGTCGCTTCGTCGGCGAATGGGCGTGGGCGGCCTTCCTGGTCGGCCTGAACCTGATGGTCCTGGCTCATGGCGCTCTGGCGCTTTCAGCTCGTGGCGGAGTGCGCAGCCGCCTGTTCGACTGGCTGGAATCCCGTGGTGGCTGGTGGGTCCTGGCTTCCGGTTTCGCTGGCGCGGTGCTGATGCTGGCGCTGGTATTCGACGCTCGCTACCGCAGCTTCCCCAGCGCCGCCCTGTTGCTGCCGGCCCTGGTCTACCTGTTCCGCCCGGTTGCCGCCCCGCGCCGCGAAGTCGCCCTGATGGCGGTCCTGGTCGGGGCCGGCATCGTGCCGCAGCTCTACGAAGAAACCCTGGGCAACGTCCAGGCGATCGGCTGGGCCGTCGTCAGCGTCCTGCTGCTGGCTGCCCTGTGGCGCAGCCTGCGGGTTCGCGCCTGATCCGGGATGTGGCCTGCCTCTGTGGGAGCGAATTCATTCGCAATTGAAATCGCTTCCACAGGCATCGCATTTCCTCCCTCGCAGGAAACAAAAAAGGACGCCCAAGGCGTCCTTTTTTAGTGCTCGCTGGAACTCAGGCGGTCGCCGCAACCAGCTCCGCTTCACGGCGCACCAGGCGCAGGCCGGCGATAACGCAGGCGAACACGGCGAGGCTGGCGGTGTAGAGCACCAGGGCCGGCAGGGCGAACAGCAACGCCAGCAACGCGAGGATCCAACCCGCGCGGCCGGGGACGAAGAACGCCGCGAGTGCGGCGCCCAGGCCGATCCAGGCGATCACCCGGAAATGGATCAACAGGCCCAGGCCTGCGCGAACCTGGCATTCCCAGCGCTGTGCCTCATCGACGCACAAGCCGACCCACTGGCCGTCCTCCATCAGGGCGAAACGGACGCCGTAGCTGGCGGCCAGCCAGAGTGGCAGCAGGATCAGCAGCAGGATGAGGGACGAACGGCTGGACATGGTGATCTCCGAATGGGTAAGCGGCGCCAAGGATACCCCCAAGTCCGGGCTATGCAAGGACCTTCCAACCATCGGTAACAACCTGGCCTGACGTACGGCCCGCACTCACGGGACTTGCAGTTGTCATAGGCTCGGTATTCACTCATCACGTTCTCTTATAAGGAACATGGCCCGGTGGCCCCTGAACGGGGTGGGACCGGGGGAGAGGCTGGAGCCTGCAAGCGACTGCGGCACGGCCTCCGCAGACACTGAACAGGGACCCTTCCTATGCTCCGTCTTCGACTCGCCGCCCTTTTGGGCAGCCTGACCTTCTGTGCCCACGTGCTGGCCACGGACCTGGATGCGGCAAGCTACGGCTTTCCGATCAGCAACCCCTTCGAAGCGACCATCGCCACGACACCGCCCGACCTGCGCAGCAAGGTGCCGGCGGACGAAGACATAAACCAGGCCGACTACGACCTGAAATTGCGCCCCGAGCGTGAGGCCGATCTGCCCGACAACTTCTGGTCGGTGAAAAAGCTGCGCTACCGCCTCGCACAACAGAAGGGTTCCGCGCCGCTGGTGTTCGTCATCGCCGGCACCGGCGGCAATTACGCCAGCACCCACGCCGAAAGCCTCAAGAAGCTGTTCTATGGCGCCGGTTACCACGTGGTGCAACTCTCCTCGCCCACCAGCTACGACTTCATGGCCGCCGCCTCGCGCCATGCCACCCCGGGCCTGTCGGCCGAGGATGCCGACGATCTCTACCGCGTCATGCAGGCCGTACGCGCCCAGCATCCGGGCCTGGAGATCAGCGACTTCTATCTCACCGGCTATAGCCTGGGCGCCCTGCAAGCCGCCTTCGTCAGTCATCTGGATGAAACCCGCCGCAGCTTCAACTTCAAGCGCGTCCTGCTGTTGAACCCGCCGGTGAATCTCTACACCTCGGTGACCAACCTCGACCGCCTGGTGCAGACCCGGGTGAAAGGCGTCGACGACAACACCACCTTCTACCAGGTGGTGCTCGGCAAGCTGACCCGCTACTTCCAGCAGAAGGGCTACATCGATCTCAATGACGCGCTGATGTTCGACTTCCAGGAGTCCAAGCAGCGGCTTTCCAATGAACAGATGGCGATGCTGATCGGCACCTCCTTCCGCTTCTCGTCATCGGATATCGCCTTCACCTCGGACCTGATCAACCATCGCGGCCTGATCACCCCGGTGAAATACCCGATCAGCGAAGGCACCAGCCTGACACCCTTCTATAAACGCGCCCTGCAGTGCGACTTCGACTGCTACATAACGGAGCAGCTGATTCCCTACTGGCGCGCCCGCTACGACGGCGGCAGCCTGACCCAGCTGATCAATCAGGTCAGCCTCTACGCGCTGGAGGACTACCTCAAGGGCAACAGCAAGATCGCCGTGATGCACAACGCCGATGACCTCATCCTCGGTCCGGGTGACCTGGGCTTCCTGCGCCGCACGATCGGCGACCGCCTGACCGTCTACCCCCACGGCGGCCACTGCGGCAACCTCAATTACCGCGTCAACGGCGACGCCATGCTGGAGTTCTTCCGTGGCTAAGAAAGCACTCTTCATTGCCCTGCTGTTGACCAGCGGCCTGACCTGGGCCCAGGAACCCGACCAGGACGGATTCACCGAACCGCTGAAAGACCTGAAGTTCAACCCCGGACTCGACCAGCGCGAGTTCGAGCGCTCGACCCTGGACGCGCTGAATGTCTACGACCCCTATGAGGCCTGGAACCGCCGCGTCTACCACTTCAACTACCGCTTCGATGAATGGGTGTTCCTGCCTGTAGTGCGCGGCTACCGCTATGTCACGCCGGGGTTCCTGCGCAGCGGCGTGAGCAACTTCTTCAGCAACCTCGGCGACGTGCCCAACCTGCTGAACAGCATGCTGCAGCTCAAGGGCCAGCGCTCCATGGAAATCACCGGGCGCCTGTTGCTGAACACCACCATCGGCGTCGTCGGCCTCTGGGACCCGGCCGCGCGCATGGGGCTGCCCAAGCAGACCGAAGACTTCGGCCAGACGCTCGGCTACTACGGCGTGAACGATGGTCCCTACCTGATGCTGCCGATCCTCGGTCCTTCCAACCTGCGGGACACCGGTGGGCTGGTGGTGGACTACGTGGCCGACTACCAGATCAACTTCCTCAACGTGCCGGAAGTCAGCAGCAACCATCCGGAAATCACCGTGCTGCGCATGGTGGACAAGCGCTACACCACGAACTTCCGCTACGGCCAGCTCAACACCCCCTTCGAGTACGAGAAGCTGCGCTACGTCTACACCCAGTCACGCAAGTTGCAGATTGCCGAGTGAGGCCACCGGCCTCGCACTTGTAGGGGCGAATTCATTCGCCAAGGGCGGCGAAGCTGCCCCCTTCGCCACATCCGGCCGAACCTCCGGTCCGGTTGGCGAATGAATTCGCCCCTACAAAGAGCAGCAGATCCTCCACTTCATCGATACAAAACACGCTAGACGGCAGGAACGGTATGGGGATAGGCCGGCGCCATCTCAAGACCGAGGAAGTTCTGCAGTTCGGCACGTTTGGCCATGGCGTCCTGGTAGCCCAGTTCGATCAGCTCATTGCAGTAGCCCGGTTCGAACAGCAGATAGCTGAGCACCCCGGCGCCACTCGCCCGTGTCGCACCCGGTCCGCGCAGGAAGGTGCGAATGGCGCGGGGCATTTCCCGTCGATGGCGTGCGGCGATTTCATCCAGGGGTCGGCTCGGGGAAATCACCAGCACTTCCACCTGTTCCGAGCTGAGGTTTCGCGGACGCGCCTCGGCCGGAATCGCCCGACTCATGCGGTTGATCCGCTCGAGCAGTTCGATATCGCTTTCCAGGTTGTCGATGAAGGTGCTGTTCAGCAGATGCCCACTGATCTGCGCCAGGGTCGGCGGACGTCCGCTCTGGGGTAACGGCATTTCCGGATTGGGGTTCATGCCCAGCGGGTTGCCACTTACGCCAACCACCAGCACCCGGTTGGCCCCCAGATGGAGGGCCGGGCTGATCGGCGCCGTCTGCCGCACCGCGCCGTCACCATAGTATTCACGGCCCAGCCGCACCGCTGGGAACAGCAGGGGAATCGCCGCGCTGGCCATCAGGTGTTCGATGCCCAGCCGGGTCGGCACGCCGACACGACGATGGCGGAACCAGGGATCGATGGTGGCGCGGCCCTGATAGAAGGTCACCGCCTGTCCCGATTCGTAGCCGAACGCGGTCACCGCCACGGCGCGGAGTTGCCGTGTGCGCACAGCGGCGGAGATGCCGGAGAAATCCAGTTCGCGCTCCAGCAATTCACGCAATGGGGCGTTGTCCAGCAGGGCCGCCGGGATGTCGCGGCCAAGCCCCAGCAGGTTGTGGCCGAAGAAGCGCGAGCTCTGGTGCAAGACGCCGGGCCAGTCGCTGCGGTAGATCTGCCCGCAACGGAAGCCCTTCCAGACAGCGTTCAGGCGACGAATGGCCTGACTGAAGTGCAATGCGCCGCAGGCCAGGCCGACGGCATTTACCGCGCCGGCCGAGGTGCCGACTATCACGGGGAATGGATTGCACGCCGAGTCCGGCAGCAGATCGGCGATGGCGCCCAACACACCCACCTGATAGGCCGCCCGCGAACCACCACCGGAAAGGATCAGCCCGGTCACGGGCTTCGTGGTGGCGGCGCTGGCATCCATGGACTGCTCTCCGAACGGAATTTTCCGAGTATAGGTTCAGCTATCAGTAAAGCTTCGGTGCGCCTTCCGGCCGGGTCTTGAAGCGGCGATGGGCCCAGAGGTACTGCTCCGGGCATTCGCGGACGGCACCTTCGACCCACTGATTGACGCGCAGGCAATCGGCCTCCTCGGTTTCGCCAGGGAAGTCCGACAGCGGTGGATGGATCACCAACCGGTAGCCGGAACCATCCTCCAGGCGGCGTTGCGTGAAGGGCAGCACGATGGCACGGCCCAGGCGCGCGAATTTGGTGGTGGCGGTAACGGTCGCGGCCTCGATGCCGAACAGCGGTACGAACAGGCTCTGCTTGCGGCCGTAGTCCTGGTCCGGTGCGTACCAGATCGCGCGGCCGGCACGTAGCACCTTGAGCATGGCGCGCACATCCTCACGCTCGATGGCCGTGGCGTCCAGGTTATGGCGTTCGCGGCCACGACGCTGGATGAAATCGAACAGCGCGTTCTTGTGCTCGCGGTACATGCCGTCGATGGTGTGCACCTGGCCGAGCAGTGCCGCGCCGATCTCCAGCGTGGTGAAGTGCAGGGCCATGAGGATCACGCCCTGGCCTTCGGCCTGGGCCTTCTGCAGGTGTTCCAGCCCTTCTATGTGGGACAGCTGTGCGAGGCGCGGTTTGGGCCACCACCAGCTCATGGCCATCTCGAAGAAGGCAATGCCGGTGGAGGCGAAGTTTTCCCGCAGCAGACGCTCCCGCTCGGAGCTGGACAGCTCAGGGAAGCACAACTCCAGGTTGCGTCGGGCGATCTTGCGCCGCGACCCGGCCACCCGCAGCATCAGCGCCCCCAGCACACGCCCCATTCCCAGTTGCACCCGGTAGGGCAACAGGGTGATCAGCCACAGCACGCCGAGCCCCAGCCACAGCGGCCAAAAACGCGGGTGGAGGAACTGTGGGCGAAATTGAGGTCTATCCATCTCTGAATCCGCTTGAGCGAGAAAACCGCGCATTCTACTCCAAATGCGCCGCCCCCTTCCGGCTTGCTAGCGCCGGACGATCTCGCTATAAGTCCTCGCCATTCACGACTGCAGGCAGACCATGAGCCAAGCCGACCTTCTCGACCAAGAACCCGTGTTCCAGCTCAAGGGCAGCATGCTCGCCATCACCGTGATGGAACTGGCGCACAACGACCTCGAACGCCTCGATCGGCAACTGGACGAAAAAGTCGCCCAGGCGCCCAACTTCTTCCAGAACACCCCGCTGGTCATGGCGCTGGACAAGCTGCCCGAGGGCGAGTCGCCCCTGGACCTGCCCGCGCTGCTGGAAATCTGCCGCCGCCATGGCCTGCGCACCCTGGCCATCCGCGCCAGCCGCGAAGAGCACATCGCTGCCGCCGATGCCCTGGACATTCCGGTCCTGCCGCCGTCCGGCGCCCGCGAGCGCCCCATCGACCCGGTAGAACCCGAGGCGAAGAAGAAAGTCGAGAAACCGGCCGAGCCGCCCAAACCCGAGGTGCAACCGACCAAAGTCATCACCACCCCGGTGCGCGGCGGCCAACAGGTCTATGCTCCTGGCGGCGACCTGGTCGTCCTGGCGGCGGTCAGCCCGGGCGCGGAACTTCTCGCCGATGGCAACATCCATGTTTACGGTCCCATGCGCGGTCGTGCACTGGCCGGTATCAAGGGGGATACCAAGGCTCGCATCTTCTGTCGCCAACTGGCAGCCGAGCTGGTCTCGGTAGCGGGCCAATACAAGGTTGCCGACGACCTGCGACGTGACCCGCTCTGGGGTCAGCAGGTACAAGTCAGCCTGTCGGGAGACGTGTTGAACATCACCCGCCTTTAACGGATACTGCCGCGAAATTTCAGGGACCTGAAAGGGAAGAGGAATGGCTCGAACGGGCCGATAACTTCCCGATTTTCTTATCATTTGGGGTGAATCACCTTGGCCAAGATCCTCGTTGTCACGTCCGGCAAGGGTGGTGTGGGTAAAACCACCACCAGCGCCGCCATCGGTACCGGTCTCGCACTGCGCGGTCACAAGACTGTCATCGTCGACTTCGACGTCGGCCTGCGTAACCTGGACCTGATCATGGGTTGCGAACGCCGCGTGGTGTACGACTTCGTCAACGTCATCAATGGCGAAGCGTCCCTTACCCAGGCCCTGATCAAGGACAAACGCCTGGAAAACCTCTACGTCCTGGCTGCCAGCCAGACTCGCGACAAGGATGCGCTGACCCTCGAAGGCGTCGGCAAGGTCATCGAAGAACTGTCGCAGACCTTCGAATACGTGGTTTGCGACTCGCCGGCCGGTATCGAGAAAGGCGCCCACCTGGCCATGTACTACGCCGATGAGGCGATCGTCGTGACCAACCCGGAAGTCTCCTCCGTGCGTGACTCGGACCGCATGCTCGGCCTGCTGGCCAGCAAGTCCCGCCGCGCCGAGAAGGGCGATGATCCGATCAAGGAACGCTTGCTCCTGACCCGTTACAACCCCGAGCGCGTCACCAAGGGCGAAATGCTCGGCGTCGAAGACGTCGAGGAAATCCTCGCCATCAACCTGCTCGGTGTCATCCCGGAATCCCAGGCGGTACTCAAGGCCTCCAACCAGGGTATTCCGGTCATCCTCGACGACCAGAGCGACGCCGGCCAGGCGTACAGCGATGCCGTCGACCGCCTGCTCGGCAAGGAGCTGCCCCACCGCTTCCTCGACGTGCAGAAGAAGGGACTCTTACAACGCCTGTTCGGAGGCCGTGAATGAACATTTTCGACTTCTTTCGCGAGCGGAAGAAGCAGAACAGCGCTTCGATCGCTAAGGAACGACTCCAGATCATCGTTGCCCACGAACGTGGCCAGCGTAGCCAGCCGGACTACCTGCCGGCCCTGCAGAAAGATCTGGTGGACGTGATCCGCAAATATGTCGACATCGACGAAGAGCAGGTTCAGGTCCTGCTGGAGAATCAGGGCAGCTGCTCCATTCTCGAACTGAACATCACCCTGCCCGATCGCTGATCGACGCAGTTGTGCACTAACGGCGGCCTCGGTCGCCGTTTGCTTTTTCGGACGCCCCAATCCATGCCGCTTTCCCAGATCGAGTTCATCCACAAGGACGACGCCCTGCTGGTGGTCAACAAGCCGACCCTGCTGCTCTCCGTTCCCGGTCGGGCCGATGACAACAAGGACTGCCTGATCACCCGCCTGCAGGAGAACGGTTACCCGGAGGCGCGCATCGTCCACCGGCTGGACTGGGAGACCTCCGGCCTGATCGTGCTGGCCCGCGATGCCGACAGCCACCGCGAACTGTCCCGCCAGTTCCATGACCGCGAGACCGAGAAGGCCTACACCGCCCTCTGCTGGGGCGAACCGGAACTGGACAGCGGCCGCATCGAACTTCCCCTGCGCTACGACCCGCCCACCAAGCCGCGCCACGTGGTGGATTTCGAGCAGGGCCGCCATGCCCTGACCTTCTGGCAGGTGATCGAGCGTTGCGGCCATTACAGTCGCGTCGAGCTCACGCCCATTACCGGTCGTTCGCACCAGTTGCGCGTGCACATGCTGTCCATCGGCCACCCCCTGCTGGGCGACCGCCTGTATGCCAACCCGGAAGCACTGGCCGCCCATGACCGCCTGTGCCTGCACGCCAGCATGCTGTGCCTGACCCATCCGCAGACGGGCGAACGTCTGAGATTCGAGTGCCCGGCGCCGTTCTGACCTAGGCTCAAGAAAAAGGCTGGGAAAACCATGAGCTTCACCGATTTCTACAACGCCACAGAAGGCCAACCTGCACGCGCCACCCTGCGTACTGCCCTGGATTGCTGGGACGGGCCGCCCGGCCGCGCTCTGGACCTGGGCTGTGGCGCCGGACGCGACACCCTGGAACTGCTCAGGCGTGGCTGGCAGGTGCTGGCCGTGGACGCCGAACCTGAGGCCCTGGCCCGCCTGGAAGCCCAGGTGGACGACGAGAAGCGCCCGCGACTGCAGAGCCGCTGCTGCCGTTTCGAAACCATGCCGCTGCCGGCAGCTCAACTGATCAATTCGAGTTTCGCCCTGCCCCTCTGCCCGCCCGAGGCCTTTCCCTCCCTCTGGCAGGCGATCTGCGGCGCCCTGCCGACTCGCGGGCTGTTCGCCGGCCACCTGTTCGGCGAACGGGATGACTGGGCCAATAACGGCATCACCATCCTGCGCCGCCGGCACCTGGAAGAACTGCTCTCGGGCTGGGACGTGCTGATGCTCGAAGAGAAAGAAGAGGATGGCGTCACCGCCAAGGGCCGCAACAAGCACTGGCACCTGTTCTCGGTGGTCGCCCGGCGCCTGTAGGAGCCAGCTTGCTGGCGAAGCCCCACTTCCATTCGCGAGCAAGCTCGCTCCTACCCTGGTCCAGGCCGTAGCACGACTGGGATTGAAATCGCTCGTACACGCCAACAGAAACCCCACCTATCGGCCTGTTAGGAAAATTCACCGCTGGTCGGCCTCCTAATCCTCGGGGGCGATGGGATAAACTCGCGCCACTGCTGTCTGGAGTCCCCCAATGCGCGAAGAGTTGAACCAGGGCCTGATCGATTTCCTCAAGGCCTCGCCCACCCCCTTCCACGCCACCCGCAGCCTGGCCAAGCGCCTCGAAGCTGCTGGTTATGTGCGCCTCGACGAACGCGAGGCCTGGCGTATCGAAAGCGGCGGCCGTTACTACGTCACCCGCAATGACTCCTCCATCGTCGCCATCAAGCTGGGCAAGCGCCCGGTGCTGGAAGGCGGCCTGCGCCTGGTCGGCGCCCACACCGACAGTCCCTGTCTACGGGTCAAGCCGAACCCGGAGCTGCACAAGCAAGGTTTCTGGCAACTGGGCGTGGAAGTCTATGGAGGCGCCCTGCTCGCCCCCTGGTTCGACCGCGACCTGTCGCTCGCCGGGCGCGTCACCTACCGTGCCGCCGGCATGGTGGAAAGCCAGTTGGTGGACTTCCAGGCGCCCATCGCCGTGATCCCCAACCTCGCCATTCACCTCAACCGTGAAGCCAACCAGGGCTGGGCCATCAATGCCCAGACCGAGTTGCCGCCGATCCTGGCGCAGCTCGCCGCCGGCCAGGCCCGCGAATTCCGTGACCTATTGGCCGAGCAGTTGACCCTGGAACACGGCATCGTCGCGGATGCGGTGCTGGACTATGAGCTGTCCTTCTACGACACCCAGACTGCCGCGGTCATCGGCCTGGACGGCGACTTCATCGCCGGCGCGCGCCTGGACAACCTGCTGTCCTGCTACGCCGGCCTGCAGGCCCTGCTGGCTGCCGAGGCCGACGAAAGCTGCGTGCTGGTCTGCACCGACCACGAGGAAGTGGGCTCCTGCTCCGCCTGCGGCGCCGACGGTCCGATGCTGGAACAGGTGCTGCGCCGCGTTCTGCCGGAAGGCGACGCCTTCGCCCGCGTCATCCAGCGCTCGCTGCTGGTATCCGCAGACAATGCCCATGGCGTACACCCGAACTACGCCGACAAGCACGACGGCAACCACGGCCCGAAGCTCAACGCAGGCCCGGTGATCAAGGTCAACAGCAACCAGCGCTACGCCACCAGCAGCGAAACCGCCGGTTTCTTCCGCCACCTGTGCCTGGAAAACGAAGTACCGGTCCAGAGCTTCGTGACCCGCAGCGACATGGGTTGCGGCTCCACCATCGGTCCGATCACCGCCAGCCAGCTCGGCGTCCGCACCGTGGACATCGGCCTGCCCACCTTCGCCATGCACTCGATCCGCGAACTGGCCGGTAGCCATGACCTGGCCCATCTGGTGAAGGTGCTCGCCGCCTTCTATTCCAGCCACGACCTGCCCTGATCAGGAAGGAAGCCCGCATGCTCAGCCATATTCGCAACACTCTCGAGGAAGCCAGGCGCGCCCTGGACAACTTCATCGCCAACGAGCAGACGCTGAAGAATATCGAGCGTGCGGCCGAACTCCTGGTCGAGAGCTTCGAGAACAAGGGCAAGGCGTTTTCCTGCGGTAATGGCGGTTCCATGTGCGATGCCATGCACTTCGCCGAAGAGCTGACCGGCCGTTACCGCAAGAACCGCCCCGGCGTCGCCGCAATCTCCATCAGCGACGCCAGCCACATCAGCTGCGTGGCCAATGATTTCGGCTACGACCACATCTTCTCCCGCTACATCGAATCCCACGGCCGCGAAGGCGATGTACTCCTCGCCTTCAGCACCAGCGGCAGGAGCCCCAACGTCATCAAGGCCGCCGAAGCCGCCCGCGCCCTCGGCGTTAAGGTGGTGGCCCTCACCGGCAAGCCCGGCTCCGCCCTGGAAGCCCTGGCCGACGTCTGCATCTGCGCCCCCGGCGGCGACTTCGCCGACCGCGTACAGGAGCTGCACATCAAGGTAGTGCATATCCTCATCGAACTGGTGGAACGCAAGCTGGCGCCAGAGAACTACGCCTGATCTGCGTTCGCTCCACCGTAGGTTGGTCCGAGCGCAGCGAGGCCCAACAACTCCGGCATCAACCGCGAAATGTTGGGTTTCGTTCCTCTACCCAACCTACAAATGCCGTCGTTTCCGGTGGGATCCCGTAGGTTGGTCCGAGCGCAGCGAGGCCCAACAACTCCGGCATCAACCACGAAATGTTGGGTTTCGTTCCTCTACCCAACCTACAAATGCCACCTTTCTCTGTGGGGGCGAATTCATTCGCCAAGGGCGGCGCAGCCGCCCAATCACTCCGGCACTTCCACGCTCACGTGGATCGCATCGTGCCGCCAGAATTCCAGGTCGCAGTCGATCAGACGGCCATGCTGGTCGCGGTTGATACGGGTGATCTTCAGCGCCGGACTTCCTGCTGACACTTTCAACGTCGCCGCCGCCTCCGGGTGCAGGGCGGTGGGCACCATGTCGAAGCGCACCCGGCCATAGCGGATACCGTACTGGCTGTCGTACAGCTCGGTCAGCGACCGGGTCAGGTCGAAATCGATAATCCCGGGGAAGTAGGCCGGATTCAGGTAGTGCTCCACGTAGAGCACCAGGCGCCCGTCGATGCGGCGCACGCGACGGATCTGGTAGACGCTCGACAGTGCCGGCAGCTCCAGCAGTTCGCAGATTTCCACGCTGGCTGGAATCAGGCGTGCCCCCAGCACTTCGGTGGCGGGCACCCGACCCTGTCCAGACACCATGGCGTGGAAGTGGCTACGCACCAGCGGGTTGTAGAGCAGCCGAGGCGGCGAGACGAACCAGCCGCGCCGCTCCTCGCGGTAGATCAACCCCTGGGCCTCCAGTTGCCCCAACGCCTCGCGCAAGGTGATGCGGGTGGTATCGAACAATTCACTCAACTTGCGCTCGGCCGGGAGCTTGCTGCTCTGGGGCAGCAGCCCGTGCTCGATCTGTTCCTGCAGCGCGCTACAGATGGCGGTCAGGGTGCGGGGCGCCTCATCGCGCATCGAAAAACTCCAATCTGGAATAGACCAGCACCACTTGGGTGCGTCATGGCCGGGCTTGCCGGCCATCCTAGGCAGCCTAGATGACTGAGGGATGACAGTCAGGCGCGCCTGCATGCGCCATGCCATCGCCAATCGCGACAGCCCCGCGAATCCGCCACTTGCCCATGGTCTACGCTTTTCAGGCGTCTGCCGCCGCCAGACTGGGCGGCGACCCTGAAATCAAACCGTCATCCAAGGCTTTTAGATTTGGCCTGGGTCTTGCTGATCTAGACCAACCTCCAAACCTGCTAAGGAGCTTCACATGAAACGCCTGTTGCTGGCTTCACTGATGGGAACGGCCATCGCCCTGGGGACCCAGGCGATGGCAAGCGACGCAGATCTGAAGAGTCTCGAACAAGCTGCACGCAAGGAAGGCGCGGTGAACAGCGTCGGCATGCCCGACAGCTGGGCCAACTGGAAAGACACCTGGATCGACCTGAACAAGCAGTACGGCCTCAAGCATGTCGACACTGACATGAGCTCCGCCCAGGAAATCGCCAAGTTCGCCGCTGAGAAAGACAACGCCACCGCCGATATCGGCGACGTGGGCGCAGCCTTCGGCCCCATCGCCGTCCAGCAGGGCGTGACCCAGCCCTACAAGCCCAGCACCTGGGCACAGATCCCTGAGTGGGCCAAGGATGCCGACGGCCACTGGATGCTGGCCTATACCGGCTCCATCGCCTTCATCGTCAACAAGCAACTGGTGAAGGAATCGCCCAAATCCTGGGCTGACCTGAAGCAAGGCAAGTACAAGGTCGCCATCGGGGACGTCAGCGCAGCCGCCCAGGCCGTCAACGGTGTGCTCGCCGCCGCCATCGCCAACGGTGGCAACGAGAAGAACATCCAGCCGGGCCTGGATTTCTTCGCCGAAATCGCCAAGCAGGGTCGTCTGTCGCTGTCCAACCCGACCATCCAGACCCTGGAAAAGGGTGAAGTGGAAGTAGGCATCGTCTGGGACTTCAACGGCCTGTCCTATCGCGACCAGATCGACCCCAGCCGCTTCGACGTGCTGATCCCCTCGGATGGCTCGGTGATCTCCGGCTACACCACCATCATCAACAAATATGCGAAGAACCCCAACGCGGCGAAGCTGGCCCGTGAGTACATCCTCAGCGACGCCGGCCAGATCAACCTGGCCAAGGGCAACGCCCGCCCGATCCGCGCCGAGCACCTGACCCTGCCGGCCGAGGTCAAGGCCAAGCTGCTGCCCAATGAGCAGTACGCCAAGGTTCAGCCGATCAAGGATGCCAAGGCCTGGGAAGAAACTTCCAAGGCGTTGCCGCAGCTGTGGCAGGAACACGTGATCATCGAGATGGAGTAAGGAGCCGGCCCAATCGCTTCCGGGCGCTTGGGTTGCTTTGAGGCGAACCATGAAGAACAAAGTCATCCTCGTCCTGCTGGATGGCCTGAACTACGAGGTGGCCCGGCACGCGCTGGGTCACCTTCAGGCCTGGTGCGGCGCCGACAAGGCGGTGCTGTACAAGCTCCAGTGCGAGCTGCCGGCACTGTCCCGTCCGCTCTATGAATGCATCCTCACCGGCGTTCCACCGATCCAGAGCGGCATCGTGCACAACGATGTGTCGCGCCTGTCGAAGGAACGCAGCATCTTCCACTACGCCAGCGCCGCCGGACTCAGCACCGCCGCCGCCGCGTACCACTGGGTCAGCGAGCTGTACAACAACTCGCCCTTCAACGCCGCCCGCGACCGCCACACCGAAGCGCCGCAGTTGCCGATCCAGCACGGCCACTTCTATTACGCCGACCACTACCCGGACTCGCACCTGTTCGCCGATGCGGAAAGCCTGCGCCAGCGCCACAACCCGGACTTCCTCCTGGTGCACCCGATGAACGTCGACGACGCCGGCCACAAGCACGGCCTGGACTCGCCGCAGTACCGCAACAGTGCGCGGGTCGCCGACATTCTGCTGGCCGAATACCTGCAGCGCTGGCTGGACGCCGGTTACCAGGTACTGGTGACCGCCGACCACGGCATGAACAACGACCGCTCCCACAACGGCCTGCTCCCCGAAGAACGTGAAGTACCGCTGTTCGTGCTGGGCGATGCCTTCAGCCTGAACACCACGGCGCAGCCGAAGCAGACCGAACTGTGCGGCACCGTTTGCGAGCTGCTGGGCGCCGCCCACGACAAGGCGGTCTGCCGGGAGTTGCTGAAGTGAATTCAACCAACCGGGGCAAATGGCTCGCACTGCTCTGCCTGCTGCCCTTCGCCTTGTTCTTCATCCTGTTCCAGATCGCGCCACTGGCCTGGGTCGCCATCCACAGCCTGAACACGCCCGACGGCTGGGGGCTGGCCAACTACACCAAGGTGTTCAGCTCGAAGTTCTACCTCCAGGCCATCAAGCACAGCCTGCAGATCGCGTTCTGGTCGAGCCTGTTCGGCATCGTCATCGCGGTAATCGGCAGCTACTCGCTGCGCCGGGTGGACTCCAAGCTGCGCGACTTCGTCATGGCCTTCTCCAACATGACCAGCAACTTCGCCGGGGTGCCGCTGGCCTTCGCCTTCATCATCCTGCTGGGCTTCAACGGCGCGCTGACCATCCTGCTCAAGCAGTCCGGGGTGATCGAGGACTTCAATCTCTACTCGAAGACCGGCCTGATCGTGCTCTACACCTACTTCCAGATTCCCCTCGGCGTGCTCCTGCTCTATCCGGCGTTCGACGCCCTGCGCGAGGACTGGCGCGAGTCTGCCTCGCTGCTGGGGGCCAGCCCCTGGCAGTTCTGGCGGCACATCGGCCTGCCAGTGCTGACGCCCGCCTTGCTGGGTACCTTCGTCATCCTCCTGGCCAACGCCCTCGGCGCCTATGCCACCGTCTACGCCTTGACCACCGGCAACTTCAACGTGCTGACCATCCGCATTGCCGCCATGGTCGCCGGCGACATCGCGCTGAATCCCAGCCTGGCCAGCGCCCTGGCGATGGTGCTGGTGGGGTTGATGGCGCTCATCACCGTGGTCCATCAGTGGCTGCTGAAGAGGAGCTACCATGTCGCGCGCTGAATCCCGCAATGGCGGCCTCTATCATCGCGTGGTGGTCTGGCTGCTGTTCCTGATACTGCTGCTGCCGCTGGCCGGCACCCTGCTCTACTCGCTCTCCACCAGTTGGTCGGCGACCATCCTGCCGGATGGACTGACCCTCAAGTGGTACCTGGCGCTGTGGAGCGACACGCGCTTCCTCACCGCATTCGGCCAGTCGCTGCTGGTGTGTTTCGGTGCCCTGGCGCTGTCGGTAGTGCTGATCCTGCCGCTGCTGTTCGTGGTGCATTACCACTTCCCGCGGCTCGACGGGCTGATGAACATCCTCATCCTGCTGCCCTTCGCGGTGCCGCCGGTGGTGTCCTCGGTGGGGCTGTTGCAGATATACGGTTCCGGGCCGCTCGCCATGGTGGGTACGCCCTGGATCCTGATCGGCTGCTTCTTCACCATCGCCCTGCCTTTCATGTACCGCGCCATCACCAACAACCTGCAGGCGATCAACCTGCGCGACCTGATGGACGCCGCCCAACTGCTCGGCGCCAGCACCTGGAAGGCGGCCTTCCTGGTGGTGCTGCCCAACCTGCGCAAGGGCCTGATGGTGTCGCTATTCCTGTCGTTCTCCTTCCTCTTCGGCGAGTTCGTCTTCGCCAACCTGCTGGTGGGCACCCGCTACGAGACCTTGCAGGTCTACCTGAACAACATGCGCAACAGCAGCGGCCACTTCAACAGCGCCCTGGTGATCTCCTACTTCTTCTTCGTGCTGCTGTTCACCTGGGCAGCCAACCGCCTGAACAAGGACAACGCATGAGTTTTCTTTCCATCCGTGGCCTGCACAAGAACTACGGCCAGACCACCATTTTCACCGACATCGATTGCGAGATAGGCAAGGGCGAATTCGTCACCCTGCTCGGCCCGTCCGGCTGCGGCAAATCCACCCTGCTGCGCTGCATCGCCGGCCTGACCGAAGTGAATGGCGGCCAGATCCTCCTGGACGGCCAGGACCTGGTGCCTGTGTCCCCCCAGAAGCGCGGCATCGGCATGGTGTTCCAGAGCTACGCGCTGTTTCCCAACATGAACGTGCAGCAGAACGTCGCCTTCGGCCTGCGCATGCAGAAAGTCCGCGCTGCCGACAGCAAGCAGCGGGTCGACGAAGTCCTCGCCATGGTGGAGCTATCCGACTTCGCCACGCGTTACCCGCACCAGCTCTCCGGCGGCCAGTGCCAACGCGTGGCCCTGGCCCGGTCGCTGGTTACCCGTCCGCGCCTGCTGCTTCTCGACGAACCGCTGTCGGCGCTGGACGCGCGCATCCGCAAGCACTTGCGCGAGCAGATCCGTGCCATCCAGCAAGAGCTGGGGCTGACCACCATCTTCGTGACCCATGACCAGGAGGAAGCCCTGACCCTGTCGGACCGCATCTTCCTGATGAACGCTGGACGCATCGTCCAGAGCGGCGACGCGGAAACCCTCTACACCGCACCGGTGGATGCCTTCGCCGCCGGCTTCATCGGCAACTACAACCTGCTCGACGCCGACGCTGCCAGCCGCCTGTTGCAGCGTCCGGTCAACAGCCGCGTCGCTATTCGCCCAGAGTCCATTGCCCTGAGCCACGAAGGCGGCATCGAGGCCGAAGTGCGCAGCCACAGCCTGCTGGGCAACGTGGTGCGCTATCGCGTCGAGGCACGCGGCGTGGAACTGGTGGTGGACGTACTCAACTGCTCCGCCGAAGATCTGCACCGCAAAGGCCAACGCATCGGCCTTCGAATAGACGATCACGCAATACGGGAGGTGGCCTGATGGCCCTGGCAATCTTCGACCTTGACGACACCCTGATTGACGGCGACTGCGCCAGCCTGTGGAGCGCCCACATGGCAGAACTGGGCTGGGTCGATGGAGAATCCTTCGTCCGCAAGGACCATGAACTGATGGCGCTGTACGCCGAGGGCAAGCTGGCCATGGAAGACTACATGGCCTTCAGCCTGTCGCCGCTGGTGGGGCGCACCGCTGAAGAAGTGGAGTTCGTGGTCGGGCCCTTTGTCGAAGACGTGGTCGAGCCTCTGATCCACTCCGACGCCATGCGCTGCCTGGCCCGGCACCGCGCGGCTGGTGATCGCATCCTGATCATTTCCGCCTCGGCACACTTCCTGGTCAGCGCAATCGCCGAACGCCTGGGCGTGGAAGAAGTGCTGGCCATCGACCTGGAAGAGCAGCACGGTTGCTACAGCGGCCGCACCCGCGGCGTGCTCACCTACCGCGACGGCAAGGTGACGCGCCTGAACGCCTGGATGGAGGAACAGCGCGAGAACCTGGAAGGCGCCTACTTCTATTCCGACTCGCGCAACGACCTGCCACTGCTCTCGCTGGTGGCCCACCCGCACACGGTCAACCCCGACCCGACCCTGCGCGCTCATGCCGAAGAGGCCGGTTGGCCGGTGCTCGATTGGCGCTAATCGTTTCTTGATGGGGTTGGTCAGCCCACCGACCTCGTTGGGCTTCGCTGCGCTCTGACCAACCTACAAAAGCCCCTCTCCCTGTGGGGGCGAATTCATTGGCCAAGGACCTGCAGCCCCGTAGGTTGCGGCGGAGCTAAGCGAAGCCCAACACGCGGAGTTTCGGCCCCCCTCGTTGGGCTTCGCTGCGCTCTGACCAACCTACAAAAGCCCTCACCCTGTGGGGGCGAATTCATTCGCCAAGGGCCGCGCAGCGGCGCCGTAGGTTGTGGCTGAGCTACGCGAAGCCCAGCACCCGGAGCTGCCAGCCACTTCGTTGGGCTTTGCTACGCTCTGACCAACCTACAAAAGCCCCCTCTCCCTGTGGGGGCGAATTCATTCGCCAAGGGCCGATGCATTGGGTCTTGGCATGCTCCCCAAGCAGCCCCTCATCGCTGTATTGTTTTGTATATAGCGATAGGCGAACATCAGCGACCTGATCAAGAGATCGACGAAGCGTATCGGCAGGCGGCGCAAACCAAATAGAAACTTGACTTCAAAGTCAACAAATCCCAACAATGCACCCTCATCGCTGTATAGAAATCTACATAACGATAACCTCAGCACTTCGCCAAGGAGTCATCCCATGAGTCATCGCCTCACCCGCGCCGCCGCCGCGCTCGTTGCCCTGTTCGCCCTGGGCAGCGCCTCGGCTGCCGAAGTCCAGGTGGCAGTCGCCGCCAACTTCACCGCGCCGATCCAGGCCATCGCCAAGGATTTCGAAAAGGACACCGGCCACAAGCTGGTCGCCGCCTACGGCGCCACCGGCCAGTTCTACACCCAGATCAAGAACGGTGCGCCTTTCGAGGTCTTCCTGTCGGCCGACGACACCACCCCGGCCAAGCTGGAGAAGGAAGGCGATGCCGTGCCCGGTTCGCGCTTCACCTACGCCATCGGCACCCTGGTGCTCTGGTCGGCGCAGGACGGCTACGTGGATGCCAAGGGCGACGTGCTGAAAACCGGTCAGTACAAGCACCTGTCCATCGCCAACCCGAAAGCCGCGCCCTACGGCCTGGCGGCCACCCAGGTGCTGGAGAAGCTGGGCCTGACCACAGCCGTGAAGCCGAAGCTGGTTGAAGGCCAGAACATCACCCAGGCGCTGCAGTTCGTTTCCAGCGGCAACGCCGAGCTGGGCTTCGTCGCCCTGTCCCAGGTGTACAAGGATGGCAAGATCACCAGCGGCTCCGCCTGGATCGTGCCGACCGATATGCACGAGCCGATCAAGCAGGACGCGCTGATCTTGAAGAAAGGTGAATCCAACCCGGCCGCCAAGGCGCTGGTGGATTACCTGAAAGGGCCGAAGGCCGCAGAAGTGATCAAGTCCTACGGTTATCAGCTGTAAGGACTGCGCGGGGGTGAAACACCCTCATCCCCGGCCCCTCTCCCGAAGGGAGAGGGGCGGTAGCGGCGACTCAGTCGTCGCCCTCCTCCATTGCGGCCTTGAGGGCCTCGTAGGCCGGTGCGGTGTAGATGCCGACGTCCACGGCCAGCTGCATGACCTTCTCCAGATCGTTCTTGTAGACCAATACGCACTGCAGTTCGTCGTCCAGCGGTTCGCTGAAATCCACCAGCACGTAGCCGCCCTTTTCCGGGTAGAGGCTGCCCATCTGCACCTGGATGCGGTTCAGGGCCTTGAGCGGCTCGACCTTCACCAGTTGCTTGGGCTTGAGCACGAAGTTCACGCTCGGACCGAAGGAATCCACTACCTGCTGGAACAACTGGTCGTAGCTGTCGGCCTGGAACAGCACGGTGTCGGGCAGGCTGCCCACTACCACCCATTCGCCCAGGGGAATGGG
>MTEY01001084.1_pt1 | contig 69025 bp, 79 predicted proteins | sample 1042721 | NCBI WGS metagenome assembly MTEY01 (sample SAMN06185809, study PRJNA358809) | soil metagenome | isolation source: soil biostimulated with seedmeal as carbon source | place: India | collected 2015-05-23 | reverse complement strand
AAACCACAAGGAAACCACTCCCCACTCACACCCCTCTCCGGGAAACAGGCCGGAAACCAGAAAACTGAACGGAACGGCGGTGGGGCTTGCCCGCCCTCGCGGCTCTCGCAAGGAAACCCACCACTACGCCTTCGGCTGCGGGTGGATTTCCTTGCTCGGACATTCGCTTCGCTCATGTCGAGGAAAGCCAGGGATAGCCTGAGGCTATTAATTTGCTTGAGGCAATTATTCTGCCCTGAGGGCGGCTTTGGCCTGTTGCGCTGGTGCTGCCTGAGGGGTTGTAAGCCGCTCCAGGGCTTCGCCCTTGCGCGAAGGAGTGGCGACTTGCCCCTGGTCTTGCTGGAGAGCGATTTCAGGTCGGTGGATATGCATTGACTGAGCTGCCTTCTGACGCATCCATGCGCCAGCCGACAGCTGGCTCGGCGCCCCGCTCCGCTCGCCGGAGTCGGCTCCTGCCGACAAGATCAAGAGCAAGGTTGGACAGGAAGAGAAGCCAGTAGTGTTCTGTTTTTCGAGAGGGTTAGCTTGGGCGGCGATGTGCTCACCGCCCTTTGCTTAGCGCAGGTAGTACGACAGCAACATTGCGGCCATGACTGCGGGGATCGTGGCTCGCGCAGATCCATCTGGATTCATGGCGAAGAGTGCCGCTGGCTCCAGTACCTGCTTGAGCAGGCTGATGGCTGGATCTCCTGCTGGCAGATCCTTGGTGATCGACGACCCGATATCTGGCATTACCAGCAGCATGTTGGTCATCGGTCTGAGCCTGATGGCCATAAGGTTGGCTTGCTCCGGTGTTATCTCCTCGAACCTTATTTGATCCAGGCGCTCTTCAATGGCTGCGGTTGCCATGCTCCGGATTTGCTTCTCCAAGTACTTCTCCAGTTGACCTGGTGTTTTCTCGGCGAATACCACCTGATCTCCCTGCATTAACACCTTGCCGTCTCCTTTTATTCCACAGGTGGTTCCATAAATGCTGGCGCTTAAGTTGTTGTATCTTTCTAGTGCGTCATTTATGCATTGCATAGGAGAATTGCTCATTTATTATTCTCCAATTCTATTGCGGTATTTTGCCATTATTTCATCAATTGCTTTATATCCTGTTGCTTGCTCTGCTTTATCTCCTTCCATGCAGCTATTCTTGGGGCTTAATTCGTCCTTTTCGCATATGATTTCATTAATCGCACTTACGATACTCTCCTTGAGTTTCTTTTCGAGAGTCGTTATCACTTGTTCTACTATCTTCTCTTCAAGCTTGTGGTGTTGCGAGATTTGCTCTAACTCTTTGTGGAATTGCAAACTCCCAGACACCATTTTTCTCATTAGGTGGGCAATTTCTTTAACTGACTCCATTGTTTCGAGTTGCGAGTCTAGCACTTCCTTGAATTGCTCTTTCAGTACAACCATTGCCGCATGTATTTGAATGATTTCTTTGTCTGTGGATGGCTTTCTCATTTTGAGACCTCGTTATCTGGTCTCCGTGTATTTGGCTTATTTGCCTTTCCGTATGATTCTATTATTTCAATGTACCAACATGGTTTCAATATACCGATTTATCTATTTTTAGGTATACTTTGAAAATAATTTCACGAGCAATAAAAAGCCCCGTCTCCGGGGCTTGTTTTTATCGTCTTGCATGTTTATTTAGGAATTCTCTGCATGCCTTCATGCTTGTGTAAACCTGATCTTTTGGCTTGTCTTTGTCCGGAAGTTTGGCAGCAATGCTTTTCGCAAAGCTGATCATTTTTTCTGTTGGCGCAGGATCATTTGCCGAGTTGTGTTTCTCGATGTACGCCGCCAGTTTTCGCCGATCAGTGATCTCTTCGGCTGTTGGCTCTACTCCGGAAACTCCAGCGAGTTTCTTCGCCAGGGCTACCTGAGCATCGCTGGGCGCCAGTGTTTCTGCGGTTTCCGCTCGTTTCTCATCTCGTTTCCCAAGGTGCTCATCCAGAAACGCCCTGGCCTTTTCCGGGTCTGAGAGTGCTCCGCGTGGTGGCGTGATTCCCTTTCGTTCTGCGATTTTTTTGATGGTTTCCTTCATCCTTGGGGTTACTGCTGATGCTCCAGAAACCATTTCCCGTGCATCTTCTCTGTTTCCGAACTGGCTGTTCATCCAGGAAATATAGCCTTCGATGGTTCCGAAGGTTTCTTCAATAAAGGAGTCTCGAACCGCTTTGGCCTCTTCATCATTCGAGAGTAATGCCAGGTCGGCGAGACGCCCTTCCCACTGCGCTGTTGTCTCGATTCGATAAAGCCACTCGTGGCCGTGCTTCATTTGAAATTCAATGAATTCCTGGCCCTTTTCCTCCAGGTAGAATTGTGCTGATTTATCAGCGCGAATGTATCCTCGCAACTTCAAGGTTGGAATGATGTCTTTGCGAGTGGCCGGAGTACCAATGCCTTCTGGCTTGTTTTCTCCATCGGCCAAGTAGGCGCGCATCTTCGGGTCATCGATCTCGCGGGCTGCTTTTTGCAGGGCTTTTTCAATGTTTTGTTCGGAGTAGCGACTTGGGGCCTTGGTCTTGCCTTCGTGAATATCCACGGACTCAATCTTTGCGGACGTGCCATTGTTAAGTCGCGGAAGTTCGGCGGTCTTGTTCGGGCCGGCGTTCATGATCGCACGCCAACCAGGATCAAGGGTGCGTTCGGCTTTTGCCACAAAGATCGACTCTGGCTGCTTGAGCAGATCTTCCACGGGGACTAAGAAGGTGGCTTTCTGCGTGGCCAGAGTCGCTGGGGGGAGCATGGCCTGCACATATCGGGTGGCAATCAGTAGGTATGCGGCCCGCATGTGCGCTCCGGTGTGCCCACCCTGCTTTTTCGGTTGAAGGTTGGCCAGCACCTGGTCGTTGACCTCGCTTGTCGACGGAATCAGTCCGTAGTGCTCCAGCTTCTTGGTGACGAACACCTTGGGGCGGAATGCCTTGTACTGGCTGTCGCTTCCGGTATGGATTGCGACAGCTCGTTTTGCGGCAGCGGCTAGAGCTGGGATGCCGGCAACTGCATTTAGGCGAGAATCGCGCTCATCGGGCTGGTAGAGGTTGAGTGGTAGCTCACCATGGGCCGTGCGTGGATAGGAGATGAAGCCCTGCTCGTACAGATCCTCGATAGCTGCCTGCGCTACGTCGCCGGTCACCTTGCATTCAGCCGAGAGGGCTGATTTGGCTTCTACCAGGTCGTATGTGATTGGCGGGTGCTGCTCACGCTTGCCTTCGGTGTAATCAGTGACCTTGGCGCTCGCCGAGGCCTGCAAAAGACGTTTCTCGAAGGCGTTTACCGCGCTGGCGTCCAGGAAGAGAGGGCGATCAAGCTTGCCCTCCCCTTGGAGCCCCTGCGGCTCCCAGCTGATGCCTGGCACCTGGTTTGCGTCGATCAGATCCTGGGTGATCTTCGGTGTGTATTCCGCGTTGATGAGGTTGGCCATGGTCGAGAAGTTGGCCGACACATCATAGAAGGTTCGGGCCTGGAAGTTGCGGATCTCCATCTCGCGCTTGTAGATCATGAATAGCGCTGCTGATTGCACGCGCCCTACCGAGACGACGCTTTCGCGACCGGCTCCGGTGCCCAGTACTCTGCCCATGTGCCCCTTGCGCCCGTAGAAGGTCATTGCACGCACCAGGTACATGTACGACCAATCGCAGCGAGCTCGTGCTTCAGCAGCTCGTGCCAGGGGCTTTTTCTCCCAGGCTGGAAGCAAAGAGCCGAGTGCCTGCTTGATCGAGCGCTCATCCATGCCAGCTGCCAGCCAGCAGCGCTGGACGGGCTTTGTCCAGTTGAAGTGCTCCAGGATCAACCAGCCGATGTATTCGCCTTCGCGGTCTGCGTCGGTGGCGAGGATGACCTCAGAGGCGCCCTTCAGGCCCTGCTTGATGTTCTCCAGCAGATCCTTGATCGAGCCAGGCCGGTTGCCCTCCTCCTTGATTGGAACCACTTGCACCTGACGAGGAAGAACCTCAAGCCCTTTGGGGTCGTTCCAGCCGAGCTCTGGATTGATGCTGTCCGGACTTGCGAGGGTCAGCAGGTGGCCACGGGCCCAATTCACTCTTACGGGTTTGCCGTTGAGTATGCCGGTGTAGGAGCTTCCGCTCTTGCTCCAGCCCATGGCCTTGGCCATGTTCTCGGCCACGTCCTTCTTTTCGGTGATGATCAGGGTCGTCACGAGATGCTCCTTCGCATGTATCTCTGATGTAGCGATACTGGCATCTAATAACGTATTGCACAATGTATATTTGCATTATATAGTTGTGCCCATGAGGTGACCTATGACCAAGAAAAGCACTCCGATATCCGCCACAGCTGCTGGCTTTCCGCTGTTCGTAACCCATGCCGGCATGCCTGATGCTTTCCGTCAGCTGGACGAGCACCTGTCTACCGCAGGCCAGCGCCCTGGCTATGAGCTCAGCCTTTTCCATGTGCTCGATGTCAGCTCGATGTCGCTGCATGGGGTTCGCCGTTCGAATCGTCCAGATGCTGCTGAGAACCCCTACCTGGTCTCGCATGCATTTCTGGTCGGCGGGCCTGGTGATGCTCGGGAGAGCGCTCGATTCAGCTTTGCTGGGCTTCTGCTGAGCTTCCGCTGTGGTGATGAGCAGGTTGGCTGCGAGGTTTGGCAGGATGGAAAGGATGTTGCCCTGCTGACGCCAGATGATGCAGTTGCTGCGCTTAAGCAGCTGCTGTTGCAGGTGGATTGATATGCGCAGTGGCATCATCGGTGAGCTGCTCGATTTCTCCGATCTTGCCTGCGCCTACGCACACTTTTCCCGCGTTGATTTTGATGCTGAAAGCGTCCTTCATCAGATCCGGCACGAGACCTACAAGCGTCGTCTCCGTGTATTTGGTGAGAAGTACCAGGATCTGCTTTCCCCTGACGAGCTGGCTGAGCGCCTTTGCCTGTCGACCGAAGATTCTGTCGTCGTCTATGACGATCACCTCAACCTCGCTCAGGTGAATGCAGAAGCCGGGCTTGAGTTCATTGCCGCTACTTCGCACTTGAGTATCCCTTTCCAGGAGCACCCTGCTTTCTTCAAGGGGCGTGAGGCTTGTGATCGCGCCATCCTGGATAACCCTTTTGTATTGCACGACGTGCCAGCCGCCTATTTCAGTGCAAAGGCCCTGGCCAGTGCTGTCTCGAAGGCTGGGATGGCCCTGGGCTGGCTCGATGTCGACTCGCGTACTTACGCGCTGTGCGTTGATGCCGTGAAGTCGTTCCCCGAGGCGATTGCTCTCATCCCGCGATTCCTGATGAACGGAGAGATCATTCAGCATGCTTTGCTGGGTAATCCGTACTTTGCTCTGCGCCATGTTCCTGCCGAGCTGCTTGATCGAGAGACATTGCTGGAGGTTGTGAAGGCAGACCCCTCCTTTATCCAGGCCCTGCTCCAGATCGACCCCAGTCCCGTTGACGACGAGATTGTGGCCGAGGCCCTGGCTCGAATGCCTTCCCTTCTCCTGCTGCTGCCAAGACGCCTGCTGACCAAGCGAGTGTTGATGGCACTTCTCGATGCTCATCCAGAGCTGCTCGTGGTTATCCCCATGGATCTGCTGGATGAAGACCTGGCTGCGGTTGTTGTTCGCAGGCGTCCTGATTTGATCGGCAAGATCCCGGTCGAGCTGCGCGGCGTCAAAGTGTGCGCTGAATATGCAAGGCATGACGATTCACACCTTGCTGCGTACTTCTCTGCTCGCGTTGTCGCGCATTTCAAAGAATATCGTCGATCAATTTCAATCAATGAAGAGATTGGCGACATACCACATTCAATAAAAATCAGAATAAATCTGAATAATTAACGAATATACCCAATATTCGTTCAAGTGGAATATTGAAATGGCTTTTGCTCATTCGCAATAATGAAAATGTAAACATTATTGCGAGGTTAAAGCCATGCCAATCAATATCGAAACCAGGAAAAACAGCAAAGGCGGTGTAAGCGCCATAATTGTTGAGTTTTCTGGTTGCCCTCCTGAAGTCATAAATGCCTTTCTGTCTGGGTTTCGGGAATACCGATTTCAATCCTGTCAGGGTGATTCAGTCATTTACTCTGTAAGTGTATTAGGCGACCGAGCTGCTATTAGTCATCTCTTCGCCTTGAATAGATTCAGAGATAAGGCCGCATCGATCTGTTCTGACTATGAGTCATTTTTTGATGATAAGTCAGACTGGGAGGATCGCTTGTATGCCGTCAAACGTAAATACCAAGGCCTCCAGTCGAACATTTCTACCATCCGGAAACGCCACTCCGAGGTTTCTCAGTCGGCCTACGGTGCCGAGAAGCTGGTTCTGGAGGTGGCTGATGATCTAGCCAAGCTGGAGCTTGAGCTCGACAAACTGGGAACCAGGATTGCCGTGGCAAGCTTCTGATTTTCGACGGGAAACCAATGGAAACGTAGAGATATCAGCGACTTACGGCAGGCCTGAGAACGCAGGAAACGACTGTGGTTGACAATGTATATTTCAACGAATAGTCTTTGTAGCAGGATGGTTTCCTAGCCAGAAACCAAGCAGAAACGAAGAAACCATCACTTAATCGCGAGAACATCATGAATATCAAATTTATCTGGCGGAACGCTTCTGCCTTCATTCTCTCAGGCCTTGGGCTTGGACTTTTATCGGTTAGCTGCTTTGCAATGGTTTTTGCGGGCAATACCTTTTTCGAATCCATTGATAATGGAGGCGGTCTTAAAGAGATTTATTCTTTTGGCATTGTCCTTCTGGAAATTGCCGCCTGGATTCTTTGGGGTGCATCTGCCGTCCTGTGGAATAAGAAATACAAGTTGCTCGCTCTTGTAACCTTCTTAAGTGCTTTTGCTTGGGAGGCGTATTCTGGCGCTGTGCACTACAACTACTTCCACGCATCTATTGTCCAGGGCGTCAAAAATAGCGAAGTGGATCTGACTGTTGGTCAGGATTACCGAAAAGCCAAAATGACATCGCTGGTCGATGAAATGACGGTGCTCGACAAGTCCTTTGAATCCCCTGATTTCGGCGCTGCCTCTATCCGGGAAACGATTCGATCTGTTCAAGCAAGTGCTAGTGCCGCGATTCGTCAGGGCAGCACTACCAATGGTGATCGGATTATCGAGAAGCTCAATCAGCTCCAGGAAAAGCTGGGTGATGCTGAAAATCGCCGTGCTCAGTACGTGCTCGATGAGCAACGCCGCCGCGATGAGCGTAAGCGCTCCATTCGAGCCGAGCTGGACAGCATGCAGGCCGAGGTTGAGCAGGTAGCGAAAGGTGGTGGCATGACCAAGGGCCTTGATGAGGCCAGCGCTTCTGTCATGGCTCTGTGCGGGGCATTCCTATTGAAGCTGATGTCCATGCTCTGCTCCATTGTTCCTGGGTACATCTGGTCTTCCCGTTCCGCTGGGCTCAAGAGCGAGGTTGCGGTCTCATCTCCACCAGCTGCCGCCCCTGTTCTCACCGTAGATCATCAACCTGTCGCGGGCGAGACACCCACACACGAAGCGCGTCAGGTGGCCTGCACCGCTGCCAAGCGAGATGAGCGCCTTCAGGATTTGATGGTTGCTCAGCCAGAAGTCTTCCAGGAAGTGGCCCAGGAAGCTCCTATGGATGCCCCTGGCGCCATTACCGCTGATTCACTGAGTGTTGGCCTGCCTTCCGGCTGTGAGGCGTTCTATCGCGCTCTGCTGACCTACATGAAGCGCCACCCGAAGGGAGAGAGCCTGCCGCGCAAAGGGATCACCGAGCTGGTTGGGGTTGGCTTGAATAGCGAGCGGATTGGCGAGGTGTATGCCCACGCCCTTGGGGTTGGCCTGATTCAAAAAGACGGTCGCAGCTACTACCTGACCAACCTGGTCGACGAGGTGGTCATCTGACCGCCTGCTGTGGGAATACAAAATTAGTATTCCCACCGATACCAACTTAGTATATAAACCCAGAAGAGCGCCCCGGAGACGCCATGATGACGCAGATCAGAGTACACGAAGAACACACCAGGAAGCGTCGTGGGGAGCGTGGGCCACAGCCCATCGACAACCCAAGAACAGCCCTGGAAGTCTGGATTTACCCTAAGCACGACGAGCTGATGCTGCTTGATGAGGTCAACACTCATCTGCAAGCGGATGGTCTGTGTCAGGGTGCCAAAACCCGTGATGGGTTGCTCAGCACTACGGAGCTTTTCCTGGCGCTACTGCGCTTCTACCAGGAACGCTCGCACCTACCCATCGAGATCGTAACGCCATCAACTGGGGAGCGCGGAAAAACCGCGAAGATCGGCTTGAACCGTGACGAGCTCGAAGAGTGGTTATCCGTTCAAAACGCGCTCACAAAGAAGCTTGGCAAACCCAGCAAGACCGGCTGCAAGCCAATCGTAGCAACTCTATCCCTCGCTCATTTTTACCTGAAACACAGAGAAAGCCTGGCGCCACAGGCTGTATAACCGAAATCCGCTCAATGTAAATATACATTTGTCATACATTGGGGTTTACACAGAAATACCAATATGGTTTACTACAAATATAGGGCACTGCCCACGAGAACAGAAAAGGTCAATGAACATGTCGAATTTCTGCTTGAAGCTTAGCGACAGGGTCGCTAGAGCGCTTTATCGAGACCTGGAGCAAGTCTTTAACGCCATCACCTACATGATGGTGACGGAGCATATTGCTCCTGGCGCAACCATCTCCATTAACGCCAATGACGCCGTTCGTCGCGCCGTCGAAAACTACATCATCTATGGTCTTTTGGATCGGGTGCTAGGCGACCGTTCTGATTACGTGCTGAAAATCCCCTACTTAACCCTTGAAGAGATGGGCTCCACCGGGAAGAACACGATTGATCGTTTGACTGAGCGTGATCGCGCAGCCGTCAAGACTTACGACATTGATCTGAGTGGCTGCGCTACCCGAAAGCAATTGGAGGATCACGTTCTGAGCCTGTACGACGCCTGCGTTCGTCGCCAAGAGCAAGCCGAAGAGCTTGAGCAGATGCGCAAGGCCCACGAAGTCAGCCAGATCTCCGTCACCCCATCCGCAACTGAAGCTCCAGCAGCTTCCCCAGAGGTGGTCGCCAACGCCATCACTGAGCAGGAGCTGGACAGCCTGGAAGAGATCCCGGACGCCGACTTCGAGCAAGAGCAAAAAGATGAGGTTGAGCAGGAAGAGGAACTGGCTCAGGAAGAGCTGGAGGGCGATGCCCACAAGCAAATGCCGCTCGTAGTGGAGAGCGAAGAGCGACCCGAGGAGCAAGCCGAGGAAGAGGACGACACCCCGTTCGATGCTGAGGGTCTGGCAGAGGATCTGGCGGAAACGACTCAGGAGAGTGAGGTGGTTGTCGAAGACGACCCCATGAAAGCCCTGGAAGCGATTCTGGGCAAGAAAAACCAATAACCAGAAAAAGAAAAACCCCGTCAGGCGCCAACCGAAACGGGGTTCAGAGAACATTCATAACAGGTCAATGAAATGAACAAGTCGAAAAATAATCCAAAGGACGGGGAAGATCAAGCCCAGTCCGACAGCAAGACGCCACCAGGCGCTTGCGGAGCCAAGGATTTGGCTCCAAACATCAAGTCGATTCTCGGCGAAATCCAGAAAATCAATGGCGTCATCGACGGCGTAAAGGGTGAGCTGGCCACGCTCGCTGCTAAGCCCGATGTCGACCTTTCATCGATCCAAACCCTGATCACCGCCGTCGATACTGGCTTTGCGAGCATCTCGAAGGATGTTCAGGCTCTGGTTGAGGCTCAGGCCAGCCTGGCCCGCAAAGATGACCTTAGCGATCTCGCCGACAAGTCTGACATCGATCAGGTCAAGCAGATGCTCTCTGGCCTGGCGCTCGGCATGGGCGAGGTGAGGGCCGGCGTCAGTGGCCTGCACGGCAAAGTCGATGTGATCGGCGCCGACACAGCCGAGATCAAGGCAGGCGTGCTCAGCATCGAGCAGAAGATCGATCTGCTGACCGAGGGTATGGGCCTGGTCATTGGCGATCTGCATGCTATCCGCGCTGGGGTGAATGCTCTGGAGCATTCGCTTGATAGCCTGGGCGATGCTGTTGTTGATATCAAAGAAGACACCAAATTCATCCCAGAGATGAACGATGATCTGAAGACTTTTCGCATTGTTTTTGATGCAACTGCAAAGCTCATCATTCAAACAATTTCTGGCGGCAATAGCGCCCTGATGAAAAAGGTTGAGGCCCACAATCAGAACGTAAACAAACTGGCTGCGTCTGTTTCTCAGGCCAGTAAGCATATTGTTGGCCTATCTGACAGTGCGGGCCAAATTATTTCCGACATCAATCAGATCAGCATTAAAGCCCGTGGCGCTGTCAATATGTCTGAGGCTGCTCTGCGCAGTTTCTTTGAGGTTGGCACTCAAGCAGCTGGCGAGGAATTGCTTGAGCGTGTAAAGGGTTGGATTAGCCCTCTGATTGACGGCATGAAAGCTTCTTGCTCCGAAGAGGCTTTTGTTGTGATGGCGGGGAGTATTGCCACTAGCAGTGAGAAAATCGCTGCCGGCGTTCAGTCATTGAATGACCATGCTGACGATATTCCCCGAGCTGTTAGCGATTTAAAAGAGACCCTTCAGACTCTTGTTTCTGCAAAGGCAATTAGTCACGAAGAGTTTCTCAGTAGAACTGAAGAGCTAGAGTCAACCTACAAGAAAATTGCAGGACACCTCGCTGGCGTTGCTAGTAAGTCTGATCAAGCGGTCGCAAGTATTAAGAATTTCGAAACATCCTCTGCCGCAGTTGTAGAGAAGATGTCTAGAACTGCTACGACCGGCATGATAAACACGCTTGAAGCTCGCATGGATGGCATGGAAGATAGATTGATTGAGAAGGTGGTTGAGCGCATTAAACCAGCCCTTGCTCCGGCATTTTCTGAGGTCGTAAGTAGTCTTTTTGTTGCCGCGCAAGATGCAAGCATCACCCCATAACAGCAATAATAAATAGGTGAATTATCATGAGTGTTGATAGTAATAGTTTATTTCTCAGTAGAGAGGAAATCCTTGATGAGCTCAGGAGCATTGAGGGTGCCGATCTAGACCGCTTCGTTGCTGACCTGGCCGAGCAAATCAAGGATCACGTCGATAACTCGAAGTCGATTGGCATTAAGACTGGCAACGACTACCTGGATAGCATTGGTCTTTCCAGCGACTCAAATATTGACATTATCTACCAGAGAAATCGGCTTGCCGATTTCCCGGTGGATATGCCGCTCAACAATCTTTTGTTGCTGAAAGATGATAGCGGTGGCTTTATTGACCCCAATTCTGTGGATGCATTCAAGAAATTCTGGGATGGCTATGTTCGAGATGATGACAATTACGCCAGAACGGACATTTTCTCAAAGGATGGTAGCTTGGTTTGCAGGGCTGGCGACTTTGAAGATGGTTTTTTTCGAAGCATTAACGATCTTGGCGATCCCAAGAGCATGTCGGAAATCTCTATTCGCTTAATCAATGTGCTCGATGACGGCCTGCGTAGCGATAATCGAACACTCGATTTGTATAAAGAGTATTCCAACAAGGGTTGGACGCTGTCAGACCTAGAGGCGAACAAGGAAAAGCTGAAAACCTCAGAGGCATTTAATAGTGCCCTGGACTGCATTGCTTACCCTGGGCTTTATGAGCGCACTCGCTCAGTTTTCATTGCATCACTCAATCACCGTTTGAATGAATTCTTTGCAGCCAAATCAAATGCCAGTGATTTCAAAGTTACCTATTCTGATTTGCGGCGCTTGGCTAATAGCTGCCAGAAGTATGCTGTTACTAAGGCAAAAGAGTCGATTGAGTATGATCGGATAAACAGAGATGTGGATGAGAGTTTCGCTATTCTGGCTAGGAGCCAGATTTCGATCAGTCGATCCATCAAACGTAAAATAGAGAACGAGCAGAAGACCCACACCCAGTACGGCAAGACCATTCGGCTTGATCCGAATAAGCCTCTGAAAGATCAGATCAAGAAGATTCAGGATGGATACAAGCCCTGGGTTGGCAAGAAACTGGATGACTTGGAGTCGAAAGGCCTGGTTTCCATCGCCGCTGCCGCTATCGCGAAGCGCAATGGGCGTGACTATGTGTCCGGTGATGATATCGACGCGGCCCGTGGCGCTATTGCCAGCGCGAGGAAGGTGGTGGGTGAGTTCAATTCTGCCCAGGACTTCCTGAAGCGCCTGGCTGGCCCTGGAAACGCGGAGTTCGCCAAGAAGCTCTCTGGATACCTGCGGGCCAACGCAGAGAAGCGTCAAACATTCATTGGTGGAGTGGAGGGCTTGGCGACCAAGCTGGCCACCTATAACCGAGGGCAAATTCCAACGCCCACTCAGGGCCTTGGAAGGCTTCAGGGCCATCGTGAGCTGGAGACCAATCCAGATCTTGCTAAGGCTGCTGTGGCTGCTGCTGCAAGCGGCCAGGCTAGCAGGCGCATTCGCACCAACGCTGATGACCGCAAGATCGGCCAGGCTGTGGCCGCCACTGCTTTGCTGAAGGCCGGTGGCGACATCCCCACGCTCAAGCAGGTCAACGCCTCTATGGGGCAATTCAAGCTCAGCGTAAAGGCTGCCCAGGAGCAAGCTACGAAGATCCGCGCATTGAACGATGGACTTGCTGTCAGGCTTGGCCGACAAGAAGCCCTCAGTCAGCGCGAGGCCATCCAGCGTGACGCTTTAGCTCGCCACCACGTTTCTGGCGGTAGCATTGCTGGTGATGAGGTAGTGAAGGGTAAGGTTGACCCACAAACTGCCGTCAATATCCACAAGGCGTTCCAGCAGCTCGGGCTGACGTACAAGCCAAAAGTCGCAGAGCCAGAAGCCCCGAAACCGACGAAAGACCCCGACGACAAAGGGCCGAAACTCTAACCAAAGAAAGATGGTTTGCAAGAGCTCAAATGCTTGCAAACCATGTTGGTATATTGCGATACTATCAATGTAAGCGAAATATACATTTGGATTAGAAGAAGATGCCAGCCACAGCACCCACCCAGAAGCCTCGTTTCTACCCAGGCTACGACTACTGCCTCGAAGATCACTCCGACGCTACTGAGCGCCAGGAGCAGGCTCTGCGCGCCATGCGCGAGGCGCAGCGTGCAGGGAAGAAGGCTGGCACCAGGCAGGCCAATCGGGAAAAGGCTGCTGCTGAGCGTGGCAAGAAGGCTCGCGACCAGGCCAGTACCGACAAGCAGGCTCGCAACAAGCTGACCCGAGCCATGGAGATGAATGCCGACCACTCGCGTGACCGCGATCAGCTGGTTGATGTTGCCCTGGACATGCCTGTTTTTCTCGATGAGGTCACTGGTCAGTGGGTGGTCAGCGATGAGCCCTGTGGAGGAATTATCGATCCGGAGGGCATCTGGGCCCTGGCCAATCCCCCTGCGTTGCTTTCCGACAGCAACATGATCTCCGCGCACATCATGCGCGATGACATAGCAGCGCGTTTCTTCCTTGACTTGGAGACCGCGGCCCTCAACCCAACAGCAGTTCACACCTGTTCGGCATTCGCCATGAGGGGTGACGACAGGCGTCACCTCGATCTTAATGATGATCGGGATGTCGATCTTCTTCACTCAGCGAGCGAGATGCACCACTGGCTTTTCCAGCAGTGGCTGAAGCGAATCTCCAGCTGGATTGAAAGCGGCATGGGTAGTCAAACCGCCTACGCCTTCATGCACAACTCAGCCAAATTCGACGGCATTTGCACATCCTCTTTCTTCGGCCTCAAGGCTGGCGATGAAGGGGTGCTTTTCATGTACCGCCACGAGGATGTGGACTACTTCATTCGCGGCAGCATCAGCAAGTTCGGGGACTTCCCGAAGATTACTTTCCTGATCGACCTTGGAAAAAATGGCTCATTCCGCCTGGAGGTTTTGGACTCCCTGGCGCTCATTGCCACCCCTCTGGGATCGTTTGCCACAAAGGACTTCAAGAAGACCGACACTCCGTACATGTTCACCCACCCGGTTGAATGGCTGGGTCAGCATGGCTATGCGGATTTTTCAGTTACCGAGTTCAATCAGTACATCAAGAGCGCTCATCGTTACGAGCTGCTTGAAGATGGTCGCTGGGTCACGCATTGGTTCATCAATAGTGATGGCGTAGAAACCTTTTCGATGACTCCCCTGGTGAGCGAGAAGCACCCTCGCGGCCATCGCTATAGCGACCGCACCATTGAGGCTATCTGTTTCTGGAAGTCCTACAAAGGCGCCGACGAGATGCGCTATGCCCGGCATGACGTGCTGATGCTAGGTAACGCGCTGAATCGCTACTACGAGATCTGTGAGAGCTTCGGCATTCACAACGTGGGGGCGTATCAAACCTCAGCTCAGATCGGCGCGCAGGGGCAGATCAAGGCCATCACCAAGGATATGTACATCCTGGATGAGAACGGAAAAGTCATCTTCGAAAAGCGAGATGGTTTTGCTGTTCCATTTCCAAAGTCTAAATATCCGACTGGAAGACTCCAGCTGACACTTAGCAACGGGCGCAAGAACTGGCTATTAACGGAGGAGGAATCGCTTGAGGTCATGAAGACTGGCAAATACTTGCCGAAGGGTGACATGGGCGATGATGAGGAGGAGGGTGGCAAAGCCAAGCCGGTAGAGTTTCGTACTGATGGCTTGATGAGCCGCAAGGGCTACACCGCACAATTCCAGAGCTGGTACATCTCCAGCTTCGCCAACCGCTTTTTCTTCATGGTGCAACGCGGCGGGCGCAACGAAGTTATTTGGGCGAAGAACCCGGACGAAACAACAGTTGTCGTGCTCGATGCCAACTCGATGTACCCCTCCGTGATGCGCGATGGCCTATCGATTCGCTATCCCGAGAAGGACTACAAGGGTGTCGCTGCATACTACAACGCCATCAAGGGCTATCCGGATTCTCGCCTGATTCAACGTGGTGCCACGAGGTGGATGCGTGAGGCCGGGCTCGTTGCCTCGATACCCTCCACCGAGGAAAGCGCTTATTACGGCAAGCTGGTATTCAGCAAGCTGAAGAATATCGTGCCCGATGATATTCGAGATGAATTCAGGGCTGAGCTGGACGCCATTGAAGAGAATTTTCAGAGGGCTAATGCCGAACTCAAGGCTGCTCGCGCCGCCCTTGCCGCCGAAGAGAATGACGAAAACCAGCAGCGCTTCAATGAGGCTCTCCGCCGTTCTGCAAGCTACGATTTCTCAGCCCTGGCGCGCTTCCCTGGTATCCGCATCGAGAATGACGGTGCTCGGGTCATTTACGCCGAGAAGAAGGATAGGCACTACGTCATTGGTCGCCAGAGTGTCCTGATGATGCTCCAGGCGCGTGCCGGCGTTTTCAAGGTCAAGCTGCCTCGCTCCAAGTGCGCTTTCTTCCGAAAGATCAGCCCCGTTCCGGTTTCTCTTTCTGGTTCTGATCATGACGGTCGCGCCTGCTATCCAGATTGGAACGGCGGTCGCCTTCACCTCTTCATCACCGGCGAGGAGCTTCAGTACTTCCTGACTGAAGAGACCGTTGCAGATCACCTGGTTGAAGTGGATCTGAACAACTCGATGCATGCCCCGATCCTGGGCGTTGCAGTGGGCGTTACCCAGAACGGCTTGCCGTACACCCACGGCACCCCTATTAGCCCATTTGCTGAGTACATCGACCAGGCATGGAAAGCTCGCCGCGAATGCAAGCGCCGGATCAAGGAGATTGATCGCGCCATCGTTCACCTGAAAGAGCAGGGCGTCAAAGACATCCTGGCAATCGAAGAGCTTGATGCTGAAAGGACTGAACTGAAGCTCAAGTCGCTAATGATCAAGAACTTCATGAACGCGGGCGGCTACGGCGTGCAGGCACAGAACGTCAAGCCGACCATCGAGTTCGATTCAGATGATTTGACCGCCTGCCTCAACTCTGTCCTGGCTCTCTCTACGCAGGACAACACCTGGGCGCCGGTTGATGCCTTTGCTCGCCGCGTGATCGACTCCCTGGATCGCCTCGGCGTCCACAAGCCCAAGCGCACCCGCATGCAATCGGCTCTCGAAGAGCTCGGTCTGGGTAGCATCAACATTGCGGATGTGAAGTTCGCTGACCGCGAGCAGGTTTCCTCCCAGCTGGCCATGCTGAAGAATCTGTTTACTGAAGATCAGATCAAGTCGGCTGCAACCGGATCTGCCCTGCAATACCTGGTTAGCACCCTGGAGGGCTTGGCGAAGCACAAGACCTGGGAGGATCTGTCCGGAAATCTGGTACTGCTCAATGAAGCCCTGAAGGCCAAGATTGAGGCTGCCGACAGCATCGAGCGCGTGATCCTATCGCACCGCGAAAAGTCGGATGAGGACGCCGAGCAAACCATCAAGCGCTTGGCTCTGCGCAGCGCCTTCGACACCATCGGCAGGAAGCTGCTGATCGAGAGCAAGCACTTCGGCGGTGAGATCCCTGCTGTCACCTCGCGCCGTGAGCTATGGGAAGTCCTGGGCAAGCGCCTAAGCAAGGCCCAGGAAGAGATCAAGGGTCACCTGGACGTGTACCGGATGATCTTCGCTGAGTTCGCTGCCAACCATTTCAGAAACTTCCAGGCGATGCACTTGCGCATGGATGACGGTCGCCACGTCACGCGCTACATGATGTCGACCATCGAAGAGACGGCTGCGCATGCTAACCGCGCCTTTGCTGTGGCCATCCCCGCCAAGGCTCGCGTGAAGCTACACCAGGCGATGCGAGCCCTGAGTGATATCGGCCTGGAGGTCGCTTACTTCGACACGGATTCGCTTCACATCATGGTTCCTTGCACTGCCGATCAAGATCCCGAGCAGGTGCTGAAGGAGAAGCTGAAGGGCCAATCCATCATCACCATGGGCGACGATCTGGGCGAGTGGGACATCGAGCGCAAGACTGTCGAGAAAGAGCTCGCCGTAGGTAAGTGGAAGGCCGGTGACGTGATCCGCGCTGACCACGTGTTCTACCTGGGTAAGAAGGTCATCATGTTCTGCGATGATGAGTACAACATCCTGGACTGCCGGGTTGCTGGCATCTCGCTGCGCGAAACCAAGCAGCGCGCTGCTCTGATGTCCATCGTCAAGCAGACTGCCCGCCTGGGTGATCGCGCCGGCTTGATCACTGCTCCACCAACCCTGATGGATCGTCTGACCGACTATGACTACGGCACCCGCGACCAGGAGCTGAAGGTTTGTGGCATGTACGCCAACTCCACGCGTATCTACGAAGCCCGCCGCACTTCGAGCGGCGCAATTGATCGATCTGGGCTTGGATCAACGGCTGTCGTGCTGAGCATGGATAACGCCAAAAAGCAGCTCAAGGTGAAGCACAGCGCTGATGGCAGCGTCACCTACGATCACAAGACCTCGCGCACGGTCATGAGCTGCCGTGAGGCTGGTATTCGGTACTCGAACCAGGGTTACGCCCGCAACTACGACCGTGGCCTGGAATCCCTGGAGGAGGCCCGCCGTATGTTCCTGGAGAAGTGCAAGATCGGCGGCGTTCCGGTTGACCAGGTGCGCGAAGAGATCAAAGCCCAGCACGCCAAGCTGGTCGAGCAACACAGGGCAGGTGACATCGCCTACGACATGGACGATGAGCACTACGCCAGCCTTGCCAGCGAATCGCTATTCGGGGAAGAGGAAGACCGGGCTCTGCTGATCGAGCAGGCCCAGGAGCTTGAAAACGCTGTGATGGATCAGCTTGCGTGAAACAGAAATAAACATCTAATATACAATAAGAAATAAGGTATCCATCATGAGCGACAATAGCACTTCAGCGCCAAGCACCGACCAGGTGATCGATGCTGCCCAACACATTCAGAAAACCGTTGAGTTGATCGACAGCATGTCTGAGTTTTCCTCCATTCGCATGGTCAAGCATGCCGATGGTGGCAGCTACCTGCTGCTGGAAAATCAGAACCTCCTGTACGCCAAGAAAGCCTTCTACCTGGCTCGCAAGGGCCTCCTGATGGTGAGTGGTTATGACCCAACCGGCAGCTTGTATCTGGATGGCCTGACCCTGACTATCATCAGTGCCGAGCTGCCGATCAACGCTCGCGATGTGATCGTTGCTCGCGGCGCCATGGCGGTAACCAATGCCTTCCTTGCCAGCGAGGGCAAGGCAGATGCTGAGCCCTACACCATCGACTGCCAGATCATCGACGCGGACATCTACATCGAGGATCTGAAGCCCTTCCCTGAGACCTTCACTCACGAGGGATTCAAGTACGGCATCGAGCTCAGCAATGGAGTCAAAGGAGAGTTGGTTGTCGAGTTCACGAAGGCATCGCAGTACCTCACCCTGGAAGAGATGGTCGGCGCGAGCTGGGGCCATCGCACCGTGGCCACCGAGGGGTCTATGCCGGGTCACGAGATCCTGCACGAGATGAGCACGATCAAGATCGGCGGCTTCGAGATCAACCTCAACGACACCTGGTTCATGCACCTGGCGTCGAGCAGCTCGATCACGGTAAAGCTTGAATGAGCGACTTCCTGGACGAGCAGGCTTTGCACTCAAACGAGAATTCCGAGCTCCGCGAGCAGAACTTCTCGGTTGTGATGCAGCTGGCCCATCCGACCCTGCCGCACGCGGCAGCTCTGTGCCTTGAGAGCCGGGAGCTGCTTGTTGTGGGCAGGGCTAATGGCTTGATCTCGATTGCCTACCTCAAGCCGGTCGAGGATTCGATCTTCCGCTCCCTGGTGCGCGACCGACGCATGACCTTCGAGAACACCGGGTATGTGGAGAAGGTGTTGGGCAGCAAATCCAAGGTCTACAAGCAGCTACGCCAGATCCCGGTTTCGCTCTACAGTAGCGAAGCCAAGCTGCTGCCGCTTCAGCCCCAGATCACCCGCCCTGACGGCAAGCTGTTCAACGTCTCCCTGAGCAAGATCCACGTCCGCATTCCATCACCGAAGGGTGGGCATGTGACCGTTGACTGCCCTCCCGTGAGCGGGGAGATGCTGATCAATCACGAGGCGGCATTTACCGAGTTCAAGGCTTTTGACCAGGGCATTGAGATCAGTGGCGAGCGATACCCTCTGCGTCAGATCGACCGAGCCCTACTGGCTGCGCTCAGCTTCATTGAGTGGTAGAAATACACTAGATTGACAAAAGATATACAAATTGGTATATTCAGGGCAGGCAACATGAGGGCCCGAGAATGAAAAACGCCATGTTCTACGCATACGGACTGCTGCGCCTGCCGCTGCTCATGCTGGCGTCTATCGGCGGGATGCTTGGATTCTGGGTTCTCATTGTGGTGCTCTGCTACTACGAGATGCCGGTGGTGTTTACGATCCTGTCCCCCATCTCCAATACCTTCACGTTCATTTTCGGGACTCATGAGAACTTCAGGCTGTGGGGCATGATTGCATTGCCGCTTTACGTGGTGTCTCCGGGTATTCCTGGTCGGCTTCTACGCTCGATTGAGAAACGCACCATCCTCGGCACGCTGTACAGGCCTCTTTAGTTCTTCGCCCGATCAACCTCTAGTGCTCTGGCCCGCCACCTGGCGGGCTTTTTTATGTCTGCTCGAATCATCTTGACGCAAGGTATTCTGTAGTTATAATCGGAATATACATTTTGCAATGTGACCGACGAGGCCGGCATGACACAGAACAACCAACCGATCACGACACGATTCCTGACCTGGGCGGAGTGCTTCACCACAACCGCCGAAACTCCGGTCAACACTCGCTTCGTGAATGCCGATGGCAAGTCGATCATGGATCTGCTGGCGGAGGAGGGCACCGATATCGTCGCCTTCTATCAGGCCAAGGGCGACATCCATGCCTTCCTGGAGAAGCGCGGTGCCAAGCTCGATGACTTCACCTGGGATTCGCCGTTTGGCGTGCTTTCGATCTCCAAGGCTCTGGCCAAGATCAATGCCGGTGAGATCAAGATCCCCATCGGTGGTCGTAGCCAGATGTGGACGCTTGAGCGCCTGCTGTGCTTCAAGGGCAACACTTACGCGGAGCTGTTCGTATCTACCGGCACTATCGTGTATGGCCGCATGCGCGAGATGGCGCAGCAGGTCAGCGTGAAGAAACTGGTGGTCAGCATGGCCATTGCCACTGTTGGCCTGGGGTATGCCTCCTACTACGCCTCGGTTGGCTTCTGGAGTCTGCTCGATGGCGACATCAGCAGCCAGGAAGAGGTTGCCCAGCTCAGTGAGCTCGTGGTCGAGAATGCCCTGGCCAACGGCCTGCCCGTCTACAAGAGCAGTTTCAGCCAGTTTCTGCCGGTGAACGCCAAGTCGATTGCCGATGCCAAGCAGACTGCCGAGAGCTATATCAAGGACTATGGCACCGGGGTGGCGGGTAACCATTGGGCCGCCATTCAGGCCAGCATCGCCAGGATTGAGGCCTCTCAGGGGCGTTCCGGTGTCGATCAGGCTGCCATCACCAACTTCTTTTCCCTGGTGAAGGGTGGGCTGCCGCTCAACCCGCAGAGCTGCTCCGAAATCGCCGCAGATCCATCGCTGACCAGGATGGGCAGCAAGTACTCGATTGCCCTGTATGCCGGCGCCCTGGATGAGCAGGATGCAGTTGCAGCCCTGAGCTCGATGACCACGAGCTGGCGTGAAACAGGCAAGGTCAATCTGCCAGTGCGTTCGCAGATGCTTACCCAGGTTCCGAACAGCAATCTCTCCAGGGCGCTGTGGCACGTCGGCAGCACCCTGGAAAATGGCGGCTACAGCGAGTGCGCCATTGCGCCGATTGTCGGCATCACCCCGAAAGATGGCACCTGGATCAGGCGCAACTTCACCTTGGTGAGCATGCTGGTTCGCACGCCACTGGTGAATGGTGATGCCAGTGTCTCGATGCGCCTGTACGCCTTTGCCAGCAACGAGAATGGCTCTCCTGCCAAGTTGATCGAGCTCAAGGCCGCTGGTGGTCGCGACAGCTTCACTCAGGCCTTGGTTACTCAAATCCCCGATCTGGCTCCTGAGTCGCTGGATTCCAGCTGCGCCTCGTTCAATGTCGAAGCTCCGACCACCGAGAAGGAGGCCTTTGCGGTCTACAAGGGCTTCCTGGATAGCACCCCCGGCAGCTTCCTCGCTGATAGCAGTGACTTCACCAGCTGGGAAAAGGCGGGCGACTTCCCCAAGCATGTTCCCGTTGTCGACCTGGATCAGTTCATCACCCACCGCAAGGCCGGTGACTGCCTGGCTATGCCGGTGGTTGCCTACAAACTCAACTCCGATTCGACGAAGTACCTGGTCAGCGCAATCACCAAGAGCAGTAACAACCAGATCCGCCGCGACCTGGTGTCGGTCTATGACACTGGCGAAGAGCGGGGCGTTATTCGAATTGGTGGAAGCACGCAGGGCTTCAAGGGCGCGGAAAAAGAGTCGTTCAAAAAGACCCTGGCAGATCTCGCCGAGGATCTGCGCGGCACCCCTTATGGCAATCCTGATGTGAGCGTCCAGGACGTGAAGGATGTTGTCTCAACCTGGGCGCATAAAAATGGGGTCGCCAAGGATGAAGGCGATATCGAACAGAAGCTGGAGATTGCAGATAAAAATATCATTGCAATCGCGGTCAATCAGACGCTGAAAGAAACCAAAAATGCCGGCGCCATGATCGACTATGAGTCCATCGTGAAATTCCTGGTTGAGGCTGACTTTGTAAAAAACAAAGAAACCAAGGATGTTCTGATGAGTGATATCGCGAAAGGTGTCGCTACTCAGGTTTCTGGGCAGGGCTCGATTGATGTTGATGGCCTGACCAGCGTCATTCAGGTTTCCCTGGGCAGCATTGCAGGACATGGTGAATTCACTGATGAATCGCGAGCTGCGCTGAAAGCAGTAATCGTCAAGTCTCTGGCTGAAGAGTATGGCTATTCAGACCTGTCGATTAAAGATGCTTTCGCCAATGCTGATAAATCCGATCTGGAATCCATTAAACAGCGTTTCAGCCTGTTTGATTTCATGTACAGATCTTCGCCACTGTCTGAAGTTATCCGTCCGGTTTATGAATCCGTGCAGGCTAGCAATCCCGTGCTGAGCAAAGTCAGCTACGAGCAATTCAGCAAAGCTATCTGCTCTGCTTATGGAAGTGAAGAGGATGCTTGCAGAGAAGCTTTTGATTCTTCCAAACAAGAATTCCTGAATATTTAAGGGCGCCGCTATGACTATTCCATATTTTTCGAATGCCGAGATTCACGGTAACGGTGCCCAAGATCAGGGTGGCATTGTTTCTCCTTTCAATCCGCTGTATTTCCCGATGAAATTGGCAATTTATGGTGCCGATAAAGCACTCAGCTTTGCTGAGACTGCTGTTAGCGTGGCCAGTTTTGGTGGAAAGGTCTCGGCCAATAACATCTCCGATGAAGAAATCATCGAGATGATCGACTCGTATGGCGATGCCGGCGAGACGGTTGAGGCCGAGCGTCAACGTCGAATCCAGAAAATTAACCCTGTGTTCAATGAAGCCATTGAGCAGTCGGTCATTGCTGTACAGCCGTTCTTTTACGGTGTGCGCCTGGATGGAAACGACCCCGCGAAGAACGTCGAGTCGCTGATCACCCAGGGCGATTTCAAGGAAGCCATCAAGTACGGCGAAATGGCCGGCAAGATCTTCGGCTACTCAACCGCCACCGCGATTGGCGCTGTCGCTGCCGTGACGTGCTTCCTGGGCTTCATCCACGCTGGCGTGTCGATGAATGCGGTGGGCACCGTGGACACCTTCACCGCTTCCGCTGCCGCAGCGAGCACGGGCATGGGCGGACTGATGTCTGTCGTCGGTGCCGGCGTGCTGTCGACCATCGCATTCCTTTCCGGCATGTCGCTCGCACCGATGTTCGCCAAGAAGGCCGAGGCGCACTACCAGTTCGCCTTCATCAGTCGCTACGTGGCGAAGATGGCAGAGGTTTTCTCGTTCGAGATCCCGACCAAAGACAGTCGCGTCGGCTTCTCGAAGAAGCGCCACGAGCTGAATCGCTATATCAACACCTTGTCCAAGCGAGTGGGTGAATCCCGTCGCTACAGGGGCATGAAGCTGCCTACGGTGCGCCTGGGTATGTCTACTGGCGAATTTCGCGATGCTGGCCTCCAGGACGGCCTGGAGAAGGGCACTCCGCTGGAGGTCGCGGTAAACGACCTCTACATGAACTTCGCGATTTTGGGCGGTACTGGCTCGGGTAAAACCAGCTCCATCCTGGCTCCGGTTATTCGCCAGTTGTTCATCCATCGCCGCAGTGGCGCCATTGGCCTGTTCGGCATGTACGTGTCCGATGCCAAGGGCGTGTTCTATGTCGACATCAAGCAGATCGCTCTGGAGGAAGGTCTGCCGCTGAGCGACATCATCGTCATCGGCACGGGCAACGATCAGTACGGTGTGCACCTGACCAAGGGTGTTCCACCAGAGCTCCTGCCGGCGCTCATCAGCTCGATCATGGCCACCGTAGAGGGAGGTTCCAAAGGTGGTGGTGGATCTGCCTTCTACGAGGGCATGTTCAACATCGTGGCCACGCACATTGCGGTGTTGCTCGATGCCTATGATCGCTCGCCAGCTGGTAGTCGATTCACTGCCACCGAGCATCGCTCGATCTACTGCATCGAGCGCATGTACGAGATGCTGACCAATGAGCCGGCCCTGGAGACGATGATCAAGGATCTGCTGACTGAGGTTGAGCAGGCAGGCAATGCTGCCAAGTTCTTCAGCAAGGCTGCTGCTGATGCTGTCGACTACTTCAATGGGCCTTGGCAAGACATCGAGGCTGACACCAAGTCGAACCTGAAGGCCACCGTGCAGAAGAACCTGGGTGGCCTAATGTCCAACCCAGCCATCAAGGCCCGCTTCTTTGAGGGTCGTGACAACATCCTGCTGCGCGACACCCAGACTGGGAAAATCCTGCGTGATGACCAGGGCAACCCGCAGTACCTGGATCAGTTCGACATCGAGGGCAATCAGCTTCGCTTTGTCGACGTTGACGGGGCATTCAAGGGCAAGCTGGTGTGCTCCAGCCTCTCCTCGGAAAAAGGTGGCGTAGGGGCGAGCTTCGCTATCTCGGCTCTATCTGCCCGCGTCAAGATGATCTCTACGGATCGCGAGATCGACTATAAGAGCTACAACGATACCCTGGCCTCGGCTAAGGCCAGCCTGAAGGTCGTTTCTTCCACCATCAAAAAGGCCGTTGGCCTAGCTGATGTGGGATTCGATGATGATCTCTTTGCTGACCTGGCGGTGAATGAGCACTTCGAGCCTGGCCCGACCATTACCGTTGAGGGTGTCAACTCCCTGCTCGACGCCAAGAGCAATGAGGAGTACGAGGCCCTGGATGTCGCGGCAAAACCGCTGAATCCGCAACAGGTGCCGACCTTCCTGGTTTTCGACGAGTTCCAAGAGTTCGCCATCAAGGGTGGTAAGAACTTCCCCCTAGGTGACGACTTCTTCTGGGCCAAAAACCGCTCGAAAGGCGTGATCGGCATCGTGGCCTTCCAGTTCAAATCGTCGGTCGAGCAATTCATGGGTAAGGACGCCACGACCACCATGCTGGGCAATATGCGGAACAAGATCATTCTTCACTCCGAAGATGTCGAGTTCATTCAGTACATGTCCCAGCTGTGCGGCAAGGTTCGTCGCCATCACGTTCCAACCGGGTATGGTTATTTCGAGTCTCAGGCTCAGAAGGAAATTTCCATTACCCAGGAAATGAAGGCTGCTGGCATTCTTGATAAAGGTGGCGCTTATCCAGATATCTCCGGCGCTGATTTATCCACTTACATGGACTTCGTGACCAAAGGCATGAAGATCAGTGCTGGTGATGGTTTTGCTGATATTGCTCAGCACGAAACGCTTTCCCAGGCGAAATACGATGCCTATGCGACTGCAATTTATGATGACGCCCAGTTCACTTACCGCGAGCGCCTGCGCACTATGACACAGAATGGCGGGATGCCGACCATGGAATCTCTGGCCGGCAAGATGAACGAGACCTATCACAGTCTTGAGCGCGAGGCGATGGATCAGCAGTCTGACTACGATGAAGATCTGGTGACCATCGAGCGAGTCATCAACAGTCGAAACTGTGCAATCGCCTACATCCAGTCGTATTCGGGTGTGATTCGTGATTACTACTACGTCAAGCAAGATCATGAGCTAAAAGCTGAGCGTGCAGAGATTCACGCTGAAATCGCCAAGCAAAACAATCTGCAAGAGGTGGCTTAATTATGCTTAGTGCAACTATGGGTCGCTTCTTCAGCGTGCGTGGTTCGGCGTTCATGGGAATGAATGCCCTAATGATTTCGCTGTATCTGTTTGCGCTCGTTCTTTGCGCGAATGCAGCGAATCCGGATTTCATGGACAAGAGCATTGGCATTGCAGATAGCATTGTTAGGGCTCATCTCTATGCGATGTTCAAGATCACCACACTGAATCTCAATCCGCTTTACCTGACGGCTGCTCTCTATCCCTTCTGGTTGGTCTATATGCTCATTTCGTTTTTCTGGAAGAACGCGAAAGGAACCAAACAAGGGGGCCCGATGGCTGCGAGAAAAATTGATAGAGCTGTCTACGCCTTGCTTGCCTGTGCTCTGATTGCTCTTGTCTGCCTTTTCGCATTCGCCACCAAAACTGTCGATTCCAAAATGCTGGATCAGCTGCTGGCGACGAAAGAAGTCAAGGCGTTCTACTCTGGATCGACCCCGGCCCTCCTCGGGCTGGGATCACCAGCTCCCCAGTCCAATTAATTGCCTCCTGGGTCTGGCTATTGACTTGTCAGACTCAAAAGGTATATTTCAAAGAATATCTGCCGTAGGAGGCAATAATGGACATCCAGGAAGACCTGACCCAACAAGATGAGCAGCGCAATCAGGCCCAGCAGGCCCAGGGCGCCCTCACCAAAAAGCTGGGCGAAGACCACCAGCAGAAGATCGAGCAGATCCAGCATCAGCAGGATCTGATGAACGATATCCAGCGCAACCAGCAGGAATCCATCAACCAGGCAGCGCAGCAGGCCCTGGAGCTCCAGGCTCGCCAGCGCGAGCTGGGCCAGCAGCCGGTCGAGCTGGATGGCAAGAACGTCCTGGATGCGCAGCGCGAGCGCATGGAAAAAGCTGCCGAGCAGTGCCATGCGCTGGCCCAGGAAACACAGCAGGTTGCCGAGAAGCTTCAGGAGAACCTGGAGCAACAGCAAAAAATCGCTGGCGTGCTGGAGGATGAGAGCAAATCGACAATCCATCAGGTCGCCACCGAGCGTCAGACCAAGACCGTGGAGGAGGGCGCCGAGCTCCAGGCGCAGCATGAAAAGCTGACTCGGGACTTCAATATCCAGGTCAGGATCTTCGAAGCCTGTCAGAGCGGTTTCCAGCAAGAGCATGAGCAGCAGAGCAGGCAGTTGAACGAGGCCCAGGAGCGCCTACAGGCCGATCAGCAGCGCCAGGCACAGGAACAGCTCGACGCGCAGAACAAGCAGTCCAGCGAGCAGCTGAGCAAGGTTGCCGAGGATCTGGAAAAGCGCCATGCAGAAGCGCTGGGCGCCAAGTGGAAGAACCAGGATCATCCCGAAGGCCTGAAGCCAGAAGAGCAGAAGCCCAACGGCCAGCAGTTCGAGGAGCAGCTGAAGAAGACCGGCGAGCTGAACGGGCGCCTGGTCGAGATCGAGCAGCTGCATGGCCTGCACAACCCGCATCACGAGCCAGAGCAGAAAGCTCAATCCGCTGACGAGCAAAATGGCGCACAGCGGCTCGACAATACGCATGCACTGAGCGATCAGCTGACCGAAGAGGCCAGACTGCGCCGCGAGAGCGTAGGTGATCGTGATGGTCGATCAGTGCAGACCCCATCTGCGGTCGATGCCCAGGTCAACAAGGTGCAGGACACCTGGTCGCAGCACGAGCAGCAGCAGCAAAAGCTGATCAAGGACATCCGAGCTCACGAGAAGAATGCCGCCGACTTCGGTCAGCAGCTGAAGGACAGCATCGCCGAGCACGGCGACATGTCTGCGGTAATCCCCAAGGAAGGCGATGACGTGAAAAAGATCACGGACATCAAAAAGCAGCAGGAAGATCTGGCCAAGAAGGTCAACCAGGAGCACGAGCGGGGCGAGCGTAAGGCTGGTGAGTTCAAGCGCAACGAAACCGACTTCCAGCGTCAGTCGTGGGATCGCGTAGGCAACATCGCCAAGCTGACCGGCGACAAGAATCTCCAGCAGAAGGCCGAGCTCAAGTCGCAGGAGCTCAAGCAGAAGATCGGGATCATGGATCAGCGCCTGGATCAGAAGTACGGCCCCAAGCATGAAGAAGCCAAACCGGAAGAGAAAAAGGCCTACTCGATCAAGAGCGAGGGCGAGGTCAACAACGGGATCAAGCCCGTGAGCCCTGCCGGCATTCCGGACGAGATGGTGAAAAAGGCATCCGAGCAGAAGCAAGCTGTTGAAGATAGGGGGGAGGCTAGGCGACTCGAACAAGAGCAGCACAAAATCTCCCACAAGCGCTAAGGCCGCCGTTGGCAGCGCCGACAGCAACGTCCCTGACGACACCGCTGCTGTTAGGCTTGTCAGTAGCCCCATCGGCAAGAAATAGCCCGCCACTGGCGGGCTTTTCCATCCACCCGGAGAAACACCCATGCTCACGTTCAAAGACGCTGTGAAGGCCGCAGAAGAGGGCCAGGTCATGGTGGGTCTTTCTTACCTGCCCCACCTCCAGCAGGTGACGATCTTTGAAATCCGCCGTATCGGCGAAACGCTGACGATGCGCTTCAACAAGGGGCTCCTCTACTCCGGCGAGAACACTCAGGGCGTGGTCGACCAGGATGAGAGCGTGATCAAGATGACTCGCTTCAAGCCCTTCACCAGTAAGGCCGATCTGCTCTGCATGCCCGCCGAGCTGGCGGCATACACCTTCTTCATGCCGGATCTGCCCCACCCCTACGCCACCGACCGGCAGGGCTACAAGGGGCACTTCGCAGGCGCGCTTGCTTGTATGATCTAAAGTTGTTGACTTTATAATATTGGGATGTATATTAGGTGTGAGTGTGGTTTGAGGGATCGACATGATCACCCGGTTAATCAGCGCTTATTCATTGACCAGGCGCCTAGAGGAGCAGGGGATGGTGAGTGTCGAGTGGCCCCCGGAAAACTACATGGTGTCCCCGCGATTGGAAGGGGATTCCAGGCGCGCAGCTGAGTTGGCGCTCAGCGACTACGCCATGATGTGCTCAGTGATGGAAGGGCTTATGCGCTACGCAACCATGGCCGCCAAAGCTCTTTCGGTGATTGCTGTCATCGAGATTGCTGAAAGGCTCGCGTAGTAACCACGGCCTACTTCAGACCCGCTTCGGCGGGTCTTTTTTTGTCCACAACTCCAGATTGACTAAATGTATATCTATGTGTATCATGCGCGAAGGCTAACGTGAGGGCTCCGCATGCACCAGGTCATCGTTGACACCGAGTTCACCGAGCTCTTTTCTGATGATGCGAAGCCGATCTCGATTGCCCTGGTGGATGCCAAAACGGGCGACAGCTGCTACGTCGAGCTGAGCGGATGGGAGTTGTGGGATTGCAGTGAGTTCGTCGTCGATAACGTCCTGCCGCAGCTGACCGGGCCTAGCCTTACTTACGAGCAGGCCTGCGAGCGTCTGCTGGCTTTCCTGGAGGCTCATCAGCCATTCCAGCTGCTGAGCGATGCTCCGATCCACGACTTCCCCATGCTGCGCCAGGTGCTGGGCAGCCGTTGCCCGATCAGGAGCGTTTCTGGCCTGGCGGATCTGAGTTACCTGGTGGGCGAGGGTGATGAAAACCCGCACCACGCTCTGCTCGATGCCCAGCTGCTCGCCGCGAAGCACAGGGATCGCCACTTCGGCTGAGGCCGGATTATCCAGTCAAGAGAGCAGCCATGATGCGTGTCCCAGGTCGTTCCACTATCAGCTCCATCATCATCGTCTTGGCAGTCTTTTCAGTCTACCTGGGCTTCGACTTCTGCGGATCTGGCTTCAATCCATGCTCGGTAGAGTTGGGCCCTGGTTATGAGCGCTTTATCGAGAGCGTGAAGGCACTTGAGCGGGTATCGAGCCAGCACAAGTAGATGGTCAGCTTTTATTTTATAGGTGATATTGCGTTGTATATTTGACGTGCTACCTTGTGCCCATGCCCTGCATCATGGGCTCACACAAGGTGAAACGCATGCACAACCAAGAGCAAGAAACCGAACAGCATCGCAAGGCCGTTGAGCTGGTTGCCAGCGGTAACGAGCAAGCCTTCCAGGTGCACGAGCAGCTGAAGTCCGGCGAGCTCCAGGTCGGCGACATGAGCGCCGAACAGAAGACCCTGATGAACAACATCAACTGGCAGGCCACTGTCAGCGAGACCTTCGAGGGCTACTCCTTCAAAGACGCTCGGCATCAGGCTATGCCTAGAGACCGCGACTGGATGTCTTCGATGGAGCGTACCGCGACCGTCGAGATGGGGAGCCCTGGTGGCCTCAAGCTGGAGTTCGGCATTGCCACTCAATCATCCAACGCCCACGGCATGATCGACCCTTATCGTTCTGTCGACACCCTTCGCGAGTTTTATAGCTGCAACGTCGCCATTGATGGCGATGCTGCCGCCCTGGTCAACGACAAGCCCATCAGCCCCTCGGATCTGTTCGAGCTGGTTGATGAGCTGCGCGACCACTGGGAGAGTGCAGCCCTCCAGGAAGTCGGCCAGCTGCCAGTCGAGTACGAAGCCATCGCTGATCGCACCTTCGCTGACCTGGCCATCGACGACACCCTGGAGGTGTCGCGCAATGAAGCCGGCGATATCGCGGTGAGCTTCAGCGTTGAAGAGCCAAGCGGTGTAGGCAGCATCGAGTTCACGATGAAGGCAGGCGAGCCCAATAGCCTGACTAGCACTGAAGATCCGAGCGGGGCTGTAATGTCGCTGGCAAAGACCTACGTCACCGAAAACGAGCAGCTGCTCAGTGCCCAGGTCGACACGTTCAAGCTCCAGGAAGTTGGGCTCAGCAGCGTCGAGATCGATCACGAAGAGGGCGCCTACTTCGCCACCTTCAAGAATGGCGGCGAAAACGGCTTCGTCGGCCTGGACAGCGAGAACCTGAAGATCGACAGCAGTAGCCCAGGCTACGACAAGCTGAGCGAAGCCCAGGTCGAAGTACTCTCCGCAGAGATCACCAAGCAGACCGAGGGCATGACCCCGCCGATGGGCGTAGAGGTGGCCGAGCGCAAGGCTCAGGAGCTGGGTGAGCTGCGCGATAAAGACATGCTGATCGTCAACAACGGTGACAGCTTCGCGCTGTACGAGGGCGAGCGCGGCCAGCAGCCGGTGAAGCACCAAGGCAACTACGGCTCTTCGACCGCATTGAACCAGGCCCTGGATGGCCAGATCCTGGAAGCCCGCGAAAGCCTGAGCATCGAGCGCGAGAAGCCGGCACATGAGATCGAACGACAGCGCCAGGAAGAGCCTGAGCGCCGTGGCATCCGACTCTGACAATTCGCTGTAGCCCTAGAGCCCCGCACCTGCGGGGCTTTTCTTTTCATGACACCTCCTTGATTTAATGTATATTTCTTCGTATTGTTTTTGAAATACCGTAGGAGTACTCCAGCATGGGCGATCACACCGGCATCGAGCAGCGCCATTACTTCCAGGATCACGAGATCCAGGGCATGGCTGCGCGCCTGTTCGACCAGCACCCTGATCTGGTCATGCGCTTCATGCTGGAAGTGGATCTCGGGATGATCGACACCAAGGGTCGCGATATCGCCCAGGGCGACTTTCATGACGTAGCAGGCCCGGCTCACGCCGAGGCAATGGTTGGTCTGGCCGCTGATTGGTGGGAAGAACTACGCATCAGCGAGATGCGCCCCGAGATGCTCCCAGGTGATTTCCAACGCGAGCTCGATCTCAAGATCATGTCGAAAAATGGAGCTGGCTTGCAGCACATTCCGCCCGAGCAGCAGACCCACGAGCTGCGTCTGGCAGCTGTCTCCAGTGACGGCATGGCCCTGTCCTACATCCCGCCCAGCGAGCAGACCAGTGAGCTCCAGGTTGCGGCCTACCGGCAGAACCCTGACTCGCTTTTCTATGTGCAAGATCCACTCAAGGCATCGGTCGTGAGTGCTGCCGAGGTCAAGGTTGCCCAACCTGGTCGACTGGATGACCTCATCCAGCAGCTGGAGGTGCAGCGCGATGGAACCCCAGCACTCAAGGCACGGGACGAGCAACCGACCCACGAGCTGGCCACCGCCAGCAATTCGCAGCGCCTGGAGGTCGTCCAGGAAGATGGGTTGATGCTTCAGCATATCCCTGCCAGCCAGCAATCCCTGGATGTCCAGGTTGAGGCCGTCATTCAAAACGAGCAGGCCCTGCAATTCGTGCCTGACGATGACACCGAGAACGTGCTGCGCGAGGCCTCGCTGCGCACCGACTATGAGCCGCCCCAGGCCTTGGATACTGTAGATCCTCGCGTCGACTTCGAGGCCGCAGGCTATCGCGAGCTGTCGTACCGCGAAGACGGCGCTCCTCTCGAAGACTATGAGATCTACTTCGAGCAGCAGCGCTTCAATCCGATGCAGGCCGATCACCTGGAAGAATTCACCCTGCGCGTGAACGAGGGTGAGGTCTACGTCGACTTCAATGCCGTGGATCTGGATGGCAACCTGGAGGAGCACAGCATCACTGTGGATCGGGTGATGGCCATGGAAGAGTCACCCCTGAAGGTGCTGGTGGTGGAAGAGCTCCAGGGCGTCTCCGACAAGCTCGACGTGCTGCGCGCCGGCATGGCTCTGGATGCCGCCAAGGCAGCTGGGGTTGATGGCGTTCCGATTGAGTCTGTGGCCATCTCTGGCATCAGTGGCTACGAGCCGGTGGCCAGCGTGAAGTCAGCAGGCTCCAACGAGGCCGTGCAGATCCCACTCAGCCCAGAAACCCTGAAGCCTATCCACCAGGAACATCAGCACCTGGAAGATCTGATCGCGCTTCAGCTGAAGGAGGAAGGCGCTACCCCTGCTGCTGATCTGCTCCAGGCGCAGCGCAAGGCTCAGGAGCTGGCCGACATCCTCGGCAAGCCGGTTGCTTTCATCGAGCGCGACAGCGGCTTCGAGATCGAGCTGGGCGATAGCGATTCGAAAAAGACCCTGCTGGCCGACAACCTGGTGAGCGTGAACCAGCAGCTGGACAACGAGCTCATCCAGGAGCGCGAGCGCTCTGAAGTGGGCCATATCGCGCAAGAGAGCTATGCAACCCAACACGACCACCTCTCGGCGCCGGAGCCACGCAAGATCTACCGCGAGCAAGAGGTGGATCAGGACAGGAAGCGTTCATTCAGCATCTGACCCATAAGGGCCCTGATTTTCTGGTTGGGGCTTCTCTCCGCATGATGCAGAGTGGGTATCGGCATTTGTTGACAAATGTATATTTGAGTTTATAGTCGTGTTATTGCGACATTAGGAAGCAGCAAATGAGCGACAAGTTTCTCGCACGCGGAATCAAGCTGGATATCTTGCTTCAGCGCCTGATCGACCAGGCCATTGCGAGTGGTCGTGTTGTCTCGACGCGGGCGTTGGTGGTGGCCCTAGTGGAGGACTACCAGGAAGAGCTCAAGCGCTTCATCTACGAGCTGGAGAGTGGTTTTGTTAATTACGGGCTTGCAGGAATTCCGAGGACGACTCCACTGGCTCGCAGGCAGCATGCCTATGCTGAGGTATGGGTGCGTCAAGCCATCGAGAATTTCCCACATGCCAGGCTCCCTAATGATATCCAAGCCGAGCTGAACCTTCGGTATGTGATCACCGAGCCTCATCGCTTTGCCAGCATCCCGTGGGACGGCAAGACGCCAGATATCGTCATCGCTGCCGTCAAAGCCGATGGCATGAACCTGTTCCATGTTCCGCACATGATGCAGACCAGCATCCTGGCCACCATTGCAGTGACCGATAACGGCTTGGCGCTGGAGTATGTAGCTCTCGATCTGAAGAGCGAGGCTGTTTGCATGGCTGCGGTAGCGAACAACGGCAACGCCTTGAGCGCCGTCCCGAAAGAGCTTTGCAGTCAGAACGTCTACCTGACAGCCATTCGCCGCAATGGTACTGCACTGAAGTACGTTCCTGCGAATGAGCAGACCCCACAGATGCACGAGCTGGCAATCAAACAAGACCCCACCGCTATTCGCCACGTGCCAGCTGATGCTCTAACAGAGGATCTGTGCCTGGCTGCTGTCGAGCAGTCTGGTAACGCGCTTGGCTTTATTCCGAAGGCTTCTCGCAGCGAGAAGGTGTGCCTGGAGGCGGTCAAGCAGGACGTTCGGTCGATGGATTTCGTGCCAGTCGATGTACGGAAGAGTGAGTCCTTTCGGCAGAGCCTAATCGATCTCTCGGGCAGCAATGGGCTGATGGGCCTTGCTGCTGATTTTGCTCGAATGACAGACCCTGACGACACAGCAGGGGGATAGCGTGAGCTACAACTGCGAGCCGATACCTAACGGTTCTTCTGATCTACCGTTCACTCAGCGCTATCTGAATGAGCGCATGCGCACTCGCCGGAAGCGACTGGCCATGTACAAGCAGAAAACGCCCTACGAGTGCCTGATCGACTTCAAGGTTGCTCAGGTGAAGAAGATTCAGCAGGGGTTGGCGATTCGATGCTCGCCGGCTCTTGGCAGAGAGCTTCGCCGAATCGCTCTCGGCAATGACCTGGGCATGTAGGAGAGATCATGGATATCAAGCTGCCGATCAACCCGCGTGTGCGCGAGGCGATTGAAAAAGAGCTTGCCCATGGCACGCCGATCATTGTGAAAGACGCACTCGGTGGTGGAAATAGCCATCAGGACACCAGACTTCCTCTTGTTGACGGGCTGTATCAGGAGGCTCCTGCATTCCCACAGTGGGGCCCTGTTGGCGCCGACTTCATCCTCAACTTCGAGCGCTTCAGCGCCGGCCTGTTGTCGGAAGATCAGGCTGACAAGTTTCTGCGCAACACGCTTTTACTGCTGCCCGTGGCGCACATGAGAGTGATTCACCCGCAGCTCGACACCGAGGGCATGATCATGCACATGGTGCGTGAGCGCTTCGAAAAAACGAGCAATCAGGAACTAAAAGATCTCTGCATCCGCAAGCGTGACTTTGATCCTGGCCACCCTAGCGCGTCTGGATTTTTCGAGGTGCTAAAGAAAGTCCTGGTTAAGCAGTGCACTGAAACCGCACCCATGGCCATTGCACTTGGACAGCCGAAAGATCTGGTGCTCAAGCAGCTGGTGAACTTTATCGATCAGAGCCTAAATGCTCTCGATATCACCGATGATCGCTGGCCGCACATTCGCACCGGATTCCTGCACCACTTTCTGATTGCGTACCCCGATTTGTGGAATCAGACCAATACCGAGGCATATCACTTCCTCGGTGAGCTGATGATCCACATGATGCCAGGGCGTGGCATGTCTGCCGACAAAGCAGTTGTTGAGAGACATGCTGGTAAGTCGATGATTCGTCAGCCAGGCAATGCGATTCCGCGTGGCCTGATGAAGTTCACGCTCGACTACCTGGTAGCCATCGATCCGGACGTGCTTGACGCAAGGCATCTGCTGCGCGAGGGCACGCGGAGTGACGTTTGGCTGGATCGTTGCTCGAATTTGGAGCAGGGGCTCCCGATCCTTGAGCGCCTGCTCGCACATGGCGTGGTGCACCCTGCAATTGAGCGCATTGACGGCCTTGTATCCAGGCTGACCGAGGCTGGCAAGTACTCCGCTCTTGTGTGTTACGCGGACGGAGGCGCCATTCCAGAAGAGGTGGCCATGGCCATCATCGAAGCGTCACCTGGTAGCTATGACAACGCCTTCAAAAAGGCTGAAGAGTTCCCAGCGCTTCAGCGCCTGGCCAAGCTGAAATGGCCTAGCGACGAGCAATTCACGAAGCTCTCTCCGATCAACAAACGCCGGTTGCTGGAAGGCGATTTGGGGATCTGAAATGAGCCAGGTTGATGACCTCAACTTTCTCGACACCCCAAGCGCCGAACGGCTTGCCAGAGCAGCCGCAGCACATGCGGCGAAAGAGCTGTTGCCGATCCCCCGATGCCCCAGGCTGAACTGGATTCATGGCCCTCTTGATGTGTCACTTATGGACTTGATCGCCATGGAAGAAAGGATCACTTCGAAGGGGTGTTTTGACAGCTTCATGTCGGTTCAGGCTGAAAAATTCAGATCCGGAAAAGAGCTTCGCTGCTCCGAAGGTCTGGCGCGGCAGATCCGTCGCCTCGCCCTCGAACAAGACCTGGATCTGTGACATGACCAAGCTCTGCATCAACCCCATCATCCGCGCCAGGCTCGACAAAGCCCCGCTGATCGAGGCTGACGAGCACGAGATCAAGAGGACGGTGTGGTTCGAGAAGCCGCGCAACCGGATGTTGTTTCTACAAGACGGCCTGATCGACACTCAGTGCTTCCCGGCCTACTACGGGGCCTTCTTTGTACTCAACTACGAGCGGCACCTGGCAGGGGTGATGAACGAAGAGCAGCTGGATCACTTCGTTGGCATCTTGCTAGACAATTTCCAGCTGCCCTACCTCAAGGCTGTTCATCCAGAGGCCGATATCGAAGCTCATTTTTCGGCCCTGCTGCGCGAACGGCGCAAGAACACCCGCAGTAGCTATCTCCAGGGGAGGCTCGACCAATACGGGCGGCTGCCGAGCTGGCGGCGGGCAAGAAAGGGCGATCCACGCTATCCAATCCATGACCTGGTGATGCGAGACGCGACCTTCTCGATTGCCCTTGGTCACTCGCCGGAGGTGGTGCTTGAGCAGCTGCAACAGGAGCTATGGAAAGCCGTGCTTGCCCTCGACGTGCATCCGTCTCGTGAGCAGCCGATTTTTGACCGATACCTGGATAATTTCCTGATTGGCTACCCGGATCTGTGGCACTTGGTCGGCGCCGACGCAAGCCGCTTTCTAGGGTCGCCGATGATCAAGCAGCTTGCTGGCCATGGCTTTTCCGCAGACAAGTCGGTGATCAACGGCAAATCGGGAAATCCCCTGATAGGGAAGGGCGGCGAGCGCCTTGAACAGGAGCTTTCTGGCTTCGCCCTGGACTACCTCAGTGCCATTGATCCCAGCGTGCTCGATGCCAAGCATTTGCTGCTCGATGGCTCTCGCAGTCATGCCTGGCTGGATCGCTGCCCAAACCTTGAAGAAGGTTTCGACGTGCTCTCCAGTCTGCTCCATTACGGTGTCCCGCACCCAGCCATGAAGCGGATCAAGAGCGTGGCTACGCAGCTGCCTGATGAGGGCCAGAAGGGGCTGATCAAGCAGTACCTGAATCACGGCAGCGCTGTCACCGAACGGCTGACGCAGGCCGTCTTCCAGGCCAGGCCGGAGCTTTGCGATTGGGCATTCGAACAGTGCCATGGCTATGCCGCTGTAGTGCGTCTGGCGAAGATCAAGAGGCTGACTGGTGAGCAGATCGGGAAACTGGAACCGAGCGTGAAGCGCCGGCTGCTGGAAAGAGATTTCGGAGTGTGAAATGGGAAAAACTTACTTCGGCTTGACGGTTTTCACTCTCGAAGAGTCCGTCGAACAGAGTCATCTGGTAGCGCTCAAGCGCTTGCGCCGTGCTGAAAGCCGTGGCCCTCACATTACTGAGGGTCTGTCATGAAGCAGTCTGTGCGCTTTATCCGGCACGGCGAGAGCAATGCAAATGCTGGTCAAGCCACTGATGATCCACATCTGATCGATCTGACTGATCTGGGGTGGCAGCAAGCATTGGATATCGCGGCTTCATTTCAAGATCCACCGGATCTGATTATCCACTCCCCCATGCGCAGGTCGATCATGACGGCTATGCCGACTATGCAGCGCTTCCCGGACGTTACCGTAATGGAGTCGGAAATCGAGGAGTTCACTTACCTTGATCCCTTGCGCTGCAAGGGCACCACCGCTGCCGAGCGCAAAGCCTGGGTAGAGGCGTATTGGAAGGTGGCTGATGTCGAGTCCTATGACGATGGCTTTAAAGTCATGGATTACCTGGAAGGCAAGCGCCCGCGCTGCGAAAGCTTCAATGACTTTGTAGGTCGGGTATCTCGATTTGCTGTCGCTCTGACCGAGGGGATGAGTGATTACGTGACTGGAGATCTGAGTGATTGCCTGAAAATTGCGGTGTTTGGCCATGGTCAGCACCTACTCAGAACACACATTGAGCTCATGCGAATTTTCCGCATCAACGGGGGTGCTGCTTGGGACAAAAGGTACATTGGCAAGCGTGGCAATGAGCAAGTCAAAAGCGACATGCGCGTGTTCCCCTCGCTGCTGAAAGACATGCACATGAGCAATGGCGAGAGCCGGTATTGGGTGCTAGATGGCCATCGCTGGCGGAAAGCAAAAAGCAAGAGCGGAGAGTGGCCATCATGATCAAGCTACGTTTAGCTTCAAACAGCCCAGCTTCGAGCGGGCCAATTGACAACCCAATCATGGAAGAGCTGCCCGCTGTGGAGTGCCCGGCGTGTGGCGAAAACACCGTGTACTTCGTGCCCGACCAGGAAGGGTCATGCCACTCCGGCCAATTCAGAAATCACTGGGCGGAAGGGTACTGGTGCGACAGCTGCGGAACGGATCTCGAAGAGGACAAGGAATGTCGACGCTGAAGCTGACCAAGCAGGAAGCGGAGATCCTGGTGCACCGCCTGGAGTTTCTGGCCGACCCAGAGAACGCCCAGGATGTCTTCGAGGACACCGAGTTCGATCACGAGAGCATCGCCACCTTTGCCGCAGGCATGCTTGCTTCGCTCCAGGCCGGCGCCCGCTCCGTCGCGGTCGATCACCCAGCAGTCCTGGCCGTGCTCGATGACTGTGCCGAGGACGACACCTTCCTGGAGATGACGAAGGAGGCCGTAGATTCGCGCAAGATCTCGCGACAGAGTGCGTCGCGGTACAGGAGTGCCGCATCGAGCCTGAGGTCGAAGATCAGCTGGTTTCACAGCTGATATCCCAGGCGCATTTGCAAATGTATATTTCGCGTGTAGGATGAAATCATCCAATTGCGCCAGGGGCGGAGAATGCCAGGTCAGATCTACGCCATCATCGACACCATCTCCAGCGCTCTGGTGCGCGACCATCTACCAGCGCTGCGCCGCTTCATGCTCGCCCTGGATCTCGGCGAGGTGGTTTCCGATGAGTACAGCCCTACACCTGGCGACACCCATGAGTGCCTGCTGCGCTATGCAGAGTACTGGGCCTGGGGCGCCACTCCAGGGCATGCGCGCAAGCTGATCGACAGCTACCCACTACCAGCATCCCTTCAGGCCCTGCTGAACCTCAACTGCGTCGGTGATGACTGGGCAGCGCTGCGCCACATACCAGACGCAATGAAGAGCGTGGAGCTGATCGAGAGGGCCCTGGAGCAGTCTGGCTTTGCAATCAGCTATGCGCCGGCACACCTGCTCAGCGAGTGCCTGGCTCTGCTTGCGGTACAGAAGGACGGTAGGAGCCTGGAGGGTATACCGGCGTTGCTACGCACCCTGTCGGTGTGTTCTGAGGCCGTGCTGAACGATCTCGATGCGATGGTGTTCGTGCCCGAGCCTATCCAGGCCCAGCTGATGTAAAAAACCCCGCATATGCGGGGCTTTGGGGCGGAGGTTAGCCAAGCGAAGGACTATCGGCATGCTTGCCTGGCGAAGGGACGATTCCTTTGTCCTGGAGCACCTTCAGCTTCGCGTTGAAGCCTGAGTCGACAATGGCCATCTTGGCGAGGGTTTCCAGTGCGGCTGGGTCTTTGACGTGAGCGGTATCCTGTGGGCGCAGCGCCTTGATCTTGGCATTGAAGCCGTGGTTAATCTCATTGGCCATGGCATGCCAGAAAGCCTGTCCACCAAGATCCTTACCAACCTGGCTCTCATCGACCACGATCAGGACTTTGATGTCGCCATCATCGTGCCCGTTAGCAAACAGAATGGTCTGCGCGCCGTCCTTGTTCAGTCCAGCAACCCAACGGGTGCGCGCCTTGATCTGATAGTCCATCTCGGCCTCGCCGAACACTTGGTTCAGCAGGTTGTACTTCGTCTTGTCGATGCTCATCACCTCCAAGGCATGGAAGGGCGTGCCGTTGGGCGTCTCGTAGCTCGCCACTTGTCCATGGGTGTCGCCGAGTGATGCCGTCACGTTGAAGCGCAGCACTTGGTTGTCGATGGCGTTCTCGATCTTCAGGGCCTTGTAGAAGAAGTCATCCACGAAGAGCTGGCCATCTTCTCCAAGCAACTTGGCGGATTTCTTGTCCAGGACACCCATGCAGATCAGCGTGGCGAGCGCTGCCTCACTTTTCACTCCTTTAGCCTTCTCTGGCGTGGTGTGCAGCAGCTGGTTGAGTAGCAACAGGGAGAGCTTGTTGCCGGCCTCTGAGGGCGCTGTATCGAGCCTTGCTCGATCATCAACATAGGCCGTGTAGTTGCCATCAAAACCCTTCTCCAGCTCGACGGCGTAGTTCAACCCCAGGCCGATCTGAACCATCTCGCACACCTTGCCCTTGCCATGCACCGAACTCAGGGTCTCAACAAGAGATCCGGAAAGGCCATATGCAGCAGCCACTGAATTATCTGGCGGCGGATTTTCAATGACATGAGCAAACATCGCATTGATATGTGGATTTTTATCTAAAAGATTCTGGAACTGCTCAAATGTAACGCCATTTAAAATACTCATAACTCACCTCGCAATGGATAACAATTCCATTGTCCGCAATGAGAGAATATGTATTCAACTTGACGCCAATCGCATATCAATTATAAATGCTGAACATAACCAAATAGCGCTCAAGCGGAAGTGTGATTGACAGCTCTTCAAGTGCAATAATTGAATTGTAGATATTCAAATGCACGGGGAATCCCATCATGAGCACAAAAGTAGAATTCAAACCAACCGCCAGCTTAATTGCTGATGCAATTTGGCTTCTTTATGAAAGCACTGTAGGAAAAAGGGGGAGGGGGATTTACGCCAGAAAACCCTTTCTGCGAAACATCACTGTCAACGAGCCTGAAGCTGAAATGATTAAAGCCAGAGCAGCGGCAAAAGGCATTAATACCCAGAAGTACATCAGAGAGTTGATTCACGAGGATTATCTGAGGGGGGCCGAGCTTTGCGACAAGGATCTTTATGATTATGTTGCTGGCAACATCGATCTGACAAAAATCATTCAAACCCTGGAGCAGGGCATTCCATCGCTTTTGCTTGCAGAGAACCTGGCTGAAACAGTGACAACGAAATCGTTCGACAGTGACCTTGAGAGCGCGATTGATGCCATGTGCTTCCAGGCGTTCGACAGCGATGCTGAGAAGATTCGAAAGACCATGGATGCTCTGCTGACATCCATGAAAAAGGGTGATGTTCTGGAAGCTGTGGGTGACCGCGATGAGTAATCAAGCCCTCGATCCGATGCAGATCAACCTGAGCAGCACCGAAGAGGCGATCTCGCGCCTGAGCGACAAAGACAAGACTGACATCCTGTGCTTCCTTCAGGCCCTGGTAAAGGCGGTGAATATCAAGAACGAAGGGCGTACCGATAAGCGAAGGAACAAGCGATGAGACCATAAGCCCAGCTACCCCGCTGGGCTTGACAATTCATATTCTAACCATGAATTATTTAGTGAATTTAATAGGTTTATCAGCATGAACAGGCTATCAATAGAATCGAATGACATCCTTTATGAGATGCTTCACTCCCGAAAAGGTGAATTCGATAGGCTTGTTGCGAGATTGCAAAAAACCAACGCCTACAGACGCGCCAAAAAAGCCCAGACAAGAAATGGTTCCCACTACAGTTGGGAGGCATGCCTTATTTATGCGATGAAGCATGAACATCAATTCAAAACTGTCTCAGGCCTAAGGCGCGGAGTACTGGATAGTGCTGGTGAAGATCGATATTTGGTAGCTGAACGAAGCCTTCCAAATGCTACATTTTACTACTCTGCGCCAGATAATAGGTTTATGCCATCCTGGCGTCACATCTCATGCTCAGGATTTATTTATTCCATTCTTTATGCAAGAAGTCGGATCGAGACACTTAAGGCATGGAACGAAGTGAAGGGATACTTATTGCAGGAGAAAATTGGCAACAGGGATCTTCTTATCCCTGCGACCATGACGTTTTCTTCTGGAGATCATCTCTATTTCATGGAGGATAAGAATCTTGGCCAGATCAAGATTGGAATCTCCAAAGACCCATCATTCAGACTTTATTCGGTAGAAAGGGAGCATGGCAGAAACAGCCTGAGCATCATCCACGTGGTGGAATGTGGCGGTTATGATCTCGAAGCCCATTTGCATCGCCACTTTGCTAATCGCCGGGTCTGGCGAAACAAGGAGTGGTTCACTGATTCTCCCGAGATCAGGGCATACATCCAGCAGCTGGCAAGCGGCCTCGATCCATGGCTAGCCACCGACAAGGCATTCAGTCAGGCCGCCTGAGGTGTACAGGGCTTTACCATCCTGATAGATTGCTCGAACTGCCCATTGAGGCCTTTGCTCCACCCGCTGCCCTTCGAGGCCTGAAAGCCCAGCCACTGCGCTGGGCTTTTTCATTTGCAATCAGGACTCCCAGTCGCTCAGCGTGTAGCTACATATCACCAGGACTCAGAAACGAAAAAAGACGCCATAAGCGTCTTCTTGAGTTCAGGTAAAGCAGATCCGGACACCACTTCAGCCTTTCAGCTTCGGGCCGCCTTGCGCGACCACCCTTGCGGGCTAGAGGGCGTTCGATCTCATCCGGTTAGTCGCCCTGCAATATCAATGTATCCAAGGCATTGAGAATGCGTCAACTGATTTAGCACCTCCTCGAAAGCTGCCTATAACCAGCTGCTGCCCCACACAGGCGACCCGACGAGCGCCACGTCCTGGAGCTGGTGAAGATCCGGCGCAATGGGGATATACTCTAGGCATATCCCAAGCAGAGGGCACGTTCATGGAACAAGGTTCGATCTTTCAGAGTAACCGCAGCCAGGCGGTACGCATCCCCAAGGCGGCAGCCTTCCCCGAGGACGTGAAGCGCGTCGACGTGGTGGCCATCGGCAGGGCCAGGCTCATTACGCCGGCAGGCGAGTCGTGGGACAGCTGGTTCGAGGGCCAGGGCGTGACCCAGGACTTCATGAGCGACCGCGAGCAGCCCGCTGACCAGGTGCGAGAGGGCTTCTGATGCTCAAGTACCTGCTGGACACCAACATCTGCATCTTCACCATAAAGAATCGCCCTGAGTCCGTGCGCGAGGCGTTCACGCGGCACAACGGGCAAATGGCGATCAGCACCGTCACGCTGATGGAGCTGGTGTACGGCGCCGAGCGCTCTGCCAAGCCTGAACACAACCTGGCCGTTGTCGAGGGCTTTGCGGCTCGCCTGGAGGTGCTGAGCTACGACGCGCCTGCCGCAGCACACACTGCGCAGATCCGCGCTGAGCTGGCCCGCCAGGGGCTGCCCATCGGCCCCTATGACCAGATGATTGCCGGGCACGCCAGATCCCTCGGCCTGATCGTAGTCAGTAATAACCGCAGAGAGTTCGACCGCGTTCCTGGCCTTCGGGTTGAAGACTGGGTTTGATCCAGTATTGAAGTCAAAAAGAAACCCGCTGCTGGCGGGTTTTTTATTCATATCGAAATTATTTTCTGAATATACCTAAAATCGGATTAACCGGAAGTTGTTTTGCATATAGCTCATTGTCAGAATGAAATCATGCAAGAACAAAACTATTTCGAGGAATTAATCATGAGGCTAGATGAAGCACTTTGGGATCTGGAAGAAATACTAGATATCGAAATTGAAAAGTACGGATTAAAAAGAATACTAAAGAGAGCTGTTCGCGATCTTATGAGAAATCACAAGAACCTGCTTCTGAAAAAGCTCTTGGAAGCGGACTTGGATATCATAACCATTAGTGTCCCAGAGCACCAGTCTCTGGATTGGCGGGCTTTCTATCTAGCAAAATCACTTGTGAGACTCCATTTTGCGTATCTTGATATCGACGACACAATATCAAACCTAGGACTGCCCGATGAAATTTGTACAGATATACTTACAGCATTTGTGAAGAGGGACGGAAACACACTCAGCGAAATACCAGAGCACAAGCAAGCAGAAAGGCTTAGACTTGAGGCTGTAATTAATGATGGTCTTGCCATTAGGCATATACCAGTCAATCTTCAAAGCGAAGTCATAAGGCTTGCGGCGGTTGTTAAGAACCCGGAAGCTATTTATAACATACCCAAAAACCAGAGAAGCGATACAGTTAAGCTTCTTGCCTCCATAGGAATTCATGGGATGCGTGCTTGGTTCTAACCAATCACCAAAACAACACTCAAAACAAGCCCCGCTCTGCGGGGCTTTTTATTGTCCGCAAAATATTTTCAAAGTATACCTAAAATCAGATTAACCGGAAGTTGTGTAAAGCAAAGCTCATTGTCAGAATAAAAACATAGGCAAATGGTTTGCCAGGGGAAAAGATCATGAACAAAAAAATCGCAAACAAAGAAGTCGAGATAGATCCTTTTGACGACAAGCTATTCAGCAAAGAGCCAGAGATTCCTTTAGGTCAAATGATTGAGGCCAAATTAGGTAAGAGTGGCGTGATGCTCCTGCAATTGGCCGGTTGCAGCGGATTGGCTTACTGGGTGTTTGGAGAAAGCCAGGAGCTGGGCCTGACGCTTCTGGTTCTGGCAGCTGTAACGGCTGGCGTGATGCTGAAGGCGGTTTGGTCGGTGATCAAGAGTGCTGCGATTGGCGCGGGTCGGTTAATTGCCAAAGGCGTGATTGCTTTCATGAATCACAGAATTGGCATGGCGATGGTGACTGGGGCGGTAATCTGCAAAGCCAAATCTCGCTATTCAATCGGAGGCAAATGAAATGTTTAGATTTTTAAAGAAAGCCACTGGTGAGATCAGAAGATCCTTGAGCATAATTGCATCTCCATCAAAAGAGATTATTGCCGAGTTCAAGAATTCGAATAAATCAGAAAACCTTCGCAGGGATAGACCCTACTCATTTAGGCCGGAAGGAACGCCCAAGGAGTTCAGGAAGGAGTTTCTAATGCTTAGAGTTACAGTCAGCATATACCTGGCAGTATTTATTGGCTGTGCAAGCATTGCTGGACTTGGAGTATATGACCACATTCAGCAAATGACTGAGTTCATGTTTGTGATATCTATGATTGGGCTTCTGCAATACATCAAGCACATTCGCGATGTCTTTAGGGCAAGAAAAATCTCAATGGATTGGGATTTAAGAAATGATCCACTAGCAATGAGCTGGAAATCTTTCTTCAGGGAAGTTTTAGAAAATCCACTGCGTCTTATCCCACTCTTTTAATGCGAGGAAAAAGCCATGTTAAAGCTAATGATGAAGGTATTTTTAATGATTGCGATGGTAGTCATCATAAATGCACCAGAAACAACCCTGGCAGCCACCGACCAGGGAACAACCTCAACCCAGCAAGCAAACGCCCCGAACGGGGTTGACAAAGAAACAATCAAGAATTCCTTAGATCCAGAGAATCTATCGGAGTATTCAAGAAAGATATACGCAGTTCTCTTTGGAGATGCTGGCGGAATGCTTGGTGAGGCAGACCCCTCTGTTTTTGGGTTCGTGGTTGGGCAATTCAATATCATTGCCTTGATTATGGGGTGCCTAGTTGCCGCATACTCACTTATTGGAGGAGCTATCAACACCGCAGCATCAGGAGAAATGCTGGGCAGATCATGGTCAAGCGCTTGGATGCCCATTCGCACAGTTATGGCTTTCGGGCTGATAATTCCTTTGCCTGCAACTGCACCATATAGCCCTGCACAAATGGCTGTTATTTATGCCGTAATTGTCGGCGACAATATGGCCACAGCTGTAACAAAAGAAGCAACCAAGAGAGTCGCTAGCAATCAATTGAAGGTAGCGGGTGGTGTAACGCCGCCTCCAGCATCAATTTCAGTAGATATAGCCGGCTCCGCCTTTTGCGCTGCGAATGAATGGAATATTAGAACCATGAATGGTGCTAATGCAAAAAACCATGTATACGCCATCGCCGAATATGCTGAAGGCCCGCTAACGAAAAGCATAAAGCTCACAGCCAATACAATGCCAGCACCATATGACATGCCCATAGAAAACATTTCCTCACTTAAATTTGGTAGCACAGGTCAATGCGGAAGCATCTATTTTGCAACGCAAGATCGCATCAACCAAACGCTTGGCAAGGAGATGACCAGCGCAGAGTCATCCTATGCGTCTTTCAATAAGGTAATAGCTGATGATCTTAGATTTTACGCCGAAATTGAAAATGCCTTGCGCGGAGAACAGCTTGACAGCATGGCTTTTGAGGCGGAGATGGCAGCCTTCGAGCCATTGTCTGAATCGCATTCTGCGCTAATTGATCGTTACGCCTCCGTCGTTGCTGATCGTGTTAATTCTCTGCCGAATCGGCTTAAAGAAGCACTCCATCAAGGATTTGGTAAAATTGACCCTTCTGAGTTTACAAATCGTGCTGTAACTCATTACACAGAGATCAATAGCCTGCTCCACAAAATGGCTCAGTACTCTGCCGCCGAAAATGGGGCAATGATAAATGCCCTGCAAGGTATCGCTAATATAAGATGGGATGTTTGCTTTGCAAATACAGATGAATGCAAAAATACCTACAATAGCGAACTTCTGGCTGAGCTCAATAAGGGAATAAAAATACAATCAACCATGGCAGGTGTTTCTCTGATTAGCCGTGGACTATCATCAGGAGTCAAGTCAGGCTCCGGCGATAGTGTCAAAGAAGCAACAATGCCTGAGAGTGTTGAGGTCGAGCACTTTATGGCGCAGTTCTCAAAATACATTAAAACTAATGTACTGACAGCTATCGGTGTTGGAGGTGGATGGGTCGCCGGAAGCAATCAACAAGGCATTCCCGAAGACACTTCTTCAATGGATTTTCAGCTAAATCCAATGATCTATCTGCACAACATTGGACATGCTTTGATAGCCGCTGCCACCGCAATAACTGCTGCATTGATAACTACTGGAGCCTTAGCCACCGCCGCTAGTCAGAGCGTTGCTGGATTGGTTGGTGCCGGAGTTGTTGAAGGTGGATTTAATGTTGTAATGGCGTTCGCGGTGCCTGCAACCTGGGGCCTGATTGGTGCTGGTCAATCAATGTCAATGATTAGCATGGTGCCAATCGTAATTGGAGCATGGGGGTTCATATCAATTATCTGCATGGCGATCCAGGGGGTTGCAGCAGCACCGTTTGCAGTAGTTCTATTGTCGACACCAGGCGGTGAAGGAGCTACCAATCAAACCTTCCAGCGTTTCCTGCTGCATCTTACGCACCTATTGCTGGCCCCAATGATCTTCGTGCTTGGTGCATTTGCCTCTGTAATATTAATTGTGATCGGTGGTAATATTGCGGCATACGTCTTTGTGAATAACTCTGGATTCTTTGGATCTGAAAGCTGGATTGTTAGCATTGGGACTATATTCTTCTACGTTGTTTTCATGCTGTATGTTGTGATTAAGTGCTCTATGTTCCAACTGTCTATGCAAAACGATTTAATGGAGATCATTGGTGGCGGGTTCCACAAGCCAATGGGTGGTGACGTTAGTGGTCAAGTAATGTCTACCAGTAATGGTGTTAACTCAGCCGTAAATGGCACCGTCAAGGCCGCAAAAGGTGCTACCAACATCATTCGGCAAAAGAGGGGGCTCGCACCTATCCCATAATCCCCACCACCCAAGAGCCCCGCACCTGCGGGGCTTTTTCATGGTCACTACCACAAGCGCGTATATCCTCACGTATGATCCATAGATCACGGAGGAGATATCCATGTTCGAGATCTACCAGGAACGCTACCGCCAGATCGCCCTGGAGTGCCTGGCAAAGCAGGGCATCACCCCGGCTGCAATAGCCATGGCGGCTTCACCAGGCCTCAAGCGCTTTCGCCTGGATGTCGACCTTGGCCGGCTCGATGTTGAGCCTCCTGAGGTTGCCCAGGGCGAAGATCCGCTGTTGCCCTATGCAACATCCCTTCTGACCCACCTCATCGCCTGGCCACCAAAGGTCGAGGCCTATGGCATCAACATCGCCGGCATGATCGAGGCCGCCATCTGCTGGATCGTGGGGCTCAATGAGACAGAGAAGCCAGACTGGGATACGCGGGTAGGGAGGGACACCTCTCTCGCGGATACAAACAGGATCACCTCCAGTCGACTCAACGCCAGTCGCTACATGGAGCAGCTGCTGCACAGCCTGCCGCTTGAGCACTACAGCAACCAGATCTGCGAGGTCGCCTTGTTCATGGTCGCTGATTCGCTTCAGCACATACCCGTGGGGGCTAGAACGCCAGAGGTGTGCCTCAAGGCGGTCGAGGTACTGACGATCAACGCCGCGCACATACCGCCAAGCCTGCTCGGTGATGAAAGCTTTTTGCTTAAAGTTTTCGAAATGGCGCCATTCACGGTCACCATGATCTCCGATTGCTATTACACCCCCAAGCTAATCGAAACAGCTGTTGCTGGCCGCGAAGAAGTCATTGTCTTTATCGCTGACGAACTCCTTTCACCAAAACTTCTTGAGCTTAAATTCAGGCTAAAAGAGGAAGCCATGGAGCGGGGCAGAGAAAAAAGACTAGCAAGGCAAAATAATATCGAAACATAACCAAAATCAGATCAATTGCAAGATGCAATAGTGAAATCTCCTTGCTTATAATAAAAGTAAGCGAGGAAACAGCCATGAACACCGTTAAGAAACTAATAAAAACAACCGTCAAGCTAGATATCGATTATACCCGCCTGGGTGTCGAGTTCTTCGGATACAAGAACTTCAACATGGTGGTGAAGGATATTTGCAAGATCGATGGTGAAATTGATATCAAGCCATCTACTGATGGCTCCACATTCGATCTCCACTCAAATGTGAGCGACATGTTCACTATCAATAGGAAACATAAAGATGGATTTTTTGATAGCGAGTTCTTAATGAAGATTCTGATCTACATCGAGCACTTGAAGGAAGAATATCCAAAAGAGTTTGAGGAATGCGTTAAAAACCTGACTCAACTCAAGAGCATCAAGCTTCTACTGAATGCGCAGATCCTGGACACCAGTGAAGTCCTGGCAAAAACCAGGTTCACCCATGCCGATCTGAGGCTCGACAAGGTGTACCTAATGGCCGAGCGTCGCGCATCCAGGGTCGCTGAGTCGCCGATCTCGATGTCATCCTGAGTCAGTGGCCATGCCTTGAGCATGGCCATTTTCTGAAAGCTGTGATCATGCTCAACTTGTCTTGACAAATGTATATTTCAGGTTAAATTGAATGCTATATCGGTAGGAGCCACCAGATGAGCGACGAAGGCAGCGGCCTGTACGAGATCTCTGACGAGGATCTACAGCGCGACAAGAAGGCTGAAAAGAAGGTGGTTGGGATCTTCGCCAGGGAAGTGCGCAAGCAGGGCGAATCGATCCAGGAGCGAGAGACCAACCTGATCGGAATCCTGATGGAGCTCGAAGGCGTGTCACGCGATGACATCGATGCCTGGGCCCGCTTCGAGGCGCGAGAAAAAGGGTTTGAGTACCTAGAAAATTGGGTCACGGCGGGAATGGACTCCGCATTTGATTTCAAAAAGCTCCGCCGCAGTGATGAAGAGATCAAGGAGAACATTACTCGACTTGAGCAACAAATCACACGCATCCGGATGGAAAGAGGCCGGGGCGCTTAACGAGAGGTAACACCATGAAAGCTACAACTGCTGCTCGAAACACACTCGCTGTGCTCAACAGCAAGACATTCCTGGCCGCTTGGATAGCGGTCATTGCCATTGGCTTCTTCATCCTGCCAAACCCCATCAGTGGCTATCTGATACTCGGGGCTACCTGGGTGATCGACCTGGTGGTGATCGGTGATCTGGCTGATCACCAGGGCATCTACATGTTCCTGCTGTTCCTGTTCCCAGCTGTCTTCACCTGGGCTCCGATCAGGATCTATCAGGGCGTTGCTCGCTTGCGGGGTGCTCGCCATGCGAATCCATAACGAAGAAACCATGCGCGAGATGTTCGGCGAGATATACGCCATCGCCTGCGATAGCGCTGTACGTCCAGAGGATGACCAGGATGTGCTGGCAGAGATCTGGCGCGTGCTGATGGAACTCAGTCATCCACCGACCCAGCAGACTCGCATGCTGGCCTACCTGGTCTTGTCTGAAAACAAGCCCAAGCGCAGCCACGAGAAGGATGGTGAGCAGCTGATGGCCTTCACCCCCTTCATCTACGACGACTTCGCCAAGAACTTCGCCTGTCGCAAGTTCCTCAAGAGCGAAGCGGATCTGCTGGCCTGGTACTCGAACAAGTACGGCGAGCCGGTCGAGGGGCTGAAGGTGACTTATGGCGCGGAAGGGCCCAGCAATCCCCTGACGGAATGGGACAACCGCTACGTGTTCATCAGCAGCAAACGCGGGCCGTACCCGGAGGGCTATGCGCAGCTGGTGGGGATTATGGATGGCGACTTCGAAGGGCCGGAGCCCTCGAAGGCTGCGGGCAAACCAGCAATGGAGGTTGAGCTGTCGATGTAGTGGAGCTTTTTGTCGACCTTGACAAAATGTATATTTCAGGTATTATGCGTATCAAATGTCGTGGGAGGCAAAGATGCGCAACCTCAATAGCTACCTGGTACTGCGGAAGGCCATTCTCTGGATCGGCCATCCCGCGCTTCTGCTGTCCTGCATTCCCGCATTCCTCGCAGTTCACGATCCACTAGCGAGCATCGAGCTCGCTGCTTGGATCGTTATTGCGCCGGCACTGATCGCCCTATTTCATATCGTCGAGATCGCTACGGGTGTCCGATGGGCCGTGAATGCCCATAACATTCGCGTCCTGGTGGAGAAGGGGATCTGATTCATGGGTGTAGTCATCTCGTGGGCGAAGGTGGCCTTGAAGTGGGTCGCCATCACCCTTGCTGCACTCATCGCGCTTGTGGCGCTCCTGGTATCAACATCTGAGCCCAAGAAGACTGAAAGATACGATCAGGAAAACCTCTTTAAAGAGGATACCGTCATGCATTTGCTTTCGGAGCAGCTAAGTCTGATTGCCCCAGGGCAAATGATTTACATCATTCATCGCGAAGAGCAGCGGTCGGCATTTCCATCTGAACTCAAAGATCCACATCGCCAGGATCTGGATCGCTTTCTCGATAAAAAGTATTCGTGGGATGGCCCTGATCATCTCAAAAACGGAATTATCAATGCCTATGTACAGCAAGGTATTTCCGTCAAAAACAATGCGTGCGTAATTAACGTTAATCCATCAAATCTGAATAGATCTGCCAATCTCAGCAAGATGAGCGACCAGGATAAATTGGTTCTCACGCTTGCTCATGAGGCGACGCACTGCGGCCAGGCTGTTGCCTCGGCCAAGATAAACGAACAATTCCGCCAGGCCATTAAAAGGGCCCAGCTCGATGTTGGGGAGGAGGGCAGCCCAGGATTCGAAGCGAGATCCAGGATGGTGTTCGCCGAAAGCTTCGTCGGAGCCTACTTCCTGGCCAATGCTCAAAATCCAGGCCAGAGCGCACTGATGGACACGATATCGGCAACAGGCTGGCAGGAGGAGCTGAAGCAAAGCCGGTGGCGCGGTTACGCCAATGCCTTCGCCGCGATCATCAAGCGCTGCGAGGTGGCCACCAGGTGCTCCGCAAAGCTCGATGAGCTCAATGCCCAGCTGATAGGTGACCCTGCCATCATGCAAGCCGTTGCGATGGACGCCAGAGGCCTGCTGAAGGCGCAGAAGTTCCACTGAGGAGAGATGGCATGTATCGCGCACGTCGAGAGTGGGCCTGGAATGACCAGGCTGAACATGTGTACCAGGAGAAGCGCAAGCGTTTGGCAGAGAAGGGCTATAGCACCGACGAAGAGGTGTGCCAGTACTTCGCCGAGCAGGGCGTTGAAGACGTTGAGCCACGGGACATCAGACCCATGATGCTCGATGCAATCACGGCCAGTCCGTTGGAGCGCCTACTCTCATCCTTGAGCTGATCTCCAGGCAACAAAAAGCCCCGCAGTGCGGGGCTTTCTTTTTGGTTGATGGGATCAGTGCCGGCGAAGCTTGATGGCCTTATCTGCATCCCTGGCAAACACCCGCAGAGTAAACGGATCTGCCGAGAACAGCCCCACCAGCTGGAGATCGCGCATCACCAGGCCATTACCCTCCAGGTTGGCGTAACCCAGGCCTCGGCTTTCAATCAGCGCGGGCATGTAAGGTTTTGCAGCATGGCTAAAGAACAGCAGCTGGTGGCCATCGCGATCCATCACCAGGATTTCATCGCTCAGACCGAAATCCCTGGCATCAGACAGCAGCCCCTGAATCTGGGCAGTGCTCAGGCAGGCAGCGCCTGGCATGAAGACCACAAAGGGGAAGAGGCCCTGGGCGAATGGGTTGTAGTTCAAGGCGCTCAGATCCTTCGCGAACTGACGACTTCTCTCGACGCGGCCTGCGTCAGCCTCACGAGCACCGGCCTCGGCCAGTTGATCCTGGAGGAATGCAGGGATCTTGCCGATCAAGCATTCCAGGTCTGCTGCGTACTTCACCACGTCCATCATGCACCTCGCATCTGTTGACATAGGTATAATATGAGATATACATTTAATCGTCAAACAGACATACAGCCGCAAGAGCGGTAACGAGGATCGATATGCTGAAGAAAACCCTGGCTGCATCCGCCCTGATCGTCCTGACAGGCTGCTCGGCCCTCGCGCCGTCGAAGTGCGATACCCCGGCCTGCCACACGGCCAGCGTCATGGCAGACAGCCTGAACGAGCTGACCAAGCAGAACATTCACTTCAATGAGGCCATCACGCTCGGCGGCGCCGTCGCTGAAGGCCCTGTTGTCAACGTCACGATGTACCTGAGCGGGCCAAATGCCGAGCTGTTCAAGACCGCTATCGTGAACCACCCAGAAATGGACAAGCAGCTCAAGCAAGACATGCGGGTCGGTGTCACAGCGAAGAACTGCGGCGTGCCGGCATTTCGCCGATTCCTCGCCCAGGGCGGATCGATTCGCTACTCGATCAACTACGTGGCCACCAACAAGCAGTACTTCGAGATGGAGATCGAGCGCTGCCCGAGCGTTTGATCGATCACTGGGTGGTCGACCAGGTGTTGGCCACCCACTTCCACGCCGCTGGAGCGCGCCATGCAATCTGTTCGCTACTACCTGAAAGCCATCGCCTACTTCAAGGCCATGGAGAACCTGGGCTTGGCTCAATACGACCGCAAACAGGGCATCATGCTTTCCCCCAATATCCCCGAGAAAGACCAGCCAGTGGCCCTGGAAGCGGCAGAGGCATACGAGAGGGTAGTGAAACTACTGGGGAGGGCGACGTGGCTGGTGAAAAAGTGCTGCCTGACGCTTGTCGCCATCATCGCCATCAAGGCGGTCAGTGGAGCTTAATGTACTGCTCCGCCTGAAGAAGACCATCCCGCAGGCGCTCTTCCGAGGCGGTGTAGAACCCCATGAACTGGAAGTCATCGAGCGCCAATCCGCTGCTGTCGAGGTTGCCATACCCAACGGGTAGCTTGCTGAGCAGCGCATCCACCAGAGGCCTGGCCTTGTGGCTGAAAAGGCACACCACATGGCCCTGGTGCACCACTCGGTAGAACTCACCGGCAAGGCCATTCCTCCTCGCAACCATCAGCACTTTCGTAAGGGTCATCTCATCAAGAGTGCTGTCGTTCTCGCGCTGAAGAAGCATGAATGGGCGAGTAAGCGGATTGCTCGCATCCGCGTTGAAATCGGACAGATCCTGGCGAAAAGCGAAGACGACGCTCTTGAACTGCTCAGCCGACTGGCCGGCATCGGCTGGAAGAAGAACAGCCCTCATGAAATCGATAGCCTTGCTCACCATTTCCCGATTGCTACTCATAGACAAACCAGCGCCCCATCGCCTCAAGTTGATCCAAGTCTTCGATTTAGAACGTATAGCAGATTGCCAATGAAATGTATATCTCATATACTCTTTCCAGTGGCTTGGCAGTCAGGCCTGGGAGATGAGCATGATTTCACTCAAGACAACCTTCGCGATCTGCAACACTGCCCTGGCCATCACTGCACTGGCCGTGGCCATTTCAGGTTGCGCCAATAACGGCATCAGCTACGGCGGCATGAGCAGCAACCAGACAACCAGTCTGGCGAAGGACTTCATGGGGATGAGCCCCTACCGAGCCCAAGGTCTCGGCCAGGCCGTCTCTCTCAATCTGGGCACTGATTTGAATAGCCTGCCCTCCGGAACCATCTTCCCGGCAATGAAAGGGAAGTGGGCTGGCGTGATGGAAAACAACGACCGCACGCACACCACCCGCAAGGTCATGATCTACATCAGCGCGAGCACCAAGAAAGCTGGCCTGAAGCAAGAAGACCTGAACATCCTTGCGGTCGCACCTGCCGGCTGCACACTCGGTTTCGTCTACCTCACCACCCAGCCTGACGGAACCGTGATCTACAAGAAGATGACCAGCTGGAACGGCTACCAGGACGTCTGCGGCAGCGGTTTTCTGCGCGTGAAGCCCCAGGATGACGGCACCCTGCGCATCTCCGACCACCTGCTCACCGCTGAAGGCAAAGAGACCTCTGCCGGAGTGTTCGCTCGTGCCCCTCAGTGAGCTCAAACACTTCCGACTACTGAAAGACGCTCACCCCAAGGTGCTGGCCGATCTGACGCCTTTCAGGCTCAAAATCCCCTTGGGCTGGATGCCCCTGCTCAATCGCCTGTGCGCACTCCTTGCCGAGCATGGCCAGGTGAGCGGAAGGCCGGTGGCCAAGATCTTTGGTGTCAACGAAAAGCAGGGCCGTATGCAGGTTTTCCTGACCTCTGACGAAGATGACCAGGTGATCGAGATCATCGAAGGACTCACACAGGAGTCGACCAGGACTTGCCAGGTCTGCTCTGCTAGGGCCAGCAAGTCGGTGATCGCCGGGAAGATGTACGTGATCTGCAAAGTTCACCTGGAGGCACACGCCGAGGCCGCTGAGTAATGGCTCGCGCCGCCCTGGTGATTGCCTGCATGATGCATTTTGGTTGTGCGATGGCAGGCGCTGCGGGGATGGATATCTCTATTGCTGAAGGGGCTGGAGAGAACACCTACGGCTCAATCAGAATCTCACCAGAGGCTATGGCGTCTGGCCGTGGCACCTGTGCAATCGAGATCAACCATGGCCTAGTCGAGCGAGACTACCGGCAGTACAGCTACGCGTCGGCAAGCGACTTCTACGAGCAGACGATGATGCACGAGCTCGTGCACTGCAACCATGCACCTGTGCTGTTCGCAAGCTTGAGCAAGGTCGTAGCCATTGCGATGCAGTACCAGAAGATCCATGGCAGCAAACAACCCCCGGTAGAGGCCATTCGCAACGTTCACGCCGAGGCCTTTGTCGGGGCGTACTTTCTGGTACTCAGTCAATCCAGCCTGGGACAGGCAAAGCGAGCTGCAACCTGGTGGAATCAAGAGCTCAGGCTGAGCACTGACAGGGGCCTTGAAAACACTTTCATGGTGATAGCCGCTCGATGCGCGAATCCAGGCGATTGCCCCTTAGATATCCCCGCCCTGAACAACCTCCTGCTCGATGATCACGAGTACAGGGATGCACTTTGGAAAGACCTGGAGCTGTAAATGGACGATCTTCATGAAGACCCGATGATTCGCATCAGGTGGCTGATCAGCATGCTCAGGAGCCGCTACTCGAAGCTGGTAAATACCCCAGGCGAACCAAGTGGCGTCAACACGTTCTTCAATGGCGTTCACGTCCTGGAGAAGTGCATTTTGACTGGAGATCCGCAGGTCGAAATGTTCCTCAACATAGTGATCACGACAGCGTGGCTGAGCGTTGATGAGCATTGCCAGGAAGACTTCGCCAGTGACGACGAGAAGATCCGCAGCATGGCCTTGTGGAGGCAGACATTCTTCAAGGCAACCCTGGAGCTGAAGGGGATCGAGGGCACTTGCAGGGCGATGGATGAGGCCAACAAAGCAATGGTGTCCGCGTGGATTGCGGGAGCAATGGGTATTGATTGTGCGTGAATATTTGATGCTTGACTAAATGTATATTTCTGGGTATTATTAGTATCAAGAGCTGACGGTCAGCTCAAATAACGGAGATGTACATGAACAAGATGCTTGCCCTCGGCACCCTGACCCAAGACGCCACCGTGAACACCATGGAAAATGGCCGTGATCGCCTGGGCTTCACCCTGGCAGTGAAAGAAGGCATGAACGGCGACAAGCCTGTCATGAGCTACATCACTGTCGTCTCTTTCGGCGCCAAAGGCTTCGCCGATGAGGCTATCAAGGGCCTGAAAGAAGGCGAGGCCTACAGCGCCTTCGGCAAGCTGAACAAATCCCCGTCCGAAAAAGACTCCAACGTCTACGACAACGCCACCATCGAAGCACGCCTGAGCAACATCCGCCCGGCAGGCAAGGGCGGCCTGGGTCTGAACCGCATCACCCTGATCGGCAACGTGACTGGTGATGCCCGCCTGAACTCGGTCAACGATGACACCGATGTGGTCAACTTCACCGTGGCAACCAATGACGGCTACCGCAACGATGCCGGCGAATGGGTCGACAATCCCCCGGTGTTCCACGAGTGCTCCCGCTTCGTGAAGAAGGGCAGTGGCGTCAAGCTCATGGAGTCCCTGATGAAGGGCCGCGAGGTCGAAGTTGAAGGCGCCCTGCGCTTCCAGAAGGCTGCCAGCAAGAGCAACAACAAGACCTACCACACCCACCCGGTGCGTGCTGATGAAGTGATCCCCGGTCGCAAGCCGCAGGGCAAGTCCGAAGATCAGGCGCCGGCAGTACCGGCTGACCAGCAGCTGCCCCAGGATGTGATCGATCAGCAGGACAAAGACATTCCGTTCTGACCTTCCGCTCTACGAAGAAGCCCGGCTAGTCCGGGCTTTTTCTTGCCTTCTGTCGGGAGAGCGGTCGCCAATTTTCAGGCAAGGCCATGGATTGTTACACCCCTGCCCCGCAAGGCCTTGTTTCCAATGGGAATCTATTGACAGATGTGGAGCGATTGTACACCTAGCGTAAAATTGATATTACAGAGATATACATATAGAATTTTGCGGACTACTTCACGCTGGTGTTTCGCATGCAGATCCGCATTCTTTCGGTCGCAGTTGCAGCGACAGCCCTACTGCCACAAGCAATATGGGCATCAAGCAGTCTTCAGGACTGCCTATCTCTTGACCCCAAGTCAGCGCAGGCCTGTGCCAAGCGAATCGACCCCTATGCGCGCATTTACCGCGACCGACAGGGTGGGCTTGGTGTTACATCAAACGCCAGTGTGAAGGGCGCTTACGCCGACTACATCGCCACGCCCGCCGACATGAGCTCACCCCTGCTCAATAAGGCCCTGGAAAACGATGGTCAGATGCTGATCGCCAAGGCTGGGCCTGTCGACGCCGAGGATCTGGCTTACGAGCTCGATCTCAAGGCAGTTAAAGACAGCACGAAGGCCGGTCGTGGCGCGCTCATGATCTCGACCTACGGCCCAGACGTATCTGGTCGAGACATCCTCACCTGGTATCACAAGCAGCGCCTGGCAGGCGGCTACGTGGCCACAGTGTCGGCCACCCACGGTTTCTCGGATCTACGACCAGAGTCGAAGGACGGCAGCTACGAAAGCGTGTTCCTGGATCTGGAAAAGGCATTCACTTTCGGCCTGGCCAACCTGAGCTACAGCTACACCGATAACGAAGCCGGTGGCGACAGTCTGGTCTATGTCCTGGGTGGCAAGACTCAGCGTTTCGGAGCTTCGCTAACCAACTGGCACGGCAGCAGCTGGAGATTCACGCAGAAACTGGAGCACACCACCCGCAAGCAGGACATGGGAGTGTTCGATCTCTATACCAGGCAGCGCTACACCAGTGGGCTGCTGGAGGGCGGCTACGAAACAGAAGCGGTCACGTTCCTGATGAAGGCCAAGAAAGGCCTGGATGGCAACCAGGAGCTCAACCTGATCCCGCTGCTCGGCACATTCAATCCGCATTTCTGGTCGCTCGACCTGACCGCCAAAGGGCAAGTCAAGGTCAGCGACAACCTGGTGGTGAAGGGCAGGGCAGAAGGCTTCAAGGGGTCGATGGACATGCCCTCCAGCGAGCGTTTCGGCCTGGGGGGTATGGGAGCAGGCTCAAGCCACGAGAGCGGCCTCTATTCGGGCTACAAGGGCGTGCAGAACGACTTTGCCATCCACTACCTGGCCTTCGCGCAGGACGGCATAACAGCCAGCGCCAAGGTTGGCACCAACGGCGCTGAGATCCGCACCGCCCTGGATGAAAAGATCCGCCTGCAAAGCGCTGAGATTGGCCTCGATGTTGGCTTCGGCACCTGGGGCATCAGCACCACTTACGCAAAGAGTGTCGCGACCAAGGGTCTGGACGCTGATCAGCGCGTGAATGCGCAAATCGTCTGGAGATACTGACATGCGACCGAACCAACTATCGCTAGCCATTGCGCTGGCCATCACATCCCCGGTCGCCTTTGCCCTAGATCCAGCTGCACTCCCGGATGTGGGCAACGCCCTCGTGACCTATGGCGATGCCGTCTTTTCCCAGGGTGGAAACACACTGACGGTCGACACGAAGGGCTCCTCTGGACTCAATGGCAACACGGTCATCCAGTGGGGAGGTGTGGGATTCAATGTCGGCTCGGGCGCATCGGTCACCTTCGACGCCAAGTCGGCGGATTCGATCATTCTCAACCATGACATCTCCGGCGATGTCTCGCGCATCCATGGTGACATCAATGCACCTGTCGGCAACATCGTGCTGGTCAACGCCAACGGCATCGAGCACACGGGTGGAGGCCAAGCGAGCCTGACACTGATTCAGGCAAGAGCCATCAATGACACCGATACCTTCGGGCTCGACCGCGTTGGCAATCGGGTTTTTATCGACAATGACTTCGACTATGGAACACCGACCAGTGTCATTTCAAATGTCGAGGGCATGACGAAGGGTACTGCGAATGGCTTTGAGATTGACCAGAACGCTAACCTGGCAATCCATACAAACGCATCGAGCATTGAGTTTGTTGGAGCTGTACATGACCGCAACTACTACATGTATGAACATATTCATGACTCCAAATTTGCGGGCACGCATGTAAAGCTCAACCAGGAAGTTGATTTTGCGGTAGTTGATAGAAGCTCTTTCACTGAAGGTTTATGGACAGACAGTGCCGTGCTTCAGGTGAATCAGTCAGAATTTGGCGACCTGGTGATCAGCCAAGGCAGTAAGACTGAAATCGGAAATACGGTGATTGGCTCGCTAACCGCCAATTCCAGCCATTTCGTTTTGGCAAACTCTGAGGTAAACGGCTCTGCCAAGATTGAGTCAACCTCATTGAGCGGTTTCTCCTGGTTTGGAATTTCTGGCACAAACTTCAATGGCAATGCAGCAGACTCCGTTGAGATTGATGTAAGCCATCAGGGCATCACCCTGGATCGCGATGGCTTCACCAATGACCTGAACTACGGAATAACCTCAAGCGCTTTCAGAGGCTACGGCAATGTCGACATTGCACTAAATTTCGAGACAGATGAAGATCCATTGGCAATGCAGGCGACGGTGAACTCAAACTCACTATCTTTTGCGAATGTTCAAAATGCCAGAATTGAAGTTTCCAGCAACTTCAAAACCATTGAAATGAACATGATGAGCTTTTACGGAGACTCTAGCGATTTCGCGGGGGATCTTGAGGTTGTTGTTGACGGATCAAAGATGCAGGGGCTGTGGATTCAATCGCTATTCTTCTCAAGCAAGGGAGATATCAGCCTAAGGCAAACTGAACATATTGGTGACGCCCCAACAGCAGATAATTACCTTTGGATACACGACTCCTACATTGGCGCAGACAATATCGAGCTTAGTGGGCTATTTTCTCTCGCCAACTCAAGCCTGATTGCGGCAAATAAAATCAAGTTAAATTCAATTACCGACGACATAACCTCAAGCGAGATCTACAACAACTATCTCTATGCCGCCTATGGCGATATTCAAATCTCTCCCGGTAATTCCGACAGCACCTTCTCGCATGCTGACGAAAACAAGGTGCTGCTGGGGGGAGAAACGAGCACCGAGGCGTCCATCGTTGTGTCTGGAAACGTCCTGGAAACAGGAAACTACTACCTAACCGACCATACCAACCCAGACCCAGATCCGGTCGACCCAGGAAATGGCGGTGGAAACGGCGGAACCCCGGTAGATCCAGGCAATGGGGCAGGCGGCGGAACCCCCGGAAACGGCGGAAACCAGGGCGAACCGCCGTTTTCCGAAGGCCCTCAGGATCAGGATCGCCAGGATACCATCAGCGAAGCCCTGAAGGCACTTGAGTCGACCAACCCCAAGCTCACCTTCATCAATATCGAAGATGGCTACATGCGCGATGCCGCCTTCATCGACGGACAGCCAGCTGGACATAGCGAGCCACCACAGAAGCGAGCCAATAGACCAGCCAACTAAGGCTCCAAAGCCCCTCACTGAGGGGCTTTTTTCTTGCTGCCAGGCTGCTTGACTGTAGATGTATATTTGATATATTCCTGTTGTAGTTGTGCGGTTATGGAGTACGCAATGAGCATCGACGATCAAGCGACATTGCCACCACAAAGCAGGGAACAGGATCTGCTCGATGGCATAGGGGATGGAGATCTGGGCGACGAAGCCTTCAGCCGCTTCATCGAGCACCTGGATCACATGCTCGCCAACCTGGCAGGGCGAGGATGACGACATGGATACCGAATTCTTTGGCGGGATGCTCACTCAGCATTACCAGCCCATTATCGACCTGAAAACCATGCGTATTGCTGCCTGCGAGGCCCTCATGAGGCCTGCGACAGGAAGGCAGGCCGATAAGGTGGCCAGGGAGATGGAGGGCACTGGACTCATCAAAAACCTGGATCTCTGGTCGCTAAAACAGGCTATCGCCACCGCAGAAACCCTTCATGAGCCTGTGCTCATATCGGTCAACCTCTCAGGAATGAGCGTGTCAGACCCACGGTTTTGCGCGCATGCGTTGCGACTACTGGAGGCGAAGCCGGCGCAGGCAAGAATCGGCTTCGAGATCACAGAAAGCTCCCCGATCACCTGCATGATCACGGCTGCCAGGTTTGTTGCCGCAGTCAAGGCAATGGGGTGCTCGATTGGTCTTGATGACATCTACACCGGACATGCATCAATGGCCACAGTGACGGCCCTGGAGTTGGATTTCATCAAGCTCCCAGCCGAGATCACGACCAGCCACAGCAGCGCGAGCAGCGCCATCATTGGCAAGGCCTGCAACTTCGCAACCAAGCGCGGCATCCTGGTTGTCGCAGAACACATCGACAACGCACCCCAGCTGGTCTGGCTGAAGTCGCTTGGTGTGGGTTATGGCCAGGGCTGGCTTTTCGCGAAAGCGGCGGTGTCGATCAACACCAAGGCGGATTTCAGCCACATTCTCACACCACCTGAAGAAGGATTCATGAATGAAGCTGCAATCTGTCTGGGTTGAACGAAAGTGGGTTGCTGTCATTGAGGCGATCTACAGTCGCCAGTATCTGGAGCGCCTGATCAAAGCTAACTTCAAGCTGGAGCACTGCCAGATCGGGGATCGAAACATGGTCAGCATCATCAACGTCCTAATCGACGAGGATGATGTGAAGCGCCATGGTGTGCTGTTCAACGAAAAGATCAATCTCGTGCTCCTGGAGCGTGTCCAGAAGATCGATCACCAGGAGGTCGCTGATTTGCGCGACCACTATGCACTGATGGCGCTTTGCGAGGCCGGCGTGCTGCATTCCGGCGTGATCGAGGATCTATTGCCAGCGGCTCGACGGATTGTTCTGGAAATGGATCTGGGTGAAGTTGGCTCTGGGCTTGCCTCCGCTGACCGACTCAGGAAGATCAAGGCAGAGGGCTAGCAATGCCTTCATATGCACACATTAGGCCTCGCAATGAGGCTTAATGACTGCCTTCACAGTCACTAGCATCAATCCCCATAGCGCTCATCGCACTCATCCACCATGTGCAAATTCTTGCCGTAGCGCTTCAGGTCTGCGAGTGCCTTCTCAGGGGATGCTTGCCAGATCTGACGATCCTGGATGTAGGTCAGATGACCAGCCCAGCTGCTGGAGTCCTCCTCCGTGTGCACAAAGGAAATCGCCCCCAGCGATGTCTCGAAGGTGTAGCTCGCGCCTGTTGTGACGAAGGTCAGTACGGAAGGCACCTGGCTGATCACGCTGGCCTCGCTCAGCACGCTCTCCAGGCTAAGGTACATGTCGTCTTCAGGCCGCAGGAAGTTAGCCAGGCGGTGCAGGGCGAAGGCGGGTGGATTGCAGAACGGATTACGGTACAGCCGTGGAGCGATTCGCTCGATCACTCCAGCTTTCACATGGCGGCTCATAGCAACCCTAAGACTGGCTTTCTCTGGATAGTCGAGACCACACCAGATAGTGCTTTCCGGAATGCACCAGACGCCCTTCGCGGCCAGCGACTTGCACAGATCCACAACCTTCTTGCGATTCATAAGGCCTCCAGGTGGAGACCTCATTCTATTGGTGCTCAGCTCGCAGTCAAGAAACTATTAACATTTTTGTTAATTTTTTATCGATCAGGCTGCAAGGTCGAGACCGCTGACCGCCCAAAAAGCGGCGTAGCGCATCTTTGTCTCATTGCTCAGCTGGTACTTCTCAGGAATATCCTGGTCGCGGATCTCGAACAGCACCTCGCACGTCTCCAGTGAGTATGCCCGGCAGCCAATCCGAGCCGGCTTTCCGATCTCGGTTCGATGGATGGCAACACCCATCACAACAGGAAGTTCTGAGACAAAATCAGAAAGCCTCTCTCTCGCCGACTGAGGCATGGAATCCATATAAAGCCTGCGATCATCCCACCTTTTAATGATATGCCTAACTTTATTTGTAAGCGCATAATCCCCAAAGCTGGCTTTCCTTGAGTGCTCGTATGGTGGTATGCCATCGGCTAAACATTTTTTAATGAATAAATCTGCAATAAGTTTTGGCGTCTGCTTGTTCACAATATAACCCTCCTATTTCTCTATAGGATATCCATGAGTCATGAGAAATAAAACTTCACATGGAGCGGAAGTTAGTTATGTTGCAAATTTACTTAGCTCAAAGAAAAAGCCCCCTGGATTTCTCCAAGGGGCCTTTATCGCGAGGTATCCTGGGAGCCACCCTGGACAATTTCATTATTGCAATGATCTATTGCTGTAGCAACTATTTAATCAATCAATGCACGAATAAAACTGCGCTGACTCTTCATGAGCGTGCCCAATGAAATTGGAGGCGATATCAATTTCTTCTTCGGTTGGCTCTCTTACGCCAATGTCATCAAGAATGACGAAGCGAAATAGGCCGGAAACTGCATCTCGTGTTGCATGGAAGTGGTCATGAGCGAACTGATTGGTTCGATCATCCTCGCGCTCAAAGGCCTGGCTGCAAACAGCACTCCAGAAGAACGCGGCAGCAACATAGGACAAGCACTCTAGGGAAATCTGGACATCGGTCATTCCACCATCACCCTGGTAGACGACTTTAGTTTCCTGGTCAGGGAATGCCATCACCAGACAGCCATTCGGATAGAGCCTGAATTCGTAGACACCTCCCTCGTAGGCATCTCCGCCGTGAACGCGCATGAAGTGCTGGATGTAGTTCTCATACGGGATGCACAGGCTCCCGAAGTGGCGGTACAGGGGATTTTCCTCGCTGGAGATCACCTTGTAGGGGGGAGAGGTCGATTCGTTCATGGCTTGCTCCATTCTTTGTCAGTGGAAGCATACAGGACGCCAGGCATGGACGCCTGATCACGACCTGAAATATACAGTTGACAGTGTTATTTTCCAATGTATATTTGTCGTGTACCCAATAATGGAGCTTTCTCGATGTTCAAGCAAAAAGCCCTCGCCGCCTTCGTGGCATCCGCCCTGATTCTTTCCACCGGCTGCGCAAACAAGGCGCAAACAGGAACCCTGCTGGGCGCCGGCCTCGGTGGTGTCACCTGCAACCTGCTCACCAAGAACAGCTCCAACATGACCCGCCTGCTGGCCACCGCAGGCTGCGCAGCAGTTGGCGGCATGCTCGGCAACAAGATCGGCAGCATGCTCGATGAGCGCGACCAGGTAGCTCTGGCCGAGAAGAAAGAGATGGTGCTGGCCAGCGCTGCACCTGGTGCCAAGTACGACTGGAACTCTGGCCACAGCGGCGCTACGGCAACCCTGGAAACCACCAAGCAGTACACCCAGACCAAGCCGGTCGAAGTGAAGCGTGTGGCCACCGTACAGGCGCCACCGAAGGATCTGGAGATCCTTGGCAAGTCCTACGTCACCACCGCATCGAGCTCGAACGTGCGCGCAGCGCCGAGCAAGACCGCAGAGAAGGTCGGCGGCATGGCTCAGGGCACTGAGTTCAATGCCATCGGCAAGACTGGAGAGTGGATTCTGGTAGGTCGCAAGGGTGTGAACGTGGGATACATCCACAGCAGCCTGGTCGCCGAGAAGGGTGCTGCGAAGGCCAAGGTGACCTCCGACTTCGAAGTGGTAGACATCACCAAGCCGGAGACCAAGAACTTTGCTGTGACCCAGGTAGAGGCCGTAGCGGTGCAAACCGGCAAGCCGGTCGCCGAGGTGCAGAAGGTGATCGATCCGACTCCTGCCGCTGCAAGCACAGCACAGAGCCCATTCCAGGTGCCGGCTGAAGCGAAACCCGTGGTCGAAGTAGCGGTGGCGCAGAATGTGGTCACCGAGCAGGTTCAGGCCACCGCCACCTGCAAGGAAATCAAAACTTCGGTCACCGCTAATGGCAAAAGTGAATCCAGTCAGGACACTTACTGTCAAACCCCGACCGGATACGAAAACATCACCTTCTAATCGAAGTTGAATCCAAAAGCCTCGCATTGCGGGGCTTTTTTATTTGTAAAAATAATGGTCGAGTTTAAAAAATATTTTGGTTTGTGTATTTACTCCTTTATTGGTTTTAGTATATTCAACATACCAAAACAAACAGAAGGATCTTCCGAATGTCGAAATACCAATCCTACAAAGTCCTTGAGCAGCGCCTTCAGGCTGAACTCGAAAAGCTCGAAGCATTGAAGAATGACAAAGACGTTGCGGCAGCTGCTGCAAAAGAGGGCGAATTCAAGGAGCTGACCGCAGAAATCGGATGCCCTGACTTCATGGCCATGGCCATCGAGGTTTATGGCCTGGCAGCAGTAAATGCAGCCATTGCTCCATTCAACAGCAAGGGCGAAGAAGGTAAGCGCGGTGCCGGCACTCGCACCCCTCGCCAACGCAAGCGCTGGACTCACCCGGAAACCGGCGAGACCTTCGAGGGTGGGAAAGCAGGTGGCCCAGTCCTGGACTGGATCAAGGAGCACGGCAAAGAGAAGGTCGCCACCTGGGCTGTCGGCATCTGATCCGCGCAGACGCAGAGAACAAGGGCCTTCGGGCCCTTTTTTCTTGCCATCATGTCAATAACATTTATACTGATAAATATACGTCACCATAGAAACAGGTTTGAAATTTATGGCAAAGAAAGCGGGCGGCGAAGCCGCCGAGTACCAGGATCTGCGTCGCGCAACCGATGAGGCCCAGGCCGCGATCAGCCAGACCACCAACACCAAGGTGATCGAGGCGTTCGCAGAGATCAACTCGATCATGAATACCTGCAACAAGGAAAACGACGAGATCCTGAAGAGCGCCGGAATTCAGGGGAAAACAATTCACATCAGGCTCAAGACCGGAGCAAAAGAAAAGCTCCGCAATGGTACTCAGATGACCTATCTGAATCCGCACACCAAGGAAACAATCACCACAGCTGGGCACAACCACAAGCTTCTGAAGGAGTGGAAAGCCAAGTGGGGCAAAGACGTAGTGAAGGGGTGGATTCAATGACCGAGAAAGTACCCTTTAGCACCATTCTCAAGCTGAATGCTGCTGCCGAAATCGAGTACGAGGTTGAGGTCAAGGCAGAGACCGATCCCAAGCTCAAAGCCATGATGGAAGCCCAGGAGAACGCGGCCAGGCACCTGGAGAAGATCAATCATATCCTCAAGAAGGTACAGCACCTGGTCGACGGAGATCCTGAGTACGAGATCCATATCGAGACAAAACTCAAGAAGCCTGGGAAGAAAGAAGGCTCTAAGAACGAAGTAACCTTCAAGAATCCTCACACGGGCCAGGAAATAACCTTGAGCTGGCCCAAGAAGGGGGAGACCATTCCAGAAGAGTTACATAACTGGATTCATCAGACATTTGGAATCACTATGGTTGCCCCTTGGGCAAGCCAGAATGAATAATAAAAAAGGGGGCATAGCCCCCTTTTTCAATACTCTTCAAATCATTTTTCTCTTGTCAGAATATCCATTCCGAAAGATTTCTGAAGCTCAATAGCTTCTTTCAGAACATCATCAAGCACCCCGTCATCAGAAAGAATGCCGATCAAGCAAAGTGCGTATCGATAGATGCGTGAATACCCAGCAGACGCACTATTCGAAACACTGGCAATTCGCTCACGCAAATGATCCCCAACAAAGTCATCTCTGAAACGCTCGCGCATCACAACAGATGCTGGTGTTCCTTTGATATCAGGGAGACTATTGGAGAACGCAATAGCCCGAGCAAGGTAGTCTTCACTTATGCCGTTCATCATGAACAAGGCAAGCTTGAGCATCGAGCGGGCGTCGAGAGAGGAAAGCTTGGGGTCTTTTGGGTTCTTCAGCACAAAGGCCGGGTTACCAAATATTTTATCGACTAAAGTAACGCGAGCGCTGGAGTTGTACAGCTTCCCAGAGCGGTACTCTTCTTTTTGGGATTCGTTATAACCAGGAGCTTTAATATCCAGAAGCCCAGTCTTTCGAGTTACCTGCGAAGTCTGCTGTACTTTTTCTTTTGCCTTACCAGGGGCGCCGCTTTTACCGACGAGTTTGGCCTTGGGAGATCCTAGAAGCGCCTGGGCCAGCTCCTCATCAGACACGGCGCTCGCTTTCGCTTTTGCAGCGCACATGGTTATTCCCTCTGTTGTTTAAATGTATAGGCCCATGCTAGGCCAGATTGTATATCTTGACAAGTATTTCTATGTAAATTGACTTATCTAACAGCTTTTACTAGCTCGAAGATGCCTTCAATGGTGGCCTTCGAGTCAGCAGTTCGATAAACGAAAATCGGCAGCAGCTTGTCGCCATGTGCCTCGCTCGCAGAGGCCGATTTCTGGATGTTGATGCCGGTGTAGTAGCCAAGGTCGCGGAAATGGTTGAGCTTGGCATCAGCCTCGCGCAAACGCCTCTTCTCGCGGGGGTCGTAGGCGTTCAACACGACCATAACCTTGGGCATCTCATCCTCATCGACGCATTCCTGGAGCTTGCCCAGGGCCCTGGAGACACCCTTCAGGGAGTCCCAGTCAGTGATCACTGGCATAACAACCACATCAGCAGCTGTCAGGGCATTAACCATCAGGATCTCGGTGTTGGGAGGGCAATCGACCACTATGTAGTCGTAATCATCCGTATTGCCCTTGATGGCGCGCTTCAAGAAGTCAGCAGATCGAGCATGATCCTTCGCCTCAGAAAGCGCGGAATCAAGATTCTCGCCGGAGGCAGAAATAAACAAATTTTCAACTTCTTGTTTATCGCCACCAATAAACGATGGTATTGCAGAAAGTCTTGGGTTCTTCTTATTGAAGATTGTTTCGCAACCAACTGCATCCATATAATCAATAACACCAGCATATCGCTGGGAAGATGAAGCCTGAACATCAAAGTCAACTAACAAAGTCTTCCCGCACTTGGAAAGACCATAGGCCAAGTTGACCGATATAAAAGTTTTCCCGACACCGCCCTTGGCGGAAGCAACGGCAATAACCTTTGGCTTTTTACTCATAATTCTCTTCGCCTAGTTATCTTTGAATTAAGCTCAAATACCCAAGGGTAACTAACTTCAACGGGTATAAACCCCTCTTCGATAAGTGCATCAAACAGCTGTCGCCGCGATCCTGGTGAGGCATCCATTGCGCGCACAACAGAGCTGCCATCGAGCTTGTAGACGGGGAGTCGAATAGGCCCGAGCTCCGCCAGCTCGCCAGCAGGCTGGGCCCCAGATTTGGATATCCAGCGACGGCGAAGCCGGCGCAGCTTGCGCTGATCTGCAACGAACTCAAGGCGGATATCCAGCGGGGCATGCTTGAAGCACAGAGCGCCGCTACCAGGAATACTGAAGCCAGAGCTGCCACATACTCGACAGATCCTGGAGCACCCATCATGGAACCGATTCAGAGCAGAGCTCAGTCGACTCCTATGCGGGCCACAGAAACCCCGCATATTCACGCAAGCGCCAGAGCGAGACCAGTGACCAGGACGAATGCTGATCAGCCTGAAATCGACACCCTGGCGGGGTATACACGAGAGGGCGTTCGATAGCCTGATGACAGGCTTTATCCAGCCATCGCAATCAAAGAGGCCGAAAGGAATACTTCCCGACCCGGCCCAGGTGCTGCGCTGGGCAAACCCGCGAACATCTGATCTGGACACAGAATTTACCGGAGAAATACAAATTAGAGTAAACGTATAACACATATTGCCAGTCAATAGAACGCAAAAGGCGCCAGCTTATTGACCGAATCACAGAGCCCCAAAAAAACGCCTTAAATTTGTCACACAGGAAATGACTACACCCTTAAGAACACCTCTAGCAGTGATTCGCTCAGCCAGGACAGCTGATTCAGATCCCCCAGTGTTCCCGACCCAGAGTGGGGCGCCAGCCCTGATAAGGCGAGCAGCGGATGGAGCCAAAATGAACTCGACGCTCAAGCCAGAGGCGTACCCGGTGGTATAAACCCGGTCGCCACGCATGGCGTAGCAGACGCCGTTTTCACCTGGCTCCTCATCAGTCGTTAGAACCACCTCAGGCTTGTCGCCAGGGATCACGTAAGAGCCTCGATTCACAACGATGATTCCGCTCACGGTCGCCTCAAACTTGACAATATATGAAATATACATATATTGTATGTTGTCGTAAAGGAGAAACTACATGACAGCCTCTCATCCAAACGCATTCGCGAACACGACGTTCATCGCCGTAGAGCTGGACAGCTCTGGACTTCCCTCTAAGGTCGCCATGACTTTCCAAGAGAAGACCATCATGGTGTCCGCAGAAAACCATGCGGGAGCAGAAATTCCCAAGAGCTGGAGGCAGGACTTGTCAGCATGGGACGGCGAAATGGAACTAGCTCACCCCTATCAAGCTGGATCGTTGCAGGATCGGGCTATACGTCGACTGGCTGAAGCAAGAGAAATTGCCGGGAAACGAATCCTGAGCATCGAGGATGTTGCTCCAGACCCGGAAACCAGGATCGCGATTCAGCAGGCCTTGGTTTCCCAGCCCGGAAACTCTGATGTCGAGGCAGTTGCCAAGGCATTTCAGCGTGCGGCCCACGAAGTTCCATTCTGAAGAGAGCCAGGACACTCTCCATCCTGATCAACCTCGCTCTGTCTCCCTCAAGGGGCCAGCGCCAGCATCATCGCACCCTGAGGCAGATCAAAGGGTGCGAATGCATGCCTCATCGAGCAGAGGTCGCCATTCCTTCGCGCAGGGGCGAAGCCACGGAGCGGATTCAACTCCCGAATAGCCGCTTACGCCGAAAGTAGCTCAGCGCTATCTGATACATCAGCGTAAGCCTGGCACCTTGATCTGGTTGCCTTCGCTCCCTCTAAGAGGTGAAGCTCGTAGAGCCGTTTCCTGATGGAAACCATGTCGTCATCCAAGGTGACTACATGGAGGCTGTAGGCCATCTCATGCAGCGCCAGCGATGGATCTGCATCGACAAGCACCTTCTCCCCGTACCTCACCAGGAATCCGCGAACAGCATCCTGGTAATGCCCTATCGCCTCCTGGTACTCCCCGGCCTCAAAGGCACCGCGAGCAAGCCTCACTGATGTGCTGGGTGATATCAGCACCTTCTTACTAGCCATGGAAAACCCTTCAGCAGCGCCATGGGCGGAGCCCTGGCACATCAAGGTGAAAAGAGGAGCATTCGAAGAATGCGACATCATATAGCGACGCGGCAAGCGTAAGCGCCCCACCGCCGTTCCGTTCAGTTTTCTGGTTTCCGGCCTGTTTCCCGGAGAGGGGTGTGAGTGGGGAGTGGTTTCCTTGTGGTTT
>MTEY01011307.1_pt1 | contig 74295 bp, 74 predicted proteins | sample 1042721 | NCBI WGS metagenome assembly MTEY01 (sample SAMN06185809, study PRJNA358809) | soil metagenome | isolation source: soil biostimulated with seedmeal as carbon source | place: India | collected 2015-05-23 | reverse complement strand
GCGCGCGCCCAATAAGGGCGCGCGCTTCTTGCAACAGTGCAGCAGTGTATCAGTGCACGTCCTTCCAGTACTCGCGCTTGAGCAGGTAGGCGAACACGAAGAAGAACGCCAGGTACAGCAGTACGTAGGTACCGATGCGCTGGCTTTCCAGCTTGACCGGGTTGGCGGAGTACGCCAGGAAGGTCACCAGGTTCTGGACCTTCTCATCGAACTCAGCTTCGGTCAGCTTGCCGGTCTTCGGTACTACGGTCAGCTGGTCACAGGCTTCGTGGGTCAGCGGAGCACCCGTCAGCGGATCGAACTGCTTCTTGCCGTCCTCAACCGCTTGAACCTGCTTGCAACCAACGATCTGACGACCTTGCAGGCTGACCAGGACGTTCGGCATGCCGACGTTCGGGAAGACCTTGTTGTTCACGCCCCACGGACGTGCAGGATCTTCGTAGAACGAACGCAGGTAGCTGTACAGCCAGTCGGTGCCACGCACGCGGGCAACCAGGGTCAGGTCCGGCGGTGCAGCGCCGAACCAGGTCTTGGCGTCCTGCGGCTGCATGCCGATCTTCATGTGGTCGCCGATCTTGGCACCGGTGAAGACCAGGTTCTGCAGCATCAGCTCTTCAGAAATACCCAGGTCCTTGCCCACACGCTCATAGCGCTGGAACTTGGCACTGTGGCAGCCCATGCAGTAGTTCGCGAAGGTACGCGCGCCATCCTGCATGGCAGCCTTGTCGGTCAGGTCGATGTCGACCTTGTCCAGATGCACATCATGACCGCCAGCGGCGAAGGAAAGAGCCGGCAGCGCAGCGAGAACAAATGCAGCAAATAGCTTTTTCATCAGCCTGTCACCCTTTCCGGTACCGGTTTGGTTTTTTCCATCCTTGTGTAGAACGGCATCAGGATGAAGTACGCGAAGTACAGGATGGTGCAGACCTGCGACAGCAGCGTACGACCCGGAGTCGGAGCCAGAACGCCCAGTACACCCAGGATGATGAAGGAGATGCAGAACACCAGCAGCCAGATCTTGCTCAGCCAGCCTTTGTAGCGCATGGACTTCACCGGGCTGCGGTCCAGCCACGGCAGCACGAACAGCACGGCGATTGCAGCGCCCATGGCGATAACGCCGAGGAGCTTGTCCGGTACCGCGCGGAGGATCGCGTAGAACGGAGTGAAGTACCAAACCGGTGCGATGTGCTCAGGCGTCTTGAACGGGTTGGCCTGTTCGAAGTTCGGCTTCTCGAGGAAGTAACCACCCATTTCCGGGAAGAAGAACACCACGAAGCAGAACACGAAGAGGAACACCACCACGCCGACGATATCTTTCACGGAGTAGTAGGGGTGGAACGCAATACCGTCCAGCGGAATGCCGTTCTCGTCCTTCTTCTTCTTGATGTCCACACCATCTGGGTTGTTCGAACCCACTTCGTGCAGGGCCAGGATGTGCAGCACGACCAGGCCGAGCAGCACGATCGGCAGAGCGATCACGTGCAGCGCGAAGAAGCGGTTCAGGGTGATGCCGGAGATCAGGTAGTCACCACGAATCCACTGAGTCAGGTCATCGCCCACGACAGGGATGGCACCGAACAGCGAGATGATCACCTGGGCACCCCAGTAGGACATCTGGCCCCAGGGCAGCAGATAGCCCATGAAGGCCTCGGCCATCAGGGCGAGGTAGATCAGCATGCCGAAGATCCACACCAGCTCACGCGGCTTCTGGTAGGAGCCGTAGAGCAGACCGCGGAACATGTGCAGGTAGACAACGATGAAGAACGCCGATGCACCGGTGGAGTGCAGGTAGCGAATGATCCAGCCGTACTCCACGTCGCGCATGATGTACTCGACGGACGCAAAGGCTTCTTCGGCGGACGGAGTGAAGCTCATGGTCAGCCAGATACCGGTAAGGATCTGGTTAACCAGTACCAGCAGTGCCAGCGAGCCGAAGAAGTAGAAGAAGTTGAAGTTCTTCGGGGCGTAGTACTTGCTCAGATGGTCTTCCCACATCTTGGTCGCGGGGAAGCGCGCATCGACCCATTCCATGAATTTGCTCATCAGGCCTTCTCCTGGTCCACACCGACGACGATGACGTCATCCGACTCGTACGAGTACGGCGGCACCGGCAGGTTCAGAGGCGCGGGCTGCGCCTTGTAGACACGACCGGCGAGGTCGTAGCGGGAACCGTGGCAGGGGCAGAAGTAACCACCAACCCACTCGGCACCCAGGTCAGCCGGGGCAACTTCCGGGCGGAAGGACGGCGAGCAGCCCAGGTGGGTGCAGATACCGACCAGCACCAGGATTTCCGGCTTGATCGAACGGCTTACCGGGTCCACATAGGTCGGCTGAACCGATGCCTTGGACTCAGGGTCTGCCATGCGGTCGCCGATCTTCGGCAGGTTCGCCAGGATCTCTTCGGTACGACGCACGATGAATACCGGCTGACCGCGCCATTCGGCAATGATCTGCTGGCCTGCTTCGACCTTGCTTATATTCACCTTGACCGGTGCACCCGCGGCCTTGGCCTTGGCACTGGGCAGCCATGACCCCACGAACGGGACCGCAGCCCCCACCGCTCCCGCCGCACCGACCACGGACGTGGCCGCTACGAGGAAGCGACGCCGGCCTGCATTCACGCCGTCATTGCTCATTCAGTCGTCTCCCATCAGCTTCTGTGGCCTGTTGTTCAGGCCTCTACTAAGTAAAAAATCGAGCCGCGCAAAAAATTCGCCAAATGGTAAAGAAAAGCCCCTTACCTGACAAGGTAATAGCCGGATACAAATAGGCCGAAAGCCTTGATTGGCGGGGGATTCGCACGTGCGACAAGCTGTCGCACGGACAAATTCTTCACGCATAAAAAAACGCCCAGTTCCGAAGAAACTGGGCGCTTTTCGCAAGCGTCGGATTAACGCTTGGAGTACTGCGGACGCTTACGCGCTTTACGCAGACCGACTTTCTTACGCTCGACTTCGCGAGCATCGCGAGTCACGTAGCCGGCCTTACGCAGCGGGCTGCGCAGGGTCTCGTCGTATTCGATCAGGGCGCGGGTGATGCCGTGGCGGATAGCACCGGCCTGACCGCTTACACCACCGCCAACGACGGTAACGTAGATATCGAACTTCTCGACAGTCTCGGTCAGCTCCAGCGGCTGACGCACGACCATGCGAGCGGTTTCGCGGCCGAAGAAGGTATCCAGGCTGCGGTTGTTGATGGAAATCTTGCCAGTGCCCGGACGCAGGAAGACGCGAGCGGTAGCAGTCTTACGACGGCCGGTGCCGTAGTTTTGAGTCGCCGACATAATGAACTTATCCCGTTAAATCTTCAGTTCTTGGGGCTGCTGAGCGGTGTGCGGGTGAACAGCACCCTTGTACACCTTCAGCTTGCGATACATGTCGCGGCCCAGCGGGTTCTTCGGCAGCATGCCTTTAACCGCGGTCTCGATCACGCGCTCAGGGGCCTTGGCAATCAGCTTCTCGAAGTTGATTTCCTTGATGCCACCCGGGAAACCGGAGTGCGAGTAGTACATCTTGTCGGTGGTCTTGGCACCGGTAACACGAACCTGCTCGGCGTTGATCACGACGATGTAGTCGCCGGTGTCAACGTGAGGGGTGTATTCGGGCTTGTGCTTGCCACGCAGACGGCTGGCAATTTCGGTGGCCAGACGACCCAGGGTCTGACCTGCAGCGTCGACGACGTACCAGTCGCGCTTAACAGTTTCCGGTTTTGCAGTAAAAGTCTTCATTCGCTATAGCCTCAGGGGCCGCCCTGAAAATAAGACGGCGGATCTTACTGAATAGTGCTCGCCCTGACAAGTCAGGGACAGCCGGAAACAGACGCTATCGGGGGCTCGGGTCAGCGCGTCCGCTACGGCAAAAGGTTTTTCGGCGGGCTAGGCATCCCCACCTTCCTTCTTCGCAAGCTAGGCATCCCCGCAAAGAAAGCCGCGGAATTATGCCGATTGCAGGAAAAAATTCAACCTGATTTCATGCATCCTTTACAAAAACGCAGGAGGCAGCGATGGAATACCGCCAACTTGGCCGCACCGACCTCAAGGTCAGCAGCCTTTGCCTGGGCACCATGACCTGGGGCGAGCAGAACACCGAGGCGGAAGCCTTCGCCCAGATCGAACGCGCCAAAGACTATGGCATCAATTTCATGGACACGGCGGAGATGTATCCGGTACCGCCCCGCGCGGAAACCTACAGCGCCACCGAAACCATCATCGGCAACTGGTTCGCCAGGCATCGCGACCGGGCCAACTGGGTGCTGGCGAGCAAGGTGGCCGGACCGGGAAATGGCATCAGCCATATCCGCGGCGGCAACCTCAAACATAATCGCCAGCACATCACCGCGGCGCTGGATGCCAGCCTCAAACGCCTGCAGACCGACTGGATCGATCTCTACCAACTGCACTGGCCCGAGCGCAGCACCAACTTCTTCGGTCAGCTCGGCTACCAGCACAAGGAGGAAACGTTCACCTCCTTGCAGGAAACCCTTGAAGTGCTCGGTGAACAGGTCAAGGCGGGCAAGATCCGCCACATCGGTCTTTCCAACGAAACGCCCTGGGGCACCATGAAGTTCCTGCAGCTCGCCGACCAGCTTGGCCTGCCGCGCGCGGCTTCCATCCAGAACCCCTACAACCTGCTCAACCGCAGCTTCGAAGTGGGGCTGGCCGAAGTGGCGATGCGCGAGCAATGTGGCCTGCTGGCCTATTCGCCCATGGCGTTCGGCATGCTCTCCGGCAAGTACGAGAACGGCGCGCGCCCAGCCAACGCGCGGATCACCCTGTTCAGCCGTTTCACCCGCTACACCAATCCGCAATCCCAGGCAGCTTGCTCCCGATACGTGCAACTCGCTCGGGAACACGGCCTGGACCCTGCACAAATGGCGCTGGCCTTCGTAACCGCACAGCCCTTCGTGACCAGCAACATCATCGGCGCTACATCCCTGGAGCAGTTGGAAGCGAACCTGCGCAGTACCGAGCTGACGCTTTCGGAAGACGTGCTTGGAGGCATCGCAGCCATCCACAAGGACCAGCCAAACCCGGCCCCGTAATAACGCGGAAGCCCGGCAATCGCCGGGCTTCTCGCATCCGCCGGAGGCTCAGACCAGGGAACGGGCGATAATCTCCTTCATGATCTCGTTGGTACCGGCATAGATCCGTTGCACGCGCGCGTCCGCCCAGGCCCGCGCGACCGCGTACTCCCACATGAAGCCGTAACCGCCATGCAGCTGAACGCATTCGTCCAGCACCTTGCACTGCAGGTCGGTGCCCCAGTACTTGAGCATTGCGGCGGTCGGTACATCCAGCTTGCCTTGCAGATGCAGCTCCAGGCAGCGATCGACGAAAACGCGGCCGATCTGAATTTCAGTTGCCATCTCCGCCAGCTTGAAACGGGTGTTCTGGAATTCGGCGACCGATTTGCCGAACGCCTTGCGCTCGCGGGTGTAATCCAGGGTCCAGTTGAGCGCCGCCTCGGCCGAAGCGAGGGCGCCGATGCCAACAGTGAGGCGCTCCTGGGGAAGCTCCTGCATCAGATAGGCGAACCCCATACCGGCCTGGCCCAGCAGGTTCTCCTTCGGTACGCGGACATCCTGGAAGAACAGTTCGGAGGTGTCCTGGGCCTTCATGCCGACTTTCTCCAGACGCTTACCCTTGGCAAAGCCCGGCGTGCCGGCTTCCACCAGAAACAGACTGGTACCCTTGGCACCCGCCTTCGGGTCGGTCTTGGCCACCACGATGACCAGATCGGCAAGGAAGCCGTTGGTGATGAAAGTCTTGGAGCCGTTGATGACGTACTCGTCGCCATCCAGCACCGCAGTGGTCTTCACACCCTGGAGGTCGGAACCGGCACCCGGCTCGGTCATGGCGATGGCCGTAACCAACTCACCACTGACCAGCTTGGGCAGGTACTTCAGCTTCTGCGCCTCCGAACCGTAGTGAAGGATGTAGGGAGCGACGATGTCGGAGTGCAGGGAGAAGCCGATACCGGTCAGCCCCAGGCGGCCGATCTCTTCGATGACCACCGCGCTGTAGAGGAAATCAGCGCCCATACCGCCGTACGCCTCGGGGATATGCGAGCAGAGCATCCCGGCTTCACCTGCCTTGTTCCACAGGGCACGATCGATGTGGCCGTCCTTTTCCCACTGATGGTGGTAAGGCACCGCCTCCTGCTCGAGGAACTTGCGCACGCTATCGCGGAAGAGCTCGTGATCGGAGCTGAACAGGGTTCTTGGGATCATGGCATCACCTTGGAATGAATTTTTTGTTGTGTGTGTGGGGTTCGGAGGCAACCGACTCTAGGTCAGTCCCCTGCCCCGCCATACTGGACACTTAGGACAAAAAATAAGACGATCCAGCCGCAGAATGACCGCTTTCCCCTAATAAGAACAACACCATGAGTATTACGCAGTCCCCCAACCTTCGACAGGTCAGCATCCTGGCCATCGATGGCGTCTTCGCCTCCACCCTCATGCAGGCCAAGGACTTCTTCCATATGGCCAGCCTGCGCTTCGGCAAACTGCAAGGCAAAGGCCTCACCCCCGCCTTCCAGACCCGCCTGGTCAGCCCTGACGGCCAGCCCGTACGCAGCTTCAGTGAAGTGCATATTCCGGTCGACGGCGTGCTGGATGATGCCGACATCATCGTGATACCGACATTCTGGGGCGACTTCGATGCCCTCCTCGCCCGTTATCCCCAGGTGTGCGAGTGGTTGCGCGCACGTCACGCCTCCGGCAGCGCGATTTGCGGCGAAGCGTACGGCGTGTTCTGGATGGCCCAGGCCGGGCTCCTGGACGGCAAGGAAGCGACGACCTACTGGCGCTTCTTCGGCGAGTTCACCGAACGCTTCCCCAAGGTATTGCTGAACCAGGACAAGCACCTTTCCGACGCCGACAATCTCTACTGCGCCGGCGGCGTCACTTCGGCCTGCGACCTCTACATCTACCTGATCGAACGCTTCTGCGGCGCCAGCATCGCCCAGGCAGTTGCCCGCGACATCCTCTATGAAGTGCAACGCAGCTATACGCCCGGCCGCATCGGTTTCGGCGGACAGAAGCTGCACCACGACATGACCATCCTGCAGATCCAGCAATGGCTGGAAGACCACTTCGCCGACAAGTTCCGCTTCGAGGACGTGGCCCGCGACCACGGCATGAGCATCCGCAACTTCATGCGGCGGTTCCAGGCAGCCACCGGCGACAAGCCCCTGCACTACCTGCAAAGGTTGCGCATCGAAACGGCGAAGGGACTGCTCTCGGGTACGCGCAAGAGCATCAAGACCATCAGTTACGAGGTGGGCTACGACGATGCCAGTTTCTTCGCGCGCCTGTTCCGTCAGCACACCCAGCTTTCGCCGAATCAATACCGGCACCAGTACCAGCAGAAAGGTGAATGAGCGGAGCCGCGCACAGGCGGCTCGTCATCGCCACACCGCTGACGCTGGTTAGCGCCCCCGCCTTTTCTGGTATCGCCATCCCAAGGATGGGTTGGCCCCGTGCCTCGTCGCCCTATGATCGACGCAAGCCCGAACGGGTTGCTTCGAACCCGCGCCGAACCTCGCGCGGGAGGAAAACAACAAGAAAAGGTCCCTCACCATGCGCCGCTACCTGTTTGCCCTGCTGGCCGCTCTCAGCCTCACCGCTGTGGCGGATGAAAACTGGAAACCCTTCCCCTACGACCAGGCTGCCTACGACTACTCCGGCGACAAGCTGCGTGAAGCCTGGCCGCGCCTGACTCGTGGTTTCGGCTCGAACTACCCCTACCCGGATGCCGACTGGGTCGTGACCATGGCCAGCCAGTACCCCAAGGCACTCGAACTGACCGTGACCGGAAATACCGGCTTCACGGGCAAGCCAGAAGAAGCCGAAGCCTATGCGGCGAAACTCCAGGATGTCTGGCGCCTGATGTTCCGGGGTGACTTTGCCCAGGCCAAGAAGCAGGGGCTCGCGCTAGGTGTTGGCGGCCAGGTTCCGGCGATGTTCGCCCAGGTGGTCTACGCCATGTTCCTGGTGCCGGACCAGGCGGAGAAGCATCGCCTGCTGGAGGAAGTGATCCGTTACACCGACGAAGCCGGCGACCTGGCCAAGGCAGACGTGGTCGCACAGTTCGGCCGCGCCTATGCCAAGGCCCGGCTGGGTGAAGAGTTGCCTGTGCCCGTGGTGCTCAAGCGCGGCTATACCAGCCAGATCCCCGAAGAACTGGATGCGCTGCTGAAGAAGCAACCTGGCCAGCCCTTCGCCCTGGCCCTCTACGGCGGCTACGAAGCCGGCGTGATCCGCAAGGTGGGCAAGCTGGTGGGCAAGATGACCTACGGGGTCAGCGCCGACAAGATGGAGCAGTACTTCGCCCGCTCCTTCAAGGCAACCGATGACCTGCCCATCGGTCATTACGAATACGCCAACGCCCTGGAATACGTATACGGCGAAGACGAGGAAGCCAAGGCCCTGGAGCACCTGAAAAAGGCTGTGGCGATCAAGCCGATCAACGCGATGGAAGCCCTGGAAGTGGCTCACGCGCAGCGCCTGCTGAAACAGCAGGAGCAGAAGGTGGCGCAGAACTGACGCCACGGAAATGAAAAAGGCTGCCTTCCGGCAGCCTCTTTTGTATGCATCTCAGGGCTTGTGCGGCCGCGACAGGAATTCGTGGGACTGCATTTCCAGCAGGCGGCTGAGGGTGCGCTGGAACTCGAAGTTCAGGCGGCCACCGGAGTAGAGATCCTTCAGCTCCACCTCGGCGGAGATGATCAGCTTCACGTTGCGGTCGTAGAACTCGTCCACCAGGTTGATGAAACGCCGCGCCATATCGTCCTTGGCCACGCCCATCTGCTCGACGTTGGCGAGGATCACCGCGTGGAAGATCTTGCCCAGCTCGATGTAGTCGTTCTGGCTGCGCGGACCATCGCAGAGCTCACGGAACTCGAACCAGGCGACGTCTTCGCAGACTCGCACAGCGCGAATTTCACGATTCTCGATCATCAGCGCTTCGTTTTCCTGCGCCATGGTGCAGTCGGGCAGCAGGCTCTTGAAGCTGCGGCTCAGGCTGGCCTCGGCCTCGGCGTCCAGCGGGAAGTGGAACAGCTCGGCCTGCTCCAAGGCACGCAGACGGTAGTCCACACCGCTGTCGACGTTGACGATATCGGTGTGCTCCTTGAGCAGCGCGATGGCAGGCAGGAAACGCGCGCGCTGCAGGCCATCCTTGTAGAGGCCGTCAGGCACGATGTTGGAGGTGGCCACCAGGCTGACGCCGTTCTTGAACAGCTCCTCGAGGAGCGTCGCCAGGATCATGGCGTCGGTGATATCGGAGACGAAGAATTCGTCGAAGCAGATCACCCGGGCCTCGTCGGCGAAACGCTTGCCGATGATGGTCAACGGGTTCTTCTCGCCCTTGAGGGTTTTCATTTCCTCGTGGACGCGCTTCATGAAGCGGTGGAAGTGGGTACGCATCTTCTGCTTGAACGGCAGCGCGTCGTAGAAGGTATCCACCAGGTAGGTCTTGCCGCGACCCACGCCACCCCAGAAGTACAGGCCCTTGACCGGGCCCTGGCGCTTCTTGCCGAACAGGCTGCCCAGTAGGCCGGGCTTGCTGCGGTCATCGGCGATCAGGTCGTCGTACAGCCGCTGCAGATGGCGAACGGCGGTTTCCTGCGCGGCATCGTGGAAGAAATCCGGCCGCTTGAGATCGGACTGGTAGCGCTCGAGGGGGGTCATGATCGATAGCAAGGCAACGAAAAACGGGGCAGCTACTTTAGAGCTTGCCCCGTTGATTGGCAATTGGCCGGCAGAGCCGGCCGCTGGAAAGACTGTTATTCCTGGGGTGCGAGGGCTGCGTACAGACGCTGGATGGCAGCATCGCGAGCGGCAGCGTCGGCAAAGGCCGGGCTGGATGCAATCTGTTCATCATCCAGCCAGATACCGAAAGCGTCGCCTTCCACGCGCAGGTCCAGCTCCTCACCCGACTGCAGACGCTTGCTGACCTGGCCGGCAGCCTTGCCATCGGCAAAGGAACGCGAGAGCAGCAATTGCTCGCCATCGACGTCCAACAGGCGGAAGCGGAAGCTGCCGTCTTCATCACGGAAGCTGACGAAGCGAGCGCTCTTGGCCGCCTTCTTCTTCGACTCGACGCCGGCCTGCACGTTGGTGCGGAACGAGCGCAGGCCCACCGCTTCGCGCAGTTCGTTGAGGAACGGGGTAGCGATCTTGCGAGCCTTGGCGGCACCAGCGAGGAGGATGTCCTCCAGGTCGGACGGACGCTCGATCAGTGCGTGATAGCGCTCGCGAGCTTCGCCCAGTTCATTGTCCAGCAGTTGGAACAGGCGCTGCTTGGCTTCGCCCCAGGCGAGCCCCGACAGCAGCTCGGCGCGGAACTCGGCCAGTTGCGCTGGCGTGGAGAAGGCCTGGTAAAGGGTGAACAGGTGGGAGTTGTCCGGGTCCTTCGGCTCACCGGGAGCGCGTGAGTCGGTGACGATACGGGCGATGGCATCCTTCAACTGCTTGGCACTGCCGAACAGCGGAATGGTGTTGTCGTAGCTCTTGGACATCTTGCGACCGTCGAGGCCGGGCAGCGTCGCCACTTCTTCCTCGATCACCGCTTCGGGCAGAGTGAAGAATTCACGACCGGCGCCGAACAGGTGGTTGAAGCGCTGACCGATGTCACGGGCCATTTCCACGTGCTGGATCTGGTCACGGCCTACCGGCACCTTGTGCGCGTTGAACATCAGGATGTCCGCGGCCATCAGCACCGGGTAGCTGTACAGGCCCATGGTGACGCCGGCGTCCGGGTCTTCGCCGTTTTCCAGGTTCTTGTCCACGGACGCCTTGTAGGCGTGGGCGCGGTTCAGCAGCCCTTTGGCGCTGACACAGGTGAGCAACCAGGTGAGTTCGGGAATCTCAGGAATGTCGGACTGGCGATAGAAGGTCGCCTTGTCAGTATCCAGGCCGCACGCCAGCCAGGTGGCGGCGATCTCAAGGCGCGAACGCTGGATGCGCACCGGGTCGTCGCACTTGATCAGCGCGTGGTAGTCGGCCAGGAAGTAGAAGGAGTCGACGTCGCTGGCGCGGCTGGCAACGATGGCCGGGCGGATGGCGCCTGCGTAGTTGCCGAGGTGCGGCGTGCCGGTAGTGGTAATGCCGGTAAGGATACGAGTAGTCATGGTGTTCGCTTGTCGGACTTAATTCGGAATCAGAGGCGCGGCAGGACCAGGTCCTTGAGATCGGTCAACTTGCCGTGGAAGAAGTGCCCGCATTCTGCCACTTTCAGCAGCTCATGGGGGCGCGCAAGGCCGGCGGACCAATCGTAGACAGCCTGGGGTGCCACGACTTCGTCAGCATCGGGCTGGATGACCGCCAATTCACCGCCTTCGGGCAACGGGTTATCTGCCGTCAGACGCATGACGGCCGGGGCGACCATGAACAGACGCGGCACCGCGATTCCTTGACGCTCCAGGCGACCGGCCAGGCTGGCCGCAACGAATCCCCCGAAAGAAAAGCCGAAGAGGATCAGCGGCAGCTCCGGGCGCTGCGCACGGAACCAGTGGGCCGCGGCTTCCGCATCGTCCACTTCGCCTGTGCCCATGTCATGACTGCCGGCGCTGGCGCCCACGCCGCGATAATTGAAACGCAAGGTGCTGTAGCCTGCGTCACGGGCGGTGCGCTGCAAGGTGGAAACCACTTTGTTGAGCATGGTGCCGCCTTGCACCGGATTGGGATGACAGATCAGCGCCAGGCCCTTGGCCTCAGGCAGATCAAGGTGCAGCGCCTCGAGCTGGCCACAAGGACCATCGAGCAGAAGAGGGTTTTCGCGGATCAACAAGGGAAACTCCGTGACCCCGTGACGGGTCGACTCGTCTTGGATTAGCACAACAGGGCTTGTGTCGCGGTATACAGCGCGGATTCGAGCCGTTAACGTAAAGCAAAGCCGTTTATAGAGGAAGGACTCGTGGAACAGTCGCTCACCGTCTGGTTGTTACCAGCCTTCGCCCTGCTCGCCGGTATCGGCATCGGTTTCCTGATCGCCCGTCTGGTGCCCAATGCGGCTCCGAGCCGGACCCAGCGTCAGCTGGATGATCTGCAGGAACGCTTCGATACCTACCAGAGCGAGGTGGTCACTCACTTCAACACCACCGCCAGCCTGGTGAAAAAGCTCACCCAGAGCTACCAGGAAGTCCAAGAGCATCTGTCCGAAGGCGCCAGCCGCCTGGCTCTGGACGAGCTGACCCGCCAGCGCCTGCTGGCCGCGCTGCACGCTGACGAGGCCGCCAGCCCGCGCGAGCGCCTGACCCCGCCCAAGAGCAACGAAGCCCCCAAGGACTATGCCCCCAAGGCACCGGACGCACCCGGCACCTTGGACGAGACCTTCGGCCTGAAAGGCAAGTACTGATTCCGATCAGGCCGGCTAACCGGCCGGCCGAATCGGAAGACAATAAAAAGCCCCGCAATCGCGGGGCTTTTTATTGGGCTGGACCTTAGATCGCACCGCGCTTGCGGAGAACCTCGAGCACCAGCTTCACACCTTCTTCCACGTCGACGGACTGGGTGTCGATCACCAGATCAGCATTCAGCGGCACATCGTAGGGGAAGGACTCGCCTGGGATGTTGTCCTGGCCAGCTGCGTAGAGGCCTTGCGGATCACGTTCGCGGCACGCCAGCGGCGACGCCTGCACGTAGACGGTGATCAGGCGATCAGCGCCGATCAGCGCCTTGGCCTGCTCGCGACCTTCGGCGTCCGGCGCCACGAACGCGGCCAGGGTCACCAGGCCGGCTTCGTTGAACTGGCGCGCAACGTGAGCGGCACGACGCCAGTTCTCGGTGCGTCCGGCACGATCCTGCGGCAGGCCCTTGTTCAGGTCGTGGCGCAGGTTCTGGCCATCCAGTACGTAAACGGCACGGCCCATGTCGAACAGCTTGCGCTCCACGGCATAGGCCAGGGTGCTCTTGCCAGCGCCGGAGAGGCCGCTGAACAGGACGGTGGCCGGCTGCTGGCCGAAGCGCGAGGCGCGTTCCTCGGGGGAGACGTGGGCCTGCTTGCCATGGTGGCCATCGACGTTACGACCGGCCTGCGGATCGGCAATGATCATGCCGGCGCCGACTGTGCCATTGGTGAGGCGATCGATGACGATGAAGGCACCGGTCGTGCGGTTCTGCTCGTAGCCATCGAGGGCAACGGGGGCATCCAGGCTGACCTTGACCTTGGCGATCTCGTTCAATTGCAGGCCGCTGGCCGGAGTTTCTTCAAGGGTGTTCACATCCACCTTGTGCACGATGCTCGGAATGGAACCCGGCACATAGCTGGTCGCACGCTTGATGTCGTACTTCTTGCCCGGAAGCATGGGCTCCTCGGCCATCCAGACCAGCATGGCGTCGAAGCTGTCGGTCACCACCGGACGGTTATCGGCATGCACCAGCATGTCGCCGCGGGACACGTCGATCTCGTCCTCCAGGGTCAGGGTAACGGCCTGGCCCGGACCCGCCTGCTCCAGTTCGCCTTCGTAGGTGACGATGGATTTGACCCGGCTGCCCTTGCCGGACGGTAGGGCCACCACGTCGTCGCCCTTGCGCACGATGCCGCTGGCGAGGGTGCCGGCGAAGCCGCGGAAGTTCAGGTTCGGACGGTTTACGTACTGCACCGGGAAGCGCATGTCGGAGACGTTGCGGTCGCCGGCGATCTCCACGGTTTCGAGGATCTCCATCAGCGACTGACCGGTGTACCAGGGCGAACGCTCGCTCTTGTTCACCACGTTATCGCCCTTCAGCGCCGACATCGGCACGAAGTGGATCGACGTGGGGTTGAGCTTGATGCGTTCGGCAAACTGCAGGTAGTCGGCCTTGATGCTCTCGAACACGCCCTGGTCGAAGTCTTTCAGGTCCATCTTGTTGATGGCGACGACGATGTGCTTGATACCCAGCAAGGACGCGATGTAGCTGTGCCGGCGGGTCTGGGTCTGCACGCCGTAGCGGGCGTCGACCAGGATGATGGCCAGGTCGCAGGTGGACGCGCCGGTGGCCATGTTGCGGGTGTATTGCTCATGGCCGGGGGTGTCGGCAATGATGAACTTGCGCTTGGCGGTGCTGAAGTAGCGGTATGCCACGTCAATGGTGATGCCCTGCTCGCGCTCGGCCTGCAGGCCATCCACCAGCAGCGCCAGGTCGACGTCGTCACCGGTGGTGCCGACTTTCTTCGAGTCGCGGGTGATGGCTTCCAGATGGTCTTCGTAGATCATCTTGGAGTCGTGCAGCAGGCGCCCGATCAGGGTGCTCTTGCCGTCGTCGACGTTGCCGCAGGTGAGGAAGCGCAGCAGTTCCTTGCGTTCGTGCTGGGCCAGGTACGCGAGGATGTCCTCGCTGATCAGATCGGATTGATGGCTCATGGTGCGGAATCCTTAGAAATAGCCCTGACGTTTCTTCTCTTCCATCGAGCCGGCGGCGTCGTGGTCGATGACCCGGCCCTGGCGTTCGGAAGTGCGGGTCAGGAGCATTTCCTGGATGATTTCCGGCAACGTCGTCGCCGTGGACTCCACCGCGCCGGTCAGCGGGTAGCAGCCCAGGGTGCGGAATCGCACCATGCGTTTCTCGATGCGGGCTTTCTCTTCGTCGGAGAGGTGCTCGAGAATGCGCTCGTCGTCGATCATGATCAGCGTGCCGTTCTTCTCGATGACCTCGCGCTCGGCAGCGAAGTACAGCGGGACGATCGGGATCTGTTCCAGATAGATGTATTGCCAGATGTCCAGCTCGGTCCAGTTGGACAGCGGGAAGACGCGGATCGACTCGCCCTTCTTCACCTTGCCGTTGTAGACGTTCCACAGTTCCGGACGCTGGTTCTTCGGGTCCCAGCGGTGCTTGCTGTCGCGGAAGGAGTACACGCGCTCCTTGGCGCGGGACTTCTCCTCGTCGCGGCGAGCGCCGCCGAAGGCCGCATCGAAGCCGTACTTGTCGAGCGCCTGCTTGAGGCCCTCGGTCTTCATGACGTCAGTGTGCTTCGCGCTGCCATGGGTGAAAGGGTTGATGCCCTGGGCGACGCCTTCCGGATTGACATGGGTGATGAGGTCCAGGCCCATTTCGGCGACCATCTTGTCGCGGAACTGGTACATCTCCTGGAACTTCCACCGGGTGTCGACGTGCATGACCGGGAAAGGCAGCTTGCCGGGGAAGAACGCCTTGCGCGCCAGGTGCAACATGACGGCGGAGTCTTTACCGATGGAATAGAGCATCACCGGGTTGTCGAATTCGGCGGCCACTTCACGAATGATGTGGATGCTCTCCGCCTCCAGCTGTTTCAGGTGCGTCAGTTTATCGAGCATGGCTACTCACGAAGGTCTTTCTGATACGACGGCCGGCGGGCCGTGGACGAGCGGGCACTCTATCACAGCGCAAGGCTCTAACTGGGGGACTGGTTATACCGAAAAAATATACTCATATAGCCGTAAGAATTCAGTGGCAGCCAAGCTCCCAAGGCCCTTCTACGCGAGCTCGTGCGCAGCCTCGCACGGTGATCAGGCCAGGAGCACGCATGACGGCAGAGCTGACTCGCGACTTGTTCCTGCGCAGCGCTGCGCTAGGATAGCCAGCACTTTTCCCTGCCCCGATAGACCTCCCATGCGCCGCGTCGCTTTCGCCCTGCCTTTGCTCGTCCTGATATCCGCATGCAGCAGCAAACCAGCTCCCGTCCTGCAGCCGGCCCAGAAGCCAAAGCAACCCACACTCATCACCCCCAGCGCCCACCCGGCTTTCGGTTCGGTGCAACCGATCACGCCACTGCGCGGGGACTTCGCGGGCAATGTCAGCGCCCAGCGTTTCATCGATCGCATGGTCAGCCAGCACGACTTCAATCGCCAGCACCTGCAGGACCTGCTCGCCCAAACCCGCGAACTTGATTGGGTGATCCGCCTGATGGACCGTCAGGCACCGACCTACACAAAGCCCAGCGGCCCCAACGGCGCCTGGCTACGCTACCGGAAGAAATTCATCACACCGGGCAACGTGCGAAACGGCGTGTTGTTCTGGGACCAGTACGAAGTTGACCTGCAGCGTGCCTTCCAGACGTACGGGGTACCGCCAGAAATCATTGTCGGCATCATCGGCGTGGAGACCCGTTGGGGACGCGTGATGGGCAAGACCCGGATCATCGACGCGCTGGCCACCCTTTCCTTCTCTTATCCTCGCCGCGCCGAGTTCTTCAGTGGCGAGCTCGAGCAGTTCCTTCTGCAAGCGCGCAAGGAAGGTAACGATCCACTGGCGCTGCGCGGTTCCTATGCCGGTGCAATGGGCTACGGGCAGTTCATGCCGTCCTCCTTCACCCAATATGCCGTGGATTTCGACGGCGACGGACAACGAGACCTGTGGAATCCCCGCGACGCTATCGGCAGCGTCGCCAACTACTTCAAGCAGCACGGCTGGATCACCGGCGACACCGTGGCCGTGCGCGCCACCGGCCAGGCGCGATCACTGGAAGACGGTTTCAAGACCCAATATCCGATCAGTGTGCTGAATGCAGCCGGGCTCCGGCCGCAAGGTTCGCTGGGCAATCACCAAAGCGCCAGCCTGCTACGCCTGGACATGGGCAACACCTACCAGTACTGGTATGGCCTACCGAACTTCTACGTGATTACCCGCTATAACCACAGCACGCACTACGCCATGGCGGTGTGGGAACTGGGCAGGGCGGTACAGAGCCAACGTCACAGCTCTCGATGAAGAACAGCCGGCTCACTGAGCCGGCCGTTTTTCCTTGCACTACGAATTCAGGCTGGGTTGGCGCAGTCGATGAACAAGTGCTCGATGGCGAAGCGCTTGGCCAGGTAGTCGCCGAGCGCCTGTACACCATAGCGCTCGGTGGCATGGTGGCCGGCGGCGATGAAGCTGACACCATTCTCCCGCGCACTGTGCACGGTCTGCTCGGAGACTTCGCCAGTGAGATAGGCATCGACACCCGCCGCAATCGCCTGATCGATATAGCCCTGGCCACCGCCGGTGCACCAGCCGATACGGCTGATCATGCGGTCACCCTCCACCAGCAGGGGCTCGCGTCCGAGGACTTCGCGCACGCGACGGGCGAAGTCGCTGGCGGTCATGGGTTCGGCCAGCGCACCGATCAGGCCGACGGTGCGCGGATTATCCGGTTCCAGCGGGCCTTCGACGATGATGTCGAGCTGACGCGCCAACTGGACGTTGTTGCCCACTTCCGGGTGCAGGTCCAGCGGCAGATGGTAGGCGAGCAGGCTGACGTCATTGGTCAGCAGGGTCTTCAGGCGGCGCTGCTTCATGCCCACTACACAGGGGTTCTCCCCCTTCCAGAAATAACCATGGTGCACCAGCACCACATCCGCCCCGGCCTCGATCGCAGCATCCAGCAGCGCCTGACTGGCAGTGACGCCGGTGACGATCCGACTGACCTGTGGACGTCCTTCGACCTGCAGGCCATTAGGGCAGTAATCCTGGATGCGCGAGGCGTTCAGGTAACGCTCCGCTTCTTCCACGAGAGTGTTCAGGGCAATGGCCATGGCATTCCTCACAAGCTGTTGCGGACGACTCGTTTTTAACCGGCGCCCTCGTATAATGGCGCCACCTTAAGGGGCACCCCTGCCCCCCGCAACCCTCAGGATTCTCCCTCGATGCTCAAGGCGCTGCGATTCTTCAGCTGGCCCCTGGTTGTCGGCGTGCTCGTGGCACTGCTGATCATCCAGCAGTACCCCGATTGGGTCGGCCTGCCCCGCGAGGAAGTGCACCTGCAAGAAGCCCCCAAGTTCAACTTCACTCGCCAGGGTCCGGACTCCTATGCCGACGCGGTGACCAGCGCATCGCCGGCGGTGGCCAACCTCTACACCACCAAAATGGTGAGCAAGCCGGCGCACCCATTGTTCGAGGACCCACAGTTCCGCCGGTTCTTCGGTGACAACCTGCCGCGCCAGCGTCGCATGGAGTCCAGCCTCGGCTCGGCGGTGATCATGAGCCCGGAAGGCTACCTGCTGACCAACAACCACGTGACCGCCGGCGCCGACCAGATCGTCGTCGCCCTGAAAGACGGCCGCGAAACCCTCGCACGCCTGGTTGGCAGCGACCCGGAAACCGACCTGGCGGTGTTGAAGATTGATCTCAAGGATCTGCCGCCCATCACCCTCGGCCGCTCGGACAACATCCGCATCGGTGACGTTGCCCTCGCAATCGGCAACCCCTTCGGTGTCGGTCAGACCGTGACCATGGGCATTATCAGTGCGACAGGCCGGAACCAGCTCGGCCTGAACACCTATGAAGACTTCATCCAGACCGACGCCGCGATCAACCCCGGCAACTCTGGCGGCGCCCTGGTGGACGCCAACGGCAACCTGATCGGCATCAACACCGCAATCTTCTCCAAGTCCGGCGGCTCCCAGGGCATCGGCTTCGCAATTCCGGTCAAGCTCGCATTGGAAGTGATGAAGGCAATCGTCGAACACGGCTCGGTGATTCGCGGCTGGCTGGGCATCGAAGTTCAGCCCTTGACCCCGGAATTGGCAGAATCCTTCGGCCTGGAAGGACGCCCCGGCATCGTTGTCGCCGGTATTTATCGCGACAGCCCGGCTCAACGCGCCACCCTGCAACCCGGTGACATCATCCTCAGCATCGATGGCGAGCCGGCTGGCGATGGTCGTCGCTCGATGAACCAGGTGGCCCGCACCCGCCCCGGCGAAAAAGTGAGCATCCAGGTGATGCGCAATGGCGAGGAGCTGGAACTGACCGCAGAGGTCGGTGTGCGGCCGCCGCCGAGCAATAACGGCGGCAGCTGATCGATAAAATGCGGCGCCTAAAGGCGCCGTTTTCTATTCCGGGATCCAAACAGGAATCATCAGAGACTGGACAGGAACGATTCTCGCCTCGCAAAATGTTATGTTATTACGTTCTTGCGAGATCCCTGATGCGCTTCCATCACTTTGCCCCTGCCACCGGGCTACTCCTCAGCCTGCTCGGTGAAGCCACTGCGGCCGGAACTTCCCTGCCCCTGCTTCTGGACGATATCCAGATTGACGATCGCCATCAGGAAAATGCCGACAGCCCGGTGCGTGGCTACCGTGCAACCCGTTCGGCCAGTGCCACCCGCACCGACACCGATATCCGCGACATCCCCCAGGCGATCAGTGTGGTTCCCGCGCAGGTGCTGGAAGACTTGGACATTTCCCGCCTCGATCGGGCACTGGACTTTGCCGGAGGTGTATCGCGGCAGAACAACTTCGGCGGCCTGACATTCCTCTCCTATAGCATTCGCGGATTCACCACCGGAGAGTTGTACAAGAACGGTTTCGCCATCAATCGCGGCAGCTACAGTTCGCCGGACGCCTCCACTATCGAGCGCATCGAAGTGCTCAAAGGTCCGGCTGCCAGCCTCTACGGCCGCGGCGATCCGGGCGGCACGGTGAACATCGTGACCAGGAAGCCCCAGGCCGAGCGCTTCTCTCGGTTCAAGGCCAGCGCGGGGAGTTGGGACCGCTATCGCGCCAGCCTGGACGTCAACGCGCCACTCGATGAAGAGGACAGGCTGCTGTCACGCATCAACCTGGCCACTGAAGACAACGGCAGCTTCCGCGACCATGTCGGCAACCAGCGCCTGGTGGTCAGTCCATCCCTCAGCTGGCAGCTGAACGCCGATACCCGTCTGTTACTGGAAACAGAATTCGTCCAGCACGAATCGGTGTTCGATCGCGGCATCCCGGCCGTGAACGGGGAGTTGGGCTCGGTCAAGCGTTCCACCTTCCTCGGCGAACCGAATGACGGCGACATCCGCAATCGCAACCAGATGATCCAGGCCAGCCTGGAGCACCATCTCAACGACAGCTGGAAACTGCGCCTGGCCAATCACTACGCCCAGGGACACCTGCAGGGCGACGCCTCGGAAGCCTCGCGACTGATCGGTACCCAGGTAACCCGCTTCTACCGCCAGCGGGATTTCGAATGGAACGACAGCATTACCCAACTGGAGCTGCACGGCCTGTTCGAGACCGGCAACTGGCTGCACCAGACCCACGCCGGACTGGAATACGAGAACTACCGCAACAGCCAGAAATATCCACAGAGCCTCGCTTCCCTGAACTACGGGCAGGACATCTACAACCCGGTTTACGGCAAGCCGAAACCTGCACTGGTCAATCCCAACGATTTCTTCGAGCAGGTGGAAAGCCATGCGCTGAACCTGCAGGACCAGATCGACTTCGGCCAAGGCTGGAAGGGGTTGATCGGTGCGCGTTTCGAGCATTTCGAACAGACGGCGCTGAACCGTACGACGCACGTCAGTAACGACCAGGACAAGGACAGCCTGACCCTGCGCAGCGGCGTGCTCTACCAACTGACACCCCAGATAGGGCTGTTCGCCAATGCGGCGACTTCGGTCAAACCCAACGCGATCAGTAGCCAGGGCACCGTCTTCGAGCCGGAGAAGGGATTCGGCAAGGAGGCCGGGCTCAAGCTCGACCTGCTGGAAGGTCGCCTCGGAGCCACGGCCGCGCTGTTCCACATCGACAAGGAGAACGTACTGACGGCCGACCCGAACAATCCCGGCGAAAACATCGCGGCTGGCCGCGCGCGCAGCCAGGGCCTGGACCTTCAGATCAGTGGCCAGTTGACCGACGCGGTCCGGCTGATTGGCGCCTACGCCTACATCGACGCCGAAGTCACCAAGGACAACGTGCTTCCCGAAGGCAGCCGCCTGCTCGGAGTGCCTGAACACAGCGGCAGCCTGTTGGCGATCTACGAGTTCCAAGGCGGTCGACTGCGCGGCTCCGACGTCGGCGCCGCCTTCAACTATGTCGGTGATCGCTCCGGCCAGGCCGGCAGCCAGTTCGAGTTACCCGCCTACTCCACCTTCGACCTGCTCGCTCATTACAGGGTCAGTGAGCGAACAACCCTCGGCTTGAACCTCAACAACCTCTTCGATCGCAAGTACTACGAGCGCTCGTACAACAGCGTCTGGGTCATGCCCGGCGAGCCCCGCAACCTCAACCTCAGTCTCACCCTCGACCTCTGAAAAGGACCTCCATGCGACTGGACAACCGCTTTCTCCTCACCCCTCTCCTCGCCGCTGTCTTCGCAGGCAACGTCCATGCGCACGGCCTTTGGACCGAGCAACGGCGCGGCAACATCGAAGTGATCTACGGCCACGGCGCCGAGGACGACGCCTTCAAGGCCGACAAAGTCAGCGGTGCATGGGCCTTCGATGGACAAGGACGAATGATCCCTGTGTCGATCGAACGACTTGCGGACCATGCACGACTCAAACCCTTGAAGGCGCCGGCAATTCTCTCGGTTGCCCTGGATAACGGTCCCTGGTCACAGACCGCCGACAAGCAGTGGATAAACCAGGGCCAGCGGCAGGTTCCCGGAGCCGTCGCCTCTATCCACACCTGGAAATACAGCCTGGCTTTCTACCAATCCGGGGCACAGCTGCCGGAGCTCAAGCGCATTCGCCTGGCGATAGTGCCGGAAGTCGATCCGCTGGAAGTGGGGCCGGGCAACCCCCTGCCGGTGCGAGTCCTGCTGGACGGCAAGCCAGCGTCCGGTATCGAACTGGTCGGTGACTACCGCGGCGAACCCAATACCGTAAGCACCAGGACCGACGCCGAAGGGCGCGCCAAGGTGCTGGTACGCAATGCCGGACTGAACATCATCGCCGCCCAGGTCACCCTGGACACACCGAATGATGCAGACGTTAAGCAACAGGGGCTGTTCAGCTCGCTGACCTTCCTGGGCGCACCGCATCGCGAGTAACACGCCCAGCAAAAAAGCCGAGGCGGTAACCCGCGCTCGGCTTTTCCTTTACCGGCCCGCGAAAATCAGAGATTGCGCAAGGCATCCAGCAACGCCTGGTTCTGCTCGGGCGTGCCAATGGTGATGCGCAGGAACTGGGCGATGCGCTCCTGCTTGAAGTGCCGCACGATCACGCCCTGTTCACGCAAGCCAGCAGCGATGCCAGCGGCGTCCTTTTGCGGATGACGGGCGAAGACGAAGTTGGCCGCCGAGGGCAGCACGTCGAAGCCCAGCTTGCCCAACTCGGCCACCAGCCGTTCGCGACTGTCGATCACCTTGCGGCAGGTTTCCTCGAAGTAGGCCTTGTCTTCGAAGGCGACTGCGGCGCCGGCGATGGCCATGCGATCCAGCGGGTAGGAGTTGAAGCTGTTCTTGATCCGCTCCAGTGCCTCGATCAGGTCCGGGTGGCCGACAGCCAGACCGACCCGCAGCCCCGCCAGGGAACGCGACTTGGACAGGGTCTGGGTCACCAGCAGGTTCGGATAGCGGTCGACCAGGCTGATAGCGGTCTCGCCACCGAAGTCGATGTAAGCCTCATCCACCAGCACAACGGTATCCGGATTGGCCTTGAGCAGACGTTCGATGGCCTCCAGCGCCAGCAGGCAGCCGGTGGGTGCATTCGGGTTGGGGAAGACGATGCCGCCATTGGGACGCGCGTAGTCTTCAACGCGGATCTGGAACTGCTCATCCAGCGGCAACGCCTCGAACGGGATGCCATACAACCCGCAGTAGACCGGATAGAAGCTGTAGCTCACATCCGGGAAGAGCAGCGGCTTGCCGTGCTGGAACAGACCGTGGAACGCGTGGGCCAGGACCTCGTCGGAGCCGTTGCCGACGAACACCTGGTTCGTCTGCACGCCGTAGTAGTCGGCCACAGCCTGCTTCAGGCGATCACTGTTCGGGTCCGGATACAGCCGCAGGTTGTCACCCACTTCGGCCTGCATGGCCGCCACTGCCTTGGGCGAAGGGCCATACGGGTTCTCATTGGTGTTCAGCTTGACCAGCTTCGCCAGCTTGGGCTGCTCGCCAGGAACGTAGGGCACCAGCCCCTTGACGAAGGGACTCCAGAATTTGCTCATGCTCACTCCCCCTTGATACGGAATTCGGCGCTGCGCGCGTGGGCGGTCAGGGACTCGCCGCGGGCCAGGATGGACGCTGTCTTGCCCAGTTCGGACGCACCGTCGGCCGAGCAGAAAATGATCGAGGAGCGCTTCTGGAAGTCGTACACGCCCAGCGGCGAGGAGAACCGCGCGGTGCCGGAGGTCGGCAGCACGTGGTTAGGGCCGGCGCAGTAATCGCCCAGGGCTTCCGCGGTGTAGCGGCCCATGAAGATGGCGCCGGCATGGCGGATGTGCGGCAGCCAGGCCTGCGGATCGGCAACGGACAGTTCCAGGTGCTCAGGCGCGATGCGGTTCGCCACCTGGCACGCCTGGGCCTGGTCGGCCACGAGAATCAAGGCGCCACGATTCTGCAGGGAGGTGCGAATGATCTCGGCGCGCTCCATGGTCGGCAGCAGTTTGTCGATGCTGGCAGCCACCTTGTCGAGGAAGACGGCATCAGGGCTGACCAGGATGGCCTGGGCGTCTTCGTCGTGCTCGGCCTGGGAGAACAGGTCCATGGCGATCCAGTCAGGATCGGTGCCGCCATCGCAGACCACGAGGATTTCCGACGGACCGGCGATCATGTCGATGCCGACCTGGCCGAACACGTGACGCTTGGCCGTGGCGACATAGATGTTGCCCGGACCGACGATCTTGTCCACCTGGGGGACGCTCTCGGTGCCATAGGCCAGTGCAGCCACAGCCTGGGCCCCGCCGATGGTGAAGACGCGGTCCACGCCAGCCACACAGGCGGCAGCGAGGACGATCTCGTTGATTTCGCCACGCGGCGTCGGCACGACCATCACCACTTCGGCGACGCCGGCGACCTTGGCGGGAATCGCGTTCATCAGCACGGAGGACGGGTAGGACGCCTTGCCGCCGGGTACGTAAAGACCGGCGCGATCCAGCGGCGTCACCTGCTGGCCCAGCACCGTGCCGTCGGCTTCGGTGTAGGTCCAGGAATCCTGCTTCTGCTTCTCGTGGTAGCTGCGTACGCGAGCGGCAGCGGTTTCCAGTGCTTTGCGCTGCTCGGCGGTGATGCGGGTCAGGGCCAGTTCCAGACGCTCGCGCGGCAGGATCAGGTCGGCCATGGTGGTCGCCTGCGCACCGTCGAAACGCTGGGTGAATTCGACGACGGCAGCGTCGCCACGCTCACGCACGGCCTGGATGATGTCGAGGACACGTTGATTGACCGCTTCGTCGGACACGCTTTCCCAGCTCAGCAGATGATCCAGGTGTCGCGCGAAGTCCTGATCAGCGGCATTGAGTCGGCGGATGGCGATTGGAGCGGTCATAGCGGGCCTCTTGAATGGCAATTGCTCGGGCGCCGCTAGAGTAGCAAGCCCACCGTGCGGGCACCCGAGAATATTGGCTATGACACGGATAGGCGCGTGCGGCGCAGGGCCGCACTCAAGGTGTCAGCTTTGGTGTCGCGACTCGACCGCGCCGCGCAGCACTTCGATCAGTGCCTGGATGCGCGCGTGCTGCATCTTCATCGATGCCTTGTTGACGATCAGTCGCGAGCTGATGGTAGCGATCAGTTCCTGGGGCTCCAGGCCGTTGGCGCGCAGGGTATTGCCGGTGTCGACGACGTCGATGATCTTATCGGCCAGACCCACCAGGGGGGCCAGTTCCATCGAGCCATAGAGCTTGATCACGTCGACCTGGCGGCCCTGTTCGGCATAGTAGCGCTTGGCGACGTTGACGAATTTGGTGGCTACCCGCAGGCGCCCCTTGGGCTCAGGCGCACCGACCGCACCTGCGGTCATCAGCTTGCAGCAGGCGATCCGGAGGTCCAGGGGCTCATACAGGCCCTGGCCGCCGTACTCCATCAGCACGTCCTTGCCGGCAACGCCGAGATCGGCCGCGCCATGCTCGACGTAGGTCGGCACGTCGGTGGCACGCACGATGAGCAGGCGCACATCCTCCTGCGTGGTGGGGATGATCAGCTTGCGGCTCTTGTCCGGATTCTCGGTGGGAACGATACCGGCCTCTGCAAGCAGCGGCAGGGTGTCGTCGAGAATTCGGCCCTTGGACAGCGCGATGGTGAGCATGAAACAGGATTTCCTTGGCTACGGCCCTCTCCGGGCCTGTTGCGCGGTCATAACGGACCGGCCCACTCAGGACCGGCCCGCGTTTAGACCTAACCCGGCACGCGGCGAATCTTGGCGCCGAGCAACTGCAGTTTTTCTTCGATGCACTCGTAACCACGGTCGATGTGGTAGATGCGGTCGATCAGGGTATCGCCCTCGGCCACCAGGCCGGCGATTACCAGGCTGGCGGAAGCGCGCAGGTCGGTCGCCATGACCGGCGCGCCCTTGAGCTTCGGCACACCGGTAACAATGGCGGTGTTGCCTTCAACGAGGATCTGAGCGCCCATGCGATTCATTTCGTAGACGTGCATGAAGCGGTTTTCGAACACGGTCTCGATCACTGCACCGGTGCCTTCAGCGACGGCGTTCATGGAGATGAACTGGGCCTGCATGTCGGTGGGGAATGCCGGGTACGGCGCAGTGCGCACGTTGACCGCTTTCGGGCGATTGCCCTTCATGTCCAGCTCGATCCAGTTGTTCCCGGTGTTGATGTGCGCACCGGCCTCTTCCAGCTTTTGCAGCACGGCTTCGAGGATGGTCGGATCGGTGTCCTTCAACTTGACGCGGCCACCCGTGGCGGCAGCGGCCACCAGGTAGGTGCCGGTTTCGATACGGTCGGGCATCACGTTGTAGCGAGCACCGCCGAGGCGCTTCACGCCATCGATGGTGATGGTGTCGGTGCCGGCGCCCTGGATCTGCGCACCCATGGCGATCAGGCAGTTGGCCAGGTCGACCACTTCCGGCTCACGGGCGGCGTTCTGTAGAACGCTGCGGCCATTGGCCAGCGCTGCGGCCATCATGATGTTTTCGGTACCGGTCACACTGACGGTGTCGAAGAAGAAGTTGGCACCACGCAGGCCGCCGGCCGGAGCCTTGGCCTTGATGTAGCCGCCTTCGACGTCGATCTTCGCACCCATGGCCTCCAGGCCGCGGATGTGCAGGTCTACCGGACGGGAGCCGATGGCACAGCCGCCGGGCAGCGCTACTTCAGCTTCACCGAAGCGAGCCACCATCGGCCCCAGTACCAGGATGGAAGCGCGCATGGTCTTGACCAGCTCGTATGGCGCGACCAGGGTCTTGATGCTGCTGGCGTCGACTTCGACAGCCAGCTTCTCGTCGATCACCGGCTGCACGCCCATGCGACCGAACAGTTCGATCATGGTGGTGATGTCGTGCAGGTGCGGCAGGTTGGCCACGGTGACCGGAGTATCAGCCAGCAGGGTAGCGGCGAGGATCGGCAACGCGGAGTTCTTCGCGCCGGAAATGCGGATCTCGCCATCGAGGCGTTGACCGCCGGTAATAATCAGTTTGTCCATAGCTCTCTCGAAAGCTGGCTCAGGAACGCTGGGCCCAATCGGCCTGGCTGAAGAATTTCATGGTGACGGCATGGATGCTGCCATCGGCGATCCAGGCGTTCAGGTGGGCGTATACCTGCTGCTGACGCTTCACCGGGCTCAGGCCGGCCAGCTCGTCGCTGATCAGGTTCAACTGGAAGTTGCAGCCTTCCCCTTCAACTTCCACCTGGGTACCTGGCAGTTTCGCCTCCAGGAGGCTTTTCACTTCTACGGCCTGCATGCTCAACCTCAATCGGCGCCCAACGCGCGCGGGTCGGCCATGATACAAAAAAGCCCTCCGCCTGCGAACCCCGCGCGCTCGGGGCATGACGGAGGGCCGTTGGACCGGCTCAAGCTTCCAGTGGCAGCAACTCGGTCAGCCCGGAGACGTCGGCAATCTGCCGCATGTCTTCCGGCATTCCACGTACCGTCACCGACTTGCCGGCAGCGCTGGCATCGCGCATGAACGCCAGCAGCAAGGCAAGGCCGACGCTGCTGGTCCTCTCTACTGCCGAGCAATCCAGCAGCACGGCGGTGGTACTGCTCGCCTGGATCAGTTGCCGACCGGCCTCACGCAGTTGCGGTCCGGTGCTGTAATCGAGCACACCGACCAGGCGCAATTCGCCCGGAACGGTCTGTTCGATACGGGCCTCGCTCATTGACCGCCCGCCTGTTTGGCTTCTTCGGTCGCCTTGGCTTTGGCCACCACTTCGGCCCAGCCATTGATGGTCTTGTCGAGATCATTGCCATTGCGCTGCATGCTGTCGGCGAACTGGTCGCGGAACAACTTGCCGATGTTGATGCCATTGATGATCACGTTGCGCAGCATCCACTGCCCATTGATGCTCACCATGGTGTACGACACCGGGTAGATGGAACCGCTGCGCCCTGTGACTTCCATATTGACGCTGGCGCGGCCGTCGTCACCTTCTTTGGCGTTGAGCACGCGGATGTTCTGGTTGTCGTACTCCAGCAAGGCGTTGCCGTAGAACTGGATCAGGCTGCGCTTGAAGTTCTCCTGGAAGCGGGTCATCTGCTCTGGAGTAGCGTTGCGCGAATACTTCACCGTCATGATGCTGCGGGAGATGCCATCGGTATCCACCACCGGACCGAGGATTCCGTTCAGAGCGTCGTAAAAGGCGTCCGGATCGGTGCGATATTGCTCTTTGTTGGCCTTCAGATCGGCCAGCAGTTGGTCGGTAGTCTGCTGCACCACATCGCGCGCGTTCGGCGCGGCGGTAGCCAGCAGGGGCAGGGCCGCCAGCAGGACCAGCAGGCCGTTTCGCAGGGCTTTGATCATGTTTCGAATCCTCATTTGCTTTCTTTGTTGACCGAGTTCAGCAGGAACTTGCCAATCAGGTCTTCCAGCACCAGGGCCGACTGGGTGTCACGGATAGTGCCGCCATCCTTGAGCAGCTCCTCGTCGCCACCGACGCTGATACCGATGTACTTCTCGCCCAGCAACCCGGCCGTGAGGATGGAAGCGGTGGAGTCCGTCGGCAGGTTGTCCACACGCTTCTCCACTTCCATCGTGACGCGGCCGGTATAACTATCGCGATCCAGATCAATGGCGGTGACCTTACCGATGGTGACACCGGCCATCGTGACCTTTGCTCTGACAGTCAAACCGGCAATATTGTCGAAATGCGCGTAAAGCTTGTAGGTGTCATCACTGGCGCCGTAGGACAGGCCGCTGACCCGCAAGGCCAGAAGCAGCAAGGCCAACAGACCGGCCAGGAGGAACAGGCCGACACCAATCTCCAAGGTGCGGATTTGCATCAGAAATCTCCAAACATCAAGGCGGTCAGGATGAAGTCCAGCCCCAGCACGGCGAGTGAGGCATAGACCACGGTTTTAGTCGTTGCGCGGCTGATCCCTTCCGAGGTCGGCTCGCAGTCATAGCCCTGGAACACGGCGATCCAGGTCACCACGAAGGCGAATACGACGCTCTTGATCACGCCGTTCAGCACATCCTCGGTGAATTGCACGCTGTTTTGCATGTTGGCCCAGAAGGAGCCCTCATACACGCCCAGCCAGTCCACGGCCACCATGGCGCCGCCCCATATGCCCACCACGCTGAAGATCATCGCCAGCAGCGGCATCGAGATGAAACCGGCCCAGAGTCGTGGGGCGATTATGTACTTGAGCGGATCGACACCGATCATTTCCAGACTGGAGAGCTGCTCGGTGGATTTCATGTTGCCGATCTCGGCGGTCAACGCCGAACCCGCACGACCGGCAAAGAGCAAGCCGGTCACCACCGGACCGAGTTCCCGCAGCAGGGTCAGCGCGACCATCTGCCCCACCGCCTGTTCTGAACCGTAGTCGACCAGGATGTTGTAGCCCTGCAGGGCCAACACCATACCGATGAATACGCCCGAAACGACGATGATCGCCAGCGACAGCACCCCAACGGCATAAAGCTGCTTGAGCAACAACTGGACGCCGTTGCCCACGCCGGTGCGACCGAACAGGGCATGCAACAGGAACAACGTGGAGCGCCCAAGCGCTTGCAGCACGTCCAGACCGGAACGCCCGAGCAGGCGGATGCGCTCGAGCAAGGATTTCTTGCGCATCAGCGCCCCCCCAGCAAGTCTTTACGGTAATCAGGTGCCGGGAAATGGAAGGGCACCGGTCCATCCGGAATGCCTTTCATGAACTGGCGGATACGCGGGTTATCGGAATTCATCAGCTCGTCCGGGGTTCCCTGCCCCAGCACCTGGGCATCTCCCACTACATAGATGTAGTCGGCGATGCTGGCGGTTTCCGCCAAGTCGTGGGAGACCACGATGCTGGTGATACCGAGCGCGTCGTTGAGCAGACGAATCAAGCGCACCAGCACCCCCATGGCAATGGGGTCCTGGCCGACGAACGGCTCGTCGTACATCAATATCTGCGGATCGAGGGCGATTGCACGCGCCAGCGCCACGCGCCGTTTCATGCCGCCAGACAGCTCGTCCGGCATCAGTTCGATAGCGCCGCGCAGCCCGACTGCCTGAAGCTTCAACAGAACAATGTCACGAATCATTTCCTCGGGCAGTTTGGTGTGCACCCGAAGGGGAAATGCAACGTTCTCGAAGACGTCCAGATCGGTGAACAATGCACCACTCTGGAACAGCACGCCAAACTGCTTGCGCATGTCGAACAGGTCGGCGCGGGAGAGTTTGGGCAGATTCTGTCCATTGACCCAGACCTCGCCACTGGCGGGCTTGAGCTGGGCGGCGATCAGGCGCAGCAGCGTAGTCTTGCCGCAGCCGGAAGGCCCCATGATGCCGGTGACCTTGCCGCGCGGGATACGGATATCGACATCTTGGAAAATGCTGCGCGTGCCACGTCTGAAGGTAACCCCCTTCAATTCCACAGCGTAGGTGTTATCGGCACTCATCTAGACTCCTTGCGATACAGCCTCCCTTGAAGACGACGCGCCCCGAGGCAAGGACACTCCGCCCGGGACGGGCCGAACAAGGCGCGAACTATATCACCGCGCCATTGCGCCTCCCAAGGCCGCGCCAGCGTCTGTTCAGCTTTGCGACAGCTTCCACGGCATTGGCGCGTGAGCTAAATCACCTTTATCGCTATAATCGGCGCCTTTTCCTTCGGCCACTGCACGCCCCATGAGCCAATCCAGCGATCTCATCAAGTCCGCACAACGCACTATCCAGCTCGAACGCGAGGCGATCGACGCCCTCCTGCCGCGCATCGACGCCGATTTCGTTCGCGCCTGCGAGCTGATCCTGGCCTGCAAGGGACGCGTAGTGGTGGTAGGCATGGGCAAATCCGGGCATGTCGGCAACAAGATCGCCGCCACTCTGGCCAGCACCGGCACGCCGTCCTTCTTCGTCCATCCGGCCGAGGCCAGCCATGGCGACATGGGCATGATCACCCGTGATGACGTGGTCCTGGCGCTCTCCAACTCCGGATCGACGGCCGAGATCGTCACCCTGCTGCCGCTGATCAAGCGCCTGGGAATCACCCTGATCAGCCTCACCGGCAATCCGGATTCGCCGCTGGCCAAGGCCGCGGCCGCCAATCTGGATGCCCGCGTGGCCCAGGAAGCCTGCCCGCTGAACCTGGCCCCCACCTCTTCCACCACGGCCGCACTGGTTCTGGGCGACGCCCTGGCCATCGCCCTGCTGGAAGCCCGCGGTTTCACTGCAGAGGATTTCGCGTTCTCCCATCCGGGTGGCGCGCTTGGCCGTCGCCTGCTGCTGAAGGTGGAGAACATCATGCATGGCGGCGACAGCCTGCCCAGCGTTGCGCGCGGTACGCCGCTTCGCGAGGCGCTCCTGGAAATGACCCGCAAGGGCCTGGGCATGACCGCGGTGGTGGAACCCGACGGCCACCTTGCCGGCATCTTTACTGACGGCGACCTGCGCCGCACCCTGGACAAGGGTGTCGACGTGCGCCTGGCCAGCATCGACGATGTCATGACCATCCACGGCAAGACGGTACGCCCGGACATGCTTGCTGCCGAAGCGCTGAAGATCATGGATGACCACAAGATCAACGTGCTGGTCGTGGTCGATACAGATGACCGCCCCATAGGCGCACTGCACATCCATGACATGACCCGCGCAGGAGTGATCTGATGAGCAATGAACTCCTCAGCCGCGCCAAGGCCGTCCGCCTGGCCGTGTTCGACGTGGATGGCGTGCTGACCGATGGCCGTCTCTACTTCCTGCCCGGAGGCGGAGAATTCAAGACGTTCAACACCCTCGACGGCCAGGGCATCAAGATGCTGATGAATGGCGGCGTTCGCACGGCCATCATCAGCGGTCGCCAGTCCGAAGTAGTCGAGCGCCGCGCACAGAATCTCGGCATCCAGCATCTGTTCCAGGGACGCGAAGACAAACTTGTAGTCCTTGATGCCCTGCTCGCGGAGCTGGGCCTGAACTATGACCAGGTCGCCTATCTCGGGGACGACCTGCCCGACCTGCCGGTAATTCGTCGTGTCGGCCTGGGCATGGCCGTGGCCAATGCTGACGCATTCGTTCGCGAACATGCCCACGGCATTACCCAGGCGCGGGGTGGCGAAGGCGCGGCCCGCGAGTTCTGCGAACTTATCCTGCGCGCCCAGGGCAGCCTGGAAGCGGCGCAAGCCGCCTATCTCTGAGGTTACCGATGCCAAAGAACATCCGCCTTGCGCTGTTCCTGATCCCGATCGCTGCGCTACTCATCGCACTGGGGTACTGGAATATCCGCCCTGAAAGCTTCATGGAACGGACAAGCGCTCCAGGCAACGACAACGCCATCGATTTCTACGTGGAAAACGGCAAGAGCACCCAGTTCCAGGAAGACGGCAAGCTCCACTACGAAATGACGGCCACCCGCCTCGAACATATAAAAGCCACTGATGTCACACTGCTGACCAGTCCGGACCTGCTTCTGCATCGCGGCACCGCCTACCCCTGGCACGTGCAGAGCGAGCGCGGAGAAGTCGGCCCTGAAGGCAAACAGGTCGAATTGATCGACAAGGTCCGAGTGGCGCGCACCGACGGCAAAGGGCGCCCGACCATCCTGACCACCAGCCGCCTGACCGTGTTCCCCGACGAAGAATATGCGCAGACCCAGCAAGCCGTTAGAATCGACGCGGCCAATGGGGTGACCACGGCGCAAGGAATGAAAGCGTACTTGAATGACAGCAGGATGATCCTGCAGTCCAATGTAAGAGGCCAGCATGAGGTTCGTTAAAACCCTCCCCCTGTTGCTCAGCCTGGGCACCGCACTCGGAAGTGCTGTCGCCTGGGCCCTGCCCACGGACCGTGATCAACCGATCCGCGTCCAGGCCGACAGCGCCGAACTCGATGACAAGCAAGGCGTCGCGGTATACCGCGGCAACGTCGTGATCACCCAGGGCACCCTGAAAATCACCGGCGACACTGTCACCATCACCCAGGACGCGAATGGCGATGTCGAGGTCTTCACCTCTGTCGGCAAGCCCGCGTACTACGAACAGAAGCCCGCAGTGGACAAGGAAATCGTCAAGGCCTATGGCCTGACCATCCAATACTTCGCTGCCAACGAGCGCATCATCCTGCTCGACCAGGCCAAGGTGATCCAGGAAGGTAATACCTTCGAAGGCGAGAAGATCGTCTATGACACCCAGCGCCAGATCGTCAACGCAGGTCGCGCTACTGGCACCAATGTCAGCACGCCGCGCCCGCGGATTGACATGGTCATCCAGCCGAAGAAAAAAGAGCAGAAAGCACAGTAATGGCGACTCTCAAAGCCCAGCATCTGGCCAAGAGCTACAAGAGCCGCCAGGTGGTACGCGATGTCAGCCTGTCGATCGACAGCGGACAGATCGTTGGCCTTCTCGGCCCCAACGGCGCCGGCAAGACCACCTGCTTCTACATGATCGTCGGCCTCGTCCAGGCCGACCAGGGCCGCGTCCTGATCGACCAGCAGGATGTCACCCACCAGCCCATGCACGGCCGCGCCCGGGCGGGAATCGGGTATCTGCCGCAGGAAGCCTCGATCTTCCGCAAGCTCAGCGTCGCGGACAACATCATGGCGATCCTCGAGACCCGCAAGGACCTGGATCGCGCCGCACGCCGCAAGGAGCTGGAAAGCCTGTTGCAGGAGTTCCACATCAGCCATATCCGCGACAGCCTGGGCATGAGCCTGTCGGGCGGTGAGCGCCGCCGTGTGGAAATCGCCCGTGCGCTGGCCACCTCCCCCAAATTCATCCTGCTGGACGAACCCTTCGCCGGCGTGGACCCCATTTCCGTGGGCGACATCAAGCAGATCATCCATCACCTCAAGGCCAAGGGAATCGGTGTCCTCATCACCGACCACAACGTCCGTGAGACCCTGGACATCTGCGAGACCGCCTACATTGTCAGTGACGGACAACTGATCGCCGAAGGAAGCGCGGAAGCCATCCTGGCCAACCAGTTGGTGAAGGAAGTCTACCTGGGCCACGAGTTCCGCCTCTAGCGTCCCGCGACGTCGCCTACAAGACGGCTTGCGCGAGCTAGGAAAATCCTTCAAGGTCAGGCATATAATTTGCTTCCTGGTGGCGCTTAGGCGCCCTGTAGTGGATGGCGCGTGAGCGCCGGCGAATCAAGGTGCAAAGCCCTCTGCCATGAAACCATCGCTAGTCCTCAAGATGGGCCAGCAGCTGACGATGACCCCGCAGCTGCAACAGGCCATCCGCCTACTCCAACTCTCCACCCTGGACCTCCAGCAGGAGATCCAGGAAGCGTTGGAATCCAACCCGATGCTCGAGCGGCAGGAGGATGGCGACGATTTCGACACCTCCGACCCCATGGCCGAAGGTGACCAGCAGCCCAATACCGGCAGCCAGGAAACCAGCTTCCAGGAGTCCAGCGTCGAAACCAATGCCGAAGCCATGGAAGATGGCGAATGGCATGAGCGCATTCCGAGCGAACTCCCTGTCGACACCGCCTGGGAAGACGTCTACCAGACCAGCGCCAGCAGCTTGCCGAGCAACGATGACGACGAGTGGGATTTCACCTCGCGCACCTCGGTCGGCGAAAGCCTGCAAAGCCACCTGCTCTGGCAACTGAACCTGGCGCCCATGTCGGACACCGACCGCCTGATCGCGGTCACCCTGATCGACTGCATCAATAACGACGGCTATCTCGAAGAGTCGCTGGCGGAGATCGTCGACGCTTTCAACCCTGAACTCGGCATCGAGCTGGACGAAGTCGAAGTCGTTCTCCATCGCATCCAGCAGTTCGAGCCCGCCGGCATCGGTGCCCGCGACCTGCGCGAATGCCTGATCCTGCAACTCCGCCAACTGCCGCCGGGCACCCCGTGGTTGATCGAGGCCCAGCGCCTGGCCGGCGACTACCTCGATCTGCTCGGCAGCCGCGACTACAGCCAGCTGATGCGGCGCATGAAGGTCAAGGAAGATGAGCTGCGTCAGATCATCGAACTGATCCAGGCCCTGAATCCGCGCCCCGGCTCGCAGATCGAATCCAGCGAACCTGAATACGTGGTGCCCGACGTGATCGTCCGCAAGCACAACGAACGCTGGCTGGTCGAATTGAACCAGGAAGCCGTGCCACGCCTGCGGGTCAATCCGCACTACGCCGGCTTCGTACGTCGCGCCGATTCCAGCGCCGACAACACCTTCATGCGCAATCAGCTTCAGGAAGCGCGCTGGTTCATCAAGAGCCTGCAGAGCCGCAACGAGACCCTGATGAAGGTCGCCACCCAGATCGTCGAGCACCAGCGCGGCTTCCTGGAATACGGCGACGAGGCGATGAAGCCCCTGGTACTGCACGACATCGCCGAAGCCGTGGGCATGCACGAGTCCACCATTTCGCGCGTGACCACGCAGAAATACATGCATACCCCCCGCGGAATCTACGAGCTGAAGTACTTCTTCTCCAGCCACGTCAGCACCTCGGAAGGCGGCGAATGTTCGTCTACCGCGATCCGCGCGATCATCAAAAAACTGGTCGCTGCGGAAAATCCGAAAAAGCCGTTGAGCGACAGCAAGATCGCTGGTTTACTGGAGGCACAGGGCATTCAAGTGGCCCGTCGCACAGTTGCCAAGTATCGCGAATCCCTTGGGATAGCGCCTTCCAGCGAGCGGAAGCGACTGATGTGACGCGGAAATTGACCCACGCCAAAGTGTTCCGGTGGCAGGCCCGTTAGCCTGTCTCTTATACACGGGCAATAAGGAGAAAGCGGTATGCAAGTCAACATCAGTGGACATCAACTGGATGTGACCGACGCCCTGCGCGATTATGTCGGCGAGAAACTTGGCCGGCTCGAGCGCCACTTCGACAAGATCACCAATGTGCAAGTCATCATGGAGGTCGAGAAACTGAAGCAGAAGATCGAAGCCACCTTGCACATCGCTGGTGGGGAGGTCGTGGCCAATGCGGAACATGAAGACATGTACGCTGCCATCGACCTGCTTACCGACAAACTTGACCGCCAACTGATCAAACACAAGGAAAAGCAGTTGAATCGCCAGCAGGGCGCTACGGCCCGCTGACACTCTTCCCCTTCCTATGATTCGACTCGAGCAAATCCTGACCCCCGGCCGTTCCCTGGTGAACGTGCCGGGCGGCAGCAAAAAGCGTGTACTGGAACAGATTGCCAAGCTGGTTTCCCGTGATCTTCCCGACCTCGACAACCAGGATATCTTCGAAAGCCTGGTAGCCCGGGAAAAGCTCGGCTCTACTGGTTTCGGCAACGGCATCGCCATTCCCCACTGTCGCCTCACCGGCTGCATGGCGCCCATCAGCGCCGTGCTGCGCCTCGACGCTCCAGTCGATTTCGACGCCATCGATGGCGCGCCGGTTGACCTGCTGTTCGTCCTGCTGGTCCCGGAAGCCGCTACCGATGAGCACCTTGAACTGCTCCGACAGATAGCCAGCATGCTCGATCGCAGTGATGTACGCGAACGACTGCGCCAGGCTCCCGACAGCGCCAGCCTCTACCAGGTAGTGGTGGACGTGCAGAGCGGACGCTAGGGCTTCCCCATGCGCCTGATCATCGTCAGCGGCCGCTCAGGGTCGGGCAAGAGCACCGCCCTCGATGTTCTCGAGGACCACGGCTACTACTGCATCGACAACCTTCCCGCTGGGCTGCTTCCCGAACTGGCCGAACGGGCGCTGTTGCACACCGAACTGCTGCAACCCCAGGTCGCCGTCTCCATCGACGCACGCAACCTGCCCAGCCATTTGCAACGCTTTCCCGAGCTACTCGCCGAGGCCCGCAATCGTCACATCAAATGCGACGTGCTCTACCTCGACGCTGAGCACGACACGCTGCTCAAGCGCTTCTCCGAAACGCGGCGGCGCCATCCGCTGACCAATGACAATCGCTCCCTGGCCGAAGCCATTCGGGACGAAGAATTGCTGCTGGCGCCTATTGCCGATCTCGCCGACCTGAAGATCGACACCACGCATCTCAACCTCTACCAGCTGCGTGACAGCATCAAGCTGCGCCTGCTCAACCAACCCGAGCCCGGTACCGCCTTCCTGATCGAGTCCTTCGGCTTCAAGCGCGGCATGCCTGTGGATGCCGACCTGGTGTTCGACGTGCGCTGCCTGCCCAACCCCTATTGGAAGCCTGAATTGCGCGACCATTCGGGGCTTGATTCGGAGGTGGCCGAATACCTTGCCGGCCAGCCGGACGTGGAGGAGATGTATCAGGATATCCACAGCTACCTGAGCAAATGGCTGCCACGCTTCGCCGCCAGCAACCGGGCTTATGTCACCATCGCCATCGGCTGCACGGGCGGGCATCACCGCTCGGTGTACATTGCCGATCGCCTGGGAGCAGCACTGAAACCCAGTTTGAAGAATGTCCAGGTTCGCCACCGCGACCTCAGTTAGAAGGATTGGAAACGCGATGCCTGCCTGCGAGATCACGATCATCAACAAGCTTGGCCTGCACGCCCGGGCGGCGGCGAAGTTCGTCGGCGTAGCCGGTCGCTATCCCTGCCAGATCCGCGTGGGTCGCAACCCCGAAAGCCTGGTCGATGGCAAGAGCATCATGGCGGTGATGATGCTGGCTGCGGGCAAGGGCACGCCCATTCACCTGCACACCGAAGGCGATCAGGACGACGACGCCCTCAACGCCTTGATCGAGCTGATCAACAACAAGTTCGACGAAGGCGAGTAACACCCTCCCCGGCCGTCATCAGGCCAGCGCAGTATCCAGCACCATCATCAGGCAGAAGCCTGCGGCCAACCCCAGGCTGGCAGCCGTCTCATGTCCCTTCCGGTGAGATTCGGGAATGATCTCGTGAACCACCGCGAAAAGCATCGCCCCTGCAGCCAACGCCAAGCCCCACGGCAACAACAGCGCCGAAACCTGCACCAGCCAGGCACAGAGCACCGCGAACAGCGGCTCTACCAGACCAGACGCGGCGCCGACCAGCAAGGCTCGTGCCCGCGACATGCCACAACCCGCCAGCACCAGGGAGATGATCAGTCCTTCCGGGATGTCCTGAAGTGCAATCCCGAGTGCCAGGCTATCGGCGCCGGCCAGGCCCGCTCCCGCTGCCACCCCGACCGCCATTCCCTCCGGGATGTTGTGCAGCACGATGGCGATGACGAAAAGCAGCACGCGCGGTGTGATGACCACCCGCTGGCCCTCGCCAGCCAGCGCCAACGACGGCTGTGGCAACACCTTGCCCAGGCCGAACAACCCGGCGGCACCCAATAGCAGGCCACAGCTCATCAGTGCGCCCGCTGCCCATTTCGAATAACCCAGTTCGCCCGCCGCCACCAGTCCCGGCATCAGCAGGGAAAACACGGTTGCGGCAAGCATGACGCCAGCGCCGAACCCCATCAGGCTATCGGACAGCCGTCCGGAGATTCTGCGCATGAAAAGCACCGGCAGCGCTCCCAATGCCGTCCCCAGCGCACAGAGCGAACCGGCGTGCAGCGCCTGCCAGAGATGCGGCTCCAGCACCAGGCGCAAGGTAACCGACGCCTGCATCAACAGAAGCGAGAGGCCAGCCAATACCACCACCGAGCCAATGAACAGGCGAACGGAACGGCCCCTGGTAATCAGGAAAGTCTGCATGCTGGACCTTGTTGAAATTCGTGGGTGCGAACGGAGGTACGTCCTCCGCCCGCCATGTGATGTCGGTTCAGATCAGGGCCTGTCGGTAGCGCCGGGCGACCTCCGCCCAATCGACGACGTTGTAGAAAGCACCGATGTATTCCGGCCTGCGGTTCTGGTAGCGCAGGTAATAGGCGTGCTCCCATACGTCCAATCCCAGGATGGGTGTGTTTCCTTGCATCAACGGGCTGTCCTGGTTGGCCGAGCTTTCCACCAGCAGACGTCCAGCGCTGGTCACGCTCAGCCAGGCCCAGCCACTGCCGAACCGGGCGAGCGCAGCCTTGGTGAAGGCTTCCTTGAAAAGCGCCAGACCACCCAGCTCCGCCTCGATGGCTTCGGCCAACGCCCCTTCTGGACTGCCTCCACCTGACGGCGACATCACCCGCCAGAACAACGCATGGTTGGCGTGGCCACCTCCGTTGTTGATGACCGCCGCACGCAGGTCGGCGGGCACCTCCTCCAACCGGCGCAGCAATTGCTCGACGGGCAACTCGCCGAGCGGATTCCCTTCCAGGGCAGCGTTGAGGTTGTTCACATAGGTCTGGTGATGCTTGCTGTGGTGAATCTCCATGGTCTGCGCATCGATGTACGGCTCCAAGGCGCCGTAGGCGTATGGCAGATCGGGAAGCTGGTAAGGCATCGACAGGTCCTCTATCAATGGTGAACACGACTGGCGGCGAAGAAGTGGCCCGCCACCGCAGGCACCGTGCGCCCGACACCGAGCAATCGATCCGTGCGTGGATAGGCACCGTATTCACCGATGAACTCGAGCAGGCTGGTGTAAGTGGTGCGGCTATGGCGCAGCGCCGATTCCCGCAGGGAGTCGGGCAGACCGGCATCACCGATGGCGCTGAGCAGTCGCTCATGGCTGGCGCAAAGGTGCTCGGCGGTCTCCTCCGGCTGACCCAGCATCAGATGGACATCCGCCAGGTTGTGATGGGAAATCACCAGGGCCGCCACTGCCTCATCGGCAATCGGCCAACGCTCGAACAGGATCTGCGCCTGGGCGATGGCTTGCAGGTAGAGCTCCCGCGCTTCAATCAACTCACCGCAGCTGAAGCAACGATTTCCCGCTGAAATGGTGCGTTTCCAGTGCTCCATGTAACGCCCTCCTCCGAGTACGAGGGGCGCCGCACTGCACGGCGCCCCGGTTGAGTCACAGGCCGCCAGCAGTCAGCTTCTCGGGTTCGAGCAGGCGTTCAAGCTCAGCACGATCGATATCCGTGCTTTCCTCGGCGACATCGATGATCGGACGTCCCTCGCGGTAGGCGCGTTTGGCGATATCCGCCGCCTTGAGGTAGCCGATGATGGGGTTCAGCGCGGTAACCAGAATCGGATTTCGGCCCAGAGCCTCACGCAACTTGGTCTCATTGACGGTGAAGCTTGCGACGGCCCGGTCGGCCAGCAGCCGGCTGGTGTTGGTCAGCAGCTCGATGCTGCCGAGCAGATTCTGCGCGATTACCGGCAGCATCACATTCAGCTCGAAGTTGCCGGACTGCCCGGCAACCGTGATTGCGGCGTCATTGCCGATCACCTGTGCGGCAACCATCGCAGTCGCTTCGGGAATGACCGGGTTGACCTTGCCAGGCATGATCGAAGAGCCGGGCTGAAGCGCCTCCAGCTCGATTTCGGCAAGTCCCGCCAGCGGACCCGAGTTCATCCAGCGCAGGTCGTTGGCAATCTTCATCAGCGATACGGCGGTGGTCTTCAGCGCGCCGGACAGCGCTACTGCCGTGTCCTGCGAGCCGATCAGGGCAAAGAAATTACGGCCCGGGGTGAATGGCCGTCCCGTCAGGGCGCCCAGCTCACGGCAGAAGGTTTCAGCAAAGCGCGGATGAGCATTGATACCCGTCCCGACGGCGGTGCCCCCCTGGGCCAGCTCCTGGAGCGCCGGCTGCAGGTTGCGCAGGTGCTCGATATTGGCCTGGACCTGCTGCGCCCAACCATCGAGCACCTGGCTCATGCGCACCGGCATGGCGTCCATCAGGTGCGTGCGTCCCGTCTTGACGTAAGGCCGCACGACCAGGGATTTCTCGCACAGCACCTGGAGCAGGTGCCCCAAAGCCGGCAGCAGGCGCTCGTTCAGTTCGATGGCTGCGCTGGCGTGGATGGTCGTGGGAATGATGTCGTTGCTGCTCTGGCCGCAATTGACGTGGTCATTGGGGTTGACCTTGTCGTCAAGCAAGCGGCCGGCCAGAGTGGCGATGACTTCGTTGGCATTCATGTTGGAACTGGTGCCCGAACCGGTCTGGAATACATCCACCGGGAAGTGCGCCATGTAGTCGCCGTCGAGCAACTGCTGACAGGCATTGACGATGGCTTCCCCCATCGGGGCCTCGATCTGCTCGAGGTCGACGTTCGCCCTCGCCGCAGCGGCCTTGGCCAGGATCAGCGTCCGTACGAAAGCTGCCGGCATGCGCTGCCCGGAAACCGGGAAGTTGTTCACCGCACGTTGGGTCTGGGCACCGTAGAGGGCATCCGCCGGCACCGCCAGTTCACCCATGCTGTCGCGCTCGATACGAGTCTCAGTCACTTTGCATTCCTTCTTGCGGTTCGTGGTAGTTCAGGGACGGCAGCAGCACCAACGACGACAACCGCGCCTGCAGGCTTCGCAGGCGACGACGGCTGGATGTATCGGTGGCGAGGCTGCGCAACGCCCAGAGCGGGCGATAGGCATGATCCAGACAGAGGCAGCGCCAGTGCCAGGGCAACGCCTGGTCGGCAGCGGTGTCCAGCAGGAGGCGGAAAATGGCTTCCTGCGCGCGCCAGGCCGGTGCGCGGCTACCTCGGAAATGACGCGGCGTCATGGCGACGAAGCGCTCAATCAGCCAGGGATCGTTGGGGGTCAGGGCGCAGCGGATGCAGCTGGCCTGCCACTGCCAGTCGTTGTCGAGTGCCGGCGTATCCAGTCGATCGATCATGGCAATCCTCAAATGATTTTGATTTTCATTTGAGAATAATAACCACTTTACAGCGAGAGAATGCAAGCGTGCCGGACGGACTGCTACGGCTGTAAACAAAAACGCGCCCGGGCGGGCGCGTTTCAAAGGGGAGCAGACGGCTGGATCAACTGCCAGCTACCGTCATCCGCTCGATCAGGACAGAACCGGTGCGGATATTGCCACGCAGTTCCAGGTCGCTACCCACGGCGAGGATCTGGCGGAACATATCCTTGAGATTGCCGGCGATGGTCACTTCCTGCACCGGGAACTGGATTTCGCCGTTCTCCACCCAGTAGCCAGCGGCGCCACGGGAGTAGTCGCCAGTCACCATGTTCAGCCCCTGCCCCATCAGCTCGGTCACCAAAAGGCCGCGACCCATGCGACGCAACAGGGCTGCGAGGTCTTCCTGGCCATGGCTGACGAAGAGGTTGTGCACACCTCCGGCGTTGGCGGTGCTCGGCAGGCCCAGCTTGCGGCCGGAATAGGTGCCGAGGATGTAGGACACCAACTCGCCTTTCTCGACGAAGGGCTTGGCATAGGTGGCCAGGCCGTCGTTGTCGAAGGCCGCGCTGGCCATGGCCCGCGGAATATGCGGACGCTCGTCGATGGACAGCCACTCGGGGAACAACCGCTGGCCCAGGGCCCCTTCAAGGAACGAGGATTTGCGGTACAGGTTGCCGCCGGAAATGGCGCCAAGGAAGCTGCTGAACAAGCCGGTTGCGAGTTCGGCGGCGAACAGCACCGGCACCTCGCAGGTGGGCACCGGGCGGGCGCCAAGACGGGCTGCGGTGCGTTCGGCAGCGCGGCGGCCAATGCTGGCCGGATCGGCAAGCTGACTGCCAATGCGGCTGACGTCATACCAGTAGTCGCGCTGCATCTGCCCCTGCTGCTCGGCAATCATCACGCAACTCAGGCTGTGCCGGGTGCTCGCATAACCCCCGACGAAACCATGGCTGTTGCCGTAAACGCGGCAACCCTGGTGGGTATTGAGCGTGGTGCCGTCCGCCTTGCTGACGCGCTTGTCAGTCTCGAATGCTGCCGTCTCGCAGATCAGCGCCTGCTCGACCGCCTGCTCGGGGGTGATCGACCAGGGATGGTAGAGATCCAGCTCCGGCAGGTCGCGTGCCATCAGCGCTGCGTCGGCCAGGCCGGCACAGTCGTCCTCGGAGGCATGCTTGGCGATGGCGAGCGCTGCGGCGACAGTTTCGCGAATTGCATCTTCGCCACTCGCCGAAGTACTGGCCGAGCCCTTGCGCTGGCCGACATACAAGGTGATGCCGAACCCCTGGTCACGGTTGAACTCGACTGTTTCCACCTCGCCCTGGCGGACCGTGGTGGAGAGTCCCTGTTCTACTGAAACAGCCACCTCACAGGCGCTGGCGCCCTGGCGCCGGGCCTCGGCGAGGATGCGTTCGACCCGCGCCTGCAGTTCCGGCAATGCTTCCGGGCCGACCACTTCTACTTCACTCATAGCCACTCCAGTTCAAATAGTGTTCGACGCGGCAGGCGCAACCCGGCGCCTCGCCGCATTTACCGCACTCCGGCGGCGCCAGGCGGGCCGGACAACGCGGCCCCGACTGGTTATCATGGCGGCGTTTCCCATTGGACCACCCCCATGTCTGAATTCCTCGACGACGACTTCTCTGGCGAGAAGAGTAAATCCCAGGTCAAACGCGAGCTGCATGCGCTGCAGGAACTCGGCGAACGCCTGACGACCTTCAAGGCCGATGTGCTGGCCAAGCTGCCGCTGACCGACGCCCTGCAAAAAGCTCTGGCGGAGGCGCCGAAGCACAAGGCGAACGTCGCCCGTAAACGGCACATCCAGTACATCGGCAAGCTCATGCGCGAGCAGGACGTCGAGGCCATCGTCGCCCTCATTGACCAGCTCGACAGCTCCACCCGCGAGTACAACGAACGCTTCCACGCGCTGGAGCGCTGGCGCGACCGTCTGATCGAAGGTGGCGATACCGCTCTGGAAAGCTTCGTCGCCGACTACCCGGAAACCGACCGCCAGCACCTGCGCGGCCTCATCCGTCATGCCCAGCACGAAGCAGCCCACAACAAACCGCCGGCCGCCGCGCGCAAGGTGTTCAAGTACATCCGCGACCTGGACGAAGCCAAGCGCGGCTTGCGCTGATCCTGCCGGGGGCCGTCATCAGGCCCCCGTCCCACCGACCGTGATCGCATCGATCTTCAGGGTCGGCTGACCCACGCCAACGGGCACCGATTGCCCGTCCTTGCCGCAGGTACCCACACCGCTGTCCAGCGCCAGGTCATTGCCGACCATGGACACCCGGCTCATCGCCTCCGGTCCGTTACCGATCAGGGTGGCGCCCTTCACCGGCGCTGTGATCTTGCCGTTCTCGATCAGGTAGGCCTCGCTGGTGGAGAAGACGAACTTGCCGCTGGTGATATCCACCTGACCGCCGCCCAGGTTCGCGCAATAGATGCCGCGCTCCACCGACGCAATGATTTCCTGCGGATCGCTCTTGCCGGCCAGCATGTAGGTGTTGGTCATGCGCGGCATCGGCAGGTGCGCATAGGACTCACGACGGCCGTTGCCAGTGCGCGCCACCTTCATCAGGCGGGCGTTGAGCTTGTCCTGCATGTAGCCCTTGAGCACCCCATTTTCGATCAGGGTGGTGCATTGGGTCGGGGTGCCTTCGTCGTCGACGCTGAGGGAGCCACGGCGATAGGCCAAGGTACCGTCATCGACAATGGTGCAGAGGCTGGAAGCGACCTTCTCGCCGATGCGACCGCTGTAGGCTGAGCTGCCCTTGCGGTTGAAGTCGCCTTCGAGACCGTGGCCCACGGCTTCGTGCAGCAGCACGCCGGACCAGCCCGCCCCCATCACCACCGGCAGGGTGCCAGCTGGTGCCGGAATGGCTTCCAGGTTGACCAGCGCCTGGCGCAGTGCCTCACGGGCGTAGCCCATCGCACGGTCTTCCTGAAGGAAGTAGCGGTAGTCGGTACGCCCGCCGCCACCGTGGCCACCGCGCTCGCGACGACCATTCTGCTCGACGATGACGCTGACGTTGAAACGCACCAATGGGCGCACATCCGCGCCCAGGCTGCCATCGCTGGCGGCGATCAGAATGCGCTCCCAGACACCGGCCATGCTCACGGTGACCTGCTTGATGCGCGGGTCCAACGCGCGGGTAGCGACGTCCACCTGCTTCAGCAATTCTACTTTCTCGGCACGGCTGATCACATCCAACGGGCTGCTGGAATCGTAGAGCCGGGTGATCTGCGGGCTGGCGAAGGCCTGGACCCGGCCCTCCTGGCCAGCGCGGGAGATCGAACGTGCGGCACGCGCCGCCTGGCGCAGGGCTTCGCCGGTGATGGCGTTGCTGTAGGCGAAGCCCGTCTTCTCGCCGGACTGGGCTCGCACGCCCACGCCTTGATCGAGGTGGAAGCTGCCTTCCTTGACGATGCCGTCCTCCAGCACCCAGGACTCGGAGATCTGTCCCTGGAAGTAGAGGTCAGCGGCATCGATGCCAGGACCGGCCAACTCGCCGAGGATCTCCGGCAACTGCTCGATGCTGAGGTCGCCGGGCGCCAGCAGATGCTCACTGACGGTTAACAAGAGGTCGCTCATAACTTCTCCGTACGCGCCGGCCCGGGAATGGCCGGCGTAATGAATCTTCTGTGGGTGCTCACCGGCATACGCTGGCGAACCGCCGCCTGCTCGTCGGCATCACGCTCCGCTATCAATACGGCTTCGCCACGGGCCTTCTCGGCCAGTACACGACCCCACGGGTCGACGATGGCGGAATGGCCGAAGGTTTCCCGTGGGCCGGGATGCACGCCGCCCTGTCCCGCTGCCAGCAGGTAGCACTGGGTTTCGATTGCACGGGCGCGGACCAGCACCTGCCAGTGGGCAGCACCGGTCACCGCGGTAAAAGCCGCAGGCGCGGTGATCAGTTCGGCACCGGCCTCGCGGAGGGCGCCATAAAGCTCGGGGAAACGCAGGTCATAGCAGACGGTCAGGCCTAGGCGCCCTACCGGCGTATCCGCCACCACCACCTGGGCGCCGTGGGCATAGTCATCGGATTCACGGTAGCGGCCACGATTGTCAGCCACATCCACATCGAACAAATGGATCTTGTCGTAGCGCGCTACCCGCTCACCCTGTTCGTCGATCAACAGGGAACAGGCGTTGGCCTTGTCCCCAGGCCGTCCGTCGGGCGGCAAGGGCAAGGTACCGGCCACGATCCACAGTTTGAGATCGCGCGCCGCCTGGCGCAGCCACGGCAGGATCGGACCCTGTCCTTCTGCTTCGGCGCGGCCCAGGTCGGCGAGGTCGCGACGACCGATGGCCGCGAAGTTCTCTGGCAGCACGGCCAGGCGGGCGCCACCCTCAGCGGCCTGCTCCAGCAGGCGCCGGGCGCTGGTGAGGTTGGCCAGGACATCGTCCTGACTGACCATCTGAATCACGGCAAGGGACATCGGAATCTCCGCACAAGGCATGGGATGCATGCTAACCCAAGCCACGAAAGCTCGCTTTACTGACCATGCGCAAACTACTGCGCTCGGTGATGCTGCGTTGAAAACAGCCTCGTGCGCGAGTCCGATCAAAATGCTCGTTTACAGTTCGTAAACTGCGCTTTTTCGGCTGTCTTGCTCGCTGGCGCTCACCCGCCGGGCCAGCCTATGGCCGTTACTCCCGTTGCTCGTTGCGACTGGCCTGACCTTCGCTCGCGACGTTTCCACAGGGTCATTTCAACGAGACTTTTCAAATGGCTTTTCGAAGGTGATCTTGGGACTCTTCCAGGAACCTTCAACCTTGTATTGCACGCTGGCGAAGCGCGCCACCCTGTCGCCCAGCAACTTGTCCACGACGAAAAGTGCGCCGCCAATGGCCGGTGCGCCGACGATCAGCGCCGCCAGCGGCAGATTGTTGGTCACCGGGAGGGTCACCAGCAGTTTGGCGTCGATGCGATCGGCGGCCAGGTCCAGGGTGCCATCCAGTTCCAGCCCGCTGGATGGGCCTTCAAGGGTGATCGGTTTGCGCGTCACGAAGCGCCCTTCGCTCCCTACCAGCAATCCCTTTACCCGGTCATAGGCCAGGCCCTTGCCCAGCAGGTCGGAGAAGTCCAGGCGCAAGCGACGGCCGATGGAATTGAAGTTGAGCAGGCCGAACACCCGCAGCGCCTGGGCGCCACCTTCCACTTCGACGAACTGGCCATTGCGCAGGCTGGCATCCAGGGACCCGGAGAATCGTTTCAGGCTGACCCAGGCGGGAGATCCGGGCCAGCGGCCATCAGCGTCGAGGCGGAAGCGCTCGCTGGTGGCGGAAGGTGCGAAGTTCCAGGCCTTGAGCACATCTGCCAGGTTCTTGCCTTCGAGTCGTCCCTTGTACCAGGACTCACTGCCCTCGGCCGCTCCTTCCCAACCTGCCGTCCCTGAGACCTTCAGCCCCTTGAGGTCGAGGTCCAGTTCATTGAAGGCCACGCCGTTGGCACTGGGGCGAGCCTTGAACGACCAGGCCCCCAGCGGAGAGTCGCCAAGCATCACTTGATCGATACGCACGTCCATTGCCGGGACCTTATGGGGGTCGATGCCCGCCAGCGGGTCGGGCTTGGCGTCGGCTTCAGCATCGTTTTCGGGAGGCTTGGGCAGTCGAACCTGCTTCATGCGGATGGCAATGGGCACATCCTTGGCGTCCGCCATCACGACCGTTCCCTGCATGAGGGCGCTATCCAGCCCGAGATTCCAGCCCGTGCTGGAGCGGTCGAGGTTGACCTTGAGATTCTCGAGGGTCGTGCCGAAGCCCTTGAATTGACCAATCTCCAGATCAGCGCTGCGCAACAGGCGGGCTTTCTCGGCGCCGTCCTTCGGTGTGTATTGCTTGGCCAGCGCCAGCCAGGGGGCTGTGTCCAGCTCCGCGATCCGGCCCCGGACACGCAAGCCCTTGATACCCGGCACCGTCGCAGCGCCGCCGCCCAGCACCAGTTCCCCACGTCCGTCTTCCAGCTTGCCCACCGGGGCCGCCAGGGCGAGGCTGGCGAGCCCTGCGTAGTCCAGCCAATAGCTCCGCTCGTCACCTTCCAGGGTCATGCGCAAGCTGGCATCGCGGCTGTCATCGGCGGCCTTGCCGTAAGGGGCGGGCACGTCGATCGCCAGGCCTTTCAGGTTGGAATCGATGCGCAGTTGGCTGTTCGGACCATCCAGGCTCAGATTCAGGCTGTAGGGCAAGGTGCCCGAAGCCGGCAACTGCTGGGTGACGCCTAGCCATTTGGTGAGGTCGTTCAGCGCGATGCTGCCCGTGGCGAGGATTCGCGAGCGGGCCTTGCCGTTGCTCCCCTCTGCCTTGGCACTGGCGCGGACCTCGCGACCGAATGCATGGCCACGAATATCCTGGGCGCTCAGCCCCGTATCGGTGTCGTAGCGGAAGGCGCCCTTGAGCTGGCTGAGAGACACCTCCGGGCGGGCGATCTTCAACTGCGCATCCCGGGTGGCGAGGTCCACCACCACATGGGGCGGATGTCCCTTCTCCAACGGGATGTCCAGCTTCAAGTTGCCATCGAGGGTGCCCTGCCCTTGCCAGCCGGCGAAGATTTTCGCCGTTTCCATCGGGGCTTCCTGGAGGATTTTCAGTCCATCGGTGAAGCTGCTGTCGAGCTTGGCATCCAGTTGCAGGCGCGGCACTTGCCCGGGTTCGACATGGGGCACCTCGGCCTCGGCATCGCTCACCCGGGAGTCGAGGATGCGTCCGGCCGGTACCTTGATGCGCACGCCGCTGTCCTCGATGAACACGTCACCGCGAGCCTCGCGTAGCGCCGGCCAGCCGGGCTGATAGGCGAGCTCGGCATCGTGGACCTTGAAAAACAGGCTGATGGAACGGGCCGCGGGGCTCGCTTCACGGGCAAGGGAGCCCTGGTACTGGAAGAAGCCCTCGTCCACCGCGCCGCCCTTGATCGCCTGCTTGAGCCATTTGGCCAGGGCCGGGCTAAGCCCTGGGGACCGGGTGGGCAGGTACTTCTCGGTGTAGCGGGCATCGCCATCGCGCAGCCCCACCCGCAAGTCCATGTAGTCCTCCGCCTCGGGATCGCGCATCAGCCGGATCATCATGTCGCCGGCAATGCTGCCCTCCTCGCCTTCCAGCCGCATGTAAGGGCTGGCCAGGGTCACGGCGGTTTCGTCCAGGCTCCAGGTCAACCTGGCATTGGCCTCCCGATAGCGCCAGGCCTTGGGGAACAAGTGATCGAGGTGCAGGGCGAAGTCACTTGAATCCAGGCGCAGTTCACCCTGCTGGAGATCACCCGCCACGCTTCCGCTGACGTTCTCGACCGCTGGGGCGCCGCGGTAGGCGTCGATTCCGACGGCGTCCAGATTGCTGCTGAACTCCAGCCGCTTGGCACCTTCCTGTTGTGGACGGTAATGCAGGCTGAGGTTGCGCAGGGCACCGCGTGGTTTGAGACCGGTGACAGCGGTTGCCGCCTGTTCGGGAAGCGGTGCGAGGGCCTCCAGGACGGGCAACAGCGGCCCTACGTCAAGTCGATCGGCAACCAGCGACCATTCCGACTGCTCGCCGGACTTGTGGTCGAGACGCAGGTGGGCCTCGCCCCAACGCTCCTTGCCAATATTCGCCGCAAGGGAATCGAGCAGGACCTGAAAACCCTCATCGGTCCGGGTAAAGAAGACATTCAAGCCGAGGTTCGCGAGGGTGACCGGTTTGCGCTTGGCATAGGCGCCGCGAACCTCCGGCGCATGCAGACGCATCGCTGCACGCTGCAGATCGCCCTTGGCCCATTCGCCCCAGATTTCTCCGCCGGCCTGCAGGCGCTGCAGCTGCCAGTCGCGAGTGAGGCCGGCAGGCAGCCAGCGCGCCCAGTCGGTTTGCGGCAGGCTGAGATAGAGCTCAGCCTCGCTCTGCAGCCAGGCGTCGGCATTGAGGCGGGAACGCAGGCGCATGGCCATGGGTTGTCCATCCGGCAGTGTCAGGTGGCCATCGAGGCGCTGGCGACTGCCGCTGGCCCTCAGGCTGAGACTGACCTCGGTAAGGCTTGCGGGCTTCTGCCCGTGCGGTTCCAGCGTGAGCTGGCTGTTCAGCACGGAGACGTGACCCACCTGCTTCAGCAGGTCGCGCAACTGCCGGGGCCCGGGCAGCGGCTTGTCGGAACTGGAAGCGAGCCCTTCGAGCTGCCACTTGCCGGCTTCGTCCTGGTGCAAGCCAAGCTGCACCCCGTCCAGTTCCAGGCGCGCAATCCGTGGCTGCTGCGCCAACAGGCTGCCCATCACGTCGGGCATCAGACGAATCTGATCCAGGCGCAGGGCATTGACGCCCTCCCCCAGCACTACATCGTGAGCGACCAGCAACGGAGACAGTCCATGCCAGCGACCCTCCAGGGCGCCAAGCGTCACCCGCTGCCCCAGCGCCGCCGAGGCCTTGGCTTCTGCTTCGGCGCGGTACTCGGCCACCAGGGGCACGAGTTCCCGTCCGAGGCTGACGTAGAGCGCGGCCAGCACCAGAAAAAGCGCGCAAAGGGCCAATGACCAGCGCAGCAGGCGCATCAACCACCGGGCGAAGGCGTCCACTCAGCGCCTCAGAGCAGGACCACGTCGTACTGTTCCTGGGAATACATCGTTTCCACCTGGAACTTGATCGGACGCCCGATGAAGGCCTCCAGATCGGCGACGTTGCCCGATTCTTCGTCCAGCAGGCGATCCACGACTTTCTGGTTCGCCAGCACCAGGTAGCCTTCGGCCTGATAGGCGCGGGCCTCCCGCAGGATTTCGCGGAAGATTTCGTAGCAGATGGTTTCCGCTGTCTTCAGCAGGCCGCGCCCCTGGCAACTCACACAGGGCTCGCAGAGCACCTGGATCAGGCTCTCGCGGGTGCGCTTGCGGGTCATCTGCACCAGACCGAGTTCGGTGATGCCGATGATGTTGGTCTTGGCGTGGTCGCGCTCCAGCTGCTTTTCCAGAGTCCGCAGCACCTGGCGCTGGTGTTCTTCATCTTCCATGTCGATGAAGTCGATGATGATGATGCCGCCCAGGTTGCGCAGGCGCAGCTGACGGGCAATGGCGGTGGCGGCCTCGAGATTGGTCTTGAAAATGGTCTCTTCGAGAGTGCGGTGACCCACGAAGGCGCCGGTGTTCACATCGATGGTGGTCATCGCCTCTGTCGGGTCGATGATCAGGTAGCCGCCGGATTTCAGCAGGACTTTGCGCTCGAGGGCTTTCTGGATTTCATCCTCGACGCCGTAGAGGTCGAAGATCGGCCGCTCGCCGGGGTAGTGCTCCAGGCGATCAGCAACTTCCGGCATCAGTTCATCGACGAACTGGGTGACTTTCTGGAAAGTTTCGCGTGAATCGATGCGGATCTTCTCGATGCGCGGATTGACCAGGTCGCGCAGGGTTCGCAAGGCCAGGCTCAGGTCTTCGTAGATGACCGAGGGAGACGAAGCGGTCTGCATCTGCGAGGAAATCTGCTCCCACAGGCGACGAAGGTAGCGGATGTCCGCAAGTATCTCGTCGGCGCGGGCGCCATCAGCGGCGGTCCGCAGGATGAAACCACCCGCTTCCTCGATGCCCTCGGCGGCGATGCAATCGGCCACCACCTGCTTCAGGCGCTCACGCTCGGCCTCGTCCTCGATCTTCAGGGAAATGCCCACATGGCTGGTGCGCGGCATGTACACCAGGTAACGCGAGGGAATCGACAGTTGCGTTGTCAGGCGCGCGCCTTTGCTGCCGATCGGGTCCTTGGTGACCTGCACCACCAGGCTCTGGCCTTCATGGACCAGGGCGCTGATGCTTTCCACCGCGCTGCCTTCGCGGTTGCTGATTTCCGAGGCATGGATGAACGCCGCGCGGTCCAGGCCTATATCGACGAACGCCGCCTGCATACCCGGCAGCACCCGTACCACCTTGCCCTTGTAGATGTTGCCGACGATGCCCCGACGCAGGGTGCGCTCGACATGCACCTCCTGCAGCACGCCGTTCTCCACCACCGCCACGCGCGACTCCATTGGGGTGATGTTGATCAGAATCTCTTCGCTCATGCCGTTGACCTATCCCAGGTGCTGCCAACAAGGAATGCCGAAATCGGCGAGCAACTCCGCCGTTTCCAGCAGCGGCAATCCCACTACCGCTGAATAACTGCCTTCAACGCGACTGACGAATACCGCACCCAGCCCCTGAATAGCGTAGCTGCCGGCCTTGTCGGCGGGTTCGCCACTGGCCCAATAGGTTTCCAGCTCGGCTCGCGCGATGGGGCGGAAGCGCACCCGGCTCGCAACGACGCGCGTTTCGCAGCGGGTCGCGTCGGCCAGGGCGATGGCGGTGAGCACGTCGTGCTCGCGGCCGGACAACAGTTCGAGGGTCGCCAGGGCGTCGTCGCGATCGGCCGGTTTGCCGAGGATGCGCCCCTCCAGCACAACCGCGGTATCCGCACCCAGCACGCAGGCGTCGCCGGACTCGGCCAGGTTGGCGAGGCCGGCCAGCGCTTTCTCGCGGGCCAGGCGCTCGACGTAGGCTGAAGCGACTTCGTCAGGCTGGGCGGTTTCGTCGATGGAGGCGATCAGGGTGATATGGGGAACGCCGATCTGCGCCAGCAATTCACGCCGGCGCGGCGACCCCGAAGCCAGGTACAGCGTGGCCATGCGGACTTCTCCCTGTCGAGGACAGAGGCTTGCGACATGGCCGCAAGCCGATCAGTTGACGTTGAGGCGGCGACTCGTGCCGCGCAAGGCGGCGTATACCCAAGGCCAGAGCAACGCGCTGACCAGTGCGGGCAGCAGGAAGACCAGAGTCGGGGGACGATTACCGGTGAGGGCATTGAGCCACAGCTGTACCAACTGGGCCAGACCGAAGACAACGAGTAGCACGAGGCACTGCTGCCACATGGGGAACATGCGCAGACGCTGGTGCAGGGTCAGCACCAGGAATGTGATCAGGGCGAGGATGAGGGCGTTCTGCCCGAGCAGCGTGCCATATAGCACGTCCTCCGCCAGGCCCAGCAACCAGGCCGTGGTCATGCCTACGCGGTGCGGCAGGGCGAGCGTCCAGTAGGTGAGGAAAAGCGCCAACCACAGCGGACGGCCGATTTCCATGAAACTGGGGATGGGGCCGACGCTGAGCACCAGGGCCAGGATCAGGCTGATCCATATGACCCAGCCGTTGTTGGAGCGCTGGCCGACCATCAGTGACTCTCCTGGGTGTTCTGCGCGGCTGGCGGTTTGTTCGGCACGGCGGACGCGGCAGCCGGTGCAGCCTGAGTGGCAGGTGCTGCGGGAGCGTTGCCAGCAGCAGGTACCTGGGCTGCCGGAGCGTCCGGAGCGACTGGTGCGCTCGTGCCGTCGGTTGCCGGCTGGCCAGCCGCTTCGCGATCGGCCGCTTCCTGGGCCTTGGCCGCAGCGTTGGCGCGCTCTTCGGGGCTGCGGGTATCCGTGAACACCAGCAGCATGTAGCGGCTGCGATTCAGTGCAGCGGTCGGGACGGCGCGAACGATGGCGAAAGGCTGCCCGGAGTCGTGGATGACTTCCTTGACCGTCGCCACCGGGTAGCCGGCCGGGAAACGCTGACCCAGGCCGGAGCTCACCAGCAGGTCGCCTTCCTTGATGTCGGCGGTGTCCGCGACGTGACGCAATTCGAGCCGCTCGGGGTTTCCGGTGCCGCTGGCGATGGCGCGAAGGCCGTTGCGATTCACCTGCACCGGGATGCTGTGGGTGATATCGGTCAGCAGGAGCACGCGAGCGGTATAGGGCATCACTTCGACCACCTGGCCCATCAGGCCACGGGCATCGAGCACCGGCTGACCGAGGAACACGCCGTCCTTCTCGCCCTTGTCGATGAGGATGCGGTGGGTGAAGGGGTTGGGGTCTACGCCGATCAGCTCGCCGACCAAGACTTTCTCGTCCACCAGGGCTGAGGAGTTGAGCAACTCGCGCAGCCGCACGTTCTGCTCGGTGAGGGTCGCCAGCTTCTGCAGGCGACGCTGCATCAACAGGGCTTCGGCCTTGAGCTTCTCGTTTTCGGCAATGAGGGTGCTGCGACTGGTGAACTGGTCGCTCACGCCATCCCAGGCACGGACCGGCAGATCAGCCAGCCAATAGAAAGGCGTGAGCACAAGCCCCATCTGACCGCGCATGGGCTTGAGGGTATCGAAACGGGCATCGACCACCATCAGTGCGGCCGAGAGCACGGCGAACACCAGTAGGCGTACGCCGAGCGAAGGTCCCTTGGTGAATAGCGGCTTGATGGCCCGCTCCTATGGCTATGCGCTCTCCAACCTTATTCGGTGGAGAGCAGGTCCATCGCGTGGCGGTCCATCATCTCCAGGGCACGGCCGCCACCACGGGCGACACAGGTCAGCGGGTCTTCGGCGACGATCACCGGCAGGCCGGTTTCCTGGGCAAGCAGCTTGTCCAGATCACGCAGCAGCGCGCCACCACCGGTCAGCACGAGGCCGCGCTCAGCGATGTCGGAGGCGAGTTCCGGCGGGGATTGCTCGAGGGCGCTCTTCACCGCCTGGACGATGGTCGCCAGGGACTCCTGCAGGGCTTCCAGCACTTCGTTGGAGTTCAGGGTGAAGCTGCGCGGTACGCCTTCGGCCAGGTTGCGACCACGGACGTCGATCTCGCGGGTCTCACCACCCGGGAAGGCGGTGCCGATTTCCTGCTTGATGCGCTCGGCGGTGGATTCGCCGATCAGGCTGCCGTAGTTACGGCGCACATAGGTGACGATGGATTCGTCGAAGCGGTCGCCACCCACACGTACGGATTCGGCGTAAACCACGCCGTTCAGGGAGATCAGCGCGATTTCGGTGGTGCCACCACCGATATCCACGACCATGGAGCCGCGGGCCTCTTCCACCGGCAGGCCGGCACCGATGGCGGCGGCCATGGGTTCTTCGATCAGGAAAACTTCGCGGGCGCCAGCGCCCAGGGCGGACTCACGGATGGCGCGGCGTTCCACCTGGGTGGACTTGCACGGCACGCAGATCAGCACGCGCGGGCTGGGCTGCAGGAAGCTGTTCTCGTGAACCTTGTTGATGAAGTACTGCAGCATCTTTTCGCAGACGCTGAAATCGGCGATCACGCCGTCCTTCATCGGGCGGATGGCGGAAATGTTGCCAGGAGTACGGCCCAGCATGCGCTTGGCGTCGGTACCTACAGCTACGACGCTCTTCTGGTTGCCATGGTTACGAATGGCGACCACGGAAGGCTCGTTGAGGACGATACCGCGCTCGCGCACGTAAATAAGGGTATTGGCAGTGCCCAGGTCGATCGACAGATCACTGGAAAACATGCCACGCAGTTTCTTGAACATGGGAGAGGGACCCTAGGCAACGCGTGGGTAAAAAAGTGCGGCAAACTCTAACAATGACAGGGATTTTGGGCAAGGCGCCGATATGTTAAATTGCCTGTTTTTCCGGGCCAGCAAGGCCCATCATCGCGGCCTTTGACCGCCCGTTCGCAGCACCGTTCCCCGCCGGGTTCCCGCACGGTCGACTGCCCACGCAGGCCGCTTCTAAGTTGGAGACCCCCGATGGCGCTTGAACGCTCCGACGTGGAAAAAATCGCCCATCTCGCCCGACTGGGCCTGAACGAGGCCGATATCCCGCGTACAACCGAGACCCTGAACAACATCCTCGGCCTGATCGACGCCATGCAAGCGGTAGATACCGACGGTATCGATCCCATGGCCCACCCGCTCGACGCCACCCAGCGCCTGCGCGCCGACAGCGTCACCGAGGAAAATCGTCGCGACGCTTACCAGGCCATCGCGCCGGCCGTCGAGAACGGCCTGTACCTCGTGCCCAAAGTCATCGAATAAGGATAGGGTTTCCCATGCATCAACTGACCCTCGCCGAGATCGCCCGCGGCCTCGCCGCCAAGGAATTCTCCGCCGAAGAGCTGACCCGCGGCCTGCTCGCGCGCATCCACCAGCTCGATCCGCAATTGAACAGCTTCATCAGCATCACTGACGAGCCGGCTATCGAACAGGCCAAGGCAGCCGACGCACGGCGTGCCGCCGGTGAGCAAGGCGCCCTGCTCGGTGCCCCGATCGCCCACAAGGACCTGTTCTGCACCGAAGGCGTGCTGACCAGCTGCGCCTCGAAAATCCTCAGCGGCTTCAAGGCCCCCTACGACGCCACCGTGGTCGCGCGCCTCAAGGCCGCCGGCGCGGTCAGCCTCGGCAAGCTGAACATGGACGAGTTCGCCATGGGCTCCTCCAACGAATCCAGCCATTACGGCGCGGTGAAGAACCCCTGGGCGCTGGACCGCGTTCCCGGCGGCTCCTCGGGTGGCTCCGCCGCGGCCGTCGCCGCGCGCCTGGTGCCCGCCGCCACCGGCACCGACACTGGCGGCTCGATCCGCCAGCCGGCAGCCTTCACCAACCTCACCGGCATCAAGCCTACCTACGGCCGGGTTTCCCGCTGGGGCATGATCGCCTACGCCTCCAGCCTCGATCAGGGCGGCCCGCTGGCCCGTACAGCGGAAGACTGCGCGCTGATGCTCGGCGCCATCGCCGGCTTCGATCCCAAGGACTCCACCAGCGTCGACCAACCGGTCGATGACTACCTCGCCGGCCTGAACCAGCCGCTGGCCGGCCTGCGCATCGGCCTGCCGAAGGAGTATTTCGGTGCCGGCCTCGACAGCCGCATCGCCGATGCCGTGATGGCCGTGGTCGAGGAGCTGAAGAAGCTCGGCGCCAGCGTCAAGGAAATCAGCCTGCCGAACATGCAGCACGCCATTCCGGCCTACTACGTGATCGCCCCGGCAGAAGCGTCTTCCAACCTGTCGCGCTTCGACGGGGTGCGCTTCGGCTATCGCTGCGAAAACCCGCAGAACCTGGAAGACCTCTACAAACGCTCCCGCGCCGAAGGCTTCGGCGCCGAAGTGAAGCGTCGCATCATGGTCGGCACCTACGCCCTGTCGGCCGGCTATTACGACGCGTACTACCTGAAGGCACAGAAGATCCGTCGCCTGATCAAGAACGACTTCGTCAGCGCCTTTGGTGAGGTCGACGTGATCCTCGGCCCGACTACGCCGAACCCGGCCTGGAAACTCGGCGAGAAGAGCAACGACCCGGTCGCCCAGTACCTGGAAGACATCTACACCATCACCGCCAACCTGGCGGGCGTGCCGGGGCTCTCCATGCCCGCCGGCTTCATCGATGGCCTGCCGGTCGGCGTGCAGCTGCTGGCGCCCTACTTCCAGGAAAGCCGCCTGCTCAACGTCGCCCACCAGTACCAGCAGGCGACCGACTGGCACAAACGCGCTCCGGCCGGATTCTGAGGACCACTCACATGCAATGGGAAACAGTGATCGGGCTGGAAATCCACGCACAGCTCAGCACCCAATCGAAGATTTTCTCCGGCAGCGCCACCACCTTCGGCGCCGAGCCCAACACCCAGGCCAGCCTGGTCGACCTCGGCATGCCCGGCACCCTGCCCGTGCTGAACGCCGAAGCGGTGCGCATGGCCTGCAAGTTCGGCCTGGCCATCGACGCTGAAATCGCCGAGAAGAACGTCTTCGCCCGCAAGAACTACTTCTATCCGGACCTGCCCAAGGGTTACCAGACCAGCCAGATGGACCTGCCGATCGTCGGCAAGGGCTTCCTCGACATCACCCTGGAAGACGGCACCGTCAAGCGCATCGGCATCACTCGCGCGCACCTGGAAGAGGACGCCGGCAAGAGCCTCCACGAAGACTTCCACGGCATGAGCGGCATCGACCTGAACCGCGCGGGCACCCCGCTGCTGGAAATCGTTTCCGAGCCGGACATCCGCAGCGCCAAGGAAGCGGTGGCCTATGTCAAGGCCATCCACGCCCTGGTTCGCTACCTCAGCATCTGTGACGGCAACATGGCTGAAGGCTCCCTGCGTTGCGACTGCAACGTCTCGGTTCGCCCCAAGGGCCAGGAAGCCTTCGGCACCCGCGCCGAGATCAAGAACGTCAACTCGTTCCGCTTCATCGAGAAGGCCATCAACCACGAAATCCAGCGTCAGATCGAGCTGATCGAGGACGGTGGCAAGGTGGTACAGGAAACCCGCCTGTACGACCCGAACAAGGACGAAACCCGCTCCATGCGCGGCAAGGAAGAAGCCAACGACTACCGTTACTTCCCCTGCCCCGACCTGCTGCCGGTGGTGATCGAGCAGAGCTTCCTCGACGAAGTCCGCAGCCAATTGCCGGAGCTGCCGAACCAGAAACGCGAGCGCTTCCAGAGCGAGTTCGGCCTGTCCGCCTACGACGCCAGCGTGCTCTCCGCCAGCCGCGAGATGGCCGATTACTTCGAGGCCGTATTCAAGGTCTGCGGCGACGCCAAACTGGCCGCCAACTGGGTGATGGTCGAGCTGGCCAGCCTGCTCAACAAGGAAGGTTTGGAGATCGAGCAGTCGCCGGTTTCCGCCGAGCAACTGGGCGGCATGATCCTGCGCATCAAGGACAACACCATCTCCGGCAAGATCGCCAAGATGGTCTTCGAAGCCATGGCCGCCGGCGAAGGTTCTGCCGACGAGATCATCGAGAAGAAGGGCCTGAAGCAGGTCACCGACAGCGGTGCCATCGAATCCATGCTGGATGAGGTGTTGGCCGCCAACGCCGCGCAGGTCGAACAGTACCGCGCCAGCGACGAGGCCAAGCGCGGCAAGATGTTCGGCTTCTTCGTCGGTCAGGCGATGAAGGCGTCCAAGGGCAAGGCCAACCCCGGCCAGGTGAACGATTTGCTCAAGAAGAAGCTCGAAGGCTGAAACACCCTTTGAAAACGCCGGGCATGCCCGGCGTTTTCTTGTCCGAGGCATGCACGATGTTTCGATCCCTGTTCTGGGTTCCCACGTTCGCCCTTGTGCTCGCAGGTTGCAGCACCTCCCCCTTTGGTGGCGGTGACAGCGAGTCCGGCCACGGCTATCGCGCCGAAGGCAAGGCCTCCTATTACGGCTCCCGCCACCATGGTCGGCGCACAGCGAGTGGAGAGCGCTTCGATCAGCATGCCCTCACGGCTGCCCACCGCACGCTGCCTTTTGGCACCCGCGTGAAAGTGACCAACCTGAACAACGACCGCACGGTGGTGGTTCGCATCAACGATCGCGGCCCGCATATCCGCGGCCGGATTATCGATCTGTCGCGCGAAGCCGCCGAACGCCTCGGCATGCTGCGGGCCGGCGTGGCACCCGTGCGCATGGAATCCCTCGACTGACTGGAGAATCACAATGAGCGAAGAACGCAAACCCGGACTGCAAGTGCGCCGCGAAGTCATGGGCGATGCCTTCGTCGACCGCGCCCTGGGCAATGCCACCGAGTTCACTCAGCCGCTGCAGGACTTCGTAAACGAACACGCCTGGGGTGGTGTCTGGAACCGCGAGGGCCTGCCGCGCAAGACCCGCAGCCTGATCACCCTCGCCGCCCTTACCGCGTTGAAGTGCCCGCAGGAACTGAAGGGCCATGTGCGCGGTGCGCTGAACAACGGTTGCACGGTGGAAGAAATCCGCGAAGCGCTGCTGCATTGCGCCGTCTACGCCGGTGTTCCTGCCGCCATCGATGCATTCCGTGCCGCGCAGGAAGTCATCGACGAGTACCAGAAGGCCTGAGCCCCCGCTCATACGTAGGGTGCGCTGCGCGCACCACAGCCTCTGACGCGGCGATTGCGGTGCGCACAGCGCACCCTACCTCTGACATTTTTCGAAGCGCCCCGCGCCGAACTCAGATCCAACCGGCCCACTGCAGGATGAACAGCCCGATATTGGTGGTCACCACGGCTGCAAGGGTCGTGATCACGATGATCGCCGCTGCCAGTTCGTGATTGCCATTCACCGCGCGGGCCATGACGAAACTCGCCGCCGCGGTCGGGCTGGCGAAGTAAAGGAAGAGGATCGCCAGGTCCGCCTCGCGGAACCCGCACAACCAGGCGCCGAAGGTCGCCAGGATCGGCAGCCAGACCATTTTCATCAGACTGGCACTGACGGCGATCTTGCCGCTGGAGCGCAGGGACGCCAGCGAGAGGGTGCCACCGATGCAGATCAGCGCCAGTGGCAGGGTCATCTGCGCGAAATACTCGCCCGAGGTCATCAGCCATTTCGGCAGCGGCAACTGCCAGTACGCCACCGGCATGGCGGCCAGCACACCGATGATCAGCGGGTTGCTGATGATGCTTCTGGCGAGGCTCAGCGGGTCGCTCTTGGCATCCGGACTGTAGATCGCCAGCACGATCGACGAGAGGGTGTTGTAGCTGAGGATCACCACCGCGCCGAGGATACTGCCCACCGACAGGCCGTAGTCGCCGTACATGCTGGTGGCCAGCGCCAGGCCGACGATGCCGTTGTTACCGCGAAAGGCGCCCTGGGTGTAGATGCCGCGATCCGCCTCGGGGCAGCGCAGGATGGCCCAGGCCCAACCGATCAGGAAGCAGACGATGGTGGCTGCGACGAAGTAGCCGATCAGTTCCGGTTTCAGGGCGGTGCCGAGGTCCGCCTGGACAATTCCGAGGAACAGCAGAGTGGGCATGGTGCCCTTGAACACCAGTGACGACGCGGTGTTGATGAATGCGCCATCGATCCAGCCAAGGCGCTTGAGGCCCACACCCAGGAACAGCATGGAGAACACCGGCGCGGTGATGCTGAGGGTCTGCTGGACGACGGCGAGCATGGGGCAACCTTGGCGGCGGAAATAGTTAGGCGGCTAAGGATACCAACAGCGGAAGGGGAAATTACCTTGTGGGGGCGAATTCATTCGCCAAGCAGGCCGAAGGTCTGCCTTGCGGACTTGAAGGGGACACTGCGTGTCCCTTGGCGAATAAATTCGCCCCTACAAACAAGCAAATCCGATCGAGACGGACTCAGCGGCGCACGGGACGCTTCTGCAACTTGCGCTGCAAGGTCCGGCGGTGCATGCCCAGGGCGCGCGCAGTGGCGGAGATATTGCCGTCATGCTCGGCCAGCACACGCTGGATGTGCTCCCACTGCAGGCGGTCCACCGACATCGGGTTTTCCGGCACCAGGCTGTCGAGGTCGGCGTGCTCGGAGAGCAGCGCGGTCAGCACGTCGTCGGCATCGGCCGGCTTGCACAGGTAGTTGGTGGCGCCGCGCTTGATGGCTTCCACCGCGGTAGCAATGCTCGAATAACCGGTGAGGATCACCACGCGCATTTCCGGGTCCAGTTCCAGCAGCTTGGGCAGCAGCACCAGGCCGGAATCGCCGTCCATTTTCAGGTCCAGCACGGCGTAGTCGGGCAGGTCATCCTTGGCCAGCAACAGGCCTTCTTCGGCGGAGCCGGCAACCGAAACGCGCAGGCCGCGACGGGCCATCGCCCGGGCCATCACACGGGTAAAGGTGGCGTCGTCGTCCACCAGCAGCAGATGGGGTTGTTCTTCGCCTTCGATCAGGGGTTCGTCAGTCATCTCGCTTCCTCTTCGTCAAGGCACTCAGGCGACGCCGTAGCTGCGCGGCAGACGCAATTCGGTCAGGGTGCCGCCTTCTTCATGGTTATAAAGTTTAACCGTACCGCCGGCTCGGGTAACGCTGGCCTGGCTCAGGAACAGGCCAAGGCCAAAGCCTTTGCCTTTGGTGGTGAAGAAAGGCCGGCCAATCTGTTCGGCAATTGCCAGGGGCACGCCGGCACCGTGGTCACGGATGGTCAGCACCATCCACTGGTGATCCCAGTTAACGCGGATGTCGAGCTTTTCCGGGCAGGCATCAGCGGCGTTATTGAGCAGGTTCAGCAGCGCCTGGCTCAGGTCCGCCGGCGGCTTCAGCCGGGGCGCCACGCCGAGGCCCATGCACTGGTAGCGATAGGTCGCTTCAGGGCGCATCAGGTGCCAGCGATTGAGGGTGACCTCCAGCCACTCGATCACCGACTGTTCCACCACTGCCTGGCGACGATCCGCCTCTGCGGCGCGCACCAGATGCTGGAGGGTGTCCTTGCAGAGCATCACCTGCTCTTGCAGCAGGGCGAGGTCGTCCTGCAGGCCGGGCTTGTCGCCATGTTCCTGGCGCAGTTCCTTGAGCAGCACGCTCATGGTCGCCAGCGGCGTGCCCAATTCATGGGCGGCACCGGCGGCCTGGGTGGCCACGGCCAGCAGTTGCTGGTCGCGCATGCTTTCCTCGCGGCGCACCGCTTGCGACTGATCCTGCCGGCGCAGCTCTTCGGCCATTCGGGCCACGAAGAAGGTGATCAGCGCCGCGGCCAGGGCGAAGCTCAGCCACATGCCATAGATCAGCAGGGACTCCCGCTGGCCGGTGGGCATTTCCAGCGGATGGAACAGCACCAGCAGCAGCGTGTAGGCCGCCAGCGCCAGACCGGCGAGCGTGAGCGTGTAGAGCCAGGGCAGCGTCGCTGCCGCGATGGTCAGCGGCACCAGATAATAGGAAACGAAGGGGTTGGTGGAACCCCCGGAGAAATACAGCAGCACGCTGTGGATAACCAGGTCGAAGCCGAGCTGCACCGAATACTCCAGCTCCGTCACCGGCCAGGGGCCGCGCAAACGCAATGCCGTGCCGACGCAAAGCACCAGCGAGACGCCGAGGGTCAGACTCAGGGCTATCCAGGGCAACTGCAGCAATTGAGCCTTGTAGGCAAGGCCGACCGAGCCGGCCTGGGCGGCCAGCACGAGGATACGGATCAGGGTCAGCCGCAGGAGGTTCTGGCGGCTGGCAGACAGTAGTTGTACGGGTTCTAGCATGGACACTCCCAGGAATCGCCGGAGTATAACCAAGGCACGTGCCGCACCGCCTCTGTGCGGCAACTCGCCGCAGCGGGGCGGATGGGGAATATCTGTAGGGGCGAATTCATTCGCCAAGGGCAGCGCAGCTGCCCCATTTCGGCCCTGCAGGGCAGACCTGCGGCCTGCTTGGCGAATGAATTCGCGCCTACAACGGCATCAGAAAGCCAGCATGGCCTGGAACATCCGTCCCGATTCCTGGTCAATTTGCGTCGCTGTTAACCCGAATGGCCGTTTACCCTCGTCCAATACGGAGAACCGCTGCGCAACCCGCGCGGCAACCTGTCCCACAAGGAGTTGTCATGCCCAAGTTCACTCGCCTCGCGGCCGCCTTCGCCCTTTGCGCCGCCAGCCTCTCGGCCCAGGCCGCTGACGAAGTGCGCTACAACCAGGTGGCCGTGCGTGCCGAGGTCAGCCAGGAAGTGGCCCATGACCTGATGCACGTCACCCTCTACAGCGAGTCGCAGAACACCGACCCGGCCAAGCTCGCCGACGAGATCACCCGCAGCCTCAACGCTGCCGTGGAAAAGGCCCGCAAGACCAAAGGCGTGACCGTCAGCCTCGGCAGCCGTAACAGCTACCCGGTGTACGACGAGAAAGGCCAGAAGATCACCGCCTGGCGCGAGCGCGCGGAGCTGCGCCTGGAAAGCGCCGATTTCGCCGCCCTGTCCCAACTCAGCGCCGACATGCTGAGTGACCTGAAGATGGCGGGAATGAGTTTCAGCATCGCCGAGAAGACCCGCAAGACCCACGAAGACGAGCTGATCAAGCAGGCCGTGGACGCCTTCAAGGCGCGCGCCCAGTTGGCCACCAACGCCCTCGGCGGCAAAGGCTACAAGCTGGTGAACCTGAACCTGAACAGCGCCGGCTTCCAGCCGCCGCAACCGATCATGATGCGCGCCATGGCTGCCAAGGGTTACGCCGACGGCGCCGCCGCCCCCGAGATCGAAGCCGGCACCAGCCGCGTCATCGTCAGCGCCGATGGCACCATCGAAGTGCAAATGCCCTGATCCGGCATTGGGCGCCGCCGCATTCCGGGGCGGCGCCCACCCCGCCTGCGGCCTGGATTTGCAGAATTGCGACAAGGCCTTACAGCTTTATTCCTCCGACTACACTCTTTCCGGTCCAGCTATTGCGTCGGGCATATGCCCTGCATAGCTTCTCGCAAGGCCCCCACAAAGGGCCCCTCACGATGACAAACAGAATAAATATGAGGTCAACATGCGTAAAAACGCCGTCATCCAGGCACTTGTCGCGGCTGGGCTGATCGCCAGCGCACCTTTCGCCAGCGCTGCAAGCAACCTGGTGTTCTGCTCCGAAGGCAGCCCCGCCGGCTTCGACCCGGGCCAATACACCACCGGCACCGATTTCGACGCCGCCGCTGAAACTGTCTTCAACCGCTTGACCCAGTTCGAACGTGGCGGCACCGCGGTAATCCCGGGCCTGGCCGAGAAGTGGGACGTATCCCCCGATGGCCTCAACTACACCTTCCACCTGCGCAAGGGCGTGAAGTTCCACACCACCGACTACTTCAAGCCGACCCGCGATTTCAACGCCGACGACGTGCTCTTCACCTTCCAGCGCATGCTCGACAAGGACCACCCGTTCCGCAAGGCGTACCCCACCGAATTCCCCTATTTCACCGACATGGGCATGGACGCCAACATCGCCAAGGTGGAGAAGGTCGACGACAACACCGTCAAGTTCACCCTCAACGGCGTGGATGCAGCTTTCATCCAGAACCTGGCCATGAGCTTCGCCTCCATCCAGTCCGCCGAGTACGCTGACCAGCTGCTCAAGGCCGGCAAGGCCGCCGACATCAACCAGAAGCCCATCGGCACCGGCCCGTTCGTGTTCAGCCGCTACCAGAAGGACGCGCAGATCCGCTTCAAGGGCAACAAGGACTACTGGGTGCCTGGCGAGGTGAAGATCGACAACCTGATCTTCGCCATCAACACCGACGCTTCGGTGCGCATGCAGAAGGTCAAGGCCGGCGAGTGCCAGATCACCCTCTTCCCGCGTCCGGCCGACCTGGAAGCGCTGAAGAAAGACCCGAACCTGAACATGCCGTCGCAGCCGGGCTTCAACCTCGGCTACATCGCCTACAACGTCACCCACAAGCCGTTCGACAAGCTTGAAGTGCGCCAGGCGCTGGACATGGCGGTGAACAAGAAAGCCATCATCGACGCCGTCTACCAGGGCGCCGGCCAACTCGCCGTGAACGGCATGCCGCCGACCCAGTGGTCCTACGACGAGACCATCAAGGATGCCGGCTACAACCCGGACAAGGCCAAGGAGCTGCTGAAGGCTGCCGGCGTTGCCGAAGGCACCGAGATCACCCTGTGGGCCATGCCGGTGCAACGCCCGTATAACCCCAACGCCAAGCTGATGGCCGAAATGCTCCAGTCCGACTGGGCCAAGGTGGGCATCAAGGCCAAGATCGTCACCTACGAGTGGGGCGAGTACATCAAGCGCGCCAAGGGCGGCGAACACGACGCCATGCTGATCGGCTGGAGCGGCGACAACGGTGACCCGGACAACTGGCTGGGCACCCTCTACGGCTGCGACGCCGTGGAAGGCAACAACTTCTCCAAATGGTGCGACGCCAACTACGACAAACTGGTGAAGGCCGCCAAGGCCACCAGCGACGTTGCGAAACGCACCGAGATGTACAAACAGGCCCAGCACATCCTGAAAGACAACGTGCCGATCACCCCGATCGCCCACTCCACTGTCTACCAGCCGATGCGCAAGAACGTGCAGGACTTCAAGATCAGCCCGTTCGCGCTCAACTCCTTCTATGGCGTGAGCGTCGGCAAGTAAGCCGGCAAACGGGGCCTTCGGGCCCCGTTTTCTTTACTGTCCATAAGGAAGCCCGATGCGTCGAAGCCTGCTCTCCCTCGCCCTCTGCCTTCCCCTCCATGCCTTCGCCAGCCAGTCGCTGGTGGTCTGCACCGAAGCCAGCCCCGAAGGCTTCGACATCGTCCAGTACACCGCGGCCACCACGGCCGACGCCTCCGCTGAAACTGTCTTCGACCGCCTGGTGCAGTTCGCCCCCGGCACTACCCGGCTGCAACCCGGTCTTGCGGAAAGCTGGACCATCAGCCCCGACGGCCTCACCTACGAATTCGAGTTGCGCAAGGGCGTTACCTTCCACAGCACGCCCTGGTTCACCCCTAGCCGCCAGTTCAACGCCGACGATGTGCTCTGGAGTTTCCAGCGGCAGCTCGACGCCGCACATCCCTGGCACAAGCTTTCGCCGCGTGGGTTCCCCTATGCCGAATCCATGGCCTTCGCCCAATTGATCGAGCGGATCGAGAAACTCGGCGAGTACCGCGTCCGCTTCACCCTGAAACACCCTGAGGCGCCCTTCCTCGCCGACCTGGCCATGGGCTTCACCTCCATCTATTCCGCGGAGTACGCCGAGCAGTTGCTCAAGGCCGGCAAGACGGACCAGCTCAACCGCGAACCGGTAGGGACCGGTCCGTTCGTGTTCGAGCGCTACCGCAAGGACGCGCAGGTCCGCTACCACGCCAACCCGACCTACTGGGCGGGCAAGCCGGCTGTGGACAAGCTTCTGTTCGCCATCACCCCCGATCCCAACGTGCGCGTACAACAACTCAAGGCCGATGCCTGCCAGATTGCTGTGTATCCGCGCCCCACCGACATCGCCGCCTTGCGCCAGGAGCCCGAGTTGCAAGTGCTCGAACTGGACTCCCTGCTCACCGCCTACGTCGGCATCAACACCCGCCATCCACCGCTGGATGACGTTCGCGTGCGCCAGGCCATCAACCTTGCGTTCGACACTCGCGCCTATCTGCGTGCGCAGTTCGGCGAGGGTAATGCCAGCATCGCCGTGGCGCCCTACCCGGCCACCCTGCTGGGCTTCAACGACAAGCTGGATCCCTGGCCCCACGATCCCGAAAGAGCGCGCCAGCTGCTGGCCGAGGCCGGCTACAAGGACGGCTTCAAGCTGGCCATCTGGACCCGTCCCGGCGGCGGCCCGACCAACCCCAACCCTGGCATTGGCGCGCAGATGCTCCAGGCCGACCTGGCCGCCATCGGCATCAAAGCAGAGATTCGCGTCTTTGAATGGGGCGAGCTGATCAAGCGCGCCAAGAATGGTGAACACGACCTGGTGTTCATGGGCTGGGCCGGCGACAACGGCGACCCGGACAACTTCCTCACGCCGAACCTGTCCTGCGCAGCAGCGAAATCCGGCGAAAACCAGGCCGGCTGGTGCAACAAGAAATTTGACGCGCTGATCCGCGAGGCTCGCGCCATCACCGAGCCCGCCCGCCGCGCGGAACTCTATCGCCAGGCGCTGGCGATCTTCCACGAGCAGGCACCGTGGATTTCCCTCGCCCACCCCAAGCAGTTCGCCGCTGTGCGCAAAGGAGTGGAGGGATTCCAGCTGAACCCGATGGGGTCGAATAATTTCTCGCGAGTAAAGGTGAACCCGTAGGGGAATTCCTGTGGGGGCGAATTCATTCGCTAAGCAGACCGCAGGTCTGCCCTTTGAAGTCCGAGCGGGCCTAGACCGCCCTCACCCCAACCCTCTCCCAGAGGGAGAGGGAGCTGTCCGTGCAGGCCTAAGGCTGCTAGCTACGCCTCCACCCCAAACGGATCGTCGATGGAATGGCTCGGCTGGGTAAACCAGCGCGGCCCGGACGCCGTCATGTAGAAGTGATCCTCCAGTCGAATGCCGAACTCACCCGGGACGCAAATCATCGGCTCGTTGGAGAAGCACATGCCCTCGGCCAAGGGCGTCTCGTCGCCACGTACCAGGTAGGGTCCTTCATGGATATCCATGCCGATACCGTGGCCGGTGCGGTGCGGAAGGCCCGGCAGTTGGTAGTCCGGCCCGAGGCCGCCGGCTTCCAGGCAGCGGCGCGCGGCGGCGTCCACCGAGCCGCACGGTGCCCCAAGGAGAGCAGCATCGAAGGCGGCCTGCTGAGCGGCCTTCTCCAGGTTCCAGAGCGCACGCTGACGCTCGCTCGGCGCGCCGAACACATAGCTGCGGGTGATATCCGACTGGTAGCCGTGGAGCTGGCAGCCGGTGTCGATCAGCACCATGTCGCCGTCCTTGAGCACCTGTGCATGCTTCACGCCATGGGGGAACGCGCTGGCCTCGCCGAACAGCACGATGCAAAAGGTCGACCCCGGCGCGCCTACCTTGCGGTGCGCCTGCTGGATGAACTCCGCGACCTCAGTGGTGCTGATGCCCTCGCGCAGGATGCTGGCCGCGGCCTTGTGCACTTCCAGGGTCATGTCCTTCGCCCGCTGCATCAGCGCCAGTTCGGCAGCGGACTTGTGGAAGCGGCAGGGGTTGATCACGCAGGCCGCATCGACGAAATCGAATGTCGAGCCGAGACGTCGGATGCCGTCGTACATGAAGAAGGCCATGGACGGGCACAGGCCCACCCTGGCATCGGCGGCGATGCCCATCCCGGCCAGCATCTCCAGCAGCAGCCGATACGGGCTCTCGTGCTCCTGCCAGGTGTGGATATCCCCGTCCACCTCGCGAAAATCGCGGATGGTGCCCTCCTCGAAGGCGGGGGCGATGTAGGCCAGTTGGCCATTGGCGGGCAGTACGGCACCGACCATACGTTCGCTCGGGCTCCACTTCACCCCGGTGAAGTAGCGCAGGTTGCTGCCGGCATTCAGGTAGATGGCCGCGATGCCCTGGTCACGCATCAGCCCTTGGGCCTTGGCGATGCGCACGTGGTATTCGTCCAGGCCGATCGGGCTCATGCCCGCGACCCTATTCGACAGACCGGCCAGCGCCTGTTCCGTAGTCTTGCCACCTACACCCACTGTCATGTCGTTCTCCCGAGTCGAGTTGCAGTGCGCCGAATTTAAGTGCGACTTAAATGGTCGTCAACGCCAATTTTCAGTCCCACTTAATTTCAATAAGGCGACAACCCTTTTCTACAATGCGCCGCCCGTTATACTGGCGACCTCAAAACAAGAGCCACACCAATGACCGTAGAACAGATCGGCGAACGGTTGCGCCGCTATCGCCGCGCCGCCAACAAGACCCTGAACCAAGTCGCCGCCGAGTCGGGTCTCACAGCCAGCTTCTTGTCCCAGGCAGAACGCAATCTCACTGGCGTGTCGATCTCTTCCCTGGCGAACATCGCCAAATCCCTGGGCATTCCCCTCAACGCCCTGTTCGACCAGCCTCTCCAGCATCAGCCCGACTCTCACCAGGGCCAACGCGTGCGCTACACCATTGGTGGCCAGCCACTGGCCTACGAGCGCCTGTCCAGCAACTTCCCCGGCAACCTGATCAATGCAGTGAAGATGAGCATGCCGGTGGGCTACCAGTCCGAGCTCATTTCCCACGAAGGCGCCGAGTTCGCCTATGTGCTGTCCGGGCAGATCGTCTACACCATCGAAGGCCGCAACTATCCCCTGGGGCCCGGAGACTCGGTGCACTTCGATGCAGCCAAGCCGCACTTCCTCGCCAATTCCGGCGAAGAAGTGGCCGAGGTGCTGACCGTTACCACCATGGGTCTTTTCGACGATCACCCCACGCCCTGACTGACCGGTTTCCGGAAGTAAGCGCCACTGAATTTAAGTTGACCTTAATTTCAGCATCACTTAAGTTCGGCCTCGGCTGGCGGAGGGCAATACTCCTTCCCCTTTTGCCGCCATCGCGCGCCTGGGAACACCGGTCTCCGGCACCGGCTCGCGAATGACGGGCAACCTGCGGCCCACGAAGTCGCAGGGTCAGGTGCAAAAGACACCGCAGGCTTCAACACCTGATATGCCGCCCTCAGAAAAACAACAACGAGGTTCGCATGCGTCAGAAAACCGCGCTCAAGTCCATGATTGCCGCAGGTCTCATCCTCGGCTCCGGCTTCACCCACGCCGCCAGCAACCTGGTCTTCTGCTCCGAGGGCAGCCCCGCCGGCTTCGACCCGGGCCAGTACACCACCGGCACCGACTTCGATGCGGCCTCGGAAACCCTCTTCAACCGCCTGGCCCAGTTCCAGCGTGGCAGCACCAAGGTCGAACCGACCCTGGCCAGCAGCTGGGACATCAGTGAAGACGGCAAGCGCTATGTGTTCCACCTGCGCCCGGGCGTGAAGTTCCATACCACCGACTACTTCAAGCCGACCCGCGATTTCAACGCCGACGACGTGGTGTTCACCTTCCAGCGCATGCTGGACAAGAATCATCCGTTCCGTAAGGCGTACCCCACCGAGTTCCCCTACTTCACCGACATGGGCCTGGACAAGAACATCGCCAAGGTGGAGAAGGTCGACGACATGACCGTGGCCTTCACCCTGAACGAGGTGGACGCTGCCTTCATCCAGAACCTGGCGATGAACTTCGCCGCGATTCAGTCCGCCGAATACGCCGACCAGCTGCTCAAGGCCGGCAAGGCCGCCGACATCAACCAGAAGCCCATCGGCACTGGCCCCTTCGTACTCAAGCGCTACCAGAAGGATGCGCAGATCCGCTTCACCGGCAACAAGGACTACTGGAAGCCGGACGACGTGAAGATCGACAACCTGATCTTCGCCATCAACACCGATGCTTCGGTGCGTACCCAGAAGCTCAAGGCGGGTGAATGCCAGGTCACCCTCAACCCGCGCCCTGCCGATATCGAGGCCCTGAAGAAGGACCCGAACCTGCAGGTGCCGAGCGAACCGGGCTTCAACCTCGGCTACATCGCCTACAACGTCACCCGCGCCCCCTTCGACAAACTCGAAGTGCGCCAGGCGCTGGACATGGCGGTGAACAAGAAAGCCATCATCGACGCCGTCTACCAGGGCGCCGGCCAGCTGGCGGTGAACGGCATGCCCCCAACCCAGTGGTCCTATGACGAGACCATCAAGGATCGCGAGTTCAACCCGGAAAAAGCCAAGGAACTGCTGAAAGCCGCCGGCGTGAAGGAAGGCACCGAAATCACCCTCTGGGCCATGCCGGTTCAGCGTCCGTACAACCCCAACGCCAAGCTGATGGCCGAAATGCTGCAGGCCGACTGGGCCAAGGTGGGCATCAAGGCGCGCATCGTCAGCTACGAGTGGGGCGAATACATCAAGCGCTCCCATGCTGGCGAGCACGACGCCATGCTGATCGGCTGGACTGGCGACAACGGTGACCCGGACAACTGGCTGGGCACCCTCTACGGCTGCGACTCGGTGGACGGCAACAACTTCTCCAAATGGTGCGATGCCCGCTACGACAAGCTGGTGAAGGCCGCCAAGGCCACCGCCGACGTCGAGCAACGCACCGAGCTGTACAAGCAGGCCCAGCACGTCCTGCAACAACAGGTACCGATCACCCCGATCGCGCACTCCACGGTCTATCAACCGATGCGCGCCAGCGTGAAGGACTTCCTGATCAGCCCGTTCGGGCGCAACAGTTTCTATGGCGTTTCCAACGGACGCTGAGTGATCGAGGCCGGGAAACCGGCCTTCTTCGCATCCTTCGAGCCGGCGCCAGACCGGCCGAGGCGTTTCGTCACCTGCCACAAGAAAAAGCAAGGCACCGCCTCCCGAGCCTTCGGACCGGCGCCTTTACCTATGCGGCCTAAACTGCAGGGAATGGTCAACACGCTGACCAGCATTACAAAGATGAGGAGTGATTCGCCCAAATGCTGAGTTTCATTGCACGCCGACTGGGGCTCCTGATCCCCACCTTCTTCGGCGTCACCTTGCTCACCTTCGCCCTGATCCGCCTGATACCCGGCGACCCGGTGGAAGTGATGATGGGTGAACGCCGGGTCGACCCGGAAATGCACGCCCAGGCCATGGAACGCCTCGGCCTCAACAAACCGCTGCCGGAACAGTACCTGGACTACATCGGCAAGCTGGCACAGGGCGACCTGGGCGAATCGCTGCGTACCCGCGAAGGTGTCTGGAACGAGTTCCTCACCCTGTTCCCCGCCACCCTGGAACTGGCCATCGCGGCGCTGATCTTCTCCGGCACCCTCGGCGTGCTGGCTGGCGTGATCGCCGCCCTGAAGCGAGGCTCGTTATTCGACCACGGGGTGATGGGCATCTCCCTGGCGGGCTACTCCATGCCGATCTTCTGGTGGGGCCTGCTGCTGATCATGTTCTTCTCCGTGTGGCTGGGCTGGACGCCAGTGTCGGGGCGGATCGACCTGCTCTACGACATCGAGCCGAAAACCGGCTTCATGCTCATCGACACGCTGTATTCCGAAGAGGAAGGCGCCTTCGTCGATGCCCTGCGCCACCTGATCCTGCCGGCCATCGTGCTGGGCACCATCCCGCTGGCGGTGATCGCCCGCATGACCCGTTCGGCCATGCTCGAAGTGCTGCGCGAAGACTACGTGCGTACCGCTCGCGCCAAAGGCCTGTCGCCGGCCCGCGTGGTCTTCGTCCACGGCCTGCGCAACGCGCTGATCCCGGTGCTCACCGTGTTCGGCCTGCAGGTGGGCACCCTGCTCGCTGGCGCGGTGCTGACGGAAACCATCTTCTCCTGGCCGGGCATCGGCAAATGGCTGATCGAAGCCATCGGTGCCCGCGACTACCCGGTGGTGCAGAACGGCATCCTGCTGATCGCCTGCCTCGTGATCGTGGTGAACTTCGTCGTGGACATCCTCTACGGCCTGGTGAACCCCCGCATCCGCCACCAACGCTGAGAACCTGCCCATGATCTGCTGCGCATCGGCGATACCGCGTCAAAACCAGCCTCGGAATGCTCATTTGCAGGAAGCAAACTCCGCTTCCTCGGCTGCTTTTTCCTTGTCTCGCTCTAGCTCGCGAGACCCTGGACAGATTCTCTGGAGTCTCTGATGAATACGGTCTCCAACATTCCGGCCACCGACCCGAGTGTGCTTTATCCATCGCCGCTGAAAGAATTCTGGAAGGCCTTCGCCCACAACAAGGGCGCTGTCGGCGGCCTCGCCTTCATGATCCTGATCGTCTTCTGCGCCCTGTTCGCGCCCTGGGTCGCACCCCATGACCCGAGCGAGCAGTTCCGCGACTTCCTGCTGACGCCTCCGGTGTGGCTGGAAGGCGGCCAGGTGCAGTTCCTGCTCGGCACCGACGAACTCGGTCGCGACGTGCTTTCGCGCCTGATCCACGGCGCCCGCCTGTCGCTGCTGATCGGCCTGACGTCGGTGGTGATGTCGCTGATTCCCGGCATCCTCCTTGGCCTGGTGGCGGGTTTCTTCCCGCGCCTGCTGGGCCCGTCGATCATGCGCCTGATGGACATCATGCTGGCCCTGCCGTCCCTGCTGCTGGCCGTGGCCATTGTCGCCATCCTCGGCCCGGGCCTGATCAACACTGTGATCGCCATCGCCATCGTCTCCCTGCCCTCTTACGTGCGCCTGACCCGCGCCTCGGTGATGGGCGAGCTGAACCGCGACTACGTCACCGCCTCGCGCCTGGCCGGCGCCGGCCTGATGCGCCTGATGTTCGTCACCGTGCTGCCCAACTGCATGGCGCCGCTGATCGTCCAGGCGACCCTGAGCTTCTCCTCGGCCATCCTCGACGCCGCCGCCCTGGGCTTCCTCGGTCTCGGCGTGCAGCCGCCCACTCCTGAGTGGGGCACCATGCTGGCCTCCGCGCGCGACTACATCGAACGCGCCTGGTGGGTGGTTTCGCTGCCCGGCCTGACCATCCTGCTCAGCGTGCTGGCGATCAACCTGATGGGCGACGGCCTGCGCGATGCGCTGGACCCGAAACTCAAGAATGCAGTCTGAGGAGCCCGCCATGAATTTCGCTATTTCGCGCCAGTTCCTCGTAGTAGCCAGCTTGCTGGCGAACCTGCGGCCCCCCTTCGCGAGCAAGCTCGCTGCTACAACGCCGCGTGCCAGCGTTGCACATTGCCCGGAGACCGCCGTATGAGCCTCCTTGAAATCAAGAACCTCAGCGTGCGCTTCGGCGATGCCAGCGCCGTCCCGGTGGTGGATGGCCTCGATATCTCGGTGAACAAGGGCGAAGTGCTGGCCATCGTTGGCGAGTCCGGCTCCGGCAAGTCGGTGACCATGATGGCGCTGATGGGCCTGATCGACGCCCCCGGCCGCATCACCGCCGACAGCCTGCGTTTCGACGGCCACGACATGCTCAAGCTCAAGGGCAAGCAGCGTCGGCACATCGTCGGCAAGGACCTGGCGATGGTCTTCCAGGACCCGATGACCGCCCTCAATCCCAGCTACACCGTGGGCTTCCAGATCGAGGAAGTGCTGCGCCAGCACCTGGGCCTGAAGGGTAAAGCCGCCCGCCAGCGCGCCCTGGAACTGCTGGAACGGGTGGAAATCCCCGGTGCCGCCAGTCGCCTCAATGCCTATCCGCACCAGTTGTCCGGGGGCATGAGCCAGCGCGTGGCCATCGCCATGGCTATCGCCGCCGAGCCCAAGCTGCTGATCGCCGACGAACCCACGACGGCCCTGGACGTGACCATCCAGGCGCAGATCATGGACCTGCTGCTGGACCTGCAGCGCGATCAGGGCATGGCCCTGGTGCTGATCACCCATGACCTGGCCGTGGTCGCCGAAACCGCCGACCGCGTGTGCGTGATGTACGCCGGCCAGGCCGTGGAAATCGGTGAAGTGCCGCGCCTGTTCGACGAGCCCACCCATCCCTATACCGAGGCCCTGCTCAAGGCGATTCCCGAGCACAGCCTGGGCGCCCACCGCCTGTCGACGCTGCCCGGCATCGTCCCCGGCCGCTATGACCGGCCCCATGGTTGCCTGCTGTCGCCTCGTTGCCCTTATGGCCAGTCCAACTGCGTCGCCCAGCGCCCAACGCTGGACCCGCATGCTCACGGCGCGGTGCGCTGCTTCTACCCCCTTAATCTGATCGAGGTAGCGCGATGAGTGCCGTATTGACCGCCCGCGAGCTGACCCGCCACTACGAAGTCTCCCGCGGCCTGTTCAAGCCCCATGCCCTGGTGCGTGCCCTCAACGGGGTGTCCTTCGAACTCCAGGCCGGCCGCACGCTGGCCGTGGTTGGCGAGTCGGGTTGCGGAAAATCCACCCTGGCCCGCGCTCTGACCCTGATCGAGGAACCTTCTTCCGGCTCGCTGCAGATCGCGGGTCACGAAGTGACGGGGGCAAGCAAGGACGAACGCAAGCAATTGCGCCGCGATGTGCAGATGGTGTTCCAGAACCCCTACGCCTCGCTCAACCCCAGGCAGAAAATCGGCGACCAATTGGCCGAACCGCTGGTCATCAATACCGGCCTGTCCCGCGTCGAACGCCGCGAGCAGGTGCAGGCGATGATGCAGCAGGTGGGCTTGCGCCCCGAGCACTACCAGCGCTACCCACACATGTTCTCCGGTGGCCAGCGCCAGCGCATCGCCCTGGCCCGCGCCATGATGCTCAATCCCAAGGTGCTGGTGGCGGACGAGCCCACCTCGGCGCTGGACGTGTCGATCCAGGCCCAGGTGCTCAACCTCTTCATGGACCTGCAGGAGCGCTACAACACGGGCTACGTGTTCATCTCCCACAACCTCGCGGTGGTGCGCCACGTCGCCAACGACGTGCTGGTGATGTACCTCGGCCGCCCGGCAGAAATGGGCCCCAGCGAACTGATCTACGAGCGTCCGCTGCACCCTTACACCAAGGCCCTGCTCTCGGCCACGCCGGCCATCCATCCGGACCCGAGCAAGCCGAAGATCAAGATCGCCGGTGAACTGCCCAACCCGCTCGACCCGCCGCCCGGCTGCGCCTTCCACAAGCGTTGCCCCTATGCGACCGAGCGCTGCAAGGTGGAAGTGCCGGAGCTGCGCCTGCTCGACGCCCGCCAGGTGGCCTGCCACAACGCGGAGAGCATCAACGGCTGAGGGCCGCGCAGCGGCCCGACCGTGAAGGCGCCCTCGCCGCTGCCGTTGAACCATCTGCCGAAATGATTCGAACGAGCTG